>Ga0222712_10002174_pt1 | contig 22890 bp, 20 predicted proteins | sample C33_657DmetaG_FD_165043 | JGI IMG/M metagenome (GOLD analysis project Ga0222712, IMG submission 165043) | Estuarine water microbial communities from San Francisco Bay, California, United States - C33_657D | ecosystem: Environmental > Aquatic > Marine > Unclassified | place: USA: California... | reverse complement strand
CACGTTCCAGAGCAGGCATTCTTCATGTGCGGTGGTCTCGACGATGTAGAGCGCAATGCAGCTGAATTGGCAAAGAAGTAATCCATGAGCCTCAACGTCGCGTTGGTATCACCAACAGAGCAGGTATGGACAGGTGAGGCGAGCTTTGTGCTCGCTCGTACAACTGGGGGAGACCTCGGAGTACTTCCTGGCCACACACCACTCTTTGGCGTTCTCGTCGATGGCCTAGTCAGCATCAAGGTCTCAGATGGCTCAACAAAGGAGTTCACCGTCAAAGGTGGCTTCCTCTCAGTCAACAATGATCGCGTATCAATCTTGACGGAGTCAGTTGCTTAATTAGTATCAGAGAAAAGCCCCGGCAGAGTTTCTGTCGGGGCTTTTCTAATCTAGAAATATTTTAAGGAATCAAAATTCGAAGCGTGTAGCCGCTTCCTAGCTTTGATTCAATCTCCTTGCGCCCGCCTAGCTTAGAGACCCAAGCATCGATAACAACCGTCCCAGTGCCAGATCCATCCTCCGTAGAGCCAGGGCCATCATCTGAAACTGTGAGCTCCAATTGATCAAGAGAAATTCTTGCGAGAGAGATTTCAACATGTGCAGCAGGCCCATGTTTAATTGAATTAATCACCGCTTGTTCAATGATTCGATAGAGTCCAAGTTTCGTCTCTTCTTCGAGATTCTCCACCTCTTGGCTAATATCGATGATAAATGTGATCTCCGGTTGGTATTCGCTGCAGAGATTCTCGCAGGAACCAATGAGCCCCTCGCCGGCGAGATTGGGAGTGAGAAGTTGTGAAACTTCGCGGACATCAATAGAACGGATCTGCTCTAGCTCTTTGATGACCGGCTGAATTCCTAACTTGCCCTCATCCGATAGCACCTCTGAAACTCTTGTTAATTTAGCTCCCGCGAGCATCAACTTCGACTGGATGCGGTCATGGAGAAGCTGGGATGCGTGTGTTCTGATTTCTTCGTCAGAGTCAATCAGTTGTGAGTAGCGTTCCTTCAATTGATCATTTAGCTGCGAAGTTGCCTCTAATTTATGCCCTAAAGTTCTTAGACGATTATGGGTGATTGCAACAAAAAGAATCGCAAAGATAAAGCGTGTTATGAGCTCTCCAAGAAATATGCCACTTATAAGGAAATTCTCCGTGTCGAGAAGAGGGATTACGAGATCTTGCCCAGCCTTAAGGGAGGCTAAAGTAATGAAAGAGCCGAATAAGAGCTCAAGTAAGTAAAATCTGAAGCTCTTCTTTCTGCTTCGCCAGAAAGCCTGCACAAGTCTCAGGCTCAAATAGAGAGGCAAACCTAGGATCGCATAGGTAATGAGACCGATTAGAAAGAATCTGATTCTCTCCCAGCCATATTCATAGTCAAAGGTGAAGCTTCTCAAGTTCGAGAGGTTAAAGATCAGAATAGTGAAGTAAATAAAGCCAGCACGATAGTCATAAGGTCCAAGATAATCCTTGATTCTTAACAGCTTCTCACTCATTAGACGGTCTTCACCAATTGGAGATATTTGAGGATTGCTAGAGTCTTGAGATCGTCGCTCTCTTTCGCATCGGGCAACAAGATGTCGTAGGCACGAGATAGCTCTTTTCGTACATAGGCATAGGTAAGGTCGAGACGAACACTAATCTCTTGCACTGAAATACCTTGAGCCAAGAGCGAGATGATCGATCGCTGGCGTGATGTCAGTTCATAGTAAGGATTGAGATCAGCATCGCTCGCTTCTGAGGCCGCAGGGAAAAACTCTTCCCAATTACCCTTACCGACCGCGGTATCTTTCAATATCTTTGCATAATCAGCGCTAGCCATCTCTCCGCTCTTCTCAAAGAAGGACCAGCCGTTGCGCATAGCAGGCGGGACGCGATTGACCATCTTGCGCACGTTAAATTGAGAATAGATGACAATTCCGATGTACTCATTGATCTCACGAAGAGCGATACCGAGCTCAATCCCGTTGAGGCCATCTGTATCTAGGCCAAAGTCAATCAAGGCAACATCAGCCTTCTTGGCTACAGCTCGATTGAGGGCAGAGATTCCATCGGCATAAGTGCCAATTAGCTCTATTCCAGGTTGATCTTTGAGGGACTCCTGTAGGAACTGGCGTAGTGCGGAATCATTCTCGACATATATAACTCTCGTTGAATCCATGGTTAATGATGTCACAGGGGAGCTAATCGACAGGGGAGTGATGTCACAAGTGTTACCTAAAAAGAGATAGTAAAAGAGGAAATACCTGAAGAATTTTCAAAGTGTGACAACTTTAAGAATAAATATCCATGATAAATACTCTTCGCCTATGATTAATACTCTTAAAAGTGGAATTCGTTTCCTAACAGTCCTCGCAATCTTTGCAACTGCTATCCAGGTTGCACCTACTGCATCTGCAGTATCAATGGGCCCGCTATATAACGGAACTAGTGGGGATGTTGCTTGTCTAACTGATGGAGAGCCGACAGGTTTCTTTACTATTACAGATAATATGGTTACAGCTCAAGAATTGTGCAGTGGTGTCGTAGATATTCCCTCAGGAGTTCTCTCTATTGGTGGCTGGGTTTTTATGCAATCACGCCAAATAACTCAAGTAACTATTCCAGATAGCGTTCGCACTATTGGAGATGGCGCATTCTTTCAAAAAAGCTCCCTCACATCTGTGTCTCTAGGAAGCGGAATTACTACTATTGGCGTACTAGCTTTTAACACAACAAGTCTGGTTTCTTTAACAATCCCAAATAGCATCACTTCTCTCGGTGCAGCATCATTTAGCAGTCTTCCCACAAGTTCTTTCAGTTACTGCGGAGGCAATCTAACAAGCGCTCAACTTGCGAAGGCTGGACTACATGGAAAAACGAATTCGTGTGCTCCATCTATCGGAGCTCTTTATAGCCAGTCCTCAGGAAATGGTGATGTTCCCTGCACTTCAGGCTTTTTCTCGATTGTTAATAACGCTGTAGTTTCCTATCAAGGCTGTTCCGGATCAGCGATTATCCCTATGGGAGTAACTTCAATTAATGAGGATGCTTTTTACTACGACACGTTATTGACCTCAGTAACTATTTCAGACAGCGTGCAATCCATTGCTAAAGGTGCATTTGAAAATACAATCAATATGGAATCAGTTTCAATAGGTGCAGGGGTCGTGACTATCGGAGAGAGTGCATTTGCCCAAGCAGGGAGAATCACATCAATTGTCATTCCTAACAGCACTACGACTATTGGGCGGCGTGCGTTCTATTACCTATTTTCACTCTCTAGCGTCACCTTTGGAGGTCGAGTCAGATCTATCGGTAACGGTGCTTTTGCTTACTCGGCTTTAACATCTGTAGTGATTCCAAATAACGTAATTTCGATCGGTTCCGATTCTTTTGAAGGTATAAGCACTTTATCTTCATTGACCCTAGGTAGAGGTCTTCAGCAGATAGGTGAATACGCATTTGCATATACGAACGCTCTGACCCAATATTCATACTGTGCATCTGTTTTGACTGAGGAAGTTTTCGAGGCCGCAAGACTTTCCTCAAAAACCTTATTCTGCGATCCGAACGCACCTGGTGACATTCTTGTTGAGTCAACAAGTTCTCAACCAGGCACTTCAAATGAAGGCGACTCCGCTGCAGTCGTTGCAGCAATCGTTCAGCGCGAGGCAGAAGTCCGTGCCGCTCGAGCCGATATTGTAGAAGTCTTCAAGGAATCAAAGGCTGCAACGGCAGAATCCTTTGCTCAGGCTGAAATTCGAGGCATTACAAAATCTAATATTGATGACGTTAATGCTGAAATTGCTCTTCTCCCACTAGATTCTCGTACCAGCATTACTGAGATTGTGAAGATTGCTCGAAAGTATGAAGTTGTCGGAGATATCTCTACTGAGAATGTAGTCAGAGTCTTCCCAAAAACTTTCGTTGAGGTAGGACTTATTCCTGCAGATAGCCCAAGTAAATGTTTGCTCGCAATGGCGGTGCGGAAACTTGCTCCGAGCGATAGAGATTCATATGCAGAGATCAAGGCGGCTATTGATGCTGAGATGGCTGTGATCAATGCTCGCGCAATTCGCCTTGCAGCTTTACTGACACGTTAATTCACGGAAGAGGGTATTTACTCGATGAAAATCTCAACACGCCTTTCAGCTGTATTGTCGGTATTAATAGTCGCACTAACATCCTCAATAATTTCAATTACTAGTGCTTCCGCCTGGTTGGATGCCGATTTGGCAGTGGAAACATATACCGGAACAGATAATCAATATGGTCTTTCGATTGCAGTTGATGCAAGTGGAAATGTCTACACTTCGGGCTCTTTCATAGGAACGGCTGTTTTTGGCACGGGTGCTTCAGCGACAACTCTCATAAGCAAGGGCGGGCGAGATGCCTTCATTGCAAAACATGACTCTTTTGGGAACCTCCTCTGGGTAAAAAGTTTCGGTGGCCCGCTGACAGATCAAGTTAAGGATGTCGCTGTCGATCGTGACGGAAATGTTGTCATGGCAGGAGAGTTCTACGGCACTGTCGATTTTGATCCAAGCGATGGCGTAGACAGCCTGACGGCCCTTGCCAACACCGGTCCCAGCCCCGCTTGGAATTGGCTGGGGGTAGTTGTTTGGAAGCTAAACACAGATGGAAATTATATTTGGGCTAAGACTTTTGACGGTCTCCTTTTTGACACCGGAGTCTCCGTGGCGGTTGATAGCAATGGAGTCATTGCAGTCACTGGTGTTGTACAAGGATTTGTCGATTTAGATCCCCACCCACTAAGAACATCAGAACCCGTCCCGTTAGGCGGAGACGGTGATGTTTTTCTGTCTACATTCTCGCCTGGTGGAGAGTTGATATGGGCTAAGCGGTTTGGCTCATCCGGTTATGACGTAGGTGAATCGGTCGCTTTTGACAGCTTTGGCTCACTTTACGTTGTTGGTACATTCCAACAAACAGCAGATTTTAATCCGGGGGAGGGCGAAGAAAGTTTGACCGCAGTCGGGTCCGACTCTTATCCCAAAGACATATTTATATCAAAATTCAATGCATATGGAGTATTTCAGTGGGTGCGCCAGTATAAAGGTTACGGCAACAACGACCGTCCGGCGACTGTTTCAGTAGGTATTGATAATTTCATCTATGTATCCGGAGACTTTAACGGTCAGCTTGTATTTTATATAAATCAAAACAAGCAAGATACATTCACGGTTTCTTCTGTAGGCACAAGAGATGGTTTTATTTCGAAGTGGGACCCAACGGGCAGTCATGTGTGGACCAAACAAATTGGGAGTTCCTCTGGTGCCGCTTATGGAGCAACTACAGCAATTGATGGTAACGGTAACGTTTTCATTACAGGATCTGAGACAGGGACCGTAGATTTTGATCCAGGAAACGAGAGCTACACGCTCTCTTCTTCTCCAGTCTATAGGGACATCTTCATCGCAAAACTTAATTCTTTAGGAGACTTTTTGTGGGCAAAGAGTATGGGCTCATCCTCTGCCGACGATAGCGGAATTGGGATTGCAGCCGACGTCAGTGGAAATGTTTATTCAATCGGATATTTCCAAGATACGGCAGATTTGGATCCAACTAACGGCGAGAAATATTTTGATTCCAAAGGCGGCCAAGACGTATTTATTCTCAAGCAGAACCCAGCTGGGTCTCCGCTCATCAACACAATGGTGCCGACTCCTGGTGAAATTGCAGCACAGTTAGCGGCAAAGAAAGCAGCGACCGAAGGCGCAGTAATTGCCGCTAAAGCTGCAGCCGCAAAGCAAGAAGCAGAAAAACAGTCAGCACGCGCAAATGTCACTGCAGCAATCAAGGATGCCAAGGAACTTACCGTTGACACTTTTGCAAAAGCGCAAATCCCGGGCGTCACGGTTTCGAATATTGCTGACGTGCAGGCTGAGTTACTCGCTCTGCCGGTCGAGGCCCGATCTGATATCAATCAGGTCCTCAAAGTAGCCCGCAAATACGAGGTTGTAGGAATGATTGCTTCCGAAAAGGTGAATAGTGTTCAACCAAGCATGTTGGTTGAGGTTGGGCTCATTCCTGAAGGGAGCAAGAATAAAGTGGCTTTGGCAGCCGCAATAAGGAAATTACCTGCCGATGCACGTGACTCTTTGACAGAAATCAAAGTTGCAATCGAGGCGGCGAAGGCTGTGATTCAAAATCGATCAGATCGTTTAGCGAAAATTCTGGCTAAACAATCAGCGCGAAGTGATAAATAGCGTAGAGAGAGTACTTAGTCGCGAGTGACCTTCGCGCCTAGTGCGCGGAGGTCACTCGCGAAGTTGGGATATCCACGATCCACGTGGAATGCGCCATCGACAGTTGTTTCACCCTCTGCCACAAGACCTGCTAGAACTAAACCAGCACCTGCACGGATATCGGATGCCTCAACAGGTGCTCCAGATAGCTGTGGAATACCGTCGATTGAGGCATGGTGGCCATCTACGGTGATCTGAGCACCCAATCGAGCTAGTTCATTGACAAACATAAAGCGTGATTCAAAGACATTCTCGGTAACGATTGCATGGCCTTCGGCAACTGCGTTCATTCCAATAATGAATGGCAGAAGATCGGTAGCAAATCCTGGGTAGGGAAGTGTGGCAACATCAATTGCCTTTGGGCGGTGATCCATCTTCACGCGAACACCATCTGGCGTTGATGTGATGATCGCACCGGCAGATGCCAACTTATCGAGCATAACCTCCATGTGATCTGCGCGTGCGCCATGAATAGTGATGTCGCCTTGGGTTATCGCCGCTGCGAATGCCCAGGTGCCGGCGATGATGCGGTCGGTAATTGTTCGATGCGAAGTTGGGCTGAGCTTTTCAACACCGGTAATTGTGATCAGCGGTGAACCAATGCCATCAATCTTTGCACCCATTGAAACAAGGAACTCGCAGAGATCGACGATATCTGGTTCGCGCGCTGCGTTATCGATTGTGGTGACGCCCTTTGCAAGAACAGCCGCTGTCATGATGTTCTCAGTAGCACCCACTGATGGAAAATCCAGGACGATATCTGCACCTGTAAGACCATTAGGTGCTTCGGCAATTACATACCCATGTTCGATATGCGCCTTGGCGCCGAGAGATTCAAGTCCTTTGATATGGAAATCGAGACCACGAGAGCCAATGGCATCTCCACCAGGTAGGGCAACTTCTGCGATGCCGATGCGTGCAACGAGGGGACCGAGAACATTGATCGAGGCGCGCATCTTGCGGACTAGCTCATAATCGGCTCGATGGAGCGGCTCTTGTGGGACATCGATGGTGACTGTGCCATCGCCACCAGATTTATTGTTGAGGACCACGGTGCAGCCAAGGCGGGTCAAGAGATCGGCCATGATGTCCACATCGGCGATATCCGGGACATTGGAGATTGTGGTCTTACCCACGGCCAGCAGAGAGGCTGCCATAAGCTTTAAAACCGAGTTCTTAGCGCCTGTGACGGTGACTTCACCCTTGAGGCAGGCTCCGCCGACGATGCGAAAGCGATCGTGCTCGTGGCCCTGGGTCATGGCGGAGATTCTACTTTAGAAAGTGTCATTTCCTTCATGGGCTAATAGGCTAGGCGCATGGTTAATCTAACTCGCATTTATACAAAAACAGGTGATGACGGAACTACTGCGCTCGGAGACATGAGCCGCACTTCAAAGAATGACCCTCGCCTTGAGGCATATGCGACAGTTGATGAAGCGAACTCTTCTATTGGAGTCGTGCTTTCAACCGATAACTTAACCGATGATGTTCGCAACCTCTTGGTGCGCATCCAGAATGATCTCTTTGATGTGGGAGCAGATCTCTGCACACCGGTAATCGATAAGCCAGCCTTTGAACCACTACGTGTTCTTGAAAGTCAGATTACATACCTTGAAGATTCTATTGATGCATACAATGCAGATTTAGCACCGCTGCGTTCATTTGTACTTCCATCAGGCACACCCGCTGCAGCACACCTTCATGTTGCTCGTACTGTTGTGCGCCGCGCAGAGCGCCGCACCTGGACTGCAATCCACTCATTCGGTGGCGGAGTTAATCCATTGACTGCTCAATATCTCAACCGCTTATCTGATCTGCTCTTCGTTCTTGCACGCGTTGCAAATAAAGAGATCGGTGATCAGCTCTGGGTTCCTGGAGCCAACCGCTAAATCTTCTCTAGTATTTAGCGTAACCTGAACCTGGAACAGCAGGGTCACGATCAACGTGGTTACAGATCACTGAAGTAACCTTCGCCGCTCCGCCCTTTTCTAAGGCTTCCGGCGAAATTAAGAGGAGAGTTTTAAACTCTTTACTTTTCGATCCTGCAAAAGATTTTGTCAGCTCACCCAATTTATTTCCTTGACCATCGCTGACGAGAGCAACTACCTGCCACCAGATGCAACCATTTTCAGCGGCTACTCGGACTGCTCCACAAATAAACTTGGTGCACTCTTTAATCTGCTTTTCGAGGTAGGTATTGGCTGAGATCAGACTCACCAACTCTTTAGCGGTGGGAACTTTTGCATAGACCTCGCCTTCAACGCTAAAGCCCTTGGGAGGCCATACCGGTTTAGGTGAGGGTGTGACAGTGACTTTAGCCTTCTTCTTTTTCTTAATCACCGTCTTCTTAGTTGGCGTGGGCTTAGCTGATGGCTTTGCCGTTGCCTTCGTGGTGGCAGTTGCCTTGGTGGTCGCTGTGGCCTTCTCCGTTGGTTTTACAGTTGGTTTAGCAGTGGGCTTAGCCGTTGTTGTCGCCCTAGCAGTTGCCTTCGGCGTTGGACTCTTCGATGCCGCCTCAGCAGGAGCTGAACTGGCGATTAAAGTGAGAGCGAGTGTGAGGGCAGGTAGAGATGCCTTTAGTCGCGATCCCACTTGAAGGTGCGGATCGCGAGGAAGGTGCCCACGATTAGCCATATGCCAATAATGGCAAAGGTTCGCCCAGTCTCCCAATTGCCGGCAATTTCACGCGTAGCAAAGTTCTCAGGAAGGAAGACAGAGCGCATTCCTTGGGTGAGCCACTTGAGCGGGAAGATGGCAGCTACCTGCTGCATCCACCCTGGCAGATCGGTGAAGATAAAGAAGACGCCGCTAAAGAACTGCAAGATGATGACAACAGGGGAGACGATCGCAGATGCACCACGAGCATTCTTGGGAACGCTAGAGAATGCAACGCCGAGGATTGTTGATACAAGTGAACCTAAGAAAATTAGCGCTGCAAAGGTGAGCCACTTATCTAACTTCGTTGGAAGATTTACTCCGAAGAATGCCACACCTGCTGCAAGGAGCAAGACAACTTGCGCAACCATGCTGACGGTGACAACGATCGCCTTGCCGATGAAGTAGCTTGATGCCGGCATCGGTGTTCCACGTAATCTCTTGAGCGCACCGAGATCTCGCTCAATCGGAATAAAGATTGCAATCTGCTGAAAACCAGTATTTACCAAGGCCGAGGCAATCATTCCAGCGACAAAGTACTGGCTGAAAGTCACATTCGGTGCAATGGTCTCGCTAAAGACCGAGCCGAAGATTGCAAGGAGAATGAGAGGAAAGAGGAGGGTAAAGACAACTGATTCCTTCTGTCGAAGGAACTGCTTAATCTCAAGTCCACCGCGCTTGATTCCAATCGATAGCGCACCAGGAAGTTGGTTACTCATGTGTGGCTCCGATCATTGAGAGGTAGATATCTTCCAGAGTAGGTCGATGGATAGCGAGCTCAGGAATTTCGCCACTTAATCGAGCGCTTAAGCTCTTCACAAATTCAGTGGGAGTTTCACTCTCTTCGCTCTTAATCTCACCAGCCTCACGCCATGAGATTGTCGCCCGCGCATCGGCACGTCCACCAAGGTGAGCAGGAGTTGAGACTTCAAGAATTTCTCCATGGTTCATTACTGCAACTCGATCTGCAAGTGCCTCTGCCTCATCGAGATAGTGGGTGGTGAGCAAGATGGTCGTGCCCTCACTCTTGAGTTGTTTGATCAATACCCAGAATGCGCGACGCGCCTCGGGATCAAATCCCGTGGTTGGTTCATCGAGGAAGAGAACTTCTGGACGGCCAATGATTCCTAGTCCCACATCCAATCTACGGCGCTGACCACCAGAGAGGGTTCGGGCGCGATCATCTGCCTTCTCCTGCAGGCCAACGAGAGTGATGACATCTTCAACGCCTCGAGGATTTGAGTAGTAAGAGGCAAAGTGTGAAATCGCCTCGCGCACAGTTAACTCTGCAGTGTCCTGGGTGCTCTGGAGAACAATTCCGATGCGATTGCGCCAGGCGAGAGCAGCAGCGCCTTTAATCGCAGGATCGGTATCGAGAACAGAGATGGCGCCGCTATCTGCTGCGCGAAAGCCCTCAAGGATCTCAACGGTCGTTGTCTTGCCTGCGCCATTAGGACCGAGAATGGCAAAGATTTCGCCTTGATTGATGGTCAGTGAGAGATCTTTAACTACTGCGAGGGGGCCATAGCTCTTTCGCAGGCCCTCCACCGAGATAACTGGCTTCATATCTCAACTCTAGCCTTTTCGATGTGGGGAAAGTAGCCAATGTAAGGGAAAATACATCTGTGAGCCCACGTAAGAATTACCCGAAGAATCGACGCCCAAAGACAGGTGTCGATGAAGAGCCACGTGGGGTTCCCTCTACTCAGAGCTTTGTAGAAGATGAACAAGGTCTCTGGATTGTTAGAAAGTTAACGGGATCTGCAGCCAATAAGCCCTATCGCTGCCCTGGTTGCGATCAATTGATTCCAATGGCAACGCCACATACCGTTGCATGGCTCGATGGCGATGAAGATAATCGTCGCCATTGGCATAACGCATGTTGGAGTAAGCGCAATAATCGTCGCCCTAATACAGAGCGCACTCGCAATGCACCGCGCTATTAAAGAGTTCTCTTAGGAGAGTCGACCACGTAAGGTCTTGAGTAACTTCACAACGAGCGAATCAATCTTTGCAGTTCGCTTGAAGCTGGTAATTGCCAGTGGCAATTGGAACCTTGCACGCACTACAGAGCGAGCGTAGGTGAATTCAAGGAGACCTTCAGGTCCATGAATACGTCCATAACCAGAATCCTTGACGCCACCAAATGGGATTGAAGCAACTGCAGCGAACGAGATAACTGAGTTAATTGCAACCATTCCACATTGCAATTGCGATGCAATCCAACGACCTTGACGACGTGACCAGATAGATGCCCCAAGTCCATATCGAGATGCATTGGAGAGCTCAATCGCTGTCTCCATATCTGGCACGCGATTGATGACCAACGTCGGCCCAAAGGTTTCATCGGTTACCGCGATGGAATCCTCTGGAACCTGCAAGAGCACTACCGGTTGAACAAATCGATCACCAACAGATTGCGTGCCACCCACAACAGGGATGCCACCTTTCTTTACCGCATCTTTAATATGGGATTGAATAATCTTGAGCTGTGAAGGCATTGTTGCAGGGCCATAATTGCTATCGGCAGGGAGACCGGCATGGATGGTCTTAGCAAGTGCAATCACCTTCTCAGTGAAGATATCTGCGATGTTCTCATCGACATAGACGCGTTCTGCACCGATACAAGTCTGACCTGCATTAGAGAACGCTGACCAGACTGTTGCATCTGCAGCTCGTGCGATATCAGCATCACGTGCCACAATCACAGGATCCTTACCGCCACACTCTGCAATGACAGGCGTCAGCGTCTGAGCACAGAGGGCGGCAACCTTCTTTGCCGTTGCAGTCGAACCGGTGAAAGCGATCTTCTTCACTCCACTTGTACATAGGGCAGCCCCGGTCTCACCAAAGCCTGTGACAACCTGGAAGTACTCAGAACTTCCTGCAACATGTTCAAAGAGCTCAGCCAGCGCTATGCCGACCCCTGGTGTGTATTCACTCGGCTTGAAGACCACGGTGTTACCGGCAGCTAGTGCATAGGCGATCGATCCCATCGGCGTGAAGACAGGATAGTTCCAAGGACCTATCACACCGACCACACCAAGAGGTGAACGCTCAACTGTTGCTGACATATTTGCCATGAGCGCACCTGGTGAACGATGAGCTCTTCTCAGAACAGATTCAGCGTTACGAGCAGCCCAAGCAACATGATGTGCTGCAAGTGAGATCTCAAGCTTTGCATCAGAGTGTGGCTTTCCTGTCTCCAGTGTTACCTGATCGGCGAGAGAATCAATCTCACTCAAAATCAAACGGCTATAGGCGAGGAGAATCTTGCGACGACCTTTATGGCCTATCGCATCCCAACGAAAGGCGGCATCCGTTGCCAAGGTGACAGCGCCATAAACCTCTCTCTCAGTGTGGATTGGAAAGGTACCTACGACTTCACCGGTTGCAGGGTTGAGAGATTCGAACTTTTTAGCCATAGTGAAAGAGTAGTCAGTAGAATGCGCATATGTCGGAACCAATCCGCCCCAGCACCGTATTACCTGCTCTCCGCACGCCTTTTCACCTGACCACCGAAGATGGCCAGACCCTCATTGGTGAAATCAGCGCTCCAGTTGACCATCCCACCACTGCGCTCCTCTGCCTCCATCCCAATCCCACCGGTGGCGGAATGATGGATAGCCATATCTATAAGAAGGCTGCCAATCGATTACCTGCAATGGCTGGTGTAACAATCATTCGATTCAATACCCGTGGAACAACGAGTGAGGCTGGAACAAGCACTGGCGAATACGATGGCGGTCGCGCTGAGAAATATGATGTGGAAGCCGCTGTTAATTACTGCTTTGATGTATTGAAGGTAGAAGAGCTTTGGGTTGTGGGTTGGTCCTTTGGAACAGAGATCGCTCTCTGTCATGCCAGAGATCGCCGCATCAAAGGTTTAATTCTCTTAAGTCCACCGCTGATGAAGGTGGAAGAGAGCGATCTGCAGTTTTGGGCTGAAGATGGACGCTCTATCACCGCACTTATTCCAGAACATGATGATTACCTCAAGCCAGATAAAGCGCGAATCCGCTTTGCAACAATCCCACAGTTAGATCTCATTGCAGTAGATGGAGCAAAGCATCTCTGGGTTGGCGAACCATATGTGCATCGAGTACTCAGCGAGATTGTTCGTATCATTGCACCGGCCCGTCTGCCGTTGCCGACAGAGTTACCTATCTAAAGAGAGAGCTCTCTCCTTAGCGCTGCTCGGCACGTGGAATTACAACCTGCTCCAGAATCAAGATAATTGATGCTGCAACTGGCACCGCAAGCAGACCTCCGACGAGGCCGAGAAGCGATGTTCCCAATAGGGCAGCGATGATTGTGACCGCTCCTGGCACAGCCAATGTGCGCTTCATAATCTTCGGCGTCACTACGTAATTCTCAATCTGCACATAGACAACGTAGGCAACAAATGCGATAACTCCGATTACTACCGATTGGGTAGCGGCAATCAGGGTCACGATTCCACAGCCAAGGAAGTGGCCGATCAATGGAACGAGGCCACAGATAAAGACGATGATGCCGATTGCAATCGGTGATGGCAGTCCAAGTATGAGAGAGAGGATTGTGACAAAGAGTGCTGCCATCGATGAGATCAAAATCTGGCTTCCAACAAAGGCTCCAACTTGAGCGATAATGGCATCGACTAAGAGCGCAATACGTGGGCGACGGCTTGCAGGAACAAGCTTGAGACCCATCTTTGTCGCCTCAGGGAGTGAGGTAATGAAGTAGAGAGTAAGAACAAGGATTGTTAATCCAGTAAAAGTTCCTGAGAGAACTGTTTTACCAACACCGATAACTCCACCAAATGCGGTGATGATGAGGGTGCCATCTGATGTGATGCTGCTGAGCTTTGTCTCTAAGGTATCGATAAATGCATATTGGCTATTGAGGCTGGCGATACTTGGATTAGATTTAAGATCTTCCAAGAGTGATGGTGCAATTTGAATCAAGTGCGCAGTCTGTGTGACAAGTGGTGGCACAACGAGGGCAAGGAAGATTCCAACCAATGAGAGAACCGCGATAAAGATAATTGCCACTGCTGTTGCGCGAGAAGTTCCGCGACGTCGAATTGCTTCAACAGCAGGATTGAGACCGGTGGCAAGAAAGAGTGCGACCAAGATGATGACAAATACTTGGCTTGCACTTGCAAGCGCTCGAAGGAGAACGAATGCCGAGAGAGCGCCGATGGTGGCGAGAAAGCCGAAGTAGAAGGGGTGACCTCGATCGATAGGAGCACCGGCATCACCATAGGAACGTGTGACTGGGACCTCTTTTTTCGCTGCTTTCTTAGGCGCTCGGCCACTGATTCGCTCTGAAATAGTCATAGGTAATTATAAGTTCTTTAATAGATGAGAGAATGCCCATATGGCACTTCGAATCACAGGCGTCGGCGAGGAGATCGCTGCCGTCTCTGGTCTGCCTTGGAATCAGAGCCTGGAGCTCTGGCCGGAAGATCCCCATCTGACGGAGAAGCGCGGTATCTCCCGCCACATCGTGCGTCTGGTCCGTTCGACCGATGATCCCGATTCTGAAGTCTATGCCGTGAAAGAGACGGTCTCTGAATTTGCTAACCGCGAATACAAGATTTTACGTGAGCTCAAGCAGCTCGATGCGCCAAGCGTGCAATCGGTGGCGGTAGTTGAGGGGCGCACAGATAGAGAAGGTGAAGAGCTGCCTTGCGCACTGGTCACACGTTTCTTGCCCTACTCACTTCCATATCGCGTATTGCTGAGTGGAAAAGATGTCACCGCAGAAGATGTGACTCTGATGGCAAATGCGCTGGCACTTCTTCTTGTGCGCTTACACCTTCTCGGTTTCTGGTGGGGCGATTGTTCCCTCTCCAATACTCTCTTCCGCAGAGATGCTGAAGGATTTGCCGCCTATCTCGTCGATGCTGAAACTGGTGAATTTCAAAAGTCGCTCTCTGATGGACAGCGTGAGCATGACCTCGAGATTGCACACTTCAACGTTGCAGCAGAGCTTGAGGATCTCTCACTATCGGGTGTTCTCTATCCAGGTATGGATCCAATCCGTGCAAGTAATGCGCTGATTAAGCGATATCACCGTCTCTGGGCAGCTCTCAAGGAACGTCAAGTACTCGATCCAAAAGATCGCCACGCTGTTGAACGCGCAATGCGTCAATTACATGACCTCGGCTTTGCTGTGGAAGAAGTCTCTGTGCAATTGGAAGAAGGAAATGAGAGCACCGGCAAGCTCTACTTCCAGCCAAAGCTCGTTGCAGCCGGCTATCACAAGAGCCGTCTGCGCGAATTGATGGGCCTTGATACCGAAGAGCTCCAAGCAAAGCGCCTCTTGGCATCCTTTGATCGCTATCGCGGCCGCGAAAAGTCACCAAAGCCACCTGTGCATGACTCTGCGCGACGTTGGTTAGAAGAAGTATTTAATCCAACAGTTGCTCTTATTCCTATTGAATTACAAGGGCGAATCGAAGTCGCGCAGTTCTTCCACGAAGCGCTGGAACACCGTTGGTATCTCAGCGAGAAGGCTGGCCATGATGTCGGCCTTGAATTTGCAGCACAGTCATATGTCAATGAAATCTTGCCATTTCGTCGCGACTCCGGTGTTGATGTAGAGAAAGAGAGCGTCTCATGACTTTTCCTCCCAACTTTGGTCAGGCCTATGATTTAAGTGGTTTAGGCAAGCCGCCGGTAGATACGACTACACCGATGCCCGGTTTAGAGGTAACAGCCACAAATCTCACCGCAGAGTTCTTACCGATGTCGGCACAGAAGCCAGTCGTTGTTCTCTGTTGGTCTGCGCGCTCTGCCGAATCGGTAGAGATGCTTCGAGTCCTCGGAAAATTGGCGATGGCAGATCAAGGCACGTGGGTATTGGCTCGAGTTAATATCGATGAACAGCCACAGGTAGCACAAGCTCTTCAGACACGGACAATTCCTTATGGTCTTGTCTTTATCGCAGAGCAACCAATTCCATTTGTTGAGCAAGCGCTCAATGAAACTCAGTTGCGAGAGGTAATCACAAAGATTCTCACCTTGGCAGCTCAGCAAGGTATCGGCGAAGCACCTGTCGAGCAGGCAGAGCCTGAGGAAGATGAGGCGCTCGAAGCGTTAGATCGTGGAGACTTTGCAACGGCTGAAGCTGCCTATAAGGCGCTCCTTGCTCGCAAGCCCAATGATGTTTATGGAAAAGTTGGTTTAGCTCAAGTTCAACTCTTGATGCGCACCGATGGTCTCGATGCAGCAAGTGTTATGCAGAGCGCAATTGAAAACCCCGATGAGATTACGATTCAGATGGTCTGTGCCGATGTGGAGATCATGCAGGGCGATCTCGAGCAAGGCTTTAAGCGCTTATTACGCCTTATCTCTACCTATTCAGGAGCGGAGCAGAAGTTAGTGAAAGAGCGGTTATTAGAGCTCTTCGCCCTGGTAGACCCTGCCGATCCACGCGTGATCAAAGCGCGCGCCGCCCTCGCCAATGCCCTCTTCTAAATGAGTACAACGCCAGCACTCTCACATGCACAAGAGAAGCGCTCCCTCCACGCCCTCTTCTTCCTCTTCGGCTTTGGAATTATGGCGTGGGTTCCGCGCTTTCCAGAGTTGAAGGAGAACCTCTCCTTAAGTAATGGTCCATTCGGTTCTATTCTGACAACAGGAGCCATTGGAGCCTTCCTTGGACTCTTAACTGTCGGACATATCGTCCACAAATATGGAGTCAAGATTGTCTTCATCCTTTCCACCGTGTTGGTTTATGCATCATTTGCTGCAATCGTTCATGTTCACACACCAGCAATCTTCATTATCTTTAACGTGTTGATTGCATTTGGAATTACAGCAACCCATGTTGCCCTCAATACCCAAGGATTTCATATCCAAGAACGTAGCGGAGATATCGTTGTTACAAGCTCTGCCGGATATTGGAGCGCAGGAGCTCTTGCCACTGCAATCGTCTCTGGAATCCTGGTCGGGGGAGTCGGACTCTCACTCCACATCGGTCTCCTCTCTGCGGCAACGGCGCTTGCTTCACTCTTCTATATCTTGCGTTTAACTCCTGTTCTTGTGACAGCAAATGAACATCCAGAGACCGACTATTCGATCAAAGATATCTTCACCTCATTCCATCTTGATTGGCCGGTCAGTCTTGGAATGGCCTGCGCTGTCTATCTTGAATTTGCGGTGGGTGACTGGGGAACAATCTTTACTAAAGAGCGCTTTGAGGTGAGTGCGAGTTTAAGCACCCTTCCATACATTATCTTTACCGTCTTTATGATTGTTGGAAGGCTATCTGCGCACAAGGTTGTGGAACGCTATCCGGTCGATCGACTTGCCAGGGTTTCAGCACTTGTTGCCGGAATTGGTTTTGTCAGCACCATTTCAATCGCCACACATCTACCTGCAACTCAGAAGTGGCTCTCATACACCCTGATTCTTATAGGTTTTTCACTGGCCGGTATTGGTTCTGCCATTCTCGGCCCTAATTTCACAGGGGCGGCCAATCGAAGGTCGCCTCATCCAAGTTCAGTTGTGGTCGGCCAATTTGGCGTGACCAACAACGTTTTAACCACGGTCCTTAAATGGTTGGTTGCTGGTGTGATTGGCTGGACAGATTCCATCGCCTTAGCTCTGATGATTCCGGGCGTTCTGATGATTGTCGCAGCGTTTTTCACGCCGTACCTCAATAGCGAGAAGAGGTAGCTACTTACGCTCGCTCAAACCAGATAGTTGCAAGAGGTGGAACACGAAGCGTTGTGAATAAATCAGTATCAACATCAACTGCAAATGAGTGATTGGTGATGCCACTACCGCCATATTTGAGATCATCGGTATTAATCATCTCGCGCCAGACGCCAGCTGTTGGCATACGCAGTGAATAGAACTCCTGCGGCACTGGAGAGAAGTTGGTGATGCAGACAAGTGGATAACCAGCATCTGACCAACGGGTGAAGGCGAGAATATTATTGGCTCCATCATTGCCGACAATCCACTGGAAACCATCAGGGCTAACATCTTTCTCCCAGAGGGCAGGATGGCGCTTGTAATTCTCATTGATATCAGCAAGCGCTGATTGCACACCGGTGTGTTCTGCATATTCGGTGAGGTGCCACTGAAGACCTGCCTCTTGGTTCCACTCATCGTTCTGTGCGAACTCTTGACCCATAAAGAGCAACTTCTTACCTGGATGGGCCCACATAAATCCATAGAGGGCGCGAAGGGTTGCCAGCTTCTGCCAACGATCTCCTGGGAACTTATTTACAAGTGAACCTTTTCCATGAACAACTTCATCATGGGAGAGCGGCAACATAAAGTTCTCAGACCAGGCATAGAGAATGGAGAATGTAATCTCATTGTGGTGATATGAACGATGAATTGGCTCATGCTGCAGATACTCGAGAGTGTCATGCATCCAGCCCATATTCCACTTAAAGCCAAAGCCGAGGCCATTGCTTGAGGTATCGCGAGTCACGCCTGGCCAGGCGGTAGATTCTTCAGCGATCATCATGATTCCCGGGTGTGATCTATAAGCGGTTGAAGTCGCCTCTTGTAGCAGCTGAACCGCCTCTAGATTCTCGCGTCCACCAAAGCGATTAGGCAGCCATTCTCCCTCTTTACGAGAGTAATCGAGATAGAGCATCGATGCCACAGCATCAACACGGAGGCCATCGATATGGAACTCTTCTAACCAATAGAGCGCACTAGCAACGAGGAAGTTACGGATCTCATTGCGACCAAAGTTAAAGATGAGTGTGCCCCAGTCAGGGTGTTCACCAAGTCGTGGATCTTCATGTTCGTAGAGCGCTGTTCCATCAAAGCGAGCAAGAGCCCACTCATCCTTAGGAAAATGCGCTGGCACCCAATCGAGAATTACACCGATGCCGGCCTTATGAAGAGCATCAACGAGGAAACGAAAATCATCGGGGGAGCCGAAGCGCGATGTGGGAGCAAAGAAGGATGTGACTTGATATCCCCATGATGGACCGTAGGGATGTTCTGTAACAGGCAGGAACTCAACGTGGGTAAATCCATTACTTCTTACATACTCAACCAACTCAACTGCCATCTGCTGATAGGTAAGACCAAGGCGCCACGAACCTAGATGAACCTCATAAACAGATACAGGAGAGCGCCATGGTTGAAAGTTGGAGCGTTGCTCCATCCAATCGTTATCGCTCCACTGGTAATCACTCTCATTAACTATCGAAGCTGTAAGAGGCGGAATCTCTGTCTGACGAGCTAGCGGATCTGCATGATCTACCCATTGACCAAAGGCGCCACAGATAGCAAATTTATATTTAGTACCAGCTCCGATTTCAGGTATGAAGATTTCCCAGATTCCTGAAACGCCTTGTCGCACCATGGGATGAGCTGACTTATCCCAGTAGTTATGATCGCCAATCAAACTGACAGCTTGTGCATTAGGAGCCCACACAGAGAAAGCGATGCCGAGAAGTGCGCCATCTTTATCTCTCAATACATGTGCTCCAAGAGCCTGCCATAACTTCTCATGGCGGCCTTCATTGATGAGATGGAAGTCGAGTTCACCGAGAGTTGAATTGGGATTGATAAAAGTTACCGGTGTTGAACTCTCTTGCGAGCCTGCCTTGCCTTTGAATAATTTGGTAAGGAAGCTCATGCCTTAATTCTAAAGCTTAACCTTGGCAATGTGAACAACTTTGCCAGATAACCTTGTTGGATCAAGGCGGACAAAGGTAAATGGTGACCACTGATACTTTGCAGAATCAATCAAATCCGTTACCTCAAAGTTATCTTCACGCAAACCAAGTGAATCCATATTCCAATGCACTGTTGTCTCTTGTGCAAAGTTGGGATCTAAGTTAACGACCACCAGAATCAGGTTATCTCCCTCTCGCTTTGAATAGGCGAGGATCTGGTCATTTTCTGCATGGTGGAAGCGAAGATTGCGAAGACGTTGTAGCGCGACATTCTCTCTTCTAATCTTGTTGAGCAGGGTGATAAACGGTGCGAGCGTTACCTGCTTCTTCTCTGCTCCTGCCCAATCACGCACCTTGATTTCATACTTCTCAGAATCTAAATACTCTTCGCCACCTTCTTTAAAGCGGCGGTGCTCATAGAGTTCATACCCTGCATACATTCCCCATGATGGTGTGAGCGTCGATGCAAGCGCTGCACGAATTGCAAAGATTGCCGGGTTGCCGCTCTGCAGATGGAATGGATTGATATCTGGTGTATTCACCCAGAAGTTGGGACGGAAGAATGCTGATGTTTGATGGGCAACCTCTTCGCCATATGCGATGAGTTCCTGCTTTGTAGTGCGCCATGTGAAGTAGGTGTAGGACTGATGGAAGCCGGCTTTGCCTAAAGCATGCATCATCGGCGCCTTGGTAAATGCCTCTGCTAAGAAGATTACATCAGGAGATTCCTCGCGGATGACGCGCATGACATCGCCCCAGAAGTGAACCGGCTTTGTATGAGGATTATCAACGCGGAAGATGGAGACGCCCTTGTTGATCCAGAAACGAAGGGTCTTGAGTGACTCCTCCAAGATTGCCTTGTAATCATTATCAAAGTTAATCGGATAGATATCTTGATACTTCTTCGGTGGATTCTCTGCGTATGCAATGGTGCCATCTGCTCGATGGGTAAAGAACTCAGGGTGCTCACGGACCCATGGATGATCTGGAGATGCCTGTAAGGCAAAGTCGAGCGCCACTTCAATCTTGTTCTTCTTCGCAACAGCGACAAAATCCTCAAAGTCCTTCATCGTTCCCAGCGCTGGATTGATAGCCATATGGCCACCTTCTGCGCCACCAATCGCCCAAGGAACACCTGGATCTGAAGGAGCAGGTGTGAGGGTGTTATTTCTACCTTTTCGATGAGTCACACCAATCGGATGAATCGGTGGAAGATAGAGAATGTCAAAGCCCATCGCAGCTACTGCTGGAATGCGAAGGGATGCAGTCTTAAAGGTTCCACTTGTGATGGAGCCATCTTTATTTTCCATTGCACCTTCACTGCGTGGGAAGAATTCATACCAAGAGCCCACAAGTGCGCGAGGATGATCGGCGCGGACCGGATATTTCTCGCTCTGTGTTGCTAGGCGGCGGAGTGGATTTGCTGCACTGTAGCTGCGAATCTCTGGAGTTGAAGCAATTCCAAAACGATTAAGTGGGGCAAGTTTCGCATCCTTAAGAGCTGCGATTGCGCCCTTGAGAAGCGACTTAGCAGCAGGATCTTGTGAGATCACTTCCTCAAAGAGGTTGACTCCGATTGTGCACATCAACTCGGCATCGACATCAGCGCCGATCTTGATCTCAGCATCATGAATCCAGGTAGCAAGAGGATTGTCATAGCTTTCAATGACAAACGAGAAATCTCCACGGCTAGGGATTGTGATATCAGCGGTGTAGCGATCTCCACCATGCCAGATTTCGCGCATCACAGCGCGAGAGATTTCATTTCCGCCATTATCAAAGAGAACTACATCAGCGCCAAGGGCATCATGGCCTTCACGAAATACAGTTGCTGAAACTGGAAGAGTCTCTCCAGGAATTGCTTTGACAGGTACAAATTCTCCCCCGAAGAAAACTGCGGGGGAGATATCTGCGACTGGAATTCGATTAATCAGCCAGATCCTTCTGTATTTCCTGCATCTGCCGCTGTGACATCGAAGATACGGTACTTGTTGATTGCCTCTGTGACAACAGATTCCTTCACATCGCCGCTCTTAGCAAGTTGAGCAAGGGTTGCCACAACGATTGATTCAGCATCAACCTTGAAGTGGCGACGGAGCGCTCCACGAGTATCAGAGAGACCGAAGCCATCTGTGCCGAGAGCGTAGAAGTCATTTGGTACCCATGGTGCGATCTGATCCTGCACAGCGCGCATGTAGTCAGATACTGCAACGACTGGACCTTCAGTGCTCTTGAGCTTACTTGTGATGTAAGCGCTCTTCTTTGAAGATGGGTTGAGCAAGTTATGGCTATCAACCTCTAGACCATCACGGCGAAGTTCATTCCATGATGTAACAGACCAGACCGAAGCTGAGACGCCCCAATCCTTCTGAAGGAGATCTTGCGCCTTGAGCGCCCAGTTAACACCAACGCCTGATGCAAGAATCTGCGCATTCTTCTTACGCTGCTTCTCACCTGACTTCAAGAGATAGATTCCACGAAGGAGGCCTTCAACATCGAGGTTTGCTGGCTCTGCAGGCTGTGCATATGGCTCGTTGTAGACAGTGATGTAGTAGTAAACATTCTCACTATTTGCACCATACATACGACGAAGACCATCTTTAAAGATATGTCCAAGCTCGTATGCATATGCAGGGTCATATGAGACAACCGCTGGGTTAGTTGATGCGAGAAGATGAGAGTGACCATCTTCATGCTGCAAACCTTCACCGTTAAGAGTTGTGCGACCTGCCGTTGCACCGAGAACGAATCCACGGACCAACTGGTCAGATGCTGCCCAGAAGGCATCTCCTGTGCGCTGGAATCCGAACATTGAGTAGAAGATGTAAATCGGAATCATCGGTTCATCATGTGTTGAATATGAAGAACCAACTGCGGTAAATGAAGCTACTGATCCTGCCTCGTTAATACCTTCATGAAGGATCTGACCCGATGTTGACTCCTTGTAAGAGAGAATCAATTCACGGTCAACGGATGTGTACTGCTGACCATGCGGTGAGTAAATCTTTAGTGATGGGAACAATGAATCAAGGCCAAAGGTGCGAGCTTCATCAGGAATGATTGGAACAAGGCGCTTTCCGATGCCTTCATCCTTCACAAGATCCTTCAACATACGGACAAATGCCATCGTTGTTGCAATCTCTTGCTGACCTGAACCGCGACGAACTGATTCATAGACAGAGTCAGGTGGAGTTGGAAGTGGCTTAGAAACTGTGCGACGACGTGGGAGAGATCCACCGAGTTCTGCGCGACGTTCTGCAAGGTACTTCGCCTCAACAGAATCTGCTGCTGGCTTGAAGTATGCAGGTGTGTACTTATCGAGGGCGCTATCTGGAAGAGGAAT
>Ga0222712_10002172_pt1 | contig 22901 bp, 19 predicted proteins | sample C33_657DmetaG_FD_165043 | JGI IMG/M metagenome (GOLD analysis project Ga0222712, IMG submission 165043) | Estuarine water microbial communities from San Francisco Bay, California, United States - C33_657D | ecosystem: Environmental > Aquatic > Marine > Unclassified | place: USA: California... | reverse complement strand
GATCCAAAGGTTCTCTCAGGCGTAACAGTTACTGGCGAGATTCTTGAAGAGACAAAGGGTCCAAAGATCGACATCCTTCGTTACAAGAACAAGACAGGTCACCGTCGCCGTCAAGGTTTCCGTGCTCAGCACACTCTAGTAAAGATCACCGCTATCAGCGGTGCAAAGTAAAGGGGTAGACACAAATGGCAAGTAAGAAGGGTGTCTCCTCGACACGTAACGGTCGCGATTCAAATCCACAGTACCTTGGCATCAAGCGCTTCGGTGGACAGCTAGTGAACTCAGGCGAGATCCTCGTCCGTCAGCGTGGAACACACTTCCACCCAGGCGCAAACGTTGGCCGCGGTAAGGATGACACTCTCTTCGCACTCGCAGCTGGATCTGTTGAGTTCGGTCGCGCTCGCGGTCGTCGCGTAGTGAATGTAGTTCCTGCAGTTTAATTTAGGTTTCTCTTAAGAGAGCGGGCCGCATTCATAGCGGTCCGCTTTTTTATTACATAACAATTTCAAATCAGAGTATCTACAACTAGAAGCAGTTCCAACTAAAAGCAAGGAGAAGTTCGATGACAACATTCGTTGATCGCGTGCAGCTCTTTGCTACCGGCGGAAAAGGTGGAGATGGTTGCGTCTCTGTAAAGCGCGAAAAATTTAAGCCACTCGGTGGTCCAGATGGCGGTAACGGTGGACGAGGTGGCGATGTCATTCTCGTCGTTGATTCATCTGTCACGACTCTTCTCGATTTCCATCACTCACCACATCGCAAGGCCACATCAGGTCACCAAGGTTTTGGTGATCGCAAAGATGGTGTATCAGGTGAAGATATTGTTTTAGCAGTTCCAAATGGAACAGTTATCTATGAAAATGGCGAGCAGATCGCTGACCTCGTTGGAATCGGCACCACATTCCTTGCCGCTCGCGGCGGTATGGGTGGCCTTGGTAATAATTCCCTGGCATCATCGAAGCGTCGTGCACCAGGTTTTGCTCTCCTTGGTGAGCCAGGTGAAGAGCGCATCCTCACTCTTGAGCTCAAATCAGTTGCAGACATCGCTCTCGTTGGTTTTCCATCAGCAGGTAAGTCATCGCTGATTGCCGCGATCTCTGCGGCTCGTCCAAAGATTGCTGACTATCCATTTACAACACTCGTTCCAAACCTCGGTGTCGTCCAAGCAGGAGATACTCGCTTTACGGTGGCAGATGTTCCGGGGCTGATTCCAGGTGCATCACAGGGAAAGGGTCTTGGCCTTCAATTCCTTCGCCACGTAGAGCGTTGTGTTGCTCTCGTCCATGTTCTCGATTGCGGAACACTTGAGACAGATCGCAACCCACTCGATGACCTTGATGCTATTGAGGAAGAGCTAGCTCTCTATGGTGGTTTAGAAGATCGTAAGCGCATTGTTGCTCTCAACAAGATTGACCTCCCAGATGGTTCTGCGATGGCAGATATGGTTGAAGATCAACTCAAAGAGCGTGGTTACGATGTTTATAAGGTTTCCGCCGCATCTCGTGAGGGGCTTCAAGATCTTCTCTATGCGATGGCTCGCCTCGTTCAAGCAGAGCGAATTGCGGCAAAGGCAGAAGAACGCACTCGTATCATCTTGCGCCCTACAGCGGTCGATGACTCTGGCTTTACAGTTCAGGTAAATGGCGATGGTTCATTCTCTGTTCGCGGAGCGAAAGTCTATCGCTGGGTGCTTCAAACGAACTTTAAGAATGCAGAGGCGATTGGTTATCTCGCAGATCGCTTGGCTCAACTTGGTGTTGAGAAGGCGCTCTTCAAGGCCGGCGCAGTTGCAGGATCTGAAGTTCGTATCGGTTCAGGTATCAATGAGGTTGTCTTCGATTGGGAGCCAACTATTGAAGCTGGCGCAGAACAACTTGCAGGATTCTTACATCGCCGTGGTGAAGATTCACGTCTTGAGAACACATGGAATGCTCCAGAGCGCGTTGAAGATGTCCTCACCGAAGAAGAGATTGCAGAGCAGTGGGAGTACAAGGTTTTAGATCCCCACACACCTCAGATTGTTGAAGTAATTGAAGTGAGCGACAATGAGAAGGAAGAGAGCGAGGCTTAAGTCATGAACCGTCAGGCAGTTACCGAAGCCAAGCGCATCGTCCTTAAGGTCGGTTCATCTTCGCTGACAGGTTCAGCCGGTTCAGCACTTGATGCAACAGCTGTTGGCACAATAGTTGACCTCGCCGCCTCTTTGCGCGCTCGAGGAGCTGAAGTTCTTATCGTCTCATCAGGTGCAATTGCGGCAGGGCTAGCTCCACTCAAGCTCACCTCACGCCCAAAAGATCTCCCTACTCAACAGGCGGCGGCATCTGTCGGCCAAGGTCTTCTGATTGCAAAGTACAACGAGCTCTTCTCAGCTCACTCAATCGTCTCTTCACAGGTTTTGCTGACTACAGAAGATGTAGTTCGTCGATCACATTACAACACTGCACAACAAACGCTCTCACGTCTGCTTGCGCTCGGTGTTACCCCAATCATCAATGAGAACGATTCTGTTGGCACAGCTGAGATTCGCTTTGGAGATAACGACCGTCTTGCGGCACTTGTTGCATTGTTGGTTCAAGCAGATCTTTTAGTTCTCATCTCCGATGTTGATGCGCTCTATGACGCACATCCATCACAAGAAGGCGCTAAGGCAATTCACGATGTTCTTACCTTTGCAGATATTGAATCTGTTGAAGTTGGGGGAGCGGGTTCATCTGGCGTGGGTAGCGGCGGTATGGTGACAAAGATTGAAGCTGCACGTATTGCAACATCTGCTGGAACACCAATGCTTCTGACCAGCCTTGCGCAATCTGCTGATGCGCTAGCTGGCAAAGAGTTTGGAACAATCTTCCATGCACAGGCTCAGCGCACTAACTCACGTCTTCTCTGGTTGGCGCATGCTTCATCAGCACGTGGTCGCCTCGTTCTCGATGCCGGAGCAGTTACCGCAATTATTGAAAAGGGCGTCTCTCTACTACCTGCTGGAGTAATTGCAGTGGAGGGTGAATTCTCTGCCGGTGATACCGTTGAACTTGCAGGCAAAGATGGCAAGGTAATTGCTCGAGGCCTCGTCGCCTTCGATTCTCTTGAGATTCCACAGATGCTCGGAAGATCCACTAAGGAGCTAGCAGCATCTTTAGGAGCGGAGTTCGAACGCGAGCTTGTGCACCGCGACGATTTAGTTCTTCTCTGAAACCTGCTTCAACACCGCCGCCACATATGGCGAGAGATTGTCGGAATCAGTGGGTTCATCGCTGAGCTTTACAATCACTGTGTTGTTGGGAATATCGATATAGACGAATTGCCCATGTAGACCAAGCATTAGCGTTACACCTGGATATGGATGCCAGAAATAAGCGCCGTAGCCCCATCCATAATCAAGGCGTGTTGCAGGGGTTGTAATGCGCTTCATCCATGTTGAGCTGATTACCTGCTGCTTATCAAAGGGAACGACGCCCTTATCGAGAATTAATTGGCCTATACGTGCGTAATCTCGAGCAACGGCGTTAAAGCAGCAGAAGGTCTTCTCATATCCACCTTCTTTATCTACATTCCATGTTGCATCAAAGTCAGCGCCTACCTGCTGCCAGATATTTGCGGTGAAGTAATCAGAGACTGATTGGCCTGTGACTTTCTGAATAATCATCCCTGCCATCTGGGTATCAACACTTCGATAGATCGATTCAGTTCCTGGCTCAAAATCCATCTTCTGGTTGTGCTTTAAGAACCATGGGATATCTGTGCTGGCATACATCTGAGCAATCGCAACGCCCCAGCCCGATGGACCAGATGGGTAGTCATCGGAGACGCCAACACCAGATTGCATATCGAGCAACTGTTGGATTGTGATCTTGTCGAAGGAGCCGCCAGTCTTGTATTCAGGGAAGAACTTCACAAAGGTGTCACTCTCACTGATCTTTCCCTGATCAATTAATTGACCAATCACCAGCGATGTCATCGCCTTTCCTACTGAATAAGAGGGAAGTCGTGTCGTTGCAAACTTCTCATCTTTGTAATACTCGTGAGTGATTTTTCCGTCGCGGATAACTAGTAACGCATTGGTGTGTGTTTTATCTAGGAAATCCTGGAATGCGAGCTTTTGATCTCGGTAGGTCACTTCACCGATGCTCTCTACCTCGCCCTTCTTCCAAGGGGCAAAGGTTGATGGCGCCGCCACGATCGAGTGGCTCGGCATCAGTTCGGGGGTCTTTGAAGCAGGCGCCAGCCCTAACTTAATTGCGGCAATTGGCTCCGGGTAGTGAATCACCTTGGTCAGAGCGAAGAGTGATAGATAGAGAGCAACCAGCACAATGGCGATATTTCGCAGGATCTTCAATAATGTGGACACATCTGCAGGGTAGCCCCAAGTAGACTTCATGTCATGGATTCAGTGGCACTTATTGCATCGATTGCCGATAAGGCACGCCTGGCAGCGCGCACGCTATCTACTGCAAGCGGTGCAGAGCGTAAGTCAGCCCTGGAAGCAATTGCCAACGCCCTCAAATCTCGTTCTGCAGAAATTCTCGCAGCCAATGAGTTGGATATGGCCAACGCCCGGTCTGAGAATATGCACCCACAGATGCAAGACCGTCTCCTTCTCAACGAAGCACGCGTTGCAGGGATGGCAGATGGTGCCCGACAAGTGGCAGCACTTACCGATCCTCTCGGTCGCACACTCAATGAGTCAACCCTTCCTAATGGACTTCACCTGCGCCAGATTTCAGTTCCCTTTGGCGTGATCGGCATGGTCTATGAAGCTCGTCCCAATGTGACCGTTGATGCCGCTGTAATTCTCTTGATGTCAGGCAATGCAGCGCTCCTGCGTGGTTCTTCTACGGCGCGCAATAGCAATGAAGTATTGATCAAGGTCATGCGCGATGCTCTCGCTACAACTTCTATCAACCCTGATGTCCTTCAGCTCATTCCATCTGATGATCGATCGACAGTGAAGGCGCTGCTGACTGCACGTGGCAAAGTTGATTTGGTTATTCCACGAGGAAGCGCACAGTTGATTCGCATGGTGGTAGATGAAGCAACAGTGCCAACAATTGAGACTGGCGCTGGTGTCTGCCATGTCTTTGTCGATGAGTTCGCTGATATCAACAAGGCGCTACCGATTCTTCTCAACTCAAAGACTCATCGTCCATCGGTCTGTAATGCAGCTGAGACGCTACTTGTGCATAAGGCGATTGCCCCAACCTTTCTACCTCTTGCCCTCAAGGCGCTCCATGATGCAGGTGTTGCCCTCCATGGCGATGCGACTGTTCAAAAGGTGGCAGAGAAGTTTGGAGTTCCTTCTACTCTTGCCACGGAAGAGAATTGGTGCACCGAGTACGGAATTCTTGAGATGAATGTTGCAGTGGTTGATTCAGTTGATGCAGCTGCCGATCACATCGCACAATACGGCACCAATCACACAGAGGCGATAGTTACTGAAAATCAGGCAAGCGCTGATCGCTTTATCGCTCTGGCAGATTGCGCCGCAGTGATGGTCAACGCCTCAACGCGATTTACCGATGGCGAGCAGATGGGCTTTGGCGCAGAGATCGGAATTTCAAATCAGAAGCTTCATGCTCGCGGCCCAATGGGACTTGTGGCTATGACAACTACCACCTGGATTGTTACTGGAAATGGGCAGATTCGCTCGTAATCCCAGCGAATTACGCTAATCGTTACATCTTTTATAAGATGCACCCATGAGCACACTCTCTCGCGATGAAGTCGCAAAATTGGCAGGGTTAGCACGAATCGAGATGACCGAGGAAGAGCTAGTAAATATCTCTTCACAATTTGGCACCATCCTCGATGCCGTTGCTCGAGTTCAAGAGCTCAACCTTGATGGCGTGAAGGCGACATCGCACCCCCAACCAATTGAGAACATTGCACGTCCTGATGTAGTTCAGCCGAGCCTCACACCAGCAGAGGCGCTCTCTGGAGCACCTGCTCAAGAAGACCAGCGTTTTCGCGTGCCACAGATTTTGGGAGAGGAGTAAGCCATGATTTTCAAGACTGCAGCAGAGATGGCAACAGCTCTCTCCAATAAGGAAGTTTCATCGGTTGAGCTCACTAAGGCTCACTTAGATCGCATTGCTTCGGTTGATAGTGATGTCAAAGCATTCCTCCATGTTGATAAGGAAGGTGCACTTGCGCAGGCAGCTGCAGTCGATGCAGATCGCGCATCAGGCAAGGAGCTCTCACCGCTTGCTGGTGTTCCACTTGCTCTCAAAGATGTTCTTGCTCAGAAGGGCGTTCCCACAACTGCAGGTTCAAAGATTTTGCAGGGCTGGAAGCCACCTTATGACTCCACTGTAGTTTCAAAGTTAAAGAACGCAGGCGTCGTTATTCTGGGTAAGACAAATATGGATGAGTTCGCAATGGGTTCATCTACTGAGAACAGCGGATATGGACCAACATTTAATCCTTGGGATTTATCTCGCACACCAGGTGGTTCATCAGGTGGCTCATCTGCAGCAGTTGCCGCCTTCGAAGCACCGCTTGCAATTGGCTCTGACACCGGCGGATCTATCCGCCAACCTGCAGCGCTGACTGGAATTGTCGGAGTTCGCCCAACATATGGCGCAGTCTCTCGTTACGGATTAATCGCCTATTCATCATCGCTTGATCAAGCAGGACCATTTGGTCGCACGGTTCTCGACACAGCAATGCTCCACGAGATTATCGCCGGACATGATGCACATGATGCAACCTCGATTAACGCACCTGTTCCTGCAGTAGTTGCTGCAGCTAAGAGCGGTGATGTGAAGGGGATGAAGATTGGCGTCATTAAGCAGTTGCAGGGCGAGGGATATCAGAAGGGTGTGCAGACACGCTTTACCGAATCACTTGATCTCCTTGCCTCACTGGGCGCAGAGATTGTTGAAGTAGATTGCCCAAGCTTTGAATATGCACTTGCTGCCTATTACTTAATCGCACCATCTGAGTGTTCCTCTAACCTCGCACGTTTTGATGCGATGCGTTATGGACTTCGCACAGGCGATGAAGGGGGAGCTTCAGCTGAAGCCGTTATGGCTGCAACCCGTGATGCTGGTTTTGGTCGCGAGGTTAAGCGCCGCATCATCCTTGGTACATATGCGCTCTCATCCGGTTACTACGATGCCTACTACGGCAGCGCACAGAAGATTCGCACACTCATCATTGAAGATTATGCAAAGGCATTTGCTGCAGCAGATGTCTTGGTATCACCAACTGCGCCAACAACTGCTTACAAGATTGGCGAGAAAGTCGATGATCCAATGGCGATGTATCTCGGGGATGTTGCAACTATCCCAGTAAACCTCGCTGGCATCTGCGGAATGTCGCTTCCAGCAGGACTAGCCGAAGAAGATAACTTGCCAGTCGGATTCCAAATCATGGCTCCTGCGATGCAAGATCAACGCCTCTATCAGGCAGGTGCTGCACTTGAAGCTGCTCTTATCTCTAAGTGGGGAGGAGCTCTCATTACAAAGGCTCCCGCATTGAAGGGAGGTGCCAACTAATGGCGCTGAACTATGACGAGCTCATTGAAAAGTACAACCCAGTCCTAGGTCTTGAAGTTCACGTTGAACTCAATACTGAATCAAAGATGTTCTGCTCATGTGCAACGACTTTTGGTGCTGAACCAAATACTCAGACATGTCCTGTATGTCTGGCACTTCCTGGCGCGCTTCCTGTGGTCAATGAGAAGGCAATCGAATCAACGATCAAGATTGGTCTTGCTCTCAATTGCAGCATCGCCCCATATAGCCGCTTTGCACGAAAGAATTACTTCTACCCAGATATGCCAAAGAACTTCCAGATCTCTCAATATGACGAGCCGATCTGCTTCGATGGTTATGTCGATGTTGAGATTGAGACCGAGGAAGGTCCTAAGCAGTTCCGCATCGAGGTCGAGCGCGTTCACATGGAAGAGGACACAGGTAAGTCACTCCACGTAGGTGGTGCAACTGGTCGTATCCATGGAGCTGATTACTCATTGCTCGATTACAACCGTGCCGGTATTCCATTGGTTGAAATTGTGACCAAGATTGTTCCTGGCACAGGCAAGTACGCACCAGAAGTTGCCAAGGCATATGTGGCAGAACTTCGCGACATCCTTCGTGGGCTAGGCGTCTCTGATGTGAAGATGGAGCAAGGCTCCCTTCGCTGCGATGCCAACGTCTCACTGATGCTCAAAGATGCAACCGAGCTCGGAACACGTTCTGAGACTAAGAACGTTAACTCGCTCCGCTCTGTGGAGCGCGCTATCCGCGGTGAGATGTTGCGCCATGCTGAGATTCTTGAGACAGGTGGAAAGGTAAAGCAAGAGACCCGCCACTTCCAAGAAGATACCGGCCTTACTCGCTCAGGACGTTCAAAGGAGCAGGCAGAGGATTATCGCTACTTCCCAGATCCGGATTTAGTTCCAGTAAAACCAGATGCTTCCTGGATTGAGACTCTCAGAGCAGAGCTTCCTGAGCGTCCATCAATTCGTCGCAAACGTCTGAAGGAGCAGTGGGCAGTTCCGGATAAAGAATTTGCTGCGATGGTCAATGCTGATGTGCTCGATATTGTGGAAGCTACCGTGCTTCGGGGCGCGGATCCAACAAAGGCCCGCACCTGGTGGCTTGGAGAGATCTCTCGCATTGCAAATGATCAAGGCGTTGCAATTGCAGAGCTTGCAATCACACCGGCTCACGTTGCAGAACTCATCAACCTTGTTGCATCAGGTGAACTGACAGATAAATTGGCACGCCAAGTTGTTGAAGGCGTTGTTGCAGGAGAAGGCACTCCATCAGAGGTTGTGGCAAAGCGTGGAATCAAAGTTGTTAACGATGATGGTGCACTGATGGCTGCAATTGAGAAGGTCTGTGCCGCTCAGGCAGATACTGCAGAGAAGGTTCGCGGGGGACATCTACCAGCAGCCGGTGCTCTCATTGGTGCTGTGATGAAGGAGACTGCAGGACAGGCAGATGCTGCCAAGGTTCGCGAGCTCCTCTTGAAGTTCTTAGGTCAATAACTTCAGTCATTGATCAAACAGTAAGAGTTCAATAAAAAACCCGCCGAAGATTAATTCGGCGGGTTTCTTACTTCAACTAATTAATGCATTCCTGCGCCTTCATTTTCAACGAGGGAATCCTTGCCCACGTTGATAAAGAAGAAGAGCACAATCGCTCCGATGAAGAGGAGCGCTGCACTGAACTTAAATGCCACGGTGAATCCGTGTGTCATTGCAGCTGGCATCAACTTCTCGCCGAGCGCTGAATTTGCTGTTGCATATGTTGCTGTTGCAGTTGCTGCAACGGTGTTGAGAAGAGCGGTTCCAAGTGAGCCACCAATCTGCTGTGATGTATTGACCATTGCAGATGCAACGCCTGTGTCATGTCCTGAAATTCCATGGAGTGAAGTTGAAGTCAATGGAATAAAGACAAGTGCCATACCGCTCGACATGATCAAGAGGGATGGAACCACATGTGTTGCATATGAAGTCTCAGGAGTGATGCGGGTAAGGAGAAGGAGTCCAATACCTGCAGCAATGAGACCAGGAACCATAAGTGGCTTAGGACCAAACTTAGGTAGGAGCTGTGAAGCAACTCCCGCAAAGATGATGATTCCTGCGGTGAATGGAAGGAATGCAAAGCCTGACTTGAGCGGGCTAAAGCCAAGGACTACTTGGAGATAGAGACCGAGGAAGAGGAACATCGAGAAGAGTCCAGCACCGACAACGAGTGAGCCAAGGTATGAACCACCGCGGTTACGTTCTGTGAGAACGCGAAGTGGCATCAATGGATTTGCCACCTTTGTCTCGATGAGAACGAAGATGATGAGAAGAATTACCGATGAGACCAAGAATGTGATTGTTGATGTTGCTGACCAACCCTTGAGAGCTGCCTCATTAAATCCATAGGTGAGAGAGAAGAGACCGGCAGTTGCTGTGATGACACCAGGGATGTCATAGGTCTTATCTCCATCAGTCTTTGACTCATGGACATACTTAATTGCCAGGATTGCAGCAACGATCGCGATTGGCGTGTTCACGCCAAGGCACCAGCGCCATGAGAAGAACTCGGTAAGAGTTCCACCGACGATGAGACCGATTGCAGCGCCACCACCTGAGATTGCACCGAAGACACCGAATGCCTTGGCACGCTCAGAAGGAACCTTAAATGTCTCAGAGATGATTGCCAGGGCAGCTGGTGCAAGGAGTGCACCGAAGACGCCCTGAAGTGCGCGTGAGCCATAGAGCATTCCTTCGTTGGCTGCGACTCCACCAATTGCCGATGCACCAGCAAAACCGAGAAGACCGATGATGAAGATCTTCTTGCGACCAACATAATCACCGATGCGGCCACCAAGAAGAAGCAGTGAACCAAATGCGAGGGTATATGCAGTGATAACCCACTGCTGGTTTGCATCTGAAATACCGAGTTCTGTCTTTGCGCTTGGAATCGCAATATTCATAATTGAGCTATCGAGGACGAGCATCAACTGAGAGATGGCAACTACGAGCAACGTTCTCCAGCGATCAGGTGCTTGGCCCTTCACATGGCCTTGGGCGTCACGGTCTTGATTTGGCACAGAAAATCTCCATTTGTTTAGGTATTAATTCGAATGAACTTTAAGAATCAAGAATCCATCTTGAATAGTGGAATTCTAACTTACCCCTTTCAACTTCACGTGAAGAGACATGGGAGATAGAATCAGGACATGTCGACAATGAAGCCCCGCTCAGGTCTAGTAACCGATGGTCTCGAGCGCGCACCAGCTCGAGGAATGCTCCGCGCCGTGGGAATGGGCGATGAAGATTGGGTGAAGCCACAGATCGGCGTTGTCTCTTCGTGGAATGAGATTACACCCTGCAATCTCTCATTGGCGCGACTTGCAACTGCTTCACGCAAAGGTGTTCTTGATGCTGGTGGATTTCCTATGCAGTTCGGAACAATCTCTGTCTCTGATGGAATCTCGATGGGCCATGAAGGTATGCACTTCTCATTAGTTTCTCGCGAAGTTATTGCAGATTCTGTTGAGACTGTGATGCAGGCAGAGCGCCTCGATGGAATGGTGATGTTTGCAGGTTGCGATAAATCACTTCCAGGAATGATGATGGCGGCAGCTCGCATCAATGTGGCAGCGGTATTTGTCTATGCAGGTTCAACACTTCCAGGACAGGTCGATGGAAAAGATGTCACCATTATCGATGCTTTCGAAGCAGTTGGCGCATGTGCTCGAGGATTGATTACCCAAGAGCGCGTTGATCAAATTGAGAAGGCGATCTGCCCAGGTGAAGGCGCTTGTGGTGGAATGTATACAGCTAACACGATGGCAACAGTCGGTGAAGCAATCGGTCTCTCACTGCCAGGTTCTGCCGCTCCTCCTGCTGTCGATCGTCGCCGCGATGGATACTCTGAGGCATCTGGTGCTGCAGTTGTAAACCTCATTGCCAAGGGAATCACCACCCGCGATATTTTGACGAAGAAGGCATTTGAAAATGCCATCACCGCTGTCATGGCGCTCGGTGGCTCCACCAATGCTGTCTTACACCTACTTGCCATTGCACATGAGGCAGATGTTGATCTAACTCTGGAAGATTTCCATCGCATCGGTTCGCGAGTGCCATTGCTGGGCGACCTCAAGCCTTTCGGAAAATATGTCATGTCAGATGTAGATAAGGTCGGCGGAATCCCAGTTGTGCTTCGTATGTTGCTCGATGCTGGCTACCTCCACGGTGATTGCTTAACCGTGACTGGAAAGACGATGGCTGAGAATCTTGCCGATATCAATCCACCGCTTGCAGATGGCGATGTCTTGCATCCAATCACCTCACCGCTCTCCACAGATGTCGGAATCACAATTCTCGGGGGTTCACTTGCAACAGAGGGGGCAGTCTGCAAGACAGCTGGAATTGGAATTGAAACATTTGAAGGACCTGCTCGAGTCTTCGAGCGCGAGCAATCTGCAATGGAGGCTCTTGAGAACGGCACGATTCAGGCAGGCGATGTAGTTGTCATTCGCTATGAAGGTCCTAAGGGTGGGCCAGGTATGCGCGAGATGTTGATGATTACCGGCGCGATTAAGGGAGCAGGGCTTGGTAAATCAACTCTCCTCCTTACCGATGGTCGCTTCTCAGGTGGTTCAACCGGACTTTGCGTCGGACATGTTGCACCCGAGGCTGTCGATGGGGGACCGATTGCATTCATTAAGGATGGCGATCGCGTCCGTATCGATATCCCAAACCGCACCCTCGATCTCTTGGTAGATCCGGCAGAGCTTGAGGCTCGCAAGGTCGGATGGAAGCCGCTGCCCCATAAGTACAAGCGCGGGGTCTTGGCGAAGTATTCAAAGCTCGTGGGCTCAGCCTCCAAGGGCGCTGTCTGCGACTAAATACCCGCGGTGCGAGAGGTACCTTTCCACCAGACTCATTTCAACTGGTGAGACGTGCATCTCATCTCTTGACTCATACGCTCGCTCTAAGCGAGAATATGGCCATGCGTACAGCAATCGTCTCTTCATCAGTGGTGGTGATTCGATAGCGCATGCCTTAACAGCATGCGCGCCCTCAGATATCTGAGGGTTTTTTCATTTATAAAAGGTTTATCGAAGAGTTCTACGAGAGCGAAAGGAGCAAGAAGATGACAACACAGCACGTTCCCACAGCGAACGGCACAGCAATGAGCGGAGCAACTTCATTGGTGAAGAGCCTTGAAGCGGCTAATGTCGATGTGATGTTCGGTCTGCCTGGTGGCGCCATTCTTCCTGCCTACGATCCGATCTTCGACTCCACTATTCGCCACATCCTTGTTCGCCATGAGCAAGGAGCAGGACACGCGGCAACTGGCTATGCGCAGGTAACTGGTCGCGCCGGTGTCTGTATTGCAACATCAGGTCCTGGAGCTACCAACCTCGTTACCCCATTGATGGATGCCGGAATGGACTCTGTTCCACTCGTTGCAATCACTGGCCAGGTTCCATCGGCTGCAATTGGTACCGATGCATTCCAAGAGGCTGATATTCGCGGCATCACCATGCCATTTACAAAGCACAACTTCCTTGTCACCAAGGCTGCCGACATTCCACGCGCAATCGCTGAGGCATTTCATATCGCAACCTCAGGTCGTCCTGGCCCAGTCCTCGTTGATATTGCCAAGGATGCGCTGCAGACGCAGACAACATTTAACTGGCCAGCAAAGATTGAACTCGCTGGTTATAACCCACGCATTACACCAGATAACCAATCGATTGCAGATGCTGCAGCGCTTATTGCGCAATCAAAGAAGCCAGTCTTCTATGTTGGCGGGGGAGTAATCAAGGCGGAGGCTTCAAAGGAGCTTGCCCAGTTGGTTGAACTTCTCGGTGCACCAGTTGTGACCACTTTGATGGCACGTGGTGCATTCCCGGATTCACATCCACTTCATCTCGGTATGCCAGGTATGCATGGAACAGTTGCTGCGGTAACGGCTCTGCAAAAGGCCGATCTACTGATCACTTTAGGCGCTCGCTTCGATGACCGCGTTACTGGAAAGCTCTCTACCTTCGCAGTTAGCGCCAAGGTTATTCACGCTGATATCGACCCAGCTGAGATCAATAAGAATAAGTTTGCCGATGTCCCAGTTGTGGGAGACCTTCGCGAAACCATTACTGCCCTTATTCCTGCGCTTAAGGCAGCCCTTGAGAAGAGCCGCCCAGATTTAACACCGTGGAATGCCTCAATGCAGAAGTTGAAGTCAACATACCCATTGGGTTACACACTTCCTGATGATGGTTCACTCTCTCCACAGGCAGTAATCGAGCGTATTGGAAAGATCTCTGGATCAGAGACGATCTTTACATCAGGTGTTGGTCAACATCAGATGTGGGCATCGCAATTTATCTCTTACGAACACCCTCGCACCTGGCTCAACTCAGGCGGCGCTGGAACTATGGGATATGGAGTTCCAGCTGCAATGGGTGCAAAGGTTGGAGCTCCTGATGCAACTGTCTGGGCCATCGATGGCGATGGTTGTTTCCAGATGACAAATCAAGAGCTAGTTACATGTGCTCTTAACAATATTCCAATCAAGGTTGCGATTATTAATAATGAATCCCTCGGAATGGTTCGCCAGTGGCAGACCCTCTTCTATGAAGGCCGTTATTCAAATACCTCACTTGAGTCAAAGCGCGTTCCTAACTTCCCGATGCTTGCAGAGGCGATGGGCTGTGTTGGACTCTCTTGCGAGCGACCAGAAGATCTTGATGCCACTATCGAGAAGGCGATGTCAATTAACGACCAACCTGTCGTAGTTGATTTCCGCGTTCATCGCGATGCGATGGTCTGGCCGATGGTTGCTGCTGGAACATCGAATGATGAAATCATGATTGCCCGCGCGACAGCGCCTGACTGGGATTCACAGGAGCTCTAATGTCTATTCACACAATTGAAGTTCTCGTTGAGAATGAACCAGGCGTCCTCGCTCGCGTATCTGGGCTCTTTGCTCGCCGCGCCTACAACATCGACACCCTCGTTGTTGGTCCAACATCTAATCCAGAAGTTTCGAAGATGGTTATTCAGGTAAACCTTGAAGGACACTCTCTCGAGCAAGTAATCGCTCAATTGGACAAGCTCATCAGTGTGATCAGCATTGAAGAGCTCGTTGATGGAGCAAAGAAGCCTGTTAAAGACACACAACCCGATTACCAGAACTAAGTAAGAAACGACAAAAGGAGAAATACCGTGGCAACGATGTATCACGATCAGGATGCAGATCTATCCGTAATTCAAGGTCGCAAAGTCGCGATCATCGGTTATGGCTCACAGGGCCATGCACACGCACTTAACCTCCGCGATTCAGGTGTTGATGTTCGCGTTGGTCTCAAGGAAGGTTCACCATCTCGCGCTAAGGCAGAGGCGGAAGGTCTTCGCGTTGTCTCTGTTGCAGAGGCAACAAAGGAAGCTAGCGTCATCATGATCTTGGCTCCAGATCACCTCCAGCGTCACATCTATGCAGAGTCAATCTTGCCTAACCTCGAAAAGGGCGATGCTCTCTTCTTCGGCCATGGTTTCAATATTCGCTTCGGTTACATCAAGCCACCGGTAGATGTTGATGTCTGCATGGTTGCTCCAAAGGGTCCAGGACACCTTGTTCGTCGTGAGTTCGCTGCAGGTCGCGGCGTCCCTGACATCGTTGCTGTTGAGCAGGATGCAACAGGAAATGCATGGCCATTGACTCTCTCTTATGCAAAGGCGATGGGCGGACTTCGCGCAGGCGGAATCCTCACAACATTTACAGAAGAGACAGAGACCGATCTATTCGGTGAGCAGGCTGTTCTCTGTGGAGGAGCATCACAGTTGGTGATGTATGGCTTCGAGACACTCGTTGAAGCTGGATACCAGCCAGAGGTTGCTTACTTTGAGTGCTTGCACGAACTTAAGTTGATTGTTGACCTTATGTATGAAGGTGGAATCGCAAAGCAGCGTTGGTCAGTCTCTGACACAGCGGAATTCGGTGACTATGTATCAGGTCCACGCGTTATCGATCCACATGTCAAGGAGAATATGAAGGCCGTACTTGCTGATATTCAGTCAGGTGCATTTGCAAAGCGCTTCGTAGATGATCTCGAGAATGGTGCAAAGGAATTCACAGCGCTTCGCGAGAAGGGCGAGTCACACCAGATTGAGAAGGTTGGACGCGAACTCCGCAAGATGTTTAGCTGGATGAAGAAGGCTGACAACGATGATTACCAAGAGGGAAGTGCTGCACGTGGCTAAACCTGTTGTATTAATCGCTGAAGAACTCAGCGCTGCAACGCTCGATGCTCTGGGTCCTGACTTTGAGGTTCGCAACTGTGACGGTGCAAACCGCGCAGAGCTCCTTGAAGCTCTCGGCAAGGGCGTTGATGCAGTTCTGATCCGTTCTGCTACAAAGATGGATGCAGAGGCAATTGCTGCAGCTAAGGGCCTTAAGGTCATCGCTCGCGCAGGTGTTGGTCTCGATAACGTTGATATCCCAGCAGCAACTGCAGCTGGTGTCATGGTTGTTAATGCACCTACTTCAAATATCGTCTCAGCTGCAGAGCTTGCAATCTCATTGCTACTTGCATCTGCTCGCTTTATCTCACCAGCACACGCTGCGTTGAAGAATGGCAAGTGGGCTCGTTCGAAATACACCGGAGCAGAGCTCTTCGAGAAGACTCTCGGAATTGTTGGCTTTGGTCGCATCGGACAACTCGTTGCTCACCGCATGCAGGCATTTGGTATGAACGTCATTGCATATGACCCATACCTCCAGCCTGCTCGCGCAGCTCAGCTTGGCGTTGAATTGGTAGAGCTCGATGATCTCTTGAAGCGCTCTGACTTCATCACCATCCACCTTCCAAAGACAAAAGAGACTGCAAACCTCATTGGCGTGGAAGCGCTCAAGAAGGTGAAGAAGGAAGTTCGCATCATCAACGCTGCACGCGGTGGAGTACTCGATGAGGCAGCTCTCTATGATGCAATCACTGAAGGTCGTGTAGCTGGTGCTGGTCTCGATGTTTATGTGACAGAGCCATGCACAGATTCACCTTTATTCCAGCTCGATCAAGTGGTTGCAACACCACACCTTGGAGCTTCAACTGATGAAGCGCAGGAACGTGCTGGTATTGCAGTAGCGGTCTCAGTTCGTAAGGCTTTGGCCGGTGAATTGGTTCCTGATGCGGTCAACGTTAAGGGTGGAGCGATCCACGATGAGATTCGTCCATCTCTTCCACTTGTTGAGAAGATGGCACAGATTGCTACAGCAATCGCTGGCGAGCTTCCAGTTTCTATGGAGATCACAGTCAAGGGCGATATCTCTGGCCATGATTCATCAGTTCTTGCAATCAGTGCGCTCAAGGGTGCACTTCAAGCAACTGGCTCTGAAGATGTTACATACGTCAATGCGCCAGGACTTGCTGCAGAGCGTGGCGTGACATCTTCTGTTGTTACATCAGCTGACTCTCCTGAGTACCGCAGCATGATCTCTCTTCATGCAGCGCTTGCTTCAGGTCATCAGATCAAGGTTGATGGAACTCTCATGGGTATTAAGAAGACTGAGAAGATCATCGCAATTGATGGTTTTGATCTCGATCTTCCACCAACAGAGAACCTGCTCTTCCTTCGCTACACAGATAAGCCAGGTGTTGTTGGAGCTGTTGGTAATTCACTAGGAGCCGCCAAGATCAATATTGCTGGCATGCAGGTCTCTCGTGAAGCTGCAGGCGGAAAGGCGCTTATGGCGTTGACCGTTGATTCATCAGTTTCAGATTCAGTAACAGAGTCAATTAAGAAGGAGATCGAAGCAGATCTCGTCCGTTCAGTCTCATTGGTAGGTTAATTTAGATATGTCCAAGTCATTCAACCTTGCAGTTATTCCAGGCGATGGAATCGGAACTGAAGTTGTAGGGGAGGGTCTTAAGGTTCTTGATGCCGTTGCTGCAAAGTATGGCGTCACCTTCAATAAGACCAACTACGACCTCGGCGCTGGTTACTGGCACCGCACTGGTGAAGTTCTCCCTGACTCAGTCATGGCAGAGCTAGCGAAGGCAGATGTCATCCTGCTCGGTGCTGTTGGAGATCCAACAGTTCCATCAGGTGTGCTCGAGCGCGGATTGCTATTGAAGCTCCGTTTTGCATTCGATCACTACATCAACCTTCGCCCTGCAAAGTTGATGCCTGGCGTAACCGGTCCACTTGCGACAAAGGCTCCCATCGACTTCGTTGTTGTTCGCGAAGGCACAGAAGGCCCATATGTTGGCGCAGGTGGAACGCTGGCTGAAGGAACTGATGCAGAGATTGCAACGGAAGAATCACTCAATACCCGTCGCGGTGCAGAGCGTGTCATCCGTGATGCCTTTGAGCGCGCTTCAAAGCGTGAGCGTAAGAAGTTAACTCTTGTCCATAAGAACAATGTTCTTACCCGTGCAGGAGGACTCTGGACTCGCACATTTAACGAGGTTGCTAAGGAGTATCCAGGTATTACAACGGATTACCTCCACGTTGATGCAGCTTCCATGTTCTTCGTTACCAACCCGGAGCGCTTTGATGTCGTTGTCACAGATAACCTCTTCGGAGATATCTTGACCGATATTGCAGCAGCTATCTGTGGCGGTATTGGACTGGCAGCTTCAGGCAATATCAACCCAACGGGTAAGTTCCCTTCAATGTTTGAGCCAGTACATGGCTCTGCTCCAGATATCGCAGGTAAGAACATTGCAGATCCAACAGCAACCATCATGTCTGTTGCGATGATGCTCGATCACCTTGGACTATCTGATGCAGCTCGTGATGTTGAGAAGGCCGTTGCCCAAGATCTACTCAACCGAGGAGATGCCAAGCGCAGCACAACAGAAGTTGGCGCAGCACTCATCGCATTGGTGAAGTAAATGAAGATCACACTCAATCCCAACGCCGTTCCAGTTGAAAAGCGCAACGCGCTGATCGCTGAAGGTGGATTCGGTAAGTACTACACCGATCACATGGTTGTTTGTGATTGGTCACAAGATGGTGGTTGGTCAGAGCCAGAGCTGCTTCCATACGGTCCGCTCACGCTAGATCCGGCAACAGCTGTCTTCCACTACGGCCAGGAAATCTTCGAAGGAATGAAGGCATACCGCCAGCCAGATGGATCTATCTCGCTCTTTCGTCCAGAGGCAAATGCCCGTCGCTTTGCTAACTCTGCCAAGCGCCTTGCACTTCCTGAGATGCCAGAGGCTCTCTTCCTAGAGACCGTCGATGCACTTGTGAAGAAAGATGCAGGTTGGGTTCCAAATGCGGTAGGGGAGTCTCTCTATATCCGCCCATTTATGATCGCAACAGAGGTTGGCCTCGGTGTGCGCCCATCCAATAAGGCGAAGTATATTCTTATTGCAACACCAGCAGGTGCTTACTTTGACCCATCAAAGCCAGTTTCAGTCTGGATCTCCACTGAATATGTGCGCGCAGCACAGGGCGGAACAGGTGAGGCGAAGTGCGGTGGAAACTACGCAGCATCGCTCATCGCACAGAAAGCTGCAGCAGCTGAAGGTTGCGATCAAGTTGTCTGGATTGATGCAAAAGAACGTAAATGGATTGAAGAGATGGGCGGCATGAACCTTTACTTCGTAAAGGGAAAGGGTGCCGATGCAACTGTCATCACGCCAAAGTTGACCGGTACCTTGCTACCAGGAATTACTCGCGACTCAATCTTGTCTGTGGCTAAAGATCTTGGTTACAAGACAGAGGAAGTCATGCTCTCGGTAGATGATTGGCGCGAAGGTGTTCAATCAGGTGCGATCACAGAGATCTTCGCCTGTGGCACAGCCGCAGTGATCTCTCCGGTAGGACAGGCAAAGTCTGCAATGGGTACATGGGTTACAGGTGATGGAAAGCCTGGCGCAATCACAATGCAGATTCGCAACCATATGCTTGCAATCCAGCACGGAACAATTGCCGATACACATAACTGGAATGTTGCGGTCAACTAATGTCAATCGATGACAGCTTTCATATCTACGACACCACCCTCCGTGATGGTGCGCAGCAGGAAGGGCTCAACCTCTCTGTTCATGACAAGCTGACAATTGCTCGCCACCTCGATGATCTCGGTGTTGGTTTTATTGAGGGTGGTTGGCCAGGGGCTAATCCTAAAGATACAGAATTCTTCGCACTGGCTAAGAAGGAGCTTAAGCTCAAGAACGCTACCTTTGTAGCATTTGGTGCAACACGTCGCCCTAACGTAAAGGCGGCAGATGATGTACTGCTCGCTGCTCTTCGTGATTCTGGCGCTGCTGCCGTAACGCTCGTTGCTAAGGCGTATGACCGCCATGTTGATCTCGCACTCAAGACAACTCTTGATGAGAACCTCGAGATGATCCGTGACTCTATCTCTCACCTTCGCGCAGAAGGTCAGCGAGTATTTCTCGATGCGGAGCACTTCTTCGATGGATATCGCGCCAATCGCGCCTATGCACTTGAAGTCATCCGCGTTGCTATGGAGGCTGGCGCTGATGTGGCCGCTCTATGCGATACCAATGGTGGAATGCTTCCCGATGAGATTGCAGATGTTGTCAACGATGTTATCGGTGCAACTTCTGCCCGTATCGGTATTCACTGCCATAACGACACAGGATGCGCTGTTGCAAACTCAATGGCCGCTGTTGCCGCAGGAGCTACCCATGTTCAAGGAACTCTCAATGGCTATGGTGAGCGCACAGGTAATGCAGATCTCGTCACCATCATTGCAAACCTAGAGCTCAAGAAGAAGAAGGAAGTCCTTCCAGCCAATGCTCTCCGTGAGGCTTTCCGTATCTCACATGCAGTTGCTGAAGTAACAAACATTTCACCTTCACTTCGTCAGCCTTACACAGGCGTCTCTGCCTTTGCCCACAAGGCAGGTCTTCACGCATCCGCAATCAAGGTTGATCCGATGCTTTATCAGCATGAGGATCCAGCATCTGTTGGAAACGATATGCGAATGCTCGTCTCTGATATGGCCGGCCGGGCATCGATTGAATTGAAGTCACAAGAGCTCGGCGTTGACCTTGGGGGAGACCGCGAACTCATTACCCGCATTGTTGAAAAGGTTAAGGCGATGGAGGCTCAAGGTTTCACCTTCGAAGCAGCCGATGCCTCATTTGAACTTCTTCTCCTTGAAGAATCTTCAGGCAAGCGCCCATCATTTTTCTCAATCGATCACTGGCTCACAACAACTGAGCACGGCGCAGATGGAACGATTATTACCAAGGCAGAGGTCACCGTTACTGCCCAAGGTAGAGAGATCACTTGCTCTGGTTCAGGAAATGGTCCGGTTAACGCATTTGATACAGCCCTTCGTGATGGACTCAATGAGCTCTATCCACAGATTTCTACCCTTGAACTTACGGATTACAAGGTGCGCATCCTTGAAGGACGCCTGGGCACCGGTGCGATTACTCGCGTATTAATCGAGACATCAGATGGCAAGGGCGAATGGAATACCGTTGGTGTTCATGAGAACGTGATTGCAGCATCTGCGATGGCTCTTGAAGACGCGTTGACCTTTGGCCTATTACGTCAGGGTCTTAAGCCTTAAACTAATGGCATGTCTTTCGATGAGATAAGAGATGCGTATTCGCACTATCTGGTTAATGAGAAAGCTCTTTCATCTCACACCGTTCGTGCTTATCTAGGAGATCTAGATTCCTTTATCGATCACCTAGCCAATAATGGAGTGAGTGAGATTGAAGATATAAACCTTCAACTTATTCGCTCCTGGCTTGCATCGCAGCAGGTGCGCGGGGGAGCAAGAACTACTTTGTCTCGTCGAGCTGTATCGATTCGCCTCTTTACTAAGTGGGCAACAAAGCATGGTTATTTGGCGGCAGATGTTGGTGCAACACTTGCCACACCTAAATCTCACCACACCTTGCCAGGTGTCCTAACGCAAGGCGATGCTGTCACCGCCATCGATTCCATGGCAACGCGAGCATCAGAGTTTGAAACACCAACCTCCATCCGAGATGTTGCACTCGTTGAACTTTTATATGCGACAGGTGCTCGTGTCTCAGAGGTCTGTGGTCTTGATCTAGAAGATCTCGACTTTAGCCGCAATACGATTCGAGTCTTAGGTAAGGGCAATAAGGAGCGGATGATTCCGATGGGAGCTCCTGCTGTGAAAGCTCTTCATGTGTATATCAACGAGGCACGTCCATTGTTGGCAAACGATAAATCCGGCAGGGCGCTCTTCTTAGGTGCACGAGGTAAGCGAATTGATCAGCGCGCTGTTCGCACAGTTGTCTATGAAGCTTTATCTGCTCTTGAGGGAGTTGAGCGGATGGGACCACACGCCCTTCGCCACTCTGCCGCGACCCATCTATTAGAAGGTGGCGCTGACCTTCGCACCGTCCAAGAAATCCTGGGCCACTCGTCTTTGGCAACTACACAGATTTATACACATGTCTCAACTGATCGACTTCGTCAGGCATTTAAACAGGCACACCCTCGCGCCTAATTTATTTTAGGTTCAGCCCTATTTATAGCTATCCACTATTTCCTATCTCTTCAATATATTAAGTTCTACTTAAAGTAGCTTGCACAAATACTTTTAACTCGATTCAATAATCTTTATTCTTGGCTTATGAAAACATCCCCATTACTAAGAATGAGTTTTGAAGAACTTGTTCAACATATAACCAATCAACATCCCTATATGAAAAATGAAACAATTGAAGAAATGGCAGAATCAATTCTTGAGGAGGCATCCACCGCGTTCGTAGGTGGTTGATTCGCATCACTTCATCGACATCCTTTATTAAGGAAGTTAAGAAATTTCATATCAACGAACAGCAATTGGTCGAGCAGGCTATAATCGCAATTGCAACATCTCCCTCAGCTGGCAGAGCCAAGATTGACGATCTGACCGGCATCTATGTTTATAAATTCCGAGCAGTGGGAAGAACCCTGCTCACCGCATATGCCTTCCTCTCTGAGGAGTGGATCCAGCTGCTCAAAGTGGGTAGCCATGAGAACTTTTACCGCGACCTCAAGCGGGGAAAATGACCAATTTGGGGGCTAAGCCCGCCTGCAGCTAGACTCACCCCTGCACAGATTGAGAAATCTGTGACATCTCAGCGTTCTTGTGATGAACCGCTTGCGGGGAATCTCAGCCACTTCGGTCTATCTACGGATAGTCGGCGTTGTGAACGTGACGGGCCTAACAGATCGTTAAGCCATTAACCGAGCAGGTTATTCGCGCATGCGCGAAAACCTAAGAAGGAGCGTGCCGCCATGGCATCAGTAACAATGCGCGAACTCCTCGACAGCGGAGTCCACTTCGGACACCAGACTCGTCGATGGAATCCAAAGATGAAGCGTTTTATCTTCACAGAACGCAATGGCATCTACATCATCGATATCCAGCAATCACTTCCTTTGATTGATCAGGCATATGCCTTCACAAAGGATGTTGTTGCTAAGGGCG
>Ga0222712_10002170_pt1 | contig 22922 bp, 6 predicted proteins | sample C33_657DmetaG_FD_165043 | JGI IMG/M metagenome (GOLD analysis project Ga0222712, IMG submission 165043) | Estuarine water microbial communities from San Francisco Bay, California, United States - C33_657D | ecosystem: Environmental > Aquatic > Marine > Unclassified | place: USA: California... | reverse complement strand
TGTACCAGATGTACCGCTCGTTCCCGATGAACCACTTGTACCGCTCGTTCCCGATGAACCAGCACTTCCGTTTGTACCAGAGGTACCCGAAGAACCCGATGTACCACTACTTCCGCTTGTACCAGACGTTCCCGATGAACCAGATGAACCACCACTACCAGAAGTTCCTGCCGTACCAGAAGTTCCAGCAGAACCCGATGTTCCCGATGTACCGCTTGTACCGCTTGTACCAGAAGTTCCTGATGAACCCGATGTACCGCTTGTACCGCTTGTACCAGAAGTTCCTGATGAACCCGATGTACCAGAAGTTCCTGATGTTCCTGATGTGCCTGAAGTTCCTGATGAACCCGATGTGCCGGATGTACCGCTTGTACCAGAAGTTCCTGATGTACCAGAAGTTCCTGATGTACCAGAAGTTCCTGATGTACCGCTTGTACCATCTACTCCAGATGTTCCTGATGTTCCAGAAGTTCCTGAAGTTCCAGAAGTTCCTGATGTTCCATCTACTCCAGACGTTCCAGAAGTTCCAGAGGTGCCGCTTGTTCCGCTCGTACCAGAAGTTCCTGATGTTCCATCAGTTCCACTTATACCAGACGTTCCAGCCGTACCAGATGAACCCACAGCTGCTGCGATACTTCTATATCCTAATTTTTTAGTTGCAGGGTCCCAAATTACTACTTCCTCATATGATGCAGATGGTAAATTACCAAAATACACACTACCACTAACACCTAAACTAGCACTAACTACTAAAGATGCTCTAAATGTTTGGTCAGTATTAATTTGTAAGAATGATGATGTATCACTACCAGCTGCATTTAAAGCGTATGATGCGGTAAATGCAAATATTGCTAAGGAAGCCGTACCAACTCTCATTGATGCGGTTTGTGCAATTTGTACAAAGTTAGCCGTGTCAACGTTTGATGCGTTTTGTGCAAATAATGCGTATGATGCGGTAATTGCTAATGAAGCAGTACCAACAGTCATTGATGATGTTTGATTATTTTTTACATAATCAGTTAAATTAAGATTACTTAAATCAGCTACATACGATGCGGTTGCTGCGAATGTAGAATTTAAAACAGACATTGATGATGTTTGGTCAGTTCTAACATAAGCGTTTGCATTTGCCAAAGATGCTGATAATGCTACCAATGATGCTGAGTCAAATCCAGTTACTGCATCCGCAATAACTGCTCTCCTAGCATATGATGCCGAATAAACTTCACCAAATACTCTACCACCTTCTATTGTACCACTAATAACAGAACCACCACTACCAATTACAACATGTCCAGATGTTAATCCAGCAAATTTAATTTGAATTTCATCATCACTAATTGATTTTATTGTACCAGGTATGATTTGGTCTTCAGAACCAGTAGCGTATACCTGAACAACAGGATATTTAATTCCTAAATTATGTACAATGTTTAATGTACTTACATTATTGAATGCTACAGTTTCAGTTAATGATGTTTCCGGCTGAGGTATAAAGTATCCTTGCGTTGGGTTGAATCTTAAAATATCATATTCTGCACTAGCAGTAGGTCCAACTCCTTGGAAATTGTATGTACCTAAGAATGAACCAGTAAATAATTGAGATTTGATAATACCACTTGCTGTTACATTACTAACTCTTAATTTATCCTGAACATATACCTCACCCCAGAAGAATGAAGATGTATTTACAACAAATCCCTTATCAGGAGAAATTGATGCCGTTACTGAACCTGATTTTAATAAGAATGTTTCAAATGATAAATTAGCAATATTAATATTAGATAGTCCACTACCATCTCCAACAAATCTAGAACCAGATTCTGCCACAACGTTACCACCACTTACAAATATAGAACCACTAACAGTCAACGAACCAGAGAATATTCGTACAGATGTATTTACTTCTAATCCTTTATTTGGAGAAATTATTGCGTTTACAGAACCAGACTGAATTCTATCCAATTTAAGGTCTTGCAATGCATTGGCAGGAATATTAAATAATCCACCACCATCACCCACAAATAATGCAGCCGTTATTGGTACGTTTACATCTAATTTTTCCGGGTCTACAATTGCTCTACCAGAGCCAGATATAATTCTATTTAATTGTAAATCTTGTAATGCTGATGCTGGAATATTAAATAATCCACCACCATCTCCTTCAAAACGAGATGAAGATATTGAACCACTAATAATTACCGAACCAGTAAATTCAGAACCATAATAAGAACCAGATGTACCGGCCGTAATTACTCTAAATACTCTACCACTTGCTACCGATGCCGTTGCCGAACCACTTGCTATTAAAGGAGATGCTGCTGCTACTACATTTGTTAATTGAGAACCATCTCCTAAAAATCTAAATGCCTGTATAGAACCACTTACATCAATTGAACCTGTGAATTGTGAGCCATATTCATTTTCATATTTTGAAGTTATTACTTTGAAAGTATCTCCACTTTGAACAGATGCCGTTGCAGACCCACTACCAATGAATGGCGCAGCTGCTGCTTGTACATTTGTAATATATCTACCATCTCCAACAAAAAATTGAGATTTTATACTACCACTAATATTAACACTACCAGTAAATTGTGAACCAAATTGAGTATTCAATTCAGAACCAGTTGCAGAAGTTACTACTATAAATGTATCCCCACTTGCTACCGATGCCGTTGCCGAACCACTTGCTATTAAAGGAGATGCTGCCGCTTGTACGTTAGTAATATATCTACCATCTCCAATAAAAAATCCATCATTAGATAATCTTATACTACCACTTATTGAAATACTTCCACTAAATTGTGAACCACTTTCTTGCGATTGAACTCTAAATCCAAAATCAGGAGTTACAGAAGCAGTTACAGAACCAGACTTAATTTCAAATGAAGTTAATGCATCTTCCGTTAAAGCTGAACGAGGAATGTTTCTTAAATAAGTACCTTCGGAAAATATGTACGAAGATGAATCAATATAAATACTACCACTAAAAGATGAACCACTATCAAATGATAATACTCTAAATCCATAATCAGGTGCTACGGATGCTGTTACTGAACCTGATTTAATTTCTGATGATACTAATGCATCTTCCGTTAATGCTGCTCTAGGAATTTGTCTTAAATAAGTACCTAAAGAATATATGTAAGAAGATGAATCAATTAATATACTTCCACTAAATGATGAACCACTTTTAAATGATTCAACAAAAAATCCTTTTTCAGGTGATACCGATGCAGTTATACTACCAGTTGCTATTCTTACTGCATCTCCAGTAATATTTGAGAAAGGAATATCAAATAATCCTTTACCACTACCACTAAACATTGAAGCAGTAACACTACCAATTACTTTTGTTTCTCCAATTAATTTTATTTCAGCAGGAACATAAAGTGCATCTACTACATTAATAGTGCCAGCCATTGCTCCGTGCAATTGACAATTATAATAAAGTGTATCCGGCGCACTTCCAGAAACTAAGAATGTTATAACACCAACATCATCACCATTGTTAGTTACCCAAGTATCATATGAATTACCAGTACCAGTACTGCTAACTTCTTTAATCCAAAATGGATGTCCAGAAGCGTTTAGATTAAATGTATAATTTACATTTCTAACTAAAGTTAAAGTTGGATTTGAACCACTTACTAATCTATTACTTATATTGTATGCGCTACTACCAGCATTAGTTACATTAAATACAGTATCTATATCATAATATGCCAATTCTCTTGCTGAAGATGATACTATGAAACTTCCACTAATTGTGGAAAATGTGTTTACTCTAAGTCCATAATCAGGAGAAATTGATGCCGTTGCAGAACCACTTGCAATTCTATTAATTTTAAATGATAATGCTGATTCGGGAATATCAGATAACCCAGCACCACTACCACTAAAGAAAGAACCAGTTTCAACTCTAATATATCCACCCGTTACAAATAAACTACCTGTAAATTGCGAACCACTTTCTAATGATATTACTTTAAATCCTTCGTTTGGAGAAACTGATGCGGTTACACTACCACTTTTAATTTCAGTAGATATTAATGCATCTAAAGTTAAAGCTGAACGAGGTATATTACTCAATCCGGCTCCAGAACCAGAGAAAAACGAACCAGTCTCAACTCTAATATATCCACCACTCACAAATAATGAACCACTAAATTGAGAACCACTATCTATTGATATTACTCTAAACCCATCATCAGGTGAAACCGATGCAGTTACACTACCACTAGCGATTCTTTTTAATTCTTCAGATAATGCAGAGAATGGAATATCAGTTAAGCCAGCACCACTACCACTAAATACAGATGCGGATACTGAGCCAGAGAAGTTTGATGTTGCTGCGAATACCTCAAATCCTCTATCAGGAGAAATTGATGCAGTTGCAGAACCAGAGAAAATTTTAGAAAGGTCTAAGTTTGCCAATGCTGATAATGGAATATCAAATAATAATCTACCACTACCAGAATATGCAGAACCACTTGCTAATGATATACCACCACTAACAAATAAAGAACCTGTAAATTGAGAACCACTTTCCGCAGATAATACCTTAAATCCAAATTGAGGAGAAACCGATGCTGTTACGCTACCACTTTTAATTTCAGTAGATAATAGTGCATCAGGAGTTAATGCTGCTCTTGGTATATCAAATAATCTAGCTCCACTACCAGAGTAAGATGAACCAGATAGAATTTCTACATTACCATTTACAAACAAACTTCCACTTATACCAACATATCCAATTATAGTAGAACCATAATCAACAGATGTTACAATAAATCCTTTTGTTGGGTCAACGGACGCCGTAACAGAACCAGATACAATTTTTGTTGCTACTTGTGGTGGTACATTTATACCAGTTAATCTACTACCATCACCCTGAAACGAGCCAGATATAGAAGAACCACTAATTTGTTGTGCTGAAATTAAATTTGTAACAAATAAAGAACCACTAATATTTACCGAACCACTAAATTGAGAACCACTATCTATTGAAATTACTTTGAATCCTTCATCAGGCGATACAGATGCGGTTACACTACCACTTGCTATTCTAGGAGAATCACCACTTAAAGCTGCTCTTGGAATATTCCATAATCCAGCCCCATTACCTTGAATATAAGATGAACTTATTGAACCTGTAAATTCTCTTGCTCTTATTGAATCACTTACATCTAAACTACCCGTTATAACTACACCAGCATTTCTTTGCAATAATCCATCAACTATATTGATAGTCCCATACATTGAACCAGCGAATTGGTCATTATAATAAAGTATGTTTGGTGCATTCAATGGAACTAAAAATGTAATCACACCTACTTGCTCTCCATTGTTGGTTACACCACTACTATAAAGATTTTCAGTACCATTTGAATTTATTGTTTTTATTAAAAATGGATGGCCGCTGGTATTTACATTGAATATATATTCTATACCTCTAACTAAAGTTAGAGTTGGATTAAATCCACTAGCTGCACCCGTAAATGACCAATCAGTTCCACCGGGATAAGTTACATTAAATACAGTATTTATTGATTCCGATGGATAGTATTGTATTGATGCAGATATATGCATACTACCACTAAATGCAGAGAATGTATTTACCACAAATCCTTTATCAGGAGAAATCGATGCGGTTGCAGAACCACTACTAATTTTAGTAAGGTCTAAATCTTTTAATGCTTTTACAGGAATATCAAATAATCTAGCACCACTACCAGAGTAAGATGAACCAGATACAATTTCAATACCATTAGCTCCACTTACAAATAAAGAACCGGTAAATTGAGAACCACTTTCCCAAGATTGAACTCTAAATCCAAAATTAGGAGATGTTGATGCTGTTACACTACCACTTGCTATTAATGTTGCCACCAACGCATCGGGAGTTAAAGCAGAACGAGGTATATTAAATAACTTTTCACCACTACCACTATAATATGCACCTACACCTAATTGAATATTTCCTGTTACAAATAAAGAACCAGTAAATTGAGAACCCAATAATTGCGATTCAACTTTAAATCCATAAGAAGGGTCTACCGAAGCAGTTACACTACCACTTGCTATTAAAGTTGCATCTTCTGATAAAGCTGATTGTGGTATATCAAATAATCCTTTACCACTACCACTAAACATTGATGCTGATACTGGAAATTGGAATGTTGAGAATGTATTTACAACCAATCCAGTATTTGGTGCAATAGATGCCGTTGCAGAACCACTTGCTATTAAGGTTGCTGTTAATGCAGGTAAATTAAATAATCCCCTACCGTCACCAATAAACAAAGATGCCGATATACTACCACTAATATCCACACTGCCAGTAAATTCAGACCCACTTAATGCAGATTCAACTCTAAAACCATATTGAGGATTTACAGATGCCGTTACACTACCACTAGCTATTCTAAATGCATCTCCACTAAATGCTGAACGAGGTATGTTGAATAAACCAGCACCATCTCCAGTAAATGAACCAGATATAGAACCTGTTATTTCTTGTACTCTAAGAGAACCAGTTATTCTAACACTGCCACTAATATTAAGAGAACCAGTTATTTGTTGTATATCTAATATATCATCTCCAAATTTATTTGAACCCGATGAATATATTACAGAAGATGAAATATAAGATACTACTAATTGTTCTGCAAATATAGAATCCCTTACATTTAAATTTCCTTGAATTGTAGTATTTGTATTTACAACTAAATTTGCTTCCACAAAAGATGCGGTTGCAGAACCACTTGCTATCAATCTAGCCGTTGCCGCAGGAATATTTGTTAATTTTGAACCGTCACCTTGAAATGAACCAGAAAAAGAACCTGAAATTTGTTCTAAACTAATTGTTCTTGCAAATCCTCTATTACCTTGGTCATCAGAAACTACTAATGCAGGATTTGTTAATAATGATGCAGAAAAGTTAGGAACACCTAAATTCGGCTCCGCTTGGGATAAATCCAAGAATTGATACCTGTCAGATGTTACATTTTTCGGGCTTACAACCCTTACCCTACCCGTTAATAGATTACTTATTGCCATGCGTTACTTTCCAGCTTTGTTATAAATATAGAGAATCCCTTATAAATATCAATCAATGATATTATTGTTATTCATTCGCACTTTCTAACAAAGAAAGAACCACAGTTAATTCAGTTGAACCAGAAACAATGAATCCGTATGTTTCTTCTAATACTAATTTACCAGAAACTACCGGCGAAAGTGAATCTGCAGGTGGTATTGTTACGTTTGTCACTAATCTTACAGCTTCTTGCTCAACAAATACAGGAGATTCAATTGTAGCCTTAATACTATCTACTAAAGAATTTACCACATATAAAGATGCCGAAAGACCAGCATTAGTTCCTTTATTAAATCCATTTAATACTGATTGAGTAACTCCACTTTGAAATAATAGTGGTGAAAGTGCTGAACCAGTTGTTGATTGATTTTTTATAATTTCGTTTGATAATACTTTTAAATAATCTAAAGCAAATATTGATGCAGAATATTCAGTTGAATCAATAGCAGATACGCCATTTTTATCAAAGTAAGCTTTTGCTGCCTTATTTGTTCTAATAGTTGTATTATTAACTATATCATATTTTATTGCATCAACATCATCCAAAGTATTTTGCTCAAAGTAAGATGATATAAACGTAAATGGAGTTTCTGATAAGTTATTTTGATTTTGGGTATATGCCGCTATTTCTTTTCTTAAAAATTGTCTGTTTGCATTTAATAATAAAGATGCACTAGCAAAACTCCCACTAAAGTTTAATAAAGATACAGAAGAACTAATAAATGAACTACCGCTATATACATTTGTAAATTGAGGTACAGGTATTTCTTTATTTGATGTTACAAATATAGTTACAGGTTGTGTTACTAAACTATTATTTGTAATTTGACAAGATAACACAATAGATGATACCCCCGCTGGAGTTGTATATATTTCATCAGGCTCACCAGTCAGTCCTGTTACTACTGACTGGAATCGATTTAACGGTACAAAAACTTCTGCCATTTCTTTTTATTTTTTATTTTCTTTTTTATATTTGTAGTGCCAATGAGAACGGAGTTACTAATGAGAATAGAGATTTGCTAAATGTTCTACCCACAAGAGTACCAGTTGCCTGATTAATACTCAAGCCCGTACCAATTCTAAAGTCACCAGTTTCGTTACCAGATGTAAAGTATATTCTACCGCCACCTAATTCCGTAATTTCGTATAATGGATTTGCAACACCACTACCACCCTGATTTGGAGGAAGTGCTTTAAATGTTACACCACTACCATTATAAGAGTAGTCAATACCAGTTGCCACAATCAATGAACCAAATGCTTCAACAGGTGCACCAGCTGCTATAAACTCTGCTCTTGTTCTTAAATATCTATTAGTTTCCAAAGTTTCCAATAATTGGTCTCTAGTCACTGCAATCGCACTTCCGTATTGACCTGTAAAGTAAGAAGATGCTGCTGCAATACCTCTTTCGTTACCCCCGTACAATAAATCCGTACAACAAGCATCCACAATCAATCCAGTATCACGAGAACAACTTGCTTCGTTATAAACTAAGTAAGGGAATGCTCCATTTGTGTATCCGATTGCTCTTTGTTTCAACTCATCCTTAGAACCTCTCAATCTATCAGATGCTTGTCTTCTCTTAGTAGCCGGTGATAAGTAAGTTAATAAAGTATTTGCAACAACCTTTTCAGATAATCCTCTTGCGAAATCAATACCATCAACAGTTTGAAGCTTTTGTCCAACTGTTCCATTATCAGTATAACTATCATAAATAGCTACTGAAGGAATCTTATAATAGTAAGAACCCGCTTCAATACTTCTTTCGTTACCACCATAAACTAAGTCAGTTCTGATAGCATCTATAATAAATCCTAAGTCACGAGAACAACTTACTTCATTATACTTTAATGTACTCCAAGAAGAACTTAAGAATGTTATAGTTTCTTTTTGAATTAATTCTTTATTATTTTTTAATAAATTAACAGTTGTTATCAATGATGCCGAAGGCATTACAAATGTTGGGTTTGTCACAACTTTACTTGCTAATTTACCAGCGTATCTTACACCTGTAATTGTTGGGTCTAATTGTGCTGCTTCAGATGGTACACCTTTTACAGTTGCTTTTGATGGGAATAAGAAATAGTATGAACCAGCAGTTACACTTCTTTCAGTTCCACCATACAATAAATCCGTTGCTGCCGCATCAGTTATATACTTCACGTCACGAGAACAACTTGCTTCATTGTAATAAACAGTACTCCAAGAAGAACTCACATATGCAATACTTTCAGATGCTATGAAGTTTTTGTTATCTCTTAATAAACTAAATGATGCCGATACTGCTAATGATGCTGTTACAAATGGAATATTTTGTGCAACTTTTTGTGATATTCTACTTGCGTAAATAATGCCATCTAAAGTTTGTCCTAATTGACCAACACCATCACCATCTCCTAATAAAGTTGCCTTAGAAGGATATTTGTAATAGAAGTCACCACTCATTACACTTCTTTCATTACCACCATAAAGAATATCAGTTGCTACACCATCTACGATGTAACCAATATCACGTCTACACTTTTCTTTATTATATTCAAAGAAACTCCAAGCTGAATCTAACCAAGCTATTGTTTCATTTTGTATAAATGCCCTATTGTTTCTTAATAATTCAACCGATGCTGATACTGAATTAGATGCGGTTACAAATGTTGTATTTGTAATTACATTCTTAGCCGTACCACCTGCGAAATCAATTGCGTTTAATGTTGAATCTAATTGAGAACCAGTAGCTTGTGATGGATATTTGAAATAGTATTGTCCAGCAGTTGCACTTCTTTGATTTCCTCCGTAAAGAATATCAGTTGCCACTGCATCTATGATTAAACCAACATCACGTCTACACTTACTTTCAGTATATGCCAATCCACTCCAAGAAGAAGATACAAATGCTATTGTTTCCGCTTGTATGAATGGTTTGTTAGCTTTTAATGCCATATGAACTGCTGAAGCCGTTACCGATGCAGTTACAAACAATGTATTCAATACAATCTTTTGAGCTAATTGAGATGCGTAAGTAATACCATCTAATGTTTCATCCAATTGTGAATTTGTAGCTTGCGATGGATATAAATAATAGAACTTACCATTTACAACTGATGCTGATATTGAATTAAATAATAAATCTTCAGCTGCTCCACTTACAATTAATGAAACATCTCTACTACAACTTAAATCATTGTAAACAAATGCCGTATCTGAATTAGAGCCAGTCACCCAAGATGAACTAATATACGCTACCGTCTCAGCTGCGATAAATGGAATATTTGCTTTTAAGTTATTGTAAGCGTTTATTACATTAGCGTCAGTTGATGCAATTGTATATGGAGTGATTGTTGGTAATGAACCAGTACCATTTGCTACAATATCAATAACAATACCAATAGAAGATGATATAGCAGTTGCCTCAGTTTGAGTTGCTGCTACACCACTTATTTGTGGTACATTTGTTACCTTAATATTATTAAATGTATTTGATACTATTTGAGGAGTTGGAATAGTTGTTTTTTGAATTACAGCTAAACTTAATCTTCTAGCATAATCAATTGCCGCAGTTGTTTCAACTACTTGCTCAGTTTCAGTTGCTAATGAAGGATATAGGTAGTAGAATTCACCAGCTATTGATGCTCTTTCGTTACCACCATATAATAAATCAGTTGCTACTGCATCTACAATGTATCCAACATCTCTCTTACATTTGATTTGGTCATAATATAAGTTAGGATACTTAGCGTTTACAAATGCAACAGCCTCATTTTGTATGAATTCTTTATTTGCTAATAGAATATCATATGAGAATTGTGTATTTGCATTTGCGGTTACAAATGTAGTGTTTTTAGCTACATTCATTGCAACACCCTTAGCGTAATTTACACCATCTAATGTTGGTTGTAATTGTGAAGTTGTAGCTTGAGATGGATATCTGAAATAGTAATCTCCAGCTGTCCAGCTTCTTTCGTTACCACCATATAAAAGGTCAGTTGCTACCGCATCTACAATATATCCTACATCACGTCTACAAGTTACTTCGTTATAATCAAATTCTGACCAAGAAGAACTTACATATGCAATTGCTTCATTTTGTATGAACTCTTTGTTCTCTAATAATGATACATACGATGCTGATGTGCTTTGTGATGCTGAAATATGTGTTAATAATTCATTCTTAATTACTTTTTCAGAAATACCACTAGCGTATCTAATAGCAGTTAGTGTTTGGTCTAATTGAGAACCGGTTGCTTCAGATGGAACGATTGCGTAGAACTGTCCGTTTAAGAATGAACCAGAGTTTCCACCATATAAAAGGTCACGAGCCGCACCATCGATGATATATCCTAAATCACGTCTACATTTAACTTCGTTATAATCAAATGTACTCCAAGATGAACTCATATATGCTATGGTTTCATCTATAATCATTAAACTATTACTTACTAATAAGTTATATGCTGATGTTATTCTTGGGTTGGTATTTGCTGTTGCAGATGGTGCTACATAAGTTTGAGAACCAGTACCATTTAAAATAATATTAGTTACCACAGCAAATGATGATGATACTAACTTAGATTGTAATCTCTCAGCTGTACTACCACTCAATATTATTTGAGGAGTTTGTGTTACCTTAACTCCGTTTGTGGTATTTGATACGAATGTTGGATAAGTTCCTTCAATGATACCAGTTACAATTCCGAATCCACTACCAATTTTGTTGATATCACTATTTGTACCAGCTAAAGGAGCTTGATATGTAGTTCCACCAATTACATTTATTGAAGATGATGTGTTTTCTATAATAGTTGGTATTGAACCAGTACCATTATTAACAATATCAATAATCGTTGCGTAAGAAGCACTAACATCAACCAAATCACTAGCATTATTAGTACCAGCTATTACACTTTGCTCAGTTGAACTAATGTGTAATAAAGTTGGAGTTGTTAATTGGAATCCATAATCATAGTTTCTTACTAAAGCATCAGGTATACCAGCTTCACCATAGTAGATAATATCTCTTACTAAGTTGAATGATGATGTTACCAAATCAGCGTAAGTACTTCCACCATTTATTGATGATGCGATTGGTGTTTCGTTAGTTACTTTAATTGCTCCAGCAGTATTTAATACTTTTGTTGGAGATACACTTACGCCACCAGCTATTATATCAGTTACAATTGAGAATGAAGAACTAATCTTACTTATTTCAGTTGTACTAACACTTATAGATGAAGTGTATTGGTTTGTATTAGTTGCTTTGATATTTGCTGAAGTGTTATCTCTAACTTCCGGCTTTATCAATACAATATTTTGTGCAACTTTCTTAGATATAGCCTTAGCGTATTCAATACCAGATACAGTTTCTGAAAGTTGAGCTGATGTTGTTGCTTTGTTTGGATATCTAAAGTAGTAATCTCCAGAAGTTATACTTCTTTGATTTCCACCATAGAATAAATCCGTAGCTACACCATCAACAATATATCCAACATCACGTCTACATTTTTCTCTTAAATAAGTTAAGTAAGGGAAGAATGCATCTATGTATTGAATTGTTTCATTTTGAATAAATGCTCTATTATTTCTTAATAAACTAACTGCTGATTTAACATAATCAGTTGGTTCTATTAATTCAATATTACTTATTAAAGTTTGAGTTAATCCAGCTGCGTAAGTTATACCATCTATCGTTGGTCCTTTTTGAGAATTGGTATCAGGTGATATTGAACCTGTTACCGTTGCTGCGGATGGATATAAATAATAGTACTCACCAGCTTTAGAACTTCTTTCATTACCACCATATAATAAATCAGTTGATACATTATCTAAAATGTAAGCCACATCTCTACTACAACTTGCTTCGTTGTATGTAAATCCACCAACACCACTCCAAGAAGAAGATAGATAAGCAATAGTTTCTTTTTGAATTAATTGCTTATTATTTCTTATTAAAGCATACCCAGCTTTTTCAGATTGAGTTGGTGTTTGTAATAAAATGTTTGCTACAATTTTTTGTGCAATTGCTTTAGCGTATTTAACACCATCTAATGTTTGGTCTAATTGTCCAGACTCATTACCATCTCCCTCAACAGTTGCTAATGAAGGATATAAGTAATAATATTCACCTGCTTCAGAAACTCTTTCATTTCCACCATATAAAATATCAGTTGCTACTGCATCTACAATGTACCCAACATCACGTCTACACTTAACATCATTGTAATTAAACATACTCCAAGAAGAACTTACAAATGCGATTGTTTCGTTTTGGATGAATGCTTTATTATCAAATAATAATTCGTATGCAGTTTGTGCTGAATTAGATGCCGTAACAAATAATGAATTCTTAAGTATTTGTTGAGTTAATCCCTTAGCGTGCTTAATACCACTTAATGTTGGACCTAATTGAGTTGTAGTTGCCGTAGATGGTTCGTAATAATAATATCTACCAGCTTCGTAACTTCTCTCATTACCTCCATAAACGATATCAGTTGCTACTGCATCTAAGATATATCCCACATCTCTCTTACAAGTATCTTCGTTGTATGAGAATTCACTCCAACTAGCAGATACATATGCAATTACTTCATTTTGTATAAAGTTCTTATTACTTACAATAAGGTCTTTAGCTTGTAATTTGTTTTGTGATACTTTTTGGAATTGTTGATTTCTCAATAACTTCTCTGCTAAGTTTTTAGCGTAAGTTATACCAGTCACAGTTTCCTTTAATTGAGAACCAGTTGCTGCCGATGGATATAAATAATAGAATACCCCAGCAGTTATTGCTCTTTCATTTCCACCCCATTTAGCATCAGTTGCAATTGCATCTAAGATATAACCAATATCTCTCTTACAAGTTGTTTCGTTATATTGTTTTGTACTCCAAGAAGAACTAATATATTCAATAGTTTCATTTTGGATAAATGTTTTATTATTAATTAATAAATCATATGCCGTATTTGCCTGTGGTGTTGGTAAAGTAAATAAAGTATTTAATATTACCTTTTGTGCTAATTTACTTGCGTAAAATACACCATCTAAAGTTTGATTCAATTGTGCACCTTGCGCTTGTGATGGGTATTCATAGTAGAACTTAGCGTTTACTACTGATGCTGATACTGAATTATATATCAAATCCTCCGCTGCACCACTAACAATTAAACCAATATCACGTCTACATTTAGCTTCATCATAAGATGCCGTACTCCAAGAAGAACTTAGGTAAGCAATTGTTTCATTCTGAATAAATGAAATGTTATTCTTTAATATACCATAAGCTATCCATCTATTATCATTACTTACCGCACTTCCGTAAGATGATGTTGGTAATGATAGTGTAGTTAGAGTAGAACCAGTGCCATTTGCAATTATATTTGTTACTATTGAAATTGATTGTGATATCAATGTTGCTTCAGTAGAAGTAGCAGATGAACCAGAAATATATTGTGGTGTATTTGTTACTTTAGTATTATAGAATGTATTTGAAATAATATTTGGTAACGAACCAGTTCCATTTTCTAATATGTTTATTACATTATTAAATGATGCCGTAATACCATTGATTCTAGAACCACTAACATTTATTGAAGATGAATATTGAGTACCATTTGTTAATTTAACTAAACTATTTACATTCTTAACTAATGTAGGTAATGAACCAGTACCATTTTCAACAACATTTAATACAACATCAAATGCTGAATTTGAATTTGTTAGATATGTCGATGATATTGATGCAGTTGTAATATATTGTACACTATCAGTTCTTTTAATTGAAGATGAAGCGTTAGTAAATATCGATGGTATTGAACCAGTTCCATTTGCTATAATATCCAACACAATATCAAATCCACTTCCAATTTTGTTTATATCAGTTGTGATTGGAGTTATTGATGATGTAATTTGATTACCACCTAATTTATTAATACCTCTATTTGTAGAAGATACAATTGTTGGAATAACACCTACACCTTTATCTATAATGTTAATTACATTTCCAAAAGATGCAGATACTATTGATTTATCGGATGTTAATACCGAACTTTGAGTTACAAATTGTGTTTCATTTGTTGCTTTAATTCCAGCTAAAGTATTTGAAACTAAAGTTGGATATGCAACACTGCCACTACTAATAATATTTACAACAGTATCAAAACCATCTTCGATAGCTTTACCACCAATTGCAATTAATTTAGTTAATTCTTTTGCAAAATTGATAGCATCTATTGTTTCGTTTGCTTGTGAATCAGTTGCTTGTGATGGGTATTTATAATAGAATTCCCCTGATTGTAAACTTCTTTCATTTCCACCATATACTAAATCAGTTAATACACCATCAACAATAAATCTAACATCTCTGAAACACTTATCTACTTTATAATCTAACTTAGGATATGTATCACTTATGTATTCAATTACATTTTGTTGTATAAATGTTGTATTTTCTTTCACCAATTCTCTAGCATCTAAAACAGCTTGAGTTGGAGAAACTAATGTTTTATTTAATACAATATTTTGTGCCAATCTACGTGCGTAATTTACACCAGTTATTGTTGGGTCTAATTGTTGAGTTGCAGTAGGTTCGCCACCAACAGTTGCTGCGGATGGGAATAGGTAATAATATTGTCCAGCTATTGTAGTTCTTTCGTTACCACCATAAACCAAATCAGTTCTTACTGCATCTAAAATGTATCCTACATCTCTCTTACACTTATCCTCATTGTATTGAACACCGCTCCAAGAAGAACTTACATATTCAACAACTTCACTAGCTATTAATGATTTGTTTAAAGATAATAAATTACTTGCTTTTAAAGTATTTGTGTTAGCTGCTACAAATGTTGTATTTGCTACTACTTTTTGTGCTAATCTACTTGCGTAATTTATTGCATCGGTAGTTTGTACTAATTGAGTATCAGTTGCTTCGGATGGATATAAATAATAATATCTACCAGCCTCAATACTTCTTTCATTTCCACCATAAACTATATCAGTTGCTACTGCATCTATGATATATCCAACATCCCTTCTACACTTAGTTTCATTATAGTCAAATGAACCCCAAGAAGAACTCATATAAGCGATTGTTTCGTTTTGTATGAATACTTTGTTGTTTCTTAATAAAGTCTCCGCATTTTTGTTGTTATATGCTGATGCGGTGAATGGAATATTTTGTATTAATTTTTGAGCTAATCTACTAGCATAATTGATACCATCTAAAGTTTGATTTAATTGAGTATCAGTAGCTTGTGATGGGAACTCAAAATAGAATTCACCATTTACAATAGATGCTGAATTAGAATTGAAAATTAAATCTTCTGCTGCTCCACTAATAATTAAACCAACATCTCTCTTACACTTAACTTCATCATATTCAAATCCAGCCCAAGAAGAACTTAGATATGCAATAGTTTCGTTTTGTATAAATGGAATGTTTTGTACTAATAAATCATAAGCTGCTCTAGCATTTACCGTAGATAAAGATGATGTATGCAATCCTTTAGCTGGAGATGAACCACCTTTAATTATATTTGTTACAATAGCAATTGATGAAGATACAAATGATACATTCTCCAAACTTCCACTATAAGATGCTGAAATATATTGAGATGTATTTGTTACTTTAATATTATTTGCTACTGATGATACTAATGTAGGTACTGCACTTAATCCGCCACTTATAATATTAACAATAGTACTCATTGAAGAACTAATCAAAGTTCCAATAGAACCAGTTGCTGCAGTTGATGATACAAATGGAGTATTTGTTACTACAATACTAGCACTTAAGTTGGATACAAATGGTTTTAATTCTCCCAATCCACCACTTATAACATTCATCACATATGCAAATGATGAACTAATACTTGCCGTTTCATTATTTGTTGCCGAACTACCACTTTTTTGTGCAATATTACCTACTTTAATTAATCCAGCCAATGATGAAGTTAATACCGGCTCTACTGATATTCCGTTACCTATAATATTTGTAACAATACCAAAGTTTCTATCTATTGTATTGATTTCAGTTGGAGTTACATAATTATTTGTACTTTGAACATTCGATGTTACATTTAATGGATTAGCTACTCCCCAATTTTGATTTGTATTTTGTGCTAATACGGATGGAATTGCTACTAATCCACCTTTGATAATACCTTCAACAATTGAGAACGAACTACTAATCAAAGCCTTTTCAGCTATTGTACCACTAAATGATGATGTTACATTTTGAGCTGATGTTACTTTAATATTTTTTTCATCGTTATTAACAATTCTAGGTGTATCTAATATAATATTTTGAACAATATAATCTCCAATTATTTTTGCATATCTCACACCGCCAATTGTTTCTCTCCTTTGTATTGATGTTGCTATTGATGGGTAGTTGTAATAATTTCTACCAGATACAACACCTCGTTCGTTACCACCATATAAAAGGTCTGTTGATACGCTATCAATAATATAACCTACATCACGTCTACACTTAGTTTGGTTATATTTTAATTGAGGATATGCAACATTAATAAATTCAATTGTTTCGTTTTGAATTAATTCCTTATTAGCTTTTAATAAATCATATGCTGCTTGTACTGTTGCAGATGAAGTTTGGAATGTTTTATTTTTAAGTAAACTAACAGCAACACCAGCTGCATATTTAATACCAGTTAAAGTTTGCTCCAATTGTGCAGTTGAAGATGGAACACCAGCTACAGTTGCTGCTGATGGATATAGGTAATAAAATTTAGCAGCTGTAATAGCCCTTTCGTTTCCACCATATAATGTATCCGTTGCTACCGCATCTAAAATATATCCTACATCTCTTTTACATTTCACTTCATTATAATAAAATCCATCATCACCACTCCAAGAAGAACTTAAGAATGCGATTGTTTCATTTTGTATAAATGTTCTGTTATCTAAAATAGATTCAGCCACTGCCAATTTATCATTATCAGCTGGTTGTAATACTTTATTACTTAATAATTTATCAACTAACCCAGCTGCATATTTAACTGCCGATGTTGTTGGTTCTTTTTGTATTGTAGTTGCTTCGGATGGATATATGTAATAGTAAAGAGCGCTTCTTAAACTTTCTTCGTTACCACCATATAAAAGGTCTTTAGCTACACCATCAATAATATATCCTACATCTCTCTTACAAGTTTCTTGATTATAATCTAAATCAGACCAAGATGAATTTACAAAACGTACTACTTCATCTTTTACAAGCTCTTTGTTTTGTATTAATAAATCATAAGCATTTATTTTATCAACATTTGTACTTGCCAATGATGAACTAAGTATTGTTTCGGGATATGTTAATGTATTAGCTATTAAATATCTAGGAGTTGTTGTTGAATTTACAATATTCAATCTACCTCCCATTACACTATTGTTATCAGCTACATAATATAAAGTATTTGGTGCATCGTATGGAACAGTGAATGTAATAGTTCCAGTACTATCTCCATTATTTACAACACCTTTATTATAATCATATGTCACACCAATATCAGCAATTTGTGCAGTTCTAATCCAAAAAGGATAAAATACTCCGCCAAAATCTTCAGTAGCATCTACATTAAATTTATAAGTTTCACCTCTGAATAAAGTTAGTGTTGGATTTAATGAATTATTAACATCATCAAATTTGAATCCAATACTACCACTATTAATTATTGTGTAAACTCTTTGATGATTTTCAGGTATTGGTAAAATATTACTACCAGTTCCATTTTGTAAAACACCATATACAATACCAAATGAAGCACTTATTGCGCTTCTAACTGATATCGATGATGATACTCCAGTGAAATATTGAGAACCAGTTCCTATTAATAAACTTGAACTATTATTTGGAACTAATGTTGGTGTCACACCTAAACCATTTTTTAAAATATTAAGTATAGTACCAAATGATGAACTTACACTTGCTGTATATGGAGATACCGTTCCTAATGGATAATTAGTAGTAGATGTTACTTTAATAGCATCTTCGTTATTTGATTTAAATGTAAATGACCCAGTACCATTTGCTAATATACTTAACAATGCTGCATATGAACCACTAATGTTTGTTAAATCAGTATTTGTTGCTGATATAGAAGATGTTATTTGTTCAGCTCCTAAAATGTTATATGGAGATTCAAATCCGTATCCTTTGTTAGAACTTTGTGCTAATAGAGTTGGAAAATTTGATGTACCATTTTCTACAATAGCAGATATTAATTTAAAATCAGATGATATTTCTTCTGCAGCTGTTGTTGATAATGAAGTTCCAGATGATACTCTACTTTGTGTATATAGTGCTGGTGAAGTTAAACGAATACCTTCATCCGTATTTAATTTTGTTATTGTAGGTAATCCATCTTCCAATCCTTTGTTTAATACATCAACAACTACACTCCAAGTTGCTCTTACCGAATCTCTAGCTTGAATATTACCACCACTACCAGAAATAAAACGAGAACCACTAGCATACATACCATACAAACCAAACGAAATGTTTGAGTTGTTTAGTGTAGCATGTCCGCCATTGTTTACTCTAATTGCGTAATATGAGAAGTTATTAAAGAAAGATACCAACTGAATGAATCCTCTACCATTTACCAAACATCCCACACCATTTGGAGAAATTTGTGTATAGGCATCCAATACCATTGATGCTAAAGGAGAGTCTGGGTCTATCACATCACCATTAACATAAAGACCACCACCACCCGGTGGAATATCCTCATAAAGTTCGGTGAATGAATTCTCTTGGTTAGAAATCTGCGAGCAGTTCTGAACGTATGGTGAAGTTGTAATAAATGCACCAGGTTGGAAAGCCACAGCGAATCCTTTTTCAGGATTTATTTGGTTTGGGTATAATCTCAAACCCCCCATCGTTACCTCCGCAATATAACATCCAGAGTTTACTAAGAAAAGGTCTTCGGTAGGGTTCTTAGCATTAATTTTGGTAATACGCAAACCAGCACCCCATATGGTTGTATTCTTAGGAAGTATCACAGGATTATCCTCTAAATACGTTCCAGCTTGAACTTTAATTACATATCCATTATAAACAGAACCAGTATCAAAACCATATCTACCATCGTAGCCCGGAGTTGATAATGCAGCTGCTCTTTTAATTGTACGAAGTGGGTATTGAATACTTCTACCATCATTAGTATCATCCCCATCAGTTGAAGATACATACAGTGTAGGTAAATTAGAACCAAAATCTTTTGCTAAAATTCCTGCATATCTTTGAGTGTCTATCGATACCAATGCATTCGAAGATGTTACAGAAAGAATTGTATTTGGTGCACCAGTTCTTAACTCACCATCAATAACCAATGAACCAGTTAAAAAAACTGAACCTGTTATTTCATTTCTGTCTTGTAAATTGCTACCTAAAAAGAAACTTTGAGAAACAAAAATAGAACCACTAATAATGGCATTGTTACCAATATTAATATCTTCACCAACTCTAAACGAACCACTTATATTTTGTTGTTCTTCAATCTGCTTACGAGGTATTAATCTTGCCATTATTTTATACTATTTCTGCTATTTTTCCTTTTATTTCAAAATCAGTTGTATTAACTTCATTTGGTAATCTAGTAATATCAGCCACAAATGTAACAACTATATTATTTCCATCAACTAAAGCTGTGTATCTATCTTGTGGTTGCTTTACTCCAAATAAATATACGTCTATATAATCCTTGACATTATCTAACTCCAAAATATCAAAAATAAACCTTTTATTTATTAAAGTTAAAGTAAAATATATATCATTACTTACTTCAATTACATTTGGGTAGTATGAATATATGAAAGTATCCGTAGCTACTTGTAAAACAAAATTTTTAAATCCCGCTCTATCTCTTAATTTTTGAGTAGAGTTTATATCTATATTTGGTACAGTCCTACTCATTGATTGTAAATTTTTCTACGTCACCGTTTATTTTAACTTCATCAGTTTCATTAATAGAATATGGATTACCAAATCTATCTAATTCAGGAAATTTAGCTTTTATAAAATTAATATAAAAATTATTACCTTTATTTTCAAAATAGTAATCATTCTCTGATATAAATAACCCATTTATAAAAACATCAAATCTTGCAGTTGGTCTTCTAAATTCTTCTAATTTTGGAAATAAAGTTTTTACTCTAACATTATCTACTTTAAAAATCCAAAAATAAGGATGCGCCAAATCGTGAGCAAATAACTCAAACTCATTTGGTTCATTAACCTCCTTCATTATATTTTTAAGTTGAGTTACATTCATATCTCTTGAAATTTACCAGTTACAGCTATCTCATCTACATTTTCCAAAGCAAATCCTAATCCAGTAAATGTAAATGTTATTTCATTAGTGACACCATTATATGTATATGTGTATAACGATGGTGAGATAAAATCTCCGTTTATATAAATTCTAAACCAATTTACAATATCAAAAGTACCAACCAATTCAGATGGTAATATAGGTTTCTTAACACCCGTCAATTTAGCGGTGGTAGTATTTACAAACTCAGCCATTTGAGAGCCTCTAACAGCCACAAAATCGATAACCTGAGCGTATTCATTATACAATGATGGTTGATTAAATAAGTTTCCAGTCAAATCGGTTTCAACACCAAATACAACTCTCTTTTTTGAGTTCTCTTTTTTAACAATAGGAAGCTCATTAAATTTCTCAGGCAATAAATAAGCGTTTACATTCATAGTAAATGTAGTACGAATTATTCTTTCAGAACCAGCACCAACTTCTTGTTGATTATCAAATGAATCTATTCGGGTTCTAAATTTATATTTTTCTTCACTTCCCCAATATCTATCAGTAGCAAATTGAAACGCTTCTACGATTTGATTCATATGTTCCGTAAAAGATGTCCAAATCATTACTTCGTATGTTACAGTTACATAATCAGGAACTCTTATATTATATAATTCCATTACAGGCTTTACATTATTTTGTAAACTAAATCTTTCGTATCTATTTTTTGCTGAATATTGTTGATATGATGGCATTATTGCTGCATCTTTAAAATGTTGTAAAGATTCATCTCTTTGTATTGAATTTCTTTTAAACATTATCATTGGTATTTGTATCCTACCTCTAACATCTTTAAGATATCCATCTTTTCTAGCATTTTTCCATCTTTCAGCATTGCCATATAATAAAGGAACTTTTACCTTTTTACCATTTTCCTCAACATCAGGTACAATTACAGATGACATATATTCAGCAATAGTTGTATCAATATCAATTAGGTTTACACCCTTTTGATATTTTTTATCTATTGGTAACTGCTTTGCTCTATTTGTATCTTTTTTTTCCATTATACTATTCTCATTTCAGTTTGTATAGAACTACGTCTAGTCATAAATGTTGAACATATAAGTGAGAAATGTTCTTCCTCTCCAGTTCTACCACCAATTAAGAAATCTTCAGTTACGTTATCAATTTCAAAATATGCATCGTTGTGAAAAATAATATCACCAACTTCAGGATAAAATCCAGTATCTTTTAAAGTAAATCTATTAAAACGAAATTGTACAGTTTGAGATGAATCTGGTCCAAATCCTTCATAGTTTGCCTGAGTATCATCTCTTTGAATTATAGCGTTACATTCTACACCTTGAAAATAAGTTTTAGAAAGAGATTCGCCATAAAGATTAGTTTTACTATCCTCTACAATAAGCTTGTAAAGTACCACAGCGGTTGTTACCACTGCATCTACTAATTCTCTTGAGATTCCTTCAAAGAATCTTATATCTCTACCTAATGCAAATCTTGCCATATTATCCTATATAAATTGCCA
>Ga0222712_10002168_pt1 | contig 22937 bp, 3 predicted proteins | sample C33_657DmetaG_FD_165043 | JGI IMG/M metagenome (GOLD analysis project Ga0222712, IMG submission 165043) | Estuarine water microbial communities from San Francisco Bay, California, United States - C33_657D | ecosystem: Environmental > Aquatic > Marine > Unclassified | place: USA: California... | reverse complement strand
AATTCCACAAACTCACCTTCTGTCATCTTTAAAGTCTTACCTGTATCTTTCTCATAGTCAGACTTTTTTGATTCATAAAGCTTCTTTATTTGATCGACAAACTTTTGGTCATCACCTTTTAGTGAGCTGATAAGACTATCTATAGATCCCACAAAGTCTTCTGTTAGAAGTCTGAACATGTTTCTAGTTCTACCCCATTCATAAGCCTCTGTAGCTGAGTTATATTTCAAGTTACCAAATCTTACGTCTACAAGTCTTGGTATCCAGTTCTTGAATACCATAAAAGACTTACCATAGATATTTAAGTTAATCTTTCTAAGGTCATCCTCAGATAGATTACCCAATGCATCTTTAGTGATAGCCTGTACTTTTCTTCTAAGTTCAATTACACTATCAGACTTTCTATCCAAGCCCTCTACTACAAGCTCATTACCTTCCACCTTAGCTAGTTTCATAAAGCCTTTCTCATCAAGTAATCTTTTTACCTCTGCTTCAAACTTCTCTTTTAATTGACTTCTCTCTTCAGCTGTACCTGTAAACATGTTAGCAAACTCTGGTTGCTTCTTAAGATACTCTCTTACATTAAATACCTTACCATCTTCCACAATAGAATTCTCTAAGTAGCTAAAGAAGTTGATAGACTGTACGTATTGATCTCCAGTTCTCATCAAGATCATTAAGAAGTCTTGTATTCCTTCCTGGCTAAACTTACTAATAGATAACTCTTTAGCAAGGATGTTGTTATAGTTTTCTGTCAAAGGTTGGAAGTATTGTAATGCTCCTACATATTTCTTAGAATCTACACCATTCATCTTCTGAGCTAACATAAACTCATTACGTACAAAGTCTGCCTTTGTAAAAAACTTACCAGCATTGATATAACTCTGGAAGCTACCACCTAAGAAGTTTGATAGAGCTGAGATAGGATTCAATCCTAACGTCTTCATTTGGAAGACATTATTTAACTGTGTAATGGTTTTGTTCAAAGATATTTGAGCATCATCATAGTCTTCAGTGAATACCTTTCTACCCAATACTTTGTTTGCTCTTTTACCAAAGTTTGAAATACCACCTAACAATTGGTCAAAGTTCTCACTCTCTACATACTTCTGACCATATACAATAGCTGCCATCATATCTCTTACAAGCTTAGTGTTGTCAGAGTTGTCTGATGTAGTTTCAATTGTACCATCAGTTCTATACTTAGTTTTACCAAAGTAAGATGTTTTGATAGCTTCTTTATTTGACTCAGTCTTGATAATCAAGTTTAACTGATTCTCAATGTTGCTTAGATACTCATAGCGAATAGCCATGCTGTTTAATAGAGTCATGTTTCTAAACAAGTCTTCACTTGCTTCTTCTACAGTTTCTCTAGTAAAGTATTTAGGAATTTTATATACAGGTTCTTTTGTGATTGGATCAATTTCACCATATCCAACATCACCTTCTGTAATAGTAATGTTTCTTAATAGAGATTCACCAAGTTTATATTCACCACCCATCACAATCTTTTCTGTAAGACTCTTTCTTATGAATGGTAAAAACACTCTGGCATCAGCTCTATTAATATATCCAATCTGATCTAGGTATTCATTTCTTTTTCTGATATAATCAAAGAAAGCTTTAGCAGGAGCGTTCTCTTCTTTTGTAAGAGTCTTCCATTCTTCTGATTCCCAAGTATCTCTCTTAGGGAACTTCTTTACAAAGTCATATAACAACCAACCAGGAGACTCAGACGTTGATGTATTATACAGAGCATTAGTATCAGCAATCTCTCTTTTCTTATCTCTATTTATTGTTTCTTCCTCACCAAATCTAGTCTTGTCTTCTATTCTCTTAAGCTCTTTCTCTTTCTGTTCTTGTAAGAATTTATTATACTCAGATACGTCAATGTTATTTCTTACCCAGTCATAATCCTTCTGAGCAATCTTACTCTTTAAAGTTTTGTAGAACTCAGGACTAAACTCATCTATCAATTCATTACTACCCTTCTTCTTGATGAGGTCAAAGTAATTTTTATTTGTAAGTCCTTTAGACTTAGCCCATTTATCATACTTCTCTTTAATCTTTAATAGCTCAACACCTTGTTCTGATGTTTCAATAGATGCCAAGCCAAAAGCTCTGTTAGCCATCTTATAAAGAATCTCAGCAGACTTAAGTTGTAATACAGATGTAGAGTTAAACAACTTACTGAATCCTTTAATAACCTTCTCAGGTTTCAAGTAATCCATAACGTTTGCGTCCTTAGCAATAACATTCTCTGCAAAGTCTTTTCTTACTTCTTCAAGATCAGCTTCTAACTCATTTGCACTTTCTGCAGTGTCTCTAATATCTTGCCACAATGCTTGATCCTTCTCAGACAAATCCTTTTTAAATACACTCTTTAAGTCTGTTGCCAAAGATGTATAAACCATCAAAGAGGTTTCATAAGATAGGATTTTGTCAGATAGATCACTCTTTTGTTTGTCTGTGAATGATCCAGCGTCTTTTCCTTTCCACTCATTGTTGTATGTATCTATAACTCGTTGAACATCAGCATTTAATAACTTAGCTTGTTTAACAAGAGGTTCAACATTCTGTCTCATTTGTAATTGTCTAATAGACTCATACAATGAATTCAATAGTTCAGCCTTACTTCTCTTCTCTTCAGGAGTAGCTTTCTTAGATGATATAGTATCATATATCTTATTAAGCTTTTCAATCAAAGCATCTACTTTCTTATTATCAGTCTTTTCAGTTTCTAATCCTACAGGTAATAAGTATGCTAATTCTTCTTTCTTTAAATCTACATCTCCTATCTGAATACCTGTTAGTTTTGGTAGAACACCTTCTTTAGGAATAGCTCCAGAATATATTGCTCTGATAGGAATCATTCTAGTTTGTTGAAAGTCTTCTGGCTTAACACCATATGCCTTCTCTACAATAGACTTGTATTGTTTCATCTGTTGTCTCCAAGCACTCACTTTATACCAAGGAACATCTTTATATCTTTGCACGTTCAAGTCCATGAACTTCCAGTCTAAGATGCTTACCTTTCCCTCACGAGTAACAGCAATAAAATCTATAGTACCAGCAATATCACGTGATGCATCATATACAGTCATCTCAGCAAGAAACTTTGTTCCTTCAGGGAAAGACTCTAATCTAGCAGCCATGTTTCTTTTTAACATGTTGTATAGATCTTTGTTCTCAGGATTTAATTGAGATACATATCCATTATCATCAGGTCTTTCATTCTCTGGTCTTAGTGTACTATCTTCATTTAAGAAGTAGTTCTTAAGCATATGTTCTATATCAGCATGACCTGCAGTACCTTTCTCTTTCTTAAGGTCATCTAGTGCTTGGTCATACTCAGACTTAGTTAAGTCTTTATTAGAAAATCTTGTGCTGTACCAATCCTTAACAAGGTCAGTAACTCTTCTCTTGATTCTATTACCATTAATCAAATACCCAGTGTCATCTTTAGTAATCTGATCACTAGTGAATCTTAACTTGTCAATTACAGCTTGTTGAGAATTAATGTTTTGTTGGAAATACATTCCCTCAGCATTTCTAATATCATCAACATTTCCAATCTCTTCACCACCCAATACCATCATTGCAGCTTGGTCAAAGCCAGACTTAACAAATAATCCTTTGATAAAGTCAACTATTTGATTCCACCAACCTTCTACCTTAGCTAATAGCTCAGGCTTCTCTAAAGAACCTTCATTCTTTTTAATAATAGTTTCAGCTAACACCTTACCAATAGCTTCTTTCTTTAACTTTCTAATGTTAGGTTTACCATCAGCAGTTTGGTATTGTTTATACTTGCCATAAGTAGCTAGGACATCAGAGTACAATCTGTAGCTATTAATTTCTCCTAGTAATCTATTAAACAACTGAGGATTCTTTTGTTCTAATATCTCCACAACAAAGTGCATAGCTTCTTCTGTAAGAGCTACATCTTCTTTACCTTGAGTTACCTTTACAAGCTTTTGCATGATATCAGCAACACCATTTACGTCTTGCTTAACACCATCTACCTCTATGGCTTGTAATGTTTTAATATCTACACCAATTCTATTTAACAAGTCTTTAACAAGACTTACAGTTTGAGGGGCTGCTTTAGAAGCAGGTATCTCTCCTGTTTGTAATAAAATGCTATCTCCATCAGAGTTAACACCAAACGTTGTGTCATTCTCAAGATCTAGTCTATTAGCCTCAGGTATCTCAAGATCTAATTCAGCCAAAGCTTGATCAAGCTCAGCTGCATCTTTTGCATTCAAAGCATCCAACTGCTTTACTGTAGGAGCAATAATAACTCCCACCTTATCTGAATATGCTTTAGGATAGAATACCTTTCCTAGAGGAATGTCAGAGTTAATTGCTTTGTTCAATGTGTCTGCTACAGAACGTGATACTCCATAGTAGTTATTAGGATTAACCTTCTCTTTTGGAGATGTCATCACTTCTATAAAGTCCTTACCATCAAATCTTAAGTAAGGTTTGTTCTGTACGTATTTCTCAACAGCAGTTTTTATACCTGTTTGACAACTCATTAGAATTTACATTTAAAGTCTTTAGTAGTTAAATCTGTTTCTGTTTCAGGCTGTGAAGATACTTCATTCTCTTCAATTCCTGTAAAGTATTTGATGATTGCTGAATTAGGAATCTCATCAGTCACCTTACCTGTATTGTTTTCTAATTCAGAAGGTCTGTTAAACTTATGATATTCAGAAATGAATTGTCCATCTCCATATAAGTTTACCATCTTGAATACAAACTTTCCTTTATAGGTTCTCAATGGTGTACCATCTATAAACTTAACTTTCTGATAACCAAACATTTGCCCAATCATAGGATCACCCTTAGCTTTCATCTCAGCATATCCAGCTTTAGTAACTGTTCTTCCAGTCATAAAGTCAATCATCTCTCCATACTTTGTAGTGATGATACGTGGGATTGCAACCAAGTCATAACCTGCAGCTTTAGATTTTTCACCTACAGCAAGAACAAGCTTATCATTATCACCTACACCAATCTCTGGAATCTCTACAAACCCTGTAAACTTATATTGAGATATGATTTGATTCTTAAACTCACCAATCTCTGTTACAGACTCTTCATCAATATAAGGAGCAATTGTAGGAGTAATGTCTGCGTTCTTCCAATTGTTTCTTTGGAACCAATTGTTATTAGCAAACTCCTGAACATTTACATCTACCACAGCAGTGTTAACAATATCTTTAACCTCAGCAGAATAATCTTCTATAGGTAAGATGTTTTTGATAGACACAGCAGATTGATATGTACCTTGTATAATACCAGCTTTGATCAAGTCTTTGTATAATTGATTTGTATCAGGATTATCTCTTAACTCTCTCATCATACCAATATACGTATTCTCATCATAAGCTTCTTTAAGATTAGCTCTAAGCTTGATAGTCTTAGGGCTGTTTGCTCTCTCTGAAGAAACTACAATTAAGTCTTGTAGTATTTGTATGTTAGGATATTTCTGTTTAGCTTCTTCTAACTTCACTGCTACAGACTCTGTACCAAAAGATAACTCACTGACATTCAATGGAGTCTTTCTACCTGTCTGGATAATGTAGTCTAATAAACTTGCTGTAGCTTTCTCAGCCACTCTGTTAAACTTGTCCTTAGCAATATAAAACTTCTCAGCATATTGTTGAATAGTATTCTCAAGTACTCCTCTGAACTCAGGTTGGTTGAACTTAAGTATAGCACCTAACGCTGAATTAGATTGATCTAACACAGTCTTTTCTGTACCTAAGAAAGAACTATCTAACACCTTCTGTGGAGAACTAATAGCACCTTTCTGTTGTGCACGATCAGTCATTAATTCTTTTCTATAGAAGTCATCAGCATTTCTAAACGTAGTGGTATCATAGTTGATAGCCTGTGTGAAATTAAAGTTCTCATCAGCTAATGTAACATAAGACAAGAACTCATTTAATATCTTATGCTGTTCAGCATTCTGAGCTTCAGTCATTGTCTTGCTAGCAAAAGAAGATATATTATCTTCAAAGTTATCTGTAGCAACTGTAGCTGCTTGAATAGCCTTTGGACTTGCAGGGAACTGTAACTGAGCTTGCTTAATATAATCAGGATTACTAATAGCATATCTAGGAGCACTATTAGCATCTAAGTTTTTAATATGCTCTCTAACAATTGGCTGGTTCATGAACATAGCCACTGTCTCCATTGGAACACCTGCACGCTCTAATAACATGAATGTACCTACAATTCTGTTGCTGTAGATAATCTTCATAATGTATGGATCTTTAGCAATATCTACAAAAGCATTTGCATACATTGATAACTTATCAGAGATGTATTTTTTATCCTGGTCTAACATACCAGAAAGTGATATATGATCAAAGCCACCATCTTTAAACTTATTATGTGGTAGAGCCATTTCTGTTTGTGGATTCTCTACAAACACATCTGTCTTTTGTGCAAGAGAGTTACCTGTAATGTTTACAGCAGCAATACCAATCCATCTCTTACCAGTCAAGAACGCATGTCTTTGATTAGTCATGTAGTTTCTATCCAACAATCTATTCTTAATATCTCCTTCATTCTCATTTCTTAACTTATCTAACTTACCAGCAATCTCTTTAAGAGTTGTATCTGTGTTAGGAGAAGTTAATCTATTAAAGTTCTGTGGTAGAGTTAACAATGCTTCGATAGATCTAAAGTATTCATTCTCAAGAGATTGTTTGTAAAGCTTATCTGCTAATGTACCATAGTCATCTTCTCTGCTTCCAGAGATATCACTATTGATGTCTAACATTGCTTTGATGTCTTCCTCTAGGATGAACTTCTTAATAGCCTCTTTAGCTTGCTCACCATATCCAAAGAAAGGAACAGACTTAATCTCTCCAGAAGGAGTTACATAGATATTCTTTAAGTATAGATTTAATTTATCTATGTCAAAGTCAGATCCAGCCTTTGTAGTAATTTCAGAAGGAACCACAATTGTCTTACCCATAAACTCAGGTAAGAAACCTTTTATCTTAAATACCTCTACAGAGTTTAAGCCCTGTGTTGGGATACGAAATCCTATACCTTTTAATATTTCTGAATCCTTTAATAATTCAAGTAACTCCTCATCAGTCTTACCTTGAGGTAATTGTTTCTTGAACCAAGCAGGAAGATATACCTCCATATATGGGTCTTCTTTGCTATAGAACTTAAGAGCAGACTTCTTCAATCCTTCTCCTCTAGACTCTCCAGCTTTCTCCCACATTGTTACAGGAACCTGTACAGCAGGGAAACCATTCACCTTAGGAGATACAATAGACTTATCTACAATTGAATATAGGATGTTCTTGATTTGAATGTAGTTTGTAGATGCTTCAAAAGGAATATAAAATTCTCCTGTCTCTGGATCAATAGAAATACTATCAATACCATTTTCAGACATTTCTCTCTTAAGCATCTCTTGTCTTAATGTATCAGCTACAACAGTCTTGTCTTTAACAACAAAGTTGTCACCTAAGTCTTCAATACCAAGTTTTCTTAATAACTCTTGATATCCATTAAGGATCATTTCTCTTAACACCTCAGTGTTCTTCTCTACTGCCTTTTTAGCATCTTCATTATTAGCTTTACCATCACTGTATAAGTCAACAGTAGATAACTTAGTTAACTGAGAACCAAGAGTTTGTTTGCTATCTTTGTCATAGCTATTCTCTACTTGGATACCATAACTATCCCAGCTAACATTGATTGTATTGTTAATTGGTTCTTCATTAAAGCTACCATCTTCATTATATAACTTATGTAACTTCTCAGCACCAACCTTTCTACCAGATAACACTACAGCATAGTCATATCCTTCCTTGAACATTTTCTCATAAAGCTTACCTAAGTTGGTTCCTTTGATAGCTTTATAATACAAAGGCATTTGAGAAAACTTATCTAATACCAAGTCAAAGTTTGTTTTACCAAACTTATTACCAGATACAATAGGTTTTAATTCCTCTATGAAGTTCTTAGGCTCAGGTTGTTCCATTAACTTTTCATCATGCTTACGAAGAGCATCACTACTATATGTATATCCAGGAACGTTTTGTCTTGTGTAAGCCATTTGCCATTGATGCCAATCTTCAGCTTCATCAGACCATTGACCATTCTTTAACTTCACTTCTTTAAATGCACCATCCATAATCCAAGAAGCAGCATCTGCCTCTTTTGATTTAGGATAGAAACTATCTGTCATTTCTACTTCAGCAGCTGTGAATGTCTTAGCAAAGTTCTTGTGCTCATGATAACCATAATCATTAGGTGTTAATTGAACACCTGCCACTGTATTGTATTGTTTATTAAATAAGTTATTAAACTCATCAGAGTTTACAGTGATTCTTCTAGGAGATAAGAAAGACTTGATACGCTTAGTCTCATCTAATTGATTGCCCTTAATCTCAAACTGATATGGATCACCAAACAAGATCTTGTGGAATTCCACATTGTTAATCATGTAGTTAGCGTTAGCAAACTTAATAACATCATTAACTTCTTGATCTGTCATAGCAAACTTATTCAAGCCTGCTTTATCAGTGAATCTGTTCTCTAACTCAGGCATTAAGAAACTACCTGCTTCTTTACCAGCAATAACCTTTTGTGTCTCTACTAAGTTTTGTCTAGTCTTAATTACAGTGTCATTTAATGACTTTAAAATACCTGCATCTAAATCTTCACGATTTGTATTAATAAAATTATTAATATCTGTTTCTGATGCTCTATTGTCAATAAGCTTTTGTATCTTATTTAACAATGTAGTAGGAAGCATATCCTTTAAGAATCTAAGTTCTGTAGCTTTATCTCCTACGTTTCTAAGCTTAGTTCTATTAGTGCTGTCTTGAGCTAACTTAATCTCATCCTTTAAGTATCCTAAGAATGTATCAGTGAATAACTTATCTGTGTTACCAGCAGCTACATCTGTGTAGGTAATTGTGTTACCTAAGTCCATCATCCACTCTCTGGAACTATCTGCAGGGATTAATACATAATATCTACCATCTAAGTTTTGATTCATTTCTGTGATGTATCTATCACCTATGCTTAGAGAAGATGTTGTTTGTCCTGCGTTATCTACAACATCCTTAACTCCCTGGATGTATTGTAACTTGATCTCAGCAATTCTATTACCTTCTTCATCAAAGAACTTACCACCTAGTTTTAACACTTGGCTGTTTGTAGAGAATACATCATTTAACTGAGGCATGTTTTGCTTCAATTCTTTTAATGTCTCAGAAGAGTTAAATACGTATTCTAATAAAGAAGGATAGTTTGCATCTGTGTCAGATTGTATTCTATTACCATCTACACCAAAGTATGTGCTATCTTCTGCAGGAGAAGCAGCAACTGTATATAACTTAGCTAACTCATTTAACTGTGTACGAATACCAAGGTTTCTACCACCAAAGCTCATCAACTCATCTGTCTTACTAAGACCTGTCTTGATACCAGTTACAGCTTCAGAGAAAGCTTTCTTGTTCTTAACTTTATTGTATACAGACATTGGAAATTCTATACCCAATTGTCCTAAAAACTCTATCTTATCTTGAGGAGTCTTAATGTTATAGTCTTCTTTCTTAACTGTATAAACTCTCTTCTTCTCATCATAGTTAATAATAGACCCAGGCTGTTCAGCCTTAGTCTTCATATTCTCTATCCACTCAGATCTTGTTGCAGCAATAGCAGAAGCTTGATTAGCAGGAGCAGTGTATATGTTATTACCATCCATGAACATAGCCAACGCATCAGGTCTTTGTTTAGTAAACACCTGATAGAAGTTGGTAAACAATCTAATGTCATGAGGTTGGTATGAATTAAAGTCAATCTTACCAGTCTTCATGTTACCACCTAAACGCTCAAACAATCTAACATAGTCACTGTTCTCCTTAGCTAGTTCATGTAGCTTAGACACGAACTCAGGGATGTTTCTTGTGTTAGAAAGCTTGCTCATCAAGGTTGTAAACGCTTGACTGAAAGATAATAGTTTAAGTCCACCAATACTAGATTTATCTGCATCAGGACGCTTACCTGCTACAATTGCTTCTTGACCTAAACCTTTTGTCTTAATCAAAGTACCAATCAATAACTTAACAGCATATGGAGAAGACTTCTTAAAGTTTACTGTAAATGCTTCAGCAGCATAGTCTTTTCTATTAGCTCCTTCATCATTTACTGTCACTCTACTATCTTCATCAAACTCAATTCTGTATGTCTTTAAGAACTCTTTAGTTCTTTCAACCAAGTTAGTATATTGATTATCAGTGATTTGTGTTGCAGGATTATCACCAATAACATTATTCTTTATGTATTGTTCCTTGATTCTATTAAATAATTCAGAAGCTGTGATATCTTCTATGTTAAATAAAGATCTGTTGTTGGCAAATATCTCACCAAACACTCTAGCTGTAATGTCTTGTACAAACTCATTAGTTTGTTTAGCATTCAGTCCTTGTATCTTTCTATATTCAGCAGCTTGATTCTTAACAGTTTCAGGAAGTGTTCTATCTGCAAACTCACCTGTATCTATAGCTTTGAATAAATCTTCTTTCAAAGATGGCTTAGTTACAAATGACTTGAAGAAGTCCATGATAGCTTTGAAGAAGTTCTTGATTCTTTCTGTAAGGTTTCTAGCAGGTAACTTACCAAGTCTGAACTCAGCAAAGTCATCAGCTATTCTTTCCTTAGCTTGTTGATCTGTAGCATCTGCATAGTCAATTCTCTTACCAGACTCTCTATCTAAGAACGTACCTGTTTGAGCTTTGAACTCATCAAGGATAGCTCTCTGTTCTCCTTGAGATAAGAATCCTTTCCAGATACCTTCAAATATCTCATGGTATTCTGTACCTCTCTGAGCTCCTTTAAAGAACTTGGCCACACCATTCTCAAATGCTCCCCATGCTTTCTCTGTGTTATTGATATTAATAATATTCTCTAACACTTCATAAGGAATAGTTTTAGCATTCTTTGCGTGCCATTCTTTAAACAATGCAAGCTCAGCATCACTTATTCTATCTATATCTGTTCTACCAATTCTTCTATATTCAGCATCACCAAGATTAATATTCTTAGGTTGTTCTACCTCTTCAGCCTTTTCTTCAACAACAGGAGCTACTTCTGCTTTATCTTTAATAAGCTTAGCTGTGATGAACTCAACAGCAAACTTAGCAGCAGTTTCTAAAGGTGTATCTAGATCATCAAACTTGCCTTCATCTTTAAGCTTTTGTGTAGCCATAGCCATTAACTCTGGACTATCAACAATCTTTTGGATATTTGGATTCTCACCAACTAGCTCTACAATTAAGTTACCTTTAGTATCTGTACTAGTTTTATATGTAATAGCTCCTACATTAGACTTATAAGTTTCTACTCCAGGTTCTGCAGGTTTAACTACAGATTGTTTTGGAAGTTCTAAGCCATTTAGAATAACATACTTTTGTTTGTGTGTATAAGGTACAGCCTCTGTAGGTTTAGCTACAACAGTTGTCAAAGGGGCTATACGTCCAGATCCATCAGGATTCTTACTTGCTAACAAATAAGACTGATAGTTCTTCCAACTTCTTTGTTGTAACTTATTATTGTCTACATAGAATTCTACAAATGGTTCACCCAATCCTAAGTTCACAGCAAAGCTGTTTACGTTATGAAACACACCTTGTAAGTCACTAATGATAGGAACTTCTTGTTTCTCTATATTAGCAAAGTCATATGTGTTGTTTCCAATATGTAAAATAGATCCTTCTATGTAAATACGATTGTTACTTCCTTCACCCACACCTTTTGCTACAGCATCAGTGTTGGTATAGAATGTAACACCTTGTAAAAATCTCTTGTATATTTCTTTAAACTTAATAGGCTTCTTAGCAGCAATTTGTTGCTTAGCTTCATTAGACATAGCTTTTAATACAGAGTAAACTGCAGTAGCTTGGTCTTTGGTTAAGTTAGAGTTGTTTAAGAATTCTAATGTATCTTGGTTTTGGAATACAGGTCTACCATTAGGAAAGTTGTAAGATACACCATCTGTATGGTCTACAACTCCTTCAGTCACAACCTTAAGTACTTGTTGTGTAGCAATTTGATTCTCAGGAATAAGAACACCACCTACAGACTTTTTAACATCATCTGTAATAGCAATGCCTTTAGAAACAGTGAAGTTAAATATTGGATACTCTTCTTCAGCAGCTTCTCTTAAGTCTTTACGATATACTTCGTATGCAGCTAGTTCTAACTTAGCCTCTTGTTCTTGACCAGCTCTATTTCTAGGTTCACCTTTGCTATTATTTAATTTAGCAGCAGGCATACTTGTAAACACCACTTTGTTTAATTCCACTTGCTCACCTACCTTACCAATAGGATTACCATTCTTATCTATAAATTGTCTTTCCCCTTTCTTATCTTCTACAAATACAAGACCAATAAATCCTTCAATAGGATCATTCAATAAATCTGTATCAAAGTTACCTTCTCTAAAAGATAGTTCACCAAGACCAGCTAGTCCTAATGCAGCTTCTTGTTTCTGAGTGACAACAATAGCTTTGATGTTCTTACTATTCTTGAATGTCTTAACCTTATTTATAAACTCGTTGTAACGTGTAACGTTAGGAGCTAATACTTTCTCCCAGTCAATAGAGGCAGATGAAGAAGAGGTAAATAATATACTTGCATCTTTCTTAGGAGTCTCTCTAGGAGTATTCATCAAGTCTTGCTCATTGTTACCTGTAGGAACAGTTCCAGATGTAGCAGCAAGATCAGTTTGTGCAGATTTAATCTTATCTGCAACCTGATTCATCTTCTCTCTATTAGCCTGTAAATCAGCTTGTTCTTTTAAATAGTCTTCAGCAAGACCATTAAACTCATTTTCAATAGCATCAATTAATGTTGCATTGTTTAATGAGTTAATATAACCTAACTTATCAAGTTCATTCTCAGGAATAGTAATATCTGCAAACTCAGGTTTAGCTAGAACATTATCAATAGCAGCATCCATTATGTCTTTCAAGTCTGGAGATTCTGTACCTTCTTCTGCTAAGTCTAATGTTTTAAATTGCTCAGGAGTCAAGAAGCTTACATTACCTTTAGGTAACTGCACTTCAAACTCACCACCTAATGTTTGAGATAACACCTTAATCTTAGGTGCTAGGGTAAGTGTATTATCTTCTTTTCTAACAGGTTGTCTTAAGAAGTATTCTTTACCAACCTCTAATTGTCTTTCTTTCTTTACAGGAAATAACTCAATCTGTCCTTCTTCAGTAACTGGTTGCTCTTCTCCTTCTACCACTGTAACAGGTACTTCTTCTGTAGCACCAAACTCTACATCAGGTTTGAATTGGAAATCTTCAGGCTTAGCCTTGATAGCATCATACTCATCAATGAATAACTTTCTACGTAAGCCTAATTCAATAACGTCAGACAATGCTGTCTTCAAGTCATCCTTAGTCTCAGAAGTTACATCCATTTCATTAATCTGTGCTAATGATTGTTCAACAGCTTCTTTGTTAGGTTTGTTTTCTTTAATGATACTTTGTAATATATCTTGAGTATTAACACCTGCTGTGAACAACAAGTTATTTACCTCAGGAATACGTAAGTCATAACTACCTATCTTAGCCAAAGAGTACACCATCTTATCTAATATCTCTGGTGTATAACCTGGTTGGTTACCATACTTTCTACCTAATGAATCATATAAGTCATTGATGTTCTTAGTAATTCTTGTAATGTTTGTAAGTCTAGCTAAGAAATCTTCTCTAGTTTCACCAGCATTTATAATACCATTTGCAACTAATTGTTGGAAGCCTTCTTCTGTAGAAGCTTGTTGAGAGTAGTAAGAAAGTTCTTCTCCAATAGAATCTACCTTGCCATATTTAACTCTTGGCATAATGTAAGATAGAGTGAAGTCTGTTTCAAAGTCTTTCTCAGAAACCTTATCATTATTTACAATAGCTTGTTGTCTAGCCTTTTGAGAACCAATACCAATACCAATATATCTAGCATAGTCACCAAGTACAGTTTCAATATTACTTTGATTCAAAGCACCTAAAGCAATATCTGTATTAGTTCTTCTCAATCCTCCTGTACCTAATACTCCTTGTTCTCTGATTGTATTTCTAGCTTGTTGAATTCCACCAGACAAGCCACCAATCAAGATGCTCTCTAAACCTTCTTTAGTAGATATAGCATCTTCTACACCTTTACCAAGTACGTTACCCATAGTACCACTTAGAGCAGTCAAGAAGTCTTGTGTACCTTGTCTGTTTCTAAATGCTCTATTGAAATAATCATTTGTACCTACTTGGATGGCAAACTGTGCACCTTCTTCAAATGCTTCTGTAGGAGCAAAGAATAGTTTAGAAACATCCTTTGATCTTTGAAGCACTCTTCCAAACTTAGTAGAAGGAACTACTTCTGTAAAAGCAGCACCTTGTCCTTTCTTTTCAATCTGATTAAGTAACATCTTATCAGCTCTATTAGAAGAACCTAATATCTTTGGAAGTTGAATATAGTTTGTGCCAGTTAATAATAAAGTATTCATTCCCCAAGTGAAGTTACCAACGCTACTTACGTAGTCATCAATCTCTTCTAGATCAGCACCTGTAGGATTTTTACCATACTTTTTTACATACTGCTCTATTGCAGTTTTTCTAAACTCATTTGCATTCTGCAAAGCTTCTAATGAAGCCTCACCAAATGTACCCATTGTAGAAGCAACAATTCTTTCAGGATCACTTAACACCTTAGCTAAAGGAGTCTTTAAATATTTTTGTGCTACAGAGTTAACAGCACCATCAAATGCAGCAAATTGATTTACTTTAGGAACAGCTTGCATAGCTTCTTCAGCAGCAGTAACAGCTTCTAAACCATAGCCACTTCTAACTAAAGCATTTGTTGTACCTAATATTCTTAATAACTTAGTCCAAGCCACACCACCACCAAGAGCACCCACTGTATAACCTAAGTTCTTCATTAACTTATCTGAGAAGAAGTTAGCAGTCCAGATATTATCAGGAGACCACCAATCAGCATCTTTCTCTTTATTAGTATAATAGTTAGGAGCAACATCTTCTAATCCTTGAATGAATGTCTCATCCATCTTTCTAGTCATATCATTGTTATAAAGACTAGAGAACTTACCAGTTTTAAATACATCACCAATACCATAAATAAGACCAGCTGTACCAGAAACAAATGAAGCAGCTGCAGTACCAGCCATCTTAATAGCACCATTCTTCCATTTATCTAAAGAAGATTGTTGCTGACCATACATCTCTTCAAGATCTTCACCAGGTCTAACAGCAGCGTATCTTTCTCCAACATAAAGGTTAGAAGTAGGAATAGCCTCTACACCTGTTGGTTTAACAGTGCTTAGTCCTTGTGTATACAAGTCAGTTATAGAAGGAGTAGGACCTTTAGGTTGTCTAACGTCTGTATTAACTATAGGTGTGTTTGGAAACCCTTCAATTGTACCCCCTAAATTTACTATTTTATCTGGCATTATTGTTCAGTTAAAAGTGCTTCAATCCATTGTGCGTTTACATTATTTGTCAAGTTCTGAAGAACTGCTTGTAAGTTTGGACTACCAGGCATAGTCATTACACCTGATCTTCTGCCATCACTTCCAAATATATTTGCATAATATAAACCATTTTTATATGTAATGTTAGCAGCTGCATCATAGCCACTTCCTTTTAAGTTATAAAAGTTAGGAGTCTTTAGATAACTATCTCCTTGTATGTATGTAGACTTTTCTTTAGGATCTCCCTTAGAAGTTTGGTCACCATTTGCTTGGAGATAAGTTCTAAGATTAGTAACTTCTCTTGGCTCATACAATGTAGCAGGATTAATACCAAGTCTCATAGCTTCATCATCAGCCACAATCATGCTACCTAATTTCTTATTATCATCTCCACCATATGCTACAATCTCTACTAATGGTTTACTTCCAGCACCTGTAATTACTTGTGCTTCATAAGTAACATCTTTTTTACCAACATTGGAAGCAAAAGATTTGAAGTCAGGAGAAAGGTTTTTGCCTGCAGTATTATAATTAGCAGCATATCTTGTTAACTTATCAACCATAACTTTATCATCACCAGCATCACCAGTTAATAAGCCTGCTTTTAAGTTTGGTTGAATATTATAATATCCTTTGATAACATCTGCTTTTGTTTTTAATACTCCAGAATAGTCATCTCCTAGCTTATCATATATCTTATTAACTTGAGATAAATCTATTCCTGGAAATGCACCCTTTCCTGGAACAGGAACAATTCCTCTATTAAGTGCAAGATTTCCTAAAGCTTTAACAGATCTTATAGTATTTGTTATTGGACCAGCGTTCTCTCCATATTGTAACAATGCAAGAGAAAGTAATTCCTTTTTACCTTTTTGATCCATTCTAGCTTCAGCCTTTTTAGCTTCTTCTCTTGCTCCTCTATCATTTAAGAAACCTACAGAAGACGCATTGCCTTTTAAATAGATTGCTATATCATAGAAATCTTCTGGAGTTATTACAACTGGTTTACCATCAACAAGTCCTCCAACAGATTTTATACCTTCTATTACCTTTGCTTTATTTACATCTTTCCCTAAAATGTTTCCTGTAACTTCATCCACCTTTCCTTTAACAGTGTTCAAAACATCATAGTTTCTCTTTGACTCACCATACAAATAATAAGCATCTTGAAGATCAGGATTGTTTCTCTTTTGCTGAGCAGTCATATTGTTATAAGCCACTGTAGCTTTATCACTCCATCTAGCTCTAAATGATTCAGGTGTTTCTTTATTCTGAGCTGCTGTATTATCAAGTAAGTTTTTAATAGCTTGATCTTTGTTCATACCTCGCTTCATCATATTATCAAGCTTAGCTTGATTTCCAGGAACTTTAGATATTGCAGCATTCCAAATAAAGTTATCAGAAGCATTAGTAAAGTTATCTGCAGCATTAGTTAGTTCTGATTCAAATCTAGTTACAAGATCAATATCACCTAACATGTCTGCCTTTTCATAACCTGCTCCTGCTCCAAAGTCATCAGGTATACCATCACCATTAGTATCAACACCTTTACCTTTGGTTCCTTTCATTTGAGCAAGAAGTATTTGTAATTGTCTATCTTTCTCTTTCTCATTTAATCCTGATTGAAATACTGTTTTCTTAAAGTTCATTTCTTGAGCCCACTGAGATTGTCTATTTGCTTCTTGTTGTAATCTGAAGTTAGCATCCCAACCTGGATTGCTCATTGATGTTTCTTTAGTTTTCATCTCACCAAACATTGTGGTGAATCTACCTTTAACATCATCCTTATATAATAAAGATCTGATAGCATCAGGGTTATCTTGAGCTACAGCCATTATATCATCATATTGACTTCTTACATTATTCTTCTTTAACTCAAGTTGATCTATCTGTGCTTGGACATCCTTACCTGCACCTTTTTGTAATGCAAGTTCATTTATCTGCTCATCATATCTAGCAATAAGACCTTCTTTCTGTAAGTTGATTTTTTGACTTAACATCTCTGGAGAATACCCTCTGTATTCATATTGACCTGAGATATCCAATTGCTGAGACACTCTAGCATCAGAGAAGATTTGATCTATTGTTTGCTTTACTTTCTCTGGGAATCTACCTTCTTGTTCCATTCTTTTCATTACTGGAGAATAGATAGGTCTACCTAATTTATCAAGTTTGATATTACCCTGAGCATCTGTTTCATATACTTGATCAATTGTAAAACCATCAGGCTTTACAGAATCAAATGTTTCTTTTGCAAACTTCTGTACGTCAAAGTAAGGTATATAACTTGCTGAAAACTTTTGACCAGGTTTATCAGAAGATAACCAACTGTTAGCTCTTTTATTAAAGAACTCAATATTAGCTGGACTAGATTTACCCTCATCTATATCTTTCTGTAATTTAGCTAGTTCTTTTCTATAATTAGCTGTAGAGTATACAGCGTTCTGAACTGTAGGATCTTTAATAATTTGAGTAGCCATTCCACCAACAGAATTAACTAACTGTTGATTAGAGAAGTCTCCAGCTGCAACACTTTTCAATCTACTACCCAAGTCATTTAACTTTGATTGTAAGTACTTTTTGTCAGCGTCTGTGACTACATCCATACCAGCAATACTATCTACATACCCTTGGATCTTTTGCACACCTTGGTCATACTGTTGTTGCTTTTGGGTACCAACAGTTACCATGGCTTCTATCAAAGGAGCCTGGGAGACATAAGGGTTAAATTTTTGTATCTGATCAGTAAATGAGGCCATAATATAAGAATTAGCAAATGTAATTTAAAATATTAGAATTACCAAGAGTTCTAACAATTTTTGGTAATTCACTCTAATTGAATTAGTTATAGATTTTTTAAAGCTTGAACAATAGCACCATTTCTATTGGTTCTAGTGGTTCTTGATTTCTCCTTAGTTCCTGTAATATTGCCAGCTTTATCTCTGCTTACAATCTTCTCATATAGATCTTTTATCTTAGCTTTATCTTCACCTGATAAATTATCTATACCAACTCCTTGAGGAATATTAAATTGAGTAGGAAAATTAGTATTATAAGCTACACCACTTGGAGAGAATCTGTAGTTGTACATATTCTCATAAACGTTCAATGTTTTGTTCTCAAGTTTATTTTGAGCAGTTTTAGCAGCAATAGACTTAAGAGCTTCAAGAGTCTGAGCTTTAGTATTAGATTTAGCTTGAGCTTGTCTAACGTATTGGTTATCAAGAATTTGTAAGTTTTTAAGTTGGGCATCATTCAATAAAGCTCTATTTCTATTATAGGTCTCCATCTTATTAGCCTGGTTGATTCTTGTTTGTTCTCCCAATACTTTGTTCTTAGCTTCTAATGCTTGCGTCATAATCATTGCTTGGGCAGCTGGATTTGAACCTGCTGCTCTAATAGCTGCTCTAGATTGAGAATCAATAGCATTAATCTGATCATTTAAAGAAATATCATATGGAGTATCCAACATTGGTTGATATGTTTGAGCCTGTACAGGTTCTAACTGATTGGTACCCAATGCAAAGTATTCAGGATATAGTTCTTCAGGATCAAGAGGTAATTTAGTTCTAGGTCTTAAGAATGGAGCAAGGTTGGACAAAGCCATTTGACCTAAACCTTTCCAATCAAACTTTGATTTACCATCTCCACCATCTCCTGATATAGGAGATAAGTTAGCTGTGCTGCTTAGTTTGTCACTAGTTACTGTAACCTCAGGTAACACACTAGTTGATCCACTTGTTGGTAGATAAGGTATTTGAGTGTATTCTTGCATAACAGGAACTCCTTTTAATGCATCAGATACAACATTGGTTACTAACTCTCTAGGAGTAGGACCAGGATATAGCTCAGATGCATCTGAAAATGGAGTGCCACTGTAAGGAACATTTGTACCTGTCTGTGCTATCATTCGTGGATCTGTTTCTTTTTCAATCTTACCTTCAGCTAACTTATCACTCTTTACTCCTAACTCACTAGCTGTATCAAGAATAGCATTCTGAACAGCAGCTAAGTTTTGTTTTAAAATAGCTGAGTTCTTTAATTTCATATTTGCTCCCATAAGCTGAGCTTGACTTGTATTTAATTTCAATTGATCAAAGCCACTATTTCCTGTAGTCATATCAGCTGTTTCAGTGGCTCTGTCTATTATTTTATTTTGTTTGTTTTCCACTTTACTTATTTCTTCAGCAACGTGTTTAAACTTCTTACCTTTAGCTTTAGATAAACCTAACTCATCAGCAGCAAACTTAGATAGTTTCATATTACCAAAAACTACCATGTTACTTTCTTGACCACCATCTTGTAACTTAACAGCTGGTTCTCCACCTTCTACTTCTACACCATTCTCACCATAGTTAATAGGAATACCACCATTGTCATGTGATCTACCTTTGAACATTACAGTTTCACCACCATCTGGTAAATAAGGATTATAAGAAATAGTTTCTGCCTTACCACCTTCAATTACTTCTAAGTCACCATTCATATCTGACTCTTTACCATTTTTAGCTCTAGGATATTTGTCTGTATCAAACATCATATTAGTAGATGTCATACGTCCACCATTATCCATTGTTAATGGTTGTAATGCTGGTCTACCAGTAAACATTGCTTCTGCACTAGGAGCTTTATATTCTTTTAAATGTCCACCTGCACGTAACATGTCTGCATCATGAGGAGGTTTTAATAAATCTTTAACATTGTATTCACCAAACTTAGCAATCACTTGTGGTTCCCACGTATGACTAACCCATTTATATTCATTACCTACTTTACCACCATCTTCCATGAATCCACTAAACTGACCTTGTAAAGTATTTTGCCATGCTGCTTGTTGTGTGTTTGCTTCAGTTTGACCTTTGAACTTTGCTAACTCTCTAGCATCTTTAGCACCACCTAATAAGTTACCTGCCACTTTACCTACCATAGAACCAACAGCACTTCCTACAGGACCAAATATACTACCAACAGCACTACCTACAGAACTACCAATTTGTGCCTGACCAGAATCTTGGAAGTAATCTCCTAATTCTGCTTTGGGCAATTCACCACCATGTCTATATTGTTTTAATGTTTCACCTTTTGGTTCAAATCCTAAATCAGTATATATGGTATTTGTAGGAGCATATGTATTTTGAATCTCTGTGGGATTACCACCAATCATTGTACCATTCTCAGCAGCTAAGTAGTTTGTACCAGCACCATAAGGGTTGCCCATTTGTCCTGGTTGTAACAAAGAATCTTCTGGTCTTACATACTTACGTTCAATTCTTTCTCTCATACCTGCAGCTTGAGCAGCAAGTCCTGATAATCTAGATGCTTGATCAGCTTTCTTGATAGCTTTCTTCTGTGCACCTATTGCTTCTGCACCAGCAATGATTCCAGGTATTGCATTCAAAGCAGCCATACCTGCACCTGCTGCATCAAATCCAGCTCCTGGAGCAGATGCTTCTACATTTTTAATAGCTTGCTGTTGGAAACCAGGATCAGATAACTTAGAATTTAATCCAGCCATAGTAGGCATCCCTGGAGATTGAAATGATTTTACTGGGGACAAATCAATACCTCCCTGAGCCATAGGAACATTATCCCAACTAGTCAATTGGTGTAACTGGTCATTAACCATCTTACTTCCCATAGCAGCTTTCTTAAATGCTTTACCATGAGCTTTCATAAATGCTTCCTCTGTAGGATACTTCTTGTAGAATTCCTTTTCAGATTTAACTTTAGCAATCTTTAATATTTGGTCTTTCATATTATACTCTATTGTATGATTTATTTATATTTGTTTAACCAGCCACCTTTGTTATATTTTTCCCAACCTTTACCCAGATTTTTATATGCAGGTTTAAATGATTTAAAAACCTTTTGTGGATTAAGAATGTTATATTCACTATTATCTCTAAGACCATATATACCAAGATCTTCTGCTATTTTAGCAGCCTCAGGACTTAGTCTTCTAAAGTCAGGATTAAGATTCTTAACTGGTTCCATTTGACTAAATGTTTTCCAGTCAACTATTCTAGGATTTTCAACAAACTCACCTCCATGTATGTATGCATCCCCTCTTCCCATTGCATAGTTTTCAGCATTCTCACTAGCAAGTTTTGGATAAAATCCTTCTACATCTCTAAAAGGATTTGGAGAACCTTCCATATGCATCCAAGTATTAGGAGTTGCATAGAATCCTCTTGAAGTTGGAGAAGTTGCACTTTGAATAGGCAATCCTTCTCTAGTTGTTCTAATAGCATCTACGTCTGAAATAACACTAGGACCACCATGATATACAGTTTTAGGTAATTCACTATATGGAATAGCTTCAAATTCTGGTGTCATGTATGGAGCTAATTCTCCTGTTGCTGGTTCCTTATATCCAATGTTATCATAAGGTAAAGTTGTTCCTTTGTAAGGAGCAGGAATTGGACCTCTTATAACTTGTTCTGAAGCAGTTGGTTTAGGAACTTCTTTATATCTTTTTAACCAATCTTTCTGTAAAACTTTACCTTCAGTTATAGGTATATCTCTTTGAGCTATTTGACTCCATTCTTTTTTACCATATCTTTTACCCCAGTCAGAAGCTCCTCTTGGTACCTCAGCAATGTATCCTTTTCCATATTGATCTGCTATATCAAACCTAGGACTATAATAAGCTTTACTAAATTGTCTAGTAGTATTAAATTTACCCATACTAGTAGGAGTTACATTTTGTTTAGCTCTAAACACACCACTCTTTAATGCATCTTCCATTCCTTCTTTACCAATGCCTCTATACATCATTCCTTCTGTAGGTTTAAATGCATATGGGTTTAACTTGTAAGCATTCTTTAATGCTGTCTTTTCTGTAGCATATTTAGCAGCTGCTTTTAATGCAGGCTTAGCAACATTTTTTAATGCTAAAGATGCTTCACCAAGAGTCATAATGTCTGCTGCAAAAATTACTGCATCTTCTAGATTACCAGCTGCTTTAGATCTAGCAAACTTATTTAATGGTGCATTCTCTTCAGCTATTCTTTGTAACTTTTGTTTATCAAACTTAGCTTGTTCTCCTTTCTTAGGAGTGTACTGAGATATAGTAGCCTTAGGTTGCTTCATCCTTTCTAACCTCTCTTCAGCTTCTTTCTGTAGTTCTTTACTAAGATTTTTACCATCTTGAGCCATTGGATATTCTGTAACCTTCTCACCATCAAACTTATAATCTTGATCAGGATACATCATCTGTGTATCACCTGTATCAGATATGCCAAGAACAGGATAGTCAACTCCCTGCATGGTGATATCAGGAGAACCTATCTCTGTTACCTCACCTGGGTGAGCCCATTGACCCATGTTATCTTTAATGATCTTCTTACCTTTCTTACTAATACTTTTAGGTTTGAAGTCTAAGCCATCTTGATAGTAT
>Ga0222712_10002167_pt1 | contig 22941 bp, 29 predicted proteins | sample C33_657DmetaG_FD_165043 | JGI IMG/M metagenome (GOLD analysis project Ga0222712, IMG submission 165043) | Estuarine water microbial communities from San Francisco Bay, California, United States - C33_657D | ecosystem: Environmental > Aquatic > Marine > Unclassified | place: USA: California... | reverse complement strand
TTCGGTGCCGTGCCGACTCTGGTGCACGCCGTGGTGTTCGCCGTGGTGTTCGCTACGATGCGTAAGACTTTTGCTAAGTACTACTAAATGATAAAGTACCTCTCCATAGGCCCTGGGGCCATGGGGTACTTTATCTATCTCGGCTTTATGTCGAAACTAAAACAAGATGGCCGGCTCGATAATCTCGAAGAAATTTCGGGAGCATCGGCCGGGGGCCTCGCGGCCTTCCTGTTTTGCGTGACGAAGGGGGACCTTGCCCGGGCCCTCGACTTTTCGCTCACCGTGCCCGTAAAACAGATTATGAAACCTAATCTAAAAAATCTCCTCACGAATTTTGGACTCGTACCCGTGACGAAAATTCGAAAGGTGCTCGTGGATGGAACCATCCAATTTATGAATAAAAATGATGTGACCTTCCGTGAACTGTATGAATGGTTCCCGATCAAGCTTCACCTCTCGTCATACTGTGTGGATCTCGGGAAGACTGTGTACTTTTCGGTCGACACGACCCCGACCATGAGTGTCCTGGATGCCGTCTGTGCGACCGTCGCCATACCCTTCATATTTTCACCCCTAAAATTGAGTGACGGCTGGAATTACATGGATGGTGGATCGGCCGAAACGACCCCATCAGCCCCCTTCCTTGGAAAACCCGATGGAATTTTGGGTATAAAATTAGGACCATGTGTCCCACGACCGTCCAAGGACCTCAAGACCCATGCTCTCAATATCCTGTACTCGACCATGAGTCTGAGATACAATTATGATGTCCCAATTTTGGAATTAAATTCGGATGGTGCGGACGTTTTTGACTTTGGTGCGTCAAATGATGGGAAGCTGAAACTCTTCATCATGGGTCACGCCCAGAAAATTTCTTGACAGAATTCAAATATGGCCGAGATTCCTATGCGTAAAAGCCACGTGCGTCGCGTGACCCGGAAGGTCATCCGCGTGCACAGAAAGGACGGCACGTCGTACACGTACGTCCGTAAATCCAGCAAGACGAAGGTCCGTCCTTCTTATGCTTATGACGTGGGAACTATCGGACAATCCAAGTCGCGGATCGGCCCACTCAAGCACGGCATGCTTACCCGCTTCGGGTACCACCCAGTCGAGGCCAAGACCAACCGCCGTAAGGCCCTGTCGAAGGGCGTCAGCAAGGGCGAGACGCCCCTGGCCGTGATGCGCCGCCTCATCGCCATCAGCACGCTGACGAAGCGTACCGCACCCCGGGCCTCCCGCATTTACAAGCAGGATGCCATGTGGGTCCGGAGCAAGTACGCCAAGTCTTTCAAGACTTCCAAAAAAATGTAAACTTAATATAAAATGAATCGCAACAACAACAGCCCTCGGCGGAGCTATGGACCTGTGGCGTCGGCCCGCCGCGCCGGCTCGGCCCTTGTAGGCCAGACTCGCGCCAACCACGCCGAGTTTATGCGTGCGGCAAATGCGGTCAGTGCGTTCGCCGGGCGCAATATGAATTCCCCGGTGGATCGTGAGCGTCTGAGACGGCTCATCCGTCTGCTGGCCGGTTACATCCACATCTCGGGCATCGCACTCTCGACGTGGCTCGTGCAGCACTTTGTGCGGACTCGCCCGGCGACGGCCGCGGCCATCGTCGCAGCCATGTGGGGGCGCGAATACGTCGTCGATCGGACGGGTTCCGTGATCCGCCGGGCCCGTCGCCGGGCGGCTGGGTATGTGCGGAATCTTCCAGGGCGCGCGGCCCGGACCGTCGGGGCCGGGGCGCGCTCGGTTGCTGCGCGCGTAGGACGCGTGTTCCGCCGCCGTAGCCCACGTAACAATTAAATCTTTTTTAATATAAATGCAACAAGCGGCGAGAGCCCGAGGGGCGCGCCGGCGCGCGAACGGAGGCGCTGGCCCACCCGCTCGCGCCGTTGCGGGGCCGATGATCGTCGATCAGAATGGAGCTCAGGCTCTCCCTGCAAATGCACGAACTGAATTATTAGCCCAGCCTGCGAACGCAACAGCGCGGGCGCTACTGAATGGAGCGCCGGTTGTTAGAAATGAAGTGGAGATGGGCGAATGGATGCGGGTTGCGGGACAGAACATGATTGCACAGGGAGAGGCCCTGGCCGATGTCGCCCGTCAACAAGGTCTGGGGTTCGAGGAACTCAGGTTGGGTCAGGCCGAAGGCAACGCCATGTTTCGTGAACTAATTGCGGGAGTCAATCGCAATGTGGGCCGCCGCCTTAACGTTTTAGAACAGCGCATCGGTGGGCGCGCCGAAGCTCAGAATGCCGCACTGGCTTTACTAGCCGCAAATCAGGCCGCGGCCCATGCAGAACAAAACGCCGAGCGAGCTCGTGCCGCACGACAGCGCCAGGCGTCGGCACGGCAGCGTCAGGAGTCGGCACGGCAGCGTCAGGAGTCGAGAACTGAACGCGCTACAGCGGCTCAGCGTCACCGCGAAGCGATGAACACGGCTTCACGAGCCGAGGCGGCGGCGCGCATTCGCCATCTCTCGACAGCCCCATTTTGGCATCTTGATTTCAAAGACATGCCTCAGGCTTTGAAAATCAGACTCAGGGCTGCGTGGTGGAAATCCCTCCTTGCAGGCGCCGTTGTGTTCGGAGCCGGCCTTCCGGCCGCGGCCGCGACCATATGCATCTACTGGCCCGCATCTATAGCAGCGTACGAGATCGGAAGACGGGCTATTAAATTATGGTCGATCCCATGCTTGGCACTCGTGGTATATGGTCAAATGTATTATATTCACACGACCAGAGATTTAGTAAGTATCCATCAATTTTATAACGAATGTGAAAAAACTCCACAGGAGTGCCGATTGGCGTTACGCGCCACCTGGCCTCTCCAGGTCGCCACGAGCACCGCGTGGAACGGGGCTCATTTAGTATTTGGAACGGGTAACGGCTACAGAAATTTTTACGCACTGCCACCGAACAGACCACGAGTGCCACCGCTCCCCAACATGGGGCCATTTACAGATGTCATCTGGACCACGAGTGGACCGGTACCCATTCATAGACCGTCGACCGGCTTCGGTTCCACTTCGGGCGGAACGGCCCCAGTCATTCCCTCCCCTGCACGCATAGCAAACGCAGCCAGTCAGGCGCATGCACGTTTATTTTACGAGCAGCTCCAGAGAAATACACGGACCGCTCGGCAAGCGGCTCAGCGTCAGGCCGTCGCGACGCGTCAGAGACAGATGGCCCGCCAATTGGCCGCGTGGGGTCCCCGTCAGGCGCCACCCATACCGCGACGCATGGGGGCCAGAAACGCCCCGCCGGTGCGCTCCCCGCCCCGCCGCCGTGCAAGAACAACCAACAACAGCAACAACAATAACAACAACTATAATAACTGGAGCCCACCAGCCCCGTCCCCTCCTAGAGGGCTAGTGCGTCAGGGCTTGAATTCCGCCCGCAATGCTGCAGCGCGTCGGTTTGGCAGTGCAATGGGTAGGCTGAGATGGATTCGGCGCGCGGCAAGCCTGTGGAGGCGTTGAGACCCGCCTCATAATTTATGTTTATTAATATAAATGGTCGTAGCCGATCCTCAAATTCCAGAAAGTGGAAAGAAACTTTTCGAGTTGGTCTGGACGACGGGTGAGAAGTACGCGCCGTCTAGTCCGGTATATAAATACGTGACTCGGCTCCAGGAGGAATATTCGAAACATATAAGAAAACTGCCATCCGCTTACGGCAAGGCTTTTACGATCGAAGAGGCCGAGCGTCTCGTGAAAAAGACTCGACCCAACTACGTAAATAAAAAATAGGTTGAATTTGATATTAAATAACATGGAGTCCGTCCTCCGCCAGATCGCCGATGATATCTGGGCGTCGCTTGGGCCGGGCTACTCTGAAGCCGTGTACCACTGCGCCTTTGAGGTGGCGCTGCGGTCACGCAAAATCTACTATGAGACCGAACGAATCGTACCTGTGTTCTACGAAGGTCAGAACGTCGGGCACGTCCGGGCCGATCTCATAGTCGATCGCAAATATGTCATAGAGCTGAAGTCGGTAGGCAAGCTCGGGGAGACCTACCGAATTCAGACCCAAAATTATCTAAAGCTTCTGGAACTCGAGACTGGATTCCTCATCAACTTTCCGGACAAGAAGGGTCCTCTCGAATTTGAGACCATAATTCGTGAACGTCCGGTCCGACCGACTCTGGATCTCATCGACTGCTAGACGGTCTTGATATATTGCCACTGGAGTTCCTTGCAAATTTTGGACCAAATTTCATCCTGGACGTACAATTTCTCTTTTGATTTCAACAATGGGAAGCACGGTAGATAATCATCCTCCCCAAGCAATTCACAAAACTTATAAAGGACATAACTGTAACTCAAAAAGTTCTTGCGGGTCGAGGGTTTGTGCTTCTCGAAAGGCCCCTGAATCTTGTGAAACATGAGACGGAGCCGGTGCTCGAGAGCCTCGGGCATCGTAGGGGGCGTGATACCGTTTAGGATCGTCGATATGTACGCGACGTGCTCGTAGTACTTGGCGTACCCGAGCTTTTTAAGGAGACCCTTGACCTTTTCGTGAGTGATTTCAGAAAGGTCCTTGATCTTTTGCTTCTTAAATTCGGCCCGTAATTTTGTGACGACCTCTTCAGGGACGCTCGTCGATTCCTTGGCCTGGAATTGACTGATCCACTCGTTGAAGTGATTCTCACGTTTGTATGAGTACACAATGTTCTTCTCCATTTCCTGCTCCTCCTTGAACCCGACCTCCTCGCACAAGAAGTACTCGGCGTTCCCGCACTGCGAACATACCTCCTCGGACGTGGCCTCCTCGAGAACCCATGCATGTTTGGCCCCACAGCTTCTACACGGCCGTTCGTAGTACGCGTCTCTCCGATCGGGCCGGTCGAATTCACCTTCGACGACCGATAGATATTTTTTATATATATCATTTCTCTGGACCCCCTTGCGAGCCGCAACCTTGAGTGACGCGACTTGGTGGGTCGTCTCGGACGCGGGCTCATCGGTGGCCGTGTTGTACTCTTTCAAAATAGGAACACATGAAAGCAAGTAGTCTATCATCTCGGTTTCGGTCTTACATTCGTGTATTCGGGCATTGTATCGAGCCTCCATACAATAACCCTCCTTTTAATTCTCTAACTTAGGGGCTAGATAGAACCGGAGATCGCCCAAATTAGCAATTGTGTACCGAAATATAATTGGCATGTTCTCATTCTCAGAGTCCTGCATGAGCTGGACGCTCGAGCACATATTCGTCGCCTTCGTAAACAGGTTGATATATTTCAGACTAAAAATGTTTCCGGTCCGGTCGACCTCATCTGGAAACTCGATGACGGTCGTCTGATCCGCAAAGTCGCCCCGACAGCTCAGCTCGAGCTTGGTCCCCTCACGCATGATTGTCATCTCGTTCGCCAGGTTCCCCATGTCCCGGGTGATCCGTTGAAAATCGACCGCGGGCAAAGTCGTGATGACATTCATCTTGATGTCGGGCAGGTCAAGGATGTCCTCGTTGATGTCGAGCAGTTTCAGTTTGAAATTCGTCGAAGACTTTTTGACCGGGTTCTCGATCGTCATCTCCAGAACGTCCCGGCCCTCGACCTTGAGCGTCAGGACGTCCTGACCCGTGACCGATTTAAGAAGCTTGTAGACGTTACTCATATTCAGACCGGCCGCGATATCCTGGGGACAATCGTACTCTTCAAAGTTCTCGGCATTTAGGGTCATGTGAACCAGGGTCACACGGGCCGTATCGAGAGTCAAGATGTGAACGCCTCGGGCCGTGAAATAGACGTTCACATCGTTGATGATGTCCTTCAGGACCTCGAAGACCGATTTTACGGCCGAGGCCTGAATTGTCTTCAGATACATCTGCTGAAATTTAGGGTCAAATCTCTAAGCTCGCTTTCCGTAACTTTGGTAAGCGTCAGTCACGCTCATACTTATCCGGGCCTCGAGTTCGGGTGTTACGACGGGCTGGAGGCTCGAGCCATAACTGTCGAGGCTGAAGAGTCCAGTGTTCTCGGTCCCATCCAAATTCGTACACAAATTACCGGTCCCGTCCCAGGAATCAAAGTCGCATGGAATCATGGACGTCAGCCAGGCTTTCACATCCGCTCCGACCTTCATATCACCCTCGTTCGTCACGAGGGTCGGGACCCGCGTTATCTTTTTGGATGGGACACCCTGGGTCGTCACGTTGTGAAAACGGACAATTTCGATCAGGGCCGGTTGGGTCTTGATGAACGCTATAATTTCCATGGACCATTTACACTTGTCCGAATAGACCAGAAGAGCCATTTAATCTCAAGGGATTTTTTTGGCCCGGAACTTTTTCGCGCCTGTTAGTAATATGAAGGACGCTGTTATCGTCGTCCTCGTAGCGATCCTGGCTTTCCTCATGTGGAACGGCCGGCAGACCGGGACGTACACGGCCTCGCCCCTCGGCATCCCGACCGACACGGCCGCGGCGATTCCCCCTGAAATCACGGGCGCGATCGTCGAGAAGTTCCAGCAGCAGAACCCGGATCTGTACCCGATCGAGACCCTGTTCGTGAACCCTCAGAAGGAGGAAGGCGTCTTTGATTCCCGATTCATGTTCTTCAATACGAAGAATTTCTATGGCGTCCAGTACGACATCCAGGCCCGGGTCGGAAGTGATGGCGCGACCATACTGAAGCAGACCGAGTCGTCCCAGCGTGACCCGAGTTACGGGTACGTCCCGGACAAGTACCAGCCCTGGCAGGCGATCGACGGTGTCCTCGACGCCCAGCTCAAGGAGGCCCTGTCAAAGCCCCTGCCCGAACCGACCCTCGACACTCTCATGAAGCGTGTGTAAACTTTTGAATCAAATTTTGATCCAAAATAAGAGAGGATGTTGTCCGCCAAGGACATTGCGGTCCGTGAAAAGGCCAAACACGACGCTAAAAAGGAAATGTATCGGGCCATGTTGTCCCAATTTTGTCGCAAAATTCGCGCCTCATACGAACTCGGACACAAGGACGCGACCGTGACGGTCCCCCCCTTCATAGTCGGGTTCCCCAAGTACGACATGGCCCGGGCCGTGATGTACATGGCCCGCCAACTCCAGAGGTTGGGCTACACGGTCAATATGGTCGGCCCGTTCAGTCTCAAAGTCCAATGGGGCCGGGCGCCCCCCGATGAACCAACCGAGGAGCTCTTTGGCGAGGCCCCACCTATGGATATTCTCCCGGCCCTCGTCAACCTTCAGAAGACGGCTCAGAAGTTGCGTATCACGAAGAAGACGTAGACGGGGTGCGCCGTCGTCTCAGGGACCGGATCGCAAGACTGGGAGTCGCCCGAACCGCCGCCCAGCGCAGGTTTCTGTAATGTTCAGGATGGTGATCCTGCATGTATCTCGCGGCCGGTTGAAGCATGCGGCGCAGGCTTGGAGGCGGCGCCGCACCATTTCCGGGGGCGAAATAGACATTGGCCGCGGCTGCGATGAGCTGGTTCGCCCGACGACGACGCTGACTTGCGTTCGCGGTTATAAAGTTCACGGCCGAATGCCCCAGCGCGCGAGCCTGTGTGTTGGCGACGCCGCCGGCCATCAGGGCTGCCGGTAAGATGGCCCGGGCCGTTCCAATCAGGGCCCTTGATCCGACCTCGCGAACCGCTGCGGAAGTGCGAGGGAACCGACCGCGACTTCGAGGTGACATATTATTGAATGCGAAAATGTTTACCGTTAATATTCTAACGGAACAATAATATGGACCTCCTCAACGAGTCCGAGCGCCGCTTCACAAAGAAGCTTTGTGACGCGATGATCCCTCACATGATCGAAACGTTCTGGGAAATTTGGCTCGAGGCCAAGAAGCAGTCTCAGGGCAAGGGGACCCCCCAGGTCTTTGACGAGCTCCTCCGTGAAATTAAGACCTGGAATTCATCAATTTCCCTGAAGCACACCGAGGCGATCACAAAGGCCGAGCCCCTGTTTCCCAAGCTCCTGGCGGCCGTCTTTGTGACCCACGTAAAGATCCTGAGTTCCATTCGGACCGATAAAAAGTCCAAGAAGATTTGCATCAAGCTCCCGGCCAATGATGTGTTCGTCCAGCGGTGCTACGAAGCCTGTGCCGAGGACATTTACAAGCGGCCCGATGTCATCATCAGCCCATCGATTAACGAGGAGACCCGGATGGAGCAGCTCCATGACAGATTTTGTGTCAAAATTCAGAAGGTCATCGAGAGCCTGATTCCGACGGCCGAGATTCTGGATGCGTACCTTCCCATGGGTTCCAATGATCTGAACTTTGATGATGGCGAAGAGGAGGCCCAGGACGATCTCATGAACGAGGATCCGGCCCCCGAACCCGAACCCGAGCCAATGAATGACAATGCCGAGGTCGATGGCGTCCCTATGAATACCAACGAGGCTCCGGCCGGAACTCCTGGAGGCATGGAGCTCGGAGAGACGCCCGGGGGCACCAAGACGGTCGCCGTAACTCCCTCCATGGCCCCGCCCCGAATTCCAGAACAAAATTTGTTCGATGATGCTCGTGAAAAGTAGGCCCGAAAAACCTTGAGTAAAAGTAATGGAGCAGTACCTTCGGGAACCCTTCAGCGCGGCCGTGATCGCCGCGGCCATCACAATGGCCTACGTGTATGGCCGAGCCAAAATGAATGGCGACACGAAGATCAAGAATTCTGAGATGGTGAAGCCGGCCTTTTTGGTCGGGCTCCTGGTCTATTTCATCGTCAGCCAGGGCCAGGGCTACACACAGGATCCCAGTGTCAAAGCGCCTTTTTGACTTAAAAACTAAAACTTTTTTAGTGTAAATGACGACCCTTCAGGCATTCAATGAGATGATGGGTCAGTTTCTTGACGAACTCCATGAAGTGTTTCCGGATGAGGCGGCCGTGACGGCGGCCCAGGCGGCCCCTCGGGACCGCCAGACCCTCGACACGTTCATGAAGTCCATGAGCCAGTGGTCGACCCAGATGATGCAGAAGGACGAGGCGTTCTTTTGTGCCGAGAATGAGTTTGTGAAGAATCTGAATCTGCACGAGATCTGGAAGTCCGAGGGGTGCACGCCCAACACCAAGAACGCCATTTGGCAGTACTTGCACTCTATGTATATGATCGGTACGACTATGAGTATGTTTCCTCCCGAGACGCTCGCGATGATCGAGGCCGCGGCCGAGAACGCTACGAAGAACATGAAGAACAGTTCGGGTCAGATTGACGAGTCCGCTTTGATGTCGGGTGTGAATAACATGCTGGCCCAGATGCTCGGTGGCGGCGCGGGTGGCGCGAATCCACTCGCGGCGCTCATGGGTGGCGGGCCTCAGCAGCCCCGTCGTCGGGTCCAGCCAAAGTCCAAGAATAAGAAAAAAACATCTCAGTAAGTAGCAGAGAATGAATCCAGGCGAGGTCTTCCAAACGAACAAGCTTCTCGAGTTTTGGCCGACGGCCAAGCAGTCGGCCCGCGAGCGCGTCTCGGCGACGACCCGTTTCGTGATTTACGCTACGGTCCTCGTCTACCTGATTAACCGTGATGCGCGCGTGTTCGCTCTTGGGGCCCTGGTCCTCGCGATTCTGTATTACATGTACACGACCAACATGATCTCGGACGGAAAGGTCCGTCCGGCTCAGGGTGACGCGCGGACTTCGGGTCCACTACGTGATCCCGTGACGCTCCCGACGCTCGATAATCCCATGGGTAACGTTCTGATGACGGACTACGCAGACCGCCCGGATCGCCCAGCGGCCGCGTGGTACCCGAGCATGAGATCGCAGGTCCAGGATACCTGGAGCCGGATCCACCCGTTCGAGCGTCAGCGCGATGCCGAGCGCAACTTTTACACCATGCCCTCTACGACCATTCCCAACGACCAGACGGGCTTTGCACAGGCCGCATACGGCCGGCCGTTCTCGGCCAAGTGTCGCGACCAGGGCGGTCTGGCCTGCGATCCGGACCGCTTCTATTCAACCTTCCCCGAGCGCACGCAGCTTCGGGCCGGTAACGGACGCTAGAAAATAATGTATTTCTTTTAATAATGCCGAGACAGGACACGAGCCCGAATGTTCTTCAGCCGGGCGTCTGGGTAGGCCCGGCCCAGGTCGTTCTTGAGGATCAGGTCCAGATTGAGAGCCAACTGCGCGAGCGTACGACGACCGCATGGAAGAAGGCCTGGTCCGAGAGCGCCTATGACTTCCCGAATACGTATGTTAATCTGCCCCTGCGTGTCATGACGTGGGACCCTAAGAGCAGCTACGCCGAGCAGCAAAACACCCGTTTTGTTCAACGTTATTTTTCTAAGTAGATGATAATATGGACCCACTAGCTCTAGCAGCGGTCGTTGGTCTTGTGTTTGCCGGCAAGCGTCTAAGTGAGGGTGCCGAACCCGAAACGGACGCCCGGTCGTCAACCACGAAACCCGTTCGCCCGATTACTCGGCGCGATGTTGATCTGATGACTTACCCGGCCGAACACGCCGCGGACGCATTTGATCTCAGAATTATGAATCCCCAGCTCGGTCGCCGAATCGGCGACTGGCGCATTCGCCCCAAAGAGGCCGTCGGGAACCTTCAGGACGTATCCCGGGTCGCGACGCGCTTCCCCTACGGCCAGCCGGTCTATGACATGGCGAACCGTCAGTACGTCACGAACAAGATGAATAATTTGTCGCCCCTCGAGCAGCCCAAGAACGTCGGTCCGGGTCTGGGTCTCGGTGCGAATGTTCCAGCCGGGGGCGGCTTCCACGACTATTTCCGGGCACTGCCGACCAACATCAACGAGGAGCGCCTCACGACGATTGAGGGTCGCGATGGGCCACCGGACCCCGTCGTCAAGAGCGGTCTGCCCCTTATCGGCGCCATCACCAAGGACGCCAAGGAGACGAAGACCTGGGAACGCAAGCCCGCCGCCTACGACGGTCAGGGACAGGGCGGTCGCATCCGGGGCGCGGAGGGCCGTCCGGACTTTATCAAGACCCGCAAGACCACGATTCGCCAAGAGACGGGCCTCCGCACGGACACGCTCTCATCGGGCCCGGCCCAGTACAATGTCGCCCAACCGTACGCTGTCGGAACCGAGTCCTACACCGACAAGAGCCTCACGCGCGCATCGGGCTATCGCGCGAAGGAGGATCGGGCCGGAAACGCAGGATCCATGAACGTCCGCAACGATCCAGTGAACCAGGTCGGTGCCGCGACCAATCTTCGCGTGGAGTCCAAGTCGGTGCCCCCAGGACCGATGGGTCCGACGGGCTCGAGCAATAGCCGCGGTTACAAGCCTCCTCAGTACGATGACCCACTCAATGAGCACAAGGGCAAGCTGAACCCTCTGGCTCAACCCGCCGCACTTGATATCGCAATTCAGCAGCTCGAGAAAAATCCTATTGCGTTGCCCCCCCTGGCCGTGGTCTAGACGGGCCAAAAATTATATAGACTAGTTTTAAAATGAGCGGTGGTATCGTTCAACTTGTCGCGACCGGACCTCAGGACGCTTGGCTGACGGGTAAGCCCGAGGTCTCCTTCTATCGTTCGAACTATAAGCGCTACACGCACTTTGCGAGCTCGGTCGAGAGTCAGGTGATCCAGGGTACGCCGATCGCGGGTGGCATCTCCACGATCCGCTTCGAGAAGAAGGGCGATCTGCTGAGCTACGTGTACCTGACGGCCAAGGACTCCAACGGTAACCCTATTGCAGGCCTGGATTGGACCAAGGTGATCGACAAGATCGAGCTGTATATCGGCGGTCAGGTGGTCGATACGCACGATATCGAGTACATGACGGATATAGAGCCGGTGACCGGCGCCCAGAACTTCTCGCAGCGTTACCTGAACCTGACGAACACGGTCCTGAATAACCAGAAGAACTCGTTCCTGCCCCTGAAGTTCTTCTTCTGCAAGGACTGGGCTGTGGCTCTGCCCCTGGTCGCTCTCCAGTTCCACGACGTCGAGCTGCGTATCACGTGGTCTACGTACCTGGCTCAGACGGCCGCCCCGACGGGCATTCCCTCGGGTGACCCGGCTTACTCGAGCCTGCAGTACCAGTGCTGGGCCAACTTCACGTACCTGGATCAGGCCGAGCGCGAGTGGTTCGCCAAATCGAACCACGACCTGCTCGTGACCCAGGTTCAGCGTGTGCTGATGGGTACCGCGCCGACCCAGGAGCTGGCTCTGGCCCAGCCCGTGAAGTTCATCGCCTTCCCGTGCAAGAACTATACGACCCTGTACGAGTCCGGCTCGGCCAACGCGTCTCTGTACCAGCTGAAGACCCAGGTGAACGGTGTGGACGTGGGCGAGTCGCGCCACCTGAACCATTGGCTCGATGTGCCCCAGTACTACAATACGCCCTTCGGCTACGCAGCGGGCACGGCCGTTTCCACGTCGAGCGGCACGGGTCTGAACGCGAACGTCGCGATCATCTCGTACTGTCTCGACACCTCCAAGCTCCAGCCCACGGGTACGCTGAACTTCTCGCGCCTCGACACCTTCCGTCTGGTCGTTCCTCCGACCCTGACGGGTGGCGTTGGGGCCCTGGCCTCGGCGATCAATTATCCGGTCAAATACCTGTATGCCGTGGGCTACAACGTGTTCCGGATCCAGAACGGTCTGGGCTCGCTGCTGTACGCGAATTAAAAAAACTCGAGATCACAAGGCGGAGCCTTGGTCTCGATGCAACTGTGGCACTGGTTACTCCTCATTGGCCTGGTATTTTTGATATCTTATAATCCTCGCACGGGAAATCTCAGTAAATTTTTTGGTCCAGAAATATCAGTAGAGGATGGAAAATCTTCGAGAACGACACAAAGCGATAGCGATACCGGTAAGCACAGTGAATGACGTCCAGCACTTTTTGATCGTCCATGATAGGCGATACAAAGAGTGGACGTTCGTGACCGGCGGGTGTCGCCGACGCGAGGTTTACAATCCGCTCCGCTGTGCGGTTCGTGAACTCGAAGAAGAAACACGTGGTGTCATAAACCTGAAGCGGGGGTCCTACACCTACTTCAAGTTTTCGACGGACACTCCCGAACCTAGGGACTTGGAAGATGGAGTCGACGTGATAAACCACTATCATGTGTATGTTTTTGACTTGCCGATGACCGCAATCGAGCATCGACACGTTGTTCGGCGGTTCACGGACGAAAAGGAGAAAATGGAGGCGAGCCGGGTTCCGTTCAGGAAAAACTACGACGAGAACGACGAGTGTCGTTTCGAGAGCCTCGAGGGGATCCAGGGCCGCCCGGATCTTTGGCCCATGATTCGTCAGCATGTGTTAGGAAATCCGGACTTTCATCAGGCCCTAAAATCGAATCACAAGACGCCATTCAATTTGAGAGGGTGAACGCGCCGGGTCACTCGTAAATAAGTGCTACGTATTTACTAGAAATGACGAAAACAAAGTTGGAGTATGCGACGATCCTGTCCGAGCTGCGCAAGGACGGTTCGGATCCAAAGCAACTCGCGCAGGACATGAGCCTACGCAAATTGCTTTACGAAATTGAACTGATTGAGGCGGCCGCCCCACCAACGGTTCAGGAGCCGGCTCAGGCCCCGGCGGCCCCGGCGGCCCCGGTGAAAGAAAAGAAGGGGCTCCCCAAGTCGTTTTGGTCCTGGGTGACCCACGATTCGTCCGACGAGGACACCGAATAAAATCCGCCTAAAAAATAGGAATGGACCCGGCCCTGATCGTGTCCCTCGTCGAGAAGAAGCTCAGGGCCACGCGTCCTGAAACGGCCCTTGATATCATCAGGTATGTCGTTTATTTGTCAGGTCCGAATCCAGAAAAATTCATATACGTACTTCAGCGCGTGATTGACGTGTGCGCGGGACTCATGGACCCCAGGACTCTCGTGCACCTTGAATTTCTGGTCCATGAAAACCTGGCCCACCTCATCGCCGAAGAAATGCATGCCCTGGCGAAACCAAAATGCTGCGGACTACTTTAAGATACCATTCATTAGTAACATAATGGAAAAATGGCGCGTCCCAAACGGTCCCGGGACCCACGTTCTCATGGACGGTGGGATCCTCTCGGTCCCACCCGATGAGACGACCCAATTTTACGAGACCTGTGTGGGTCTCGTGAATTCTGGAACAAAATTGTACGTGGTCGAACAAAAGACGGAACGCTTCAAGTTCTTTGTGGACTTTGACTACAAGTCCCAAGAAAAGTTAGAGGATCAGGATCTTCTCCAATTTTGTTCCATAATTCATCAAGCCATAGGATCACCCGGTCGGTGCGTCATTGCCCGGGCCAGGGTACGACCGGTCGGTGAGGGCCTCCTCAAGTCTGGGGTCCATATTCATTGGCCGGATCTCGTCGTGACCCGGACCGAGGCTCTTAATTTTAGAACAAAAATCATCACAGGTCTGGGAGACGGACCTTGGGACCAAGTCATCGATGCGGCCGTGTATGGCGGATCCGGACTTCGGATGCTATGGTCCCATAAGAAACCTACAGGTGATCCGTATATCCCATGGCGCCAACTTGACGGGCCCGAGTTTTCAAAGGCGCCCAATGTAGAGACTCTCGCTCTGTTCGCGGTCCGGACCGACGAGGCGGCGCGGCCGGCCGAGATCCTTCAGAACACTGACGGACTCGAGAGGTTCGTCCAAAGGTATATTGAAGGGCAGTCGAGGGCGCGCATCAAGAAGGTCCAGCGGAGCACCAGGGACGGATGGTTCGCCCAGACCGATTCGAGATGGTGCGCTAATATCAAACGCGAACACGCGTCTAATCATGTGTGGTTCTCGATCAATGGTGGGAAAATATCCCAAAAGTGTCTCGATGAAGAGTGTCGCGAGTTCCAGGGCCCAAAAGTTATTCTTCCTCCATCAATAGTAGAGCAACTCGAAGATGTTGCTATTGTGGGTAGTCCTTCTTCTGGCTTTCTTATGGATATTTTTCCCAATGGGTCAGGGGGTCCGTTTCAAGAAGTTCGAGCAAATGGTCCATCCATATTCGGGCCTCGATCCGGAGAGCTGGAAGCGCTTCCAGACCAACATCCACGAGTTCGAACGGTTGGTTTCGACGTCAGATCTTGACGTCGCGGCTCAGACTTTGTACGAGGCCATTGAAAACGTTAGGGACCTGGGTCTCGGGCTCCGGCACGCCGATGATGAACAACACCGCGAGGCGATCAATAAGATCGCGGATGAGCTTGGATACGAAGGTGAATTTATCATCAATCAAAACGCCCTCGCGAAGGGGGTTTACTTCTTCCCAAAGTACTTAAACGATTCGTTAATGGATTATCCAGAAAATGCCAGACCAGACGACCCCGGACCAGTCAGAAGTCACGGACAGTAGCGCACCGACTACTCGCACTCGTTCAGGACGCGTTTCCAAGCCACCGGAGCGTTACGAGCCCGTCGAGCAGGTCGAGGACGATTATGCAGATGAGGACTACGATAGCCACGAGTCGGACGTGTCGTCCGAGATTTCATATGATTCGGACGAGGACGAGGACGATGGAGATGATGATGCGGATGATGAGGGCAATCTTGATGGGTTCGTAGTGGCAGATAAAAGCGAGAGCGACTCTGATGATACAGAGGACGATGGAGAACCTGCCGTTCCTAGCAAAAAGCGAGGAGTCCAAAAGCGCCCGGCCCCAAAGCCCAAGCGAGTGGCCCCAGCAAAACGCTGAGCCCATGTTTGTACCTCAATTCGCTCCTCCGCGTGAGAGCAATCCCGCGACTGATCTATTCAAGAACATGAATCCAATGGCGATCCTGCTTCTTGGGATCGTCATTGGCGTCATTGTTGTAAGTATGCGCCCGATTGTAATTCAGCCTAAGTAAAACGACCGAGTCCGCAGGACTCGTGAGCCGGTAGGAGCAAGCCGCACCCCTTCGGGTCGCGCCTTGACTCAGGTTACCATATATAATTGGGCCCGGCCCGAACTCGAGTCGGACCCTACAAAATCGCCTATAGGACCCGTTCTATTGCGATGAACGTCTTCTTGAAGAAAACCGAGCCATGGATTCTCACGGGTCTGTGTGTTCGGCTCCATATCCCTGAATACCTCATACTGGTTGTCGTAACTGGCAACGGGCTGAGATATTCTGGCCGGCGCGGGTGGGAAACGCATATATGCTATAAAAAGCAAGAACAGTACGATGAGGACCGCCAAAAGTTTGAATATCATTTCTTAATTACTGCGGAGGAATTTCCTCGGGGTCGGCATCCTCGTTGACCGGCTCCAGAGCCTTGGCCGCCGAGGCGGCGGCCGCCTCGGCCTCCTTGCGCCGACGGACCTCGGCCGCGACACGAATGTCGGCCATGGCGACTAGCTCGTCCATAGAAGCCTCGGGGTGCTCCTTCTTGAGATCGTCAAGGAAATCCGACGGGTGCGGGATCGGGGGAACGTCCGGCTTGGTGTAAAACTTGCTGTTCTCGTCACCCGGCTCGATGTACGGGAATTCGCCGGGTTGTGGCTTGGCCATCATGTCGCGCTTGCGCTTCTCGAACAGTGCCGCGGCGTGACGCTGGTTCTCGCGGTACTTGCTCATAATCTCCTCGAGCTTCTCGTTCTGGTAATGAACGTTCTCGATCTCGTCACGCTTGGGCGGGATCAGAAGCCACTTGTACATGTCGACCACGTAGATGTCGACCAGGGCATCATCCTTCTGGAGGCGCTTGGCGTGCGAGGCCGCCTCCTCACGAGTCGGGAAGCACCCGCGGATCTTCATACCAAATTGCTCGTTCTTCTGGGGCAGGTCGGGGCCAACGAAGGATACGCATGCAAAAAGCTGTCCTGGGACGGTCAGGTAATCGGCCTCAAGAGAACCCATTTAAAAGTAAAAGGAGCTTTTCTTTTAAGCTAAATGTCGCAGACCAATGAAGAACTCAGGAAACTCCACAACGATTGTAAACGCCGGCTTATTATGGACTGGGTCCCACCCAGATCATTCGTATTGGATTGTGGCTGTGGCCGAGGCGGCGACTGGTGGAAATGGAAGGCGGTCCGGGCCCGCGTGGCCGCCATCGACCCCGACGAAGAGTCGCTTCGAGAGGCCGAGTCCCGTGCGATGGATATGGGATTTGGGGTGTGGTTTTTGGGCCGGGGCGACATACGACAGGCCGCATTCGCTGGTCCGTACGATGTGGTCTGCTACAACTTTTCGCTTCAATATATCGTTGATGCATGGGAGGACTCCATTAAGGGTATTGGAGTGGCGGTACGACCGGGAGGCCTCCTCATCGGCATCACCCCAGAACGGGCCCGGGCCGAGGCTATATGTGACGAGCACGGCCACTACAAAGACGCGCTAGGGAACGAGTTTGATGTTTACCAGGGCGGGCGCCGCCTGATGGTGAAGCTCAGTGACGGGCCTTTTTACGCCGACGGCGCCCGGGACGAGCCTCTTTTGGACTCGACCAATTTCATCGAGGCCCTCGAAAAGATCGGATTCGAAAAGCTCGTCTGGGAACCCATGCTCGATCGACCCAGTGGATTCATCTCGGATTTGTATTCAAAATTCGTCTTCCGAAAGATTTTTCGGGAGTAAATATAGGACGATGGAGGTCTTCTGGACCACCGTCATGGTCGTGCTTTTCGTCGCGCTCTTGATCGTCATGAGGTTCAACAAAGAGCCCGCGATGTTGACCGAACTAAAGTTGCGGTACTGGGCGATCCTGGACGTCCTCAGACAAACTGGGGATCCAATGTGGAAGCCACTTCTGGACCCGGCCATCATCACTGGTATCCACGGGAAGAAAGACGGTGTCATCGGGTCTAACGTGAATAAGGGGTACGAAATTTACATCTGTCTGGACGGAAACGATGTAAATTCGGCGGTCTATGTGCTGATCCATGAATTGGCACACATGTCCGTACCTGAATACGACCATTCATCGACGTATTGGGAAAATTTCAAAAAACTCAAGGATCTGTGTATCCAGCGGGGCCTGTACGTTCGGAGCGGGGACCGTCGGTATTGTGGGGACCTTATTAAAGATTCTTGAGACCAATCAGGGCCGTAGGCCCTGGTTGTGACCGGGACCTTCAGTCCCGACTTTACGCTTTATCCTTCAAAAACTGCTTGGCGAAATAGAAAATGATGGCCGCGACCAGGGCCGTCACGGCCAGACCGGTCGTGGAAATCTCACCCGACTCCCCGAGAAACTTGGGTACCATCGTACTCAACTTACCCTGGACCGGCTTCGAGAATGCGATCACACCGGCCACACCGGCCAGGGCCGCCAGGAACTGATCGTCCGTCAGACCGAAAGGGTTCTTCGACTTGGACCCCTTGGACTCGCCGCCATCACGGGGCGTCGGCTTGTTACCCTGCATCATCGCAGAGGGGCCCATAGGCGGACCCATGACCTCGTCCTGGATCATACGCCCCGGGCCGGGCATGACTTCCTCGATCGGTGTGGAAAAGTCGGCCATTTGAGATTGGTCGAGGTTTTTTTCGGGCTCTAACGCCTCACGGGCCAAGAGACCCGTCGGGACCGCCGACGGCTTTTCGTCTTTTCGAGCCAGGGCCTGGAGTGCCAGTTCCTCATTCACGGTCGGCTCGATCGGCGTAGACATGTTGTCGGCACTAGGATCGTACGTGAGAACCATTAATTTTTAGAGCGAAAAGAACACTGAAAACTCAGCGCGCCTTTTTGACGACCACGACACCTCCCTTTCGTTTAGGCTCACCCACAGCGGGTTGAGCCGCGGCCCGTGGATTGTAGTGACGCTGGTGATGCTGCCAAAATGCGGGCCCTCCGACCCGGAAGTTGCGTCGGATCGGCGCCTTGTACCAGAAGATGCAGTCCTGGATCCGATTCGATTTGGACGTGTTATCGAGGACCAGGCATTCGTAGTTCTCGGTGCACGAGTCCATAACCTGGCAAAAAGTATCGAACGAGGGAAAGACCCCGAAGAAAGCCTTGTAAAGGTTCTCTCGGTTCTGCCGGACATTGTCTCGGAGCGCGAATACGTAGTCGACATTTGTACGGATCATGGGCGTCATGTCCATACAGTACTGGGTCGTCATCATAAAGAAGATTTTCCAGTGCCGACCGTTCATAAAGAGTTGGCGGATCGCCGTGTCCCGCATGAAGGCCCGATCGTACATGCAATCATCCATAAGGATAAACACGGGAGAACACCGACCCACGGCCAGGAGCTTCTTTTGGCGCTCTATGAGTTTTTCTATGGCCTCGCGATTATAGTCCCCGAAAACGAAGAGGTCCGGGATGAACTGTTTATAGTACCCGTTTCCCTCCTCGGTCCCTGACATGGCTATGCCCGCGGGCAAGTGTTTCTTGTGCCAGAGGATATCCGTCACGAGGGTCGATTTGCCAGTACCACGCTTCCCGATGAAGACGCAGACCTTGTCGTCGCCCATTCGAGAAGGGTCAAATTTCCGCAACTGTAGTGCCATCTACAATTTCGTAACAAAATTGGAGGCCTCCTGAAGCGCGGGACCTTGAGCGTAAATAAATCCTTCGGATTTACTAGGAATGTCGGCTGGTTATATCCAGCTGGCCGCAATCGGACAACAGGACGCATATCTCACAGGAACGCCCCAAGTGACTTACTTTTCGGGCGTTTACAAACGCCACACGCCATTTGTCCTCGAGGCCTACGATATTCCGTTTCTGGGCCAACAGGTCCTTTATGGCTCGAACAATATTTGTAGGATCCCACCAAAAGGCGATCTTATTCGAGGCCTGACCCTAAAAATGGACCTCCCGGCCCTCACAAACCCCGGAAATTACTGGACCTGGCCCACGCCTTCTACGGTCGATTATCGTCCTCGGATCCTCATCAACGGCTACTCGAACGTTGCGCCACTGTCGGGCAACGTCGCCTATTATAGTACGCTTAACACCGTCTCATGGCTCGTCAACCCAATGGCCAATTATATTTCGTATGATTCGCTCTCGAATAAATTCATCTTCTCGAACTGTGCCAATGTCGAGGTAGATTCGACTTTTGGAGTGTTTTGGGGCCTGGACCCCAAGGCCGGGACGATCCGTAACGCCAACTTGATTTACACGGTCGGATCCTCTTCAAATTTGAGTTCAAATTCGATATCTAACACGAGCCCCAACTACGTTTCGACCGTGACGCGCTCGTCAGACTTTACCCTCGAGCAGGCCGGATGGCTCCAGCTCGCCGGAATCGTCAATCCGAAGACTGGACTTTTTCTAAGATCATTCGCCAACCAGACGCTTTCGACGAGTGTGAACGGCACGTACCTAAATTTCGCCTCAATTACAAACGGTGGTGTATGGACCAACTATTTCCCCACATCCACAGCCTTCAACGTTACTGCCGGTGGACGCGTCCAGTTCGGCGGGCAGGGCTGGTATCTCATGAGGGCCGTATTGACCCTCGATGCGGGTTCGGTCGCGACCCTCTCGTACGGTTCAGACACGAACACGACAGTTGGCGCACCGACCAGCCCAAGCTTCGAGGCGACCTACACGTGTCGCGTGTCCCCGGATCCCTCTATGCCGATCATGCTTCCGATCAATGCCAAGAGCTCCAATGCATACTATTTTTATATCACGACCGCATCGGGTGCATCGTTACTTTCGGCTAATTCATGGGTCTCGTTTAGCCCACTCGAGGAAGGACTCGTTCTGAACTCCTCGTTGGCCCTTCCGACTCAGAATTCTCGAGTAAATTTCTACAACGTCACGCCGTCCCGCGCCGGTCTGTACGTCCAGATGGCCTCGGACTCGACGTTCACGTTTCTTACGACGGGCATGTACCTCGTGACCGGTACAGTGACCCTCGACAATCCGCCCGCGGGTCAGTACGTCGCGAACGTCTCGGTCAGTAACGTCACATCGGGCACGACCATTTATACCTATGATATGAGCCTCCAGGGTCGCGACCCGACCTTCACCTTTTCCATGCCCCTGACCGTCACAGACACGACCCAAAAGTACGCGATCAATGTCGCGACCGTCACGTCGACCTCGACGTCCCTCGCGGCGAACACCTTCTTTGCGATTCATCAGTACGGAGTCCAGTCGGACCTGGCGTCCGGGACGGTCCTGCCCTATAACGGGATCCTTTTCAATCCTTCGGTCGGATCCATGCCTCTTAATGGGACGATGAATTTAACTTCAAATTTCACATCGACCAGTAACTCAACGATCATTTCGGTCACGCCTAGAGGGACCCTGCAGGTCGCGAATACGGGGGCCTTTATGATGACCGCGGTCATGTGTAGTCAATGGCCCATCACGAGTGTTACTTTCGGTGAAACGACGTATCCGGTCGGTCTGGGCCTCTTGCCCCCATATACATTCACGGTCCCTACGACCGTGACAGACCTCGCCAACCCTGAAATAGCGATATCATTCACCTCGAACGTCGCCACGTCCCAGAGTATCCTCTCGAACACGTTCATCAGTGTGTACCCCGTCGCATCGAACACGTTCCCGGCGACCCAGTTCAACTATGTCGACTCGGTCGGGACCTGGGCGATCGAAAGAGCCGAGCTCAAGATCGGCGGCCAGTCTATCCAGACGCTCACGGGCGAATATATCGAAATGTGGAACGATCTGAACGTGCCCTATGAAAACCAGCCGGGCCTGACCCTCCTGACCGGCAAATACGACACGTCGAACGTGTACCCACCGGGTCGGACCTATTACACGAATTTACCCTTTTATTTCTATGGCTCGCCCGAACTCTCGTTACCGATCGTGGCCTTGGACCGTCAGGACGTGGAGGTCCACGTCACGTTCAGGAACTTTAGTGAACTCACGGCGATTAGCCTCCCGAATCCCTCACTCGGGGCGACTATTCTGGTCGAGTACGTGTACCTCTCGGACCCCGAGATCAACTGGTTCAAGAGTCACCGACTCGAGTATCTCATCACCCAGTGCCAGTACCAGACGTTCGATCTATTACCAAACTTCCGTAACGCTATTTTCAAACTCGAATTGGCCCACCCGGTCCGTGAACTGTTCTTCGTGATCCAGCCCGTCGGGAACGATAATTACGATTACACGAACAACGGTCTTTTAAATATGGGTCTGACGTTCAATGGGACCGAGGTCTTTACGCCCGACACGACCGATGCGCTCTATATGGGTTCGCTCCAACCTTACATACATTACGCCAACTATCCGTCCCGTGGGTTTTATATGTACCCTTTCACAACGACGACCGGTACCGGAAAACCATACGGACAGGTCAATATGAGTCGGATCCGTCAGATCCTACTCGAACTCAACACATCGGCTTACTATCAGGCTAAGCAATTCCGGATCGTAGCCATCAATTACAACGTTCTTAGAATCGAGAATGGTCTCTCGGGCGTCATGTTCTCCTAAAATAATTGCCCGTCTGTAGTAGGAATGGCCGGGCGAGCCTCGCTTGCCTTTTTGGGTCAAGAAGATCTGGCCCTCTCGGCCGATCCGGAAGTGACATATTTTATAGAAAAATATTCGGGTCAGACCCAGTATGCGAGTCGACTCGATCAGGTCCAGTTTGAGAATGGTTACGTAAATTTCGGACAGGAAAATATAGTCCTCATCCCCAAGTCGGGAGATCTCATCACAGATATGTACCTGAAAGTCGAGTGGCCGGACGTCCGTCAGGGAAACGGAAATCCGGCCTCGGTTCTCGATTCGGTCGGGACTCTTATGATTGATTTCGTCGAGCTTTACATCGGGAACCTTCTGATCCAACGCATTTATGGTGAATTTATTGAACTAAAATTCGATCTCGAGGTTCCGAACGGAAAACAGGGTGCCCTGGCCGGTCTGGTCGGCAAGACCGTCAGCGGGGCGCCCTACACGCTCCCGGGCGCTTCGTACACGATCCCGCTCCAGTTTTCGTGCCTCGAGAGCGGTCTCCCGATATGCGCTATTGACGAGCCCATCTGGTTCAGGATACAGTTCATGCCCTCGACCTTTTTCGCGATCGATACAGACACATTTCAGGGTGTTAATTGGACCCGGCCGGTCACGGCCTATCTAGACGTCGAGTACACGTACATTTCAGACGAACACGTTCGGTTCCTCAAG
>Ga0222712_10002166_pt1 | contig 22953 bp, 20 predicted proteins | sample C33_657DmetaG_FD_165043 | JGI IMG/M metagenome (GOLD analysis project Ga0222712, IMG submission 165043) | Estuarine water microbial communities from San Francisco Bay, California, United States - C33_657D | ecosystem: Environmental > Aquatic > Marine > Unclassified | place: USA: California... | reverse complement strand
GCAAGGAACCTGATCCGGTCTATGGCTGTGACAGGAACCCACCGCCGCCTCCCCCGCCGCCACCGCCGCCGCCCCCTCCGCCACCACCGCCTCCGCCGCCACCAACCGGCGGAAAGTGCCCGGATGGTAAAGATCCTAACGAGGAAGGCATTTGCTCAAACGGACGCTGCCCGGATGGTACTTCTCCGGTAGAGGTTTACGGCTGCAATAAACCGCCGGGTTCGGATACTTGCCCTGAAGAAGGTCAGATTAGAGACCCGATTAGTAAGGAATGTCGGTTCCCCGGACAGTCTGTGGGCGAATGCCGCGACGGTTCTCCGCGAGATAAAAACGGTAAATGCCCGAATGATCTCTGTCCTGACGGCACTGTTCCCGATCCAATCTGGGGCTGCAATAGACCGTCACTTTGTCCGGAAGGTACAAGAGAGAATTTGTATCTAAAGCTGCTTGGTTTGCAGTGGCCGCTTTATTGCGTACCAATTATTGATATTCAGTATAAGACTTGCGCTGATGGTAGCTCTGCTAAAGACCACCCGAACAACACCTGTCCGGAAGATGTGGTTCCTGATCGAGGCACTGCGTGCGGAGACGGTACGTATGCAAACGATTACGCAGGTGGTAAATGTCCACCTGCTGAAACTAAAAAATGTGATCCGGACGAAGCCCAATCCGGAGATGTTTGCTACGGTACCTGCCCAGATGGGTCTACTTATACTCGCAGCGTAGATGGCGAAAAACCGTGCCGTGATACCGGCAATGATGACGACGATAGTTACGACTACGAGGCCGACATCTTCCTTTGCCGATTGTCAGGTGGCACGTTTGATTACATGACCAATACCTGCATCCCGGCAGGGTTTTGTTTAAGTCCGGACGGCAATATTTATGCAGAACATCCGGTGTATGGCTGTGCGTTTGAGAATGAAAACTACTTTGATGTTATTCGTCGGGCTAAAGGCGGCACTATTAATGATCCTGAACTTGCCTCAACTTCTACCAATCCGTTAGGCGAACTAAAAATGTTCAGTATCCCCGAAATGCCTAAAGGACTGGGCAGTGAAGACATCCGGATGATGAAGATTGACCCCCGATACATGGCCTCTGGAGGCACTGTGAAGAAGACTAAGAAGTATCAGATGGGTGGTATTGCCTCCCTCCCTGCCCGTGATCCTCGTATGGGCGGGGCTATGAACCCGGCTGATGGATATAACTTCGGGTTTGCCGAGGGCGGTATGGCCGCGATGCCTGAATATCAGGCAGGTGGTAAGCTCCTACGTGGACCGGGAGATGGTATGTCTGACGACATCCCTGCCGTAATCCGAGGTAAGGGGGTGCAGAGAGCGGCTTTGGCAGACGGTGAGTTTGTCATTCCCGCCGATGTGGTGTCGCATCTTGGCAACGGATCAACCGAGGCAGGTGCGAAAAAACTGTATAAAATGATGGAGCAGATTCGTCGTGCGCGAACGGGGACCGGCAAGCAAGCCCCCCAAGTAAACCCCGATAAGTTCCTGCCCCGTGTAACGCCCGCCAAGAAGCGGCGAAGAGGGTAAAGACATGGCTGAAACGACCACAACGCCGAATACCACAACCACAATTACGTCCAACATCCCAGAGTGGGCGAAAAAGTATGCCACTGACATACTTGGGTTTGGTGCGGCACTAACGTACCCAAAACTTAATCCGCAGACCGGAAAACTTGAGTCTGGATTCCAGCCGTATCAAGGCGAACTTGTTGCTGGGTTTAGTCCGCTTCAAGACCAAGCAATGAATGACCTTGCTCGTATGCAGGTCTCTCCCCAGACCTCTCAAGCAACTGGCTTCACGGGACTGGCCGCGCTTCAGGCGCAGAACCTTGCTCAATACGATCCTCTTCGGCAGAAACGCTACTACCGCTCTCCGTTTGAACAAGAAGGCGGACTCGACCCGTACATGTCCCCGTACATGCAGAACGTGGTTGAGCAGCAAAAGAGACAAGCAGTTCAAGATTACAGAAGGCAGATTCCGGGTATGGGTGCAGCCGCAGCCCGAGTGGGTGGTCGTGGCGGTACTCGTGAGGCGCTTCTTCAGGCGGAAGGGCAACGTAATCTAAACGAACAATTGCAAACTATTCAGGCAACTGGACTTCAAAACGCCTTTCAGCAAGCATCGCAACAGGCGATGGCTGATGCTGCGACTCGCGCTCAGTATGGTCTTGCTGGCACGCAGTTGGGCGAGCAGTCTCGTCAGTTCGGTGCTGGCCTTGGATTGCAAGGTCTTCAACAACAGTTGGCCGCTGCCGGTCAGCTTGGTCAGTTGGGTCAACAGCAGTATCAGCAACAAGCCGGTATTCTCGGTGCCCAGATGGGTGCCGGTGCTCAGCAGCAAGCACAGAAACAGAAGATGTTGGAATCGAACTACCAACGCTTCATTGACGAAATGACGTACCCGTACAAGCAGTTGGAGTTTATGTCGAACTTGCTGCGCGGCACTCCGTCGTCTGCTGAAACTCGTAACATTTATACGCAGGGTCCGAGCACCTTCCAGCAGATTGCAGGTTTGACTGGCGGTGTTGGCGGATTGTTTGGATCTTTCGGGAGTTAAACCATGATTGGTCCGGTAAGCGAAACTGGTAAGACGATGCTCTCTTCGCTCCAAGGAGCGATGGCAAAGGGTATGCCTGTGGATCAGGCTATTCAGTACGTAAAGAGTCAGGCTGCGACAGGCGTTGCTCCGCTTGTAGATTTGTACGCGCTGCTCAAACAGTTTGAGCGACTGAAGCAAACACCGGCTCAACCTCCGCAAGGCGGCAACCTCAAAGAGCAACTTAACAGTCTTGAGTCTTCGCTTGTCGGTGGACTTGGCGGAATGCGTCCGGGTGCTGCGCCTGCTCAACCACAGATGCCGCCTGAAATGCAGGGTCTTGGTTCATTAAACGCTGGAGCGATGGAGAGTCCGGCGTTTGCCGGTGGCGGTATCGTGGCTTTTGCAGAGGGCGGTCAGCCTGAAGCGCCGAAGTCCATCACGCCTCAACTGTATACGTTGCCTAAGTCGTATGAAGAGTTAGCTCAACAAGCGATGCGTGAGCAGATGGCGCTTGAGACTCCGGAAGGTCGCGCTGCATTCTTGGCTAAGCGTGATGCGGAACTCAAAGAAGCGGGGCTTGGTCAGTATGCCAAGTCTCTTGAAATGCGTGACGAGTTGGCTCAAGAAGCTGCTAAACGAGCCGAGTTACTGCCCGGTGAAGAAGCTGCACTTAATGAAGAGTCGTTCTGGGCAGACGTAGCCGGTTCCGATGCAGGCGATCTTGTGTCTGCTATGGCTAAGAGTAAGGCCAAGGCAGTTGAGCGCAAACGCGCCAGCCGTGAGAAGGTTCAGGCTGCGAAGCAGAAGGCAGCGGAAGAGAAAGTTCTGCGCCAAGAAGCCCGCGAAGCTCTTAAGCAGGGTGATATGGAGTCTTACAAGACGAAGCTCGCGGCTGCTAACACACTGCGAGATACGAAAATTACCGACTACGTTAAGGCTGTTGAGGCCGATGTGGATCGTGCGGAAACGTCAAGAAACGCTCTTAGACTGGCTGAAGCTCAAAAGGGTGAGGCAGATAGGATTTTGCGAGAACTTCGCAACACTCCTCGTATGATTGACGGCAAACCGAACCCGAAGTTTGAAGAACTGTCTGATCTGTATTCGATGGCTAAAGGTGGACCGAACAGAGCCGCCATAAGTTACAGGCAGAATATCTACAATAAAGCCGTTAGCACGTTAAAAACAGCACGGGAAAACCATGCTGCGTATGGTACAGCAGAAACACAGGCAGCTCTCGATGCTGCTATAGCTGCTGAAGCACGAGCAAGAGAAGAATACGAAGCGGCTTCTTTGGGACAAGGTGGTGGCGCTTCATTTGGAGGATTTGGAGGATCTGCTGAACTTCCGCCCGGCTTCAACCTTGATCAGTAGTATTTAAGATGGCTCTGCAAACTGCGACTAATCCAAAAACGGGTGAGCGCATTGCACTGATCAATGGTCGGTGGGTGCCGTTTACTCAGACTGCCACTAATCCCCAGACGGGGCAAAAAGCCTTTTTGGTTAACGGTCAGTGGATCGTATCAGAGGGTCAAGCTCCTGCTCCGCCTCAACCCGAAACCACTGCCAACCCGTTCATGGGCGCACTGGGTCGTGGTGCAGAACTTCTTGGATCAGGTCTTGAACTTGCGGCCCGTGCTGGTGAATCCATCGGTGACTTCATCGCTGAGAAGGCTCCTGTCCTTGATACTCGCGTTGTTGCAGATAAAGAAGGCGTACGTGTAGAGCGTCCGTCTCTGGAAGAAGTTCGCAAAGAAAATCAGATGCAGTACATGTTCGACTGGGCGAACAGTCTGCGCGAGTGGGGCCGAGAGATTAATTATGAGCCGAGTACAAAACTCGGTGACTTGGCTGACAACCCACTGACTGCTGTACCGTTCATTGTTGAGCGCGTGATTACGTCTGCTCCGGACATGGCTGCGGCTGTAACTGTACCGCTTCCGTACATTGCCACACGGTCTAACGAGATCCTGAATGAACGTCTGGCTAATGACAACAAAACACTAGATCAAGCCACGGTTGCTGACGTAGCTGCCGCTACTGGCGCGGCCATCGTTGAAGGAAGTCTTGAGCGATTTGCTACAGGACGCTTGCTGGAGAAGGGTGCGGAAGCCGCTACCCGTGCCGGTCGTATTGGTAAGGAAGCCGGGGTTCAGGCAGGTACTGAAGCCACTGAAGAAACTGCTGCTTATGCAGGTGCCACTGCGGGTACCGAGGCAGGGTTTGATCCCCGCACTGCGGGGCTTACTGCGCTTGAAGCAGCCATCGTTGGCGGCGGTCTCGGTGCCGGTGTGCAGGGTGTTCGTGAATTGGTTGGGCCGAGTGAAACTCCGCCTGAAGTACCGCCTGTTGCACCTGCCGCCACAACTGTTACGCCCCCAACTGCGCCTACTCCTCCCCCGGCAGCGACGGGTGTACCGACCACGGTCGATGAATTACTCGATGCTCCGCCTAAAGTGGCAGCGGAAGACGCGCCTGAGAATGTTCGTTATGAGGTGACAACACTAAACAACGAGCAGATCAATAACGAAATCGACAAGATGGAGAGCCTGCAAGAAAACCTTGCGTTCACCATTTTTAACCAAGAAGAACTTGAGAAGTTAGCAGCGGTTAGCCGTATCCCAGTGGATACAGTTCGTAGCAATGCGTTAGAAGAATTTGACCGACTTACCACAAAAATTGATGTTTTCTACAAGCATCTAAATGGTACGTTGCCGCCCGTTAAGCCTACGATTACGCAGGACCAAGTGACGGCAGCGGGAGTTTCACCTGACGTTGCCAAAGCTCTAAATGTACAGCCCACTGTCACTCCTACTACCCCTGTCCCGCCGGGTGTCTCTGATGCAGCCGCAACAACAGCACCGCCAATTACTCAGCCGCCTGTCGGTGGAACAGTTGGAGGAGGCGCTAATGTGCCTCCATTTGGACTTACTACCCAAAGACAAATTACTCCGGAAGCTCCCCTCGCAGGATTGGAACCTCCTGCACGAACTCCTAGTGATGTTGTTTCGGGAGAAGGAGCAGTCGAGCCTGCACTAGAACCGGTTGCCGATACAAACAGCGATGGTCGCCCCATTTTTATGGGAGGCGAAGGTCTTGAAGAAGTAGGTAAACCGACCAAAAGCACCGAAGAAGGTCTGTCTAATTTCAAGCGTTGGTTCGGACGCAGTAAGGTCAAAGACAGTCAGAACCGTCCGATTGTTTACTACCACGGGTCTCCGGCAGGGGACATTGAGCAGTTCCGTCGTGGTAGAGCAGCGGCTATTTTTGCGTCACCTGACCCAACTGTTGCTGAAAGTTTTACTTATAGCACCCGCGTTAAAAATGCTGGACCAACATATCCTGTCTACATCAAGGCAGACAATCCGTTTGATTACCAGAACCCGCAACAGGTTGATGCACTTGTAGCCGAGTACGACAAACAGCCTCCTGGCGTGAAAGAAGCCATCGTCGGCAATTTCTTTTTAGGAGATGTCGCCTTATCTACGCCTGAGTTTAGACGTTTGGTTGAAGAAGGATCTTGGCCGGTCATTGAATCTCGTCCTGTTCAACGCCTCATCAAAAATCTTGGGCATGATGGCTTCTTTGTAAAAGAGTTCAATACTAAGAACCTAGCCGTATATGACCCGAACCAGATCAAGTCTGCGGTAGGCAACGTAGGCACGTTCCGTCGTGAGTCCGGTCGTATTCTGGAGCAGCGTCGTCCCCGCACGGCTGAAGAGGCTGAGCGACGGGAGTTTGAAGATTTCTTTGCGGGTGAAGCGGAACTTATCTACAGCACTCGCTCGTATGAGGCTGAGCCTAAGCCTGATGGTCCGTTTACAGGTGCCAAGGGCAACGTAGTTGTATCTGAGAGCGTTGATCCGCGCTTTGAGAAGTTACTGTCGGGCTTGATGAAAACGCTCGGCATGGGAGATGTGCGGGTATTTTTGGCAACGAAGAAAGATATGTTGCCACCCGGAGCGTCATTTGCAGACGCAATGGAGAAAGCCAAGACCCAGTACGGGATGTCTGGTGACTACGCTATTAATAGTCTTTTGGCTGATCTGCGTCCCAAGGGTACAGTTGGTATCTCAGGACAGTGGGGTAACACCAAAGACTTCATTATTGTTTACGACTCCTCTAGGACGTTAGAGCAGAGCATCGAAACGCTTGCTCACGAATTGGGGCACGTTGTACAGATCACTGCTTATAACAATGCTTCAAGCGACGTAAAGGCAGCGATCCAAGAAGAGTACGAGAAGTGGCTTAAGGCTAGTAAAGGCAAGACTGCACGCGAAATGGTGCGGGCTACGCGCAATCGGGCGACGGCACAAGAAGCCATCATCTACCCGCCTGAGTATAAATTCTCGGGTGAGGATCTTGAGTACTGGACTTCGTTCAGCGAGTGGTTTGCTGACAACGTATCTAAGTGGGCGACGACTAATAAGAAGCCCATGACTGTCGTGCAGAAGTTCTTTGCCGACATTGCTCGTAAGATCCGCAAGATTGTCTCTGAGATAACCGGTAACAAGTTCGTTCCGAACAAAGCCGTGGCTGACTTCTTGGACAAGATGGGTCCGGAAGATATCTCTACATGGCTCAAGTCCGACACGATGCCGGGGATGCGTACCAACTACATGCTGAATGCGGTTGGTAACAGAGTTAAGAATCTGCCTAGCCTGACCCGCAACGTTTACGAAGCGGTACGCAACATCCTCGACTCGACCCGCATTACCGACAATATGCGTTCGGGTATTTATGCGTTCCTGTCTCTGCCTCAGCAGGTACAGTTATTTGCAAAGGAACTACCGAAGCTCCGTGATCTGCTCAACGTAGTCAACGTACGGGCAAGTTCTCTCAAGGATCGCAAGGAAGTTTTGGATAGAAATATCCGTAAGTGGAACGAGGCTATCAGCGGTAAGACTCAGAAGATGCGGGATGACTTCTACCGTATCGCGCACGAATCCACGCGCTTGGTGGGTGCTGATGGCCGCATGGGTATCGACTTCAATGACCCGGCTGAGGCAAACAACCCGCTTACCAAAGAGTTTAACGCCCTGCCTGCTGACCTGAAGAAGGTCTACTTTGAGATGTTGCAGAGCTACAAGGACATGTCGGATGAGTACTTAAAGCTCATCTCAAAGAACCTGTCCAAGCGTGCGGCACGCAAACTTGAGCGGCAGATGGCGCAGAAGCGTCTGAAGGTCTACCTGCCCTTGTTCCGTGAGGGCGACTACTGGCTGCGTTACCAAGACCAGAATAACGAAACCGTGGTTATGTCGTTCAAGTCTAACCGCGAACGTGAGATGGCTATCAAGGAGGCACTTGCGGCGGGTATTCCTCGAACTGCTATGCAAGAGTTTGCTCGTGTTGAAGGTGCGTTTCAACAAGCCGGTGGTGGGCCTTTCTTCTTTGGTATTCTGGATGAGTTGGATAAGCGGGGCGCTCCGCAAGCGACTAAACGCGCCTTGTTTGAAATGTATTTGGATTTAATTCCTGCTCAGTCGGTGCGACAGCAGTACCGTACCCGTGATGGGTACAAGGGTTATGAGTCTGATCTAATGAATGTTTACGCCACGGTTGCATCCCGTATGGCGAATCAGCTTACCAATCTGGAATACATACCTGAGATTGACAAGGTATACAGCGAGATTGAGCAGGAGGCTAAGACTGCCGCTGCCCAGTCCAAGAACCTTGCAATCAACAAGTTGATGCAGAACCTAGAGTTGCAGATGGATTACCTCCGTGATCCTGCCAACAGCCCTCTGGTCAACACGCTCTCTTCGTTTAGTTACTACTGGTACATCATTGGTAACGTTTCGACGGCCTTGATCAACCTGACTCAGTTGCCGATGGTGGTCTACCCGATGCTTGCCGGTAAGTACGGCAACGTTGATGCCACGAAAGCGATGGCTGATGCCCAGAAACAGTACATGAAGGGCGGTTGGGATAACGACAACATCCCCGGTGGAGCCAAGCGGTTCCCGTCTGACTTCTCGTTTGGTATCGGCCTACCAGCTAATTCTCCGCTGAAAAAGTTGTATGACGCTGCTGTACGGCAGAGTGCGATCCGTCGCTCGACGGGGTATGACGTTATCGAAGGCAGAAAACAGAACTACGGGATGGGGGATTACATCGGTCTGAAGGCTAAGACCGAGCAGATACTGGGTTGGGTATTCCAGAACTCTGAGCGTTACAACCGCGAAATCACGTTGATTGCGGCGTTCAACCTAGAGATGAAGAAGAATGGTGGCAAGGTAGACGAAGCTATCAACACCGCTATCGACTTCATTAATGATACTCACGGTACAACCCTGACTGAAACCTCGCCACGAGTATTCCAGAGCGGATTTGGTAAGGTGGCATTCACCTTCAAGAACTTCGCCCAGACGATGATTTATCTGCAAGCCAAGTTGTTGCGCGATGCAGTCAAGGGCGAGACTCGGGAAGTTCAGAAACTTGCTGCCAAGCAGTTCTTGGGTATCTCCGCGATGGCCTTCACGTTTGCAGGTATTCAGGGAATGCCGTTCTTCGGGGCCGGGACCGTGATGGCTGACATACTGCATGACATTCTTGGCGATGATGACGAGCCGTGGGATTCAGCAGCAGCCGTGCGTGGGTCAGTAAATTCGATTGCCAATAAAGGTCCGGTTAACGAACTTCTGATGGCAGACGTTGCCTCTCGTACTGGCTTTGCCAATTTGTTGTGGAAGGACGACGACAAGCGCGTTGAAGAAGTAGGCCCGATTCTGTTCGCAATGGAGCAGATCTTCGGTCCGTCCTACGCTGCGGCTATGGGCATATTCAGAGGATACAAGGATTACAAGGAAGGTAATTACGACCGTGCGGTTGAAGCGGTAACGCCGTCGTTCATTCGGAACAACTTGAAAACGTACCGGTACTACACGGAAGGTGCGCTGACTAGGGATAAGGAAGTTCTATACGATAACTTCAACAAGTATGAACTGTTTATGCAGTCTCTCGGCTTCTCGCCGGTTGAAGTAGCGCGTCGTTCAGAACTAGCCGGTGATAAGGCGAAGAAGATTAATGACTTGGAGAACCGGAAGAAGGCTCTCCTCGATAGGATGTACTTGGCTCGTATTAGCGAAGACGATGAGGGCAAGAAAGAAGCCAAGGCTGCGATTGATAAGTTCAATGAGAACGAGACCGTCAAAAAGTACGGTATGCGTATCACGCCAGAAGGCATCATCAGTTCTTACAATACGCGACGTAACCGCAGTGCCCAATCTACGTTCGGTATTTACTCGCCGCCGAAGATGCGTCGTGCGTTGAGCGAAGAGTTTGAAGAGCCGCCTCCGCCGATACTGAAGCGGATGTTCGGCAAAGAAGAAGAGAAGAAAGACTAAGCGGTACGCCAGACCCGAACGCCGAGGTGTCCTTCCTTGGACGAGGCGTAAGCCTTCACTCGTACTTGAGCGGCCTTGGCTCGGCAGTCTATCACGTACAGCATTTCAGGAATCTTCAGCGTGGGGATAAAGAAACTATCCCCAACCGCCATACCTTCGAAAGGGAAGATCCACTCAGGTTCCACTACCTTTATTGTCATCTAACAACTCTTTTGGTACTTCGTACTGGAATGCGTACACATGGATAGGTGGGGTCGTCATACCGGCTTTCCAACCAGTAGACAGGCGCATCTTCTTCGACTCTAACTTAACGGTCGATTTCTCCAAGGCTTTCTCAAACTCAGCCGTGCCTACGCTACGACTGGTGAGGTACTGCTTAAATTTATTCTTGGAGACGTACTGCGTCGAGTTGCCGATCTCAACACGGGCTACGAGTTCACCAAACGGCTCGTTCACTACCCGGCCTTCGTCGAAGATCAACGTGCCCTTACGCCAATGGTCGTTCAAGAACTCACCAATCAGACCTTCATAGTCTGTGATGCTGTTCTTCTGGGTGTTATCCCGGACTTTGATTGTTTCAAGTATCACTTTGTCAAATATCCTTTCTATGTCGAAGTTAATAATACCCGCCTCGTTAGCAATCTCCGCACCGGCAAAGATGGCACTGAAGGCAGTCTCATAGAAGCGGAAGGCTGCATTGCTACCCAGTTTCGTACCGGTTACACGCTTACTCCACTTCTGAATACGGGCACGAATCTCCGTGTCGCCCATCGTCAAAAGTACATCCATGAAGGCAACACCGGCATGACCGTGGTTGCGGTGCAGCGGGTCGAAGATCTCTTTACCGACTTCCAAAGTCAGGTACGACGGCGGGACAAGCACGTACTCCAAAAGACGCATGATCTCGCCACTTGCGTTAGCCTTCTTATTGAAGATCAGGTCGTACAGCGAGACGTTCGATGACATCAAGCACAGCATGGAGGCAATCTCCTGCTGCTCACGCTCGGCGTTAATCGAACTCTGCATACGCATCTTGCCCTTGCCTTGGGAGACAAGGTGGATCAACTTCGATATCTGCTCAGGCGGTTTCTCCTGAATCTCGTCCATACCCATCATGATGTTCTTGAGCGACATGGCACGGCTGTTGAAGGCGTTGTCCGTAGACTCGTACACGCTCAGTGGCTTAGGCGCACCCCACACGGAGAGTGCTGCATAGAGCGACCCAGACTTGGCTGCGCCTGACGTACCCGTGAAGCAGAACGTCATACCGTTTGTGGATGTAAACCGCATCAGCGGGGAGCCAAACGAGATAAACAAACCGAACGCTTGCATCTCCAACTCAGGGCGGTTCAGTTGATTGATGCAATCCTTCCAAACCTGAAAGTCACCCTTCGGACGCATAAGGCGCGATATGTCACGTATTAGGGGACTGGATGCCGCCCTGCGAGTGACCCCGTTGCCAAGGACTTCGGTCTCACCGATCAAGAACGATTCGTTGCCTTCCGTCCATCCCATCTGGTGACAGATCTTATCGGCAGCGTTCTGGCTCTGTAGGTAGTGTGCCCATTTCATAATGTAATCCACGATCTTAGGCCATAGGTTCTGGTTCGGCGGTGCGATACCGGCCTTGCCAAGAATGTCTTTCAGGCTATCAACCGACTGCGCTTCGCCCATCGAGATGTATTTCTCACGGACTTCGTGAGGCAGTTTGATCCGAACGAGGAACAGTTCACCGTCCGACTCACCGTACATCCGCTTGATGGGAAAGAATTCATTAGTCGATATCAGCACCGGTTGTGGCTGGATCTTTACTCCATCGTCGTCTTCTTCGGAGGGGGGTAGGTAGTAAACTCCCCCGGCTCGTCCTCGTACATAGGGTAGGATCGCTTTAGGAAATGGCGGAACTTCTTGGGGATTCGCCTCGACCCGAACTGCGACCTCCTCGGTGACTTCCTCTGCCGGGGCTGCAACAAACTTCCTTCCAATGGCAAGTGGGTTGGTGATTCGTCCCTTATGAGGACATCCGTCACATCCACCGGGGTTTCGCTGCGCGAAAATTTCGCAACTATGCGGCTTACCAAACGTTTCATTCGCTTTCCTAAGTGTGGCTTCAGGGCTATATCCGGGGTAGTCCTCGGACATCAAGTGGATGGCAGTCTCCCAATCCGTGCAGTGCCGTGCGATGGACAACGCTGAGTGCCATACAGGTTCGGGCAGGGTCTTGGAGTTGATCAGGGCGTTCCTGATCTGATTGCATCCGTTGCCGTCCAGACTCATTTCAGCAATGTCTTGGAAGGTGACTTCAAAGTTGTCGAACTTGGCTATCTGCCGGGTATCGTCGTCCAGTCCCTTCGGCACAAGATCAAGAATTGATCCGGTCGATATCTCCACTTCACCTAAATAATCTTTAAAGGCAGCGAAGTCGTACTGGTTGATCTCCTCCGTCAGGAACGAAGTCGGGTTCGGGGGATCAGTTTTAAAGTTCAGCGTTTCAGGGCAGCGCATAATCCGGGTGATGTCAGCTGTCACCACTGGGTCAATCTTCATGTGATCCAAGCAAAGTTGCTTAAACTTCTCTGCGTACGCCTTCCACTCTGCAATCGGCACGGCTTCTTCAAACGGCCAATACGCATGGATACCGTTACCCGAGTCGATGACGACCGGCGGGGGAAGTTCTGTCACTTTCAGGAAATGATCTAGATCTTCGATTGCCTCTGCCTTACTGCTGTAATGGCCGGGCTTATCTGGTTTGACATCTAGATCTACAAAGAAGGAACGGCAGTACGCAGCGTAATCACCCATACGACTGTGGCCGCTGAAACTGCTCAAGGCAATGAATACGTTCTTGCCTTCTGAATTTATCTGCTCAACTAAGTTCTCAACCTCGTCAAGGCTCTCTGCAAACCGGTTGACTACCTTCTTGTCTACAGCAATCTCGGTAACGCAGTAGATGCCATGCGGGGGCAGTACTTTCTCGTAAAATTGTTTTCGCATGAACACCAACCCACTTAGATAAAAAAGGCGGGGCGACAGCCACCCCGCCAACCACGAGTAGCACCTCAAATAGTTCGGCCAATCATCTCCTCTATGTAAGCCTTTGCTTGTTTAAGGTTGTGTGCAGGGAGCGTACCGGCCTCGATATCCTGCCTGACAAGGTGCATGAAAGCCTCGACTAACTTGCGCTTGTCTTCGTACATCATCTGACCCCTAAACCACAAATGCACCGTATTACGGGATACATTCAACGCTTCGGCTACGTATACAACGGGGAGGTTCGCTTCAACACATAGGCGACCAAGTTGTACTCCTAACAGAGTAGCGTCTGCCTGTTGCAGTTGAAGTAGCAACTTGTCGCCATACGTGCGAGGCATTGATCAACCCTTCTTAGACCACTTCTTTATGACATCGGCTGCATCGCCAGACGGCGCGGCAGGTTCAGCCTTCTTGGTCTCACGAACAACGGGTTCAGCAACGGCCTCTTCAGTGGGATTAAACGTAGCACTCGTAGCCGTAGCAACGACCACAGTCTCTTCGCCTTCATCCTGCTGATACACAGTCAACTTAACAGCGTTCTCCGCTGCCTTGGTTTCCTTCTGGCGCTGTACAGCCTCAACATCATCTTGAGGAACAACGCCAACAGGCGAGAACAGCAACTTCGGCACAGGCGACTTCGTGTCGAACTGCATCTTGGTCACAACGCGACCTGCCGAGATATTGTTGTTAGCAAGCATCTGGATGTATGGACGGAACGGATACTTACCACTTTCTTCCTTACCAAAGCAGGACGTAGCAGGGAGAACCAACTGCATGACATCGCCGTTCGGATCTTGTGGAAGAACAACAGCCGTACGCCACGACAAACGACAAGCAGCACCGCTGCCGCCTTGACCAGAACCCTTCACAGAGAACTGACACTTGTCACAAGCAGAGGCTTGTGGATTTTTCACTTCCGGATCGGGGGTCTTGGAATCAGACGACCAACAAACCGGAGCGATCTTCTCGCCTTCTTTGTATGCACCCGTATAGTAAGTGCGGCTCGGGGCGTGAGCCATCTTCACAAAGATCACATTCATGTGGCGATCTTCGATGGAGCCAATCTCCTTACCCCCGGCCATCTTGCGGAACACGCCGCCCTTGATAGAGATGCGCTTAGAGGCACCGCCACCACCGGCAACTGCACGGGTATCGTCATCGACACCGCCTTGAATTTGGGCGAGTTCGCTCTTCAAATTTGCAATGATATCGTTACTCATAAATTCCTCACTTACTGGCTTTACGTACTGAAACACCGTACTCACGCATCACATTCACTCCCGGCGGTAGACCATCCATCGCGGTCTCCGAAAGGAATTGCTTAAAGTTGCTCTGATGGATGCGCCGCTCAAGCAACTGAACTGCTTCGTTATCTAAAACGAACTTGTAGAAATTCTCCCAGTCTTGACAGAAGAAGCGTTCATTCAACTTCCTCATCACCGTGCCGTGCTTCGTCTTGATGCTATCGGCATTGACTGCATTACACATCTCAAGCATGACTGCTTCTAACTTAGCCATGTCTTCCTTCAACTTGGCATCCGCTGCCTCATACTCGCGGAGCAACTTATCCCGCTCCGAGCGTATTAATAAATACGCTTCAACATACTGATCTGTATCTGTACTCATACTTCCTCCAACTCCTGCTTGTACAGGTCTACTAACTTTTGATGATCATCAACTTTGCCTTGAAGCATGGTGTAGATCTTCTTCTCAACTTCCGATCCACGCAGATGCACCACCGACATTTTGTTGACTTGGCCTACTCTCTCAATACGAGCAATGCACTGTAGATATGTCTCTACTGACATTACCGGCGCCCAGAACACAACCGTATCAGCAGCAGTTAGCGTGACGCCGTGTGATGCAGATTGAGGCTGAATGATCAGGACTCTAGGATCTGTCGCAGTCTGGAACCGGTTGATAATGTCATGCCGATTCTGGGCTGAAACACTTCCACTAATTACTTCGTTCGTTATGCCTTCTTTCGTGAGGAACTCCCCAACGATGTCGATAGCATGAAGGAACGGAACAAATACTACAACCTTGTTGGTAGTTTCTTCAAGTACTTCTTTGAGCGCGTTGAGTCGGGGCGAGATGTCAAACTGCACAACGTCATGCTTGTCCGTATACACAGCCCCCGAGGATATCTGTAGAAGTTTATTAAGAGCCGCTGCCGCATTGACGGCGGAAACTTGTTCTCCGGCTGCTTCTATCAGTAATTGCTTTTTTAACGCATGGTAATATTTAGACGCCTGTGGACTTAGTTGTACGTCTCGGGTTTGGTAAATAATTTCTGGAAGATCTAAACACTCCTTCTTGGTATATCGAACCGCTGGTTGTAGCGCACGGTACACCTCGTCGGTAGCTACGTGTTTCGGAACCCATTTAAATTTGCTGACTTGCACCATGACGCGATCACGCCATGCAGTTGAGAACTTGGGAACGCGCCCCGGACTAACCAACTTAGCCAATCCGAACGCATCGACCGGTGACTGTGCAGCAGGGGTTCCCGTCAACATCCACAGCCATGTGTCTGCCTGAATCAACTTGGCAAGGTTTTTCCATCGCTTTGTGCTAGGACTCTTATAAGCGTTAGCCTCATCAATCACGATGAGATCGAACTTAGCCTTCTGTAACTCTTCTAATACAACTGCTGTGCCGTCGTAGTTAATGATCGTGAAGTCATAGTTCTCGTCTAATATCTTCTTACGCTTTGAGGCTGAGCCGTGTGCGACGCCGCAAGTTCTGTGCATCGCCGTCTTGAAGATGTCGGCTTGCCATGCTGAATACATAATTGACAACGGGCAGATGACTAGCACTTTCTTGATTACATTCTGTTTCATCAAGTAGTCAGCAGCCCAGACTACCGCTGATGTCTTGCCAGTCCCGGCCTCGTTAAAGCAGAAGGCTCGTTGACGCAGGGACAGAAACTCTGCCGTGTCGCGTTGGTGATCGAAGGGTTTGTAAAAGCCCGGCCAGTCGTAGTCCCTCTGCATGGGCGAGGGGATCTTGGGCACGTTGGGATTAGGGAGGTAACGATCTAGGTATTCAGCAAGAGTCTTCATCTCGCCGTGATCCCAACAGATCAGGACTTCCTTGCTGTGCTTATTGTCTTTAAGGATTTCGCTGCGTTCTAGCCGAGATGTGATTTCGGTAGCGAAGTTATTGGATGCGGTTATCTGCACCGCTGCGTTGTCTACTATTTGCATACTGTACCTTTGTTACTAAAGGCCCGTATCGTGGGCTAGACGGCTGACGCCTAGGGGCATTTCATCGAGGTAGCGAAGCCCTATCGTCAACTGGCGCGGTTATTGGGGGGAGAAGTGGGTGGGAAACTCCCCTACAGCACACTCACGCCTAGTGCATTATTTCATAGCACCGCTTGAAGTTCTACGGAAAGAACGGTTCTTTGACGGTGACTCCAACTTAGTTCCTGTTGCGTTACTGCCACCTTTGGACAATGCTTTTACGTGAGCAACGTCCTTACCTTTTCGGCTAATACCTTTCTTGTCATAGGATCGCCTCGCACGCTGGCGCTCCATGCGGTTCTCGTGTTCGCCACGCTCAACCTGCTGCTTGTATTCTTTCTTGTAAGGCCGTGCCTTGTTTACGTAGGGCATCTCATCGCTCCTTATAAAACTTGCAAGTGCTAACCGGACACCATCCACACAGGCCACCCGGCTTTGCCATCCACATATTGTTTTCATGAGAAATCTGAATCGCACTCAGTACGGGGAGGAAGTTCTCCCAGAGTTTCTCTATGTCAGATCTCGCATATTCCTCAGTCACAAAAACGTTGTGCATCACGAACAACAGACCTGCCTTGATCCGCTCAACCTCGGGGAAGTGAGCAAACGTCATCAAGGCCATCAACTTTAACTGCTTCGGGTCAGGGTATCGGTGACTACCGGTCTTGTAGTCCACAATGTAAGCATCGGCTCCGTCCACAATCAGTAAGTCAACGATGCCCCGTACCCACCTATCCTCCGAATCAAACGCGCACGGCTCGTGAGTTTTTGATATTGCCATTTCATGCTCACAATATCGTGAGCCGGCTATTGCGATTAGCGCGTCTAACTGTGGCTTAAAACGTTCATAATTCTTGGCAAGTGGCGTTCCATCACGGACGTAATCCTCGCAAGCCTTATGGACAGCCGTGCCATAGAGCATCTGCTCCGTGGTTTTCTTAACAAAGTCCTTGGCTACCTTGGTGTGGTAGTACTGCTTCGGACAATTTATGTAGTCTTTTAGGCTACTGAACGACCACTGAATCACTAACAATCCCCATAGGACTCCCCGTACTTGGCCTCGCAAGCAACGGGCAAACCTTCGGCCCAACTTGGAGGAGTAGACATTACTTCGGTTATAAACGCAACTGCTTGGTTTAATTCATCTTTTGGCACGACGATCACGGCGGCGTCATGCACCGTCAGGACAGGTCGATACCGCTCTCTGATCTTGAGCATCTGCTCACCAACAATAATCCGAGCCAAGGCTTGCACGATGTTCTCAACCATCGCCCCGCCCCATATACTCGTGACACCACGGCGAGACTTGTAGATGTACTTCTTATCGCTGAGTCTGAGATCGGGGTATCGTATAAACATTTTATTCGGGAGAAGTATCCCCGACGCGGTAGCCCATACACATCTGTTCTTGCCTATGGAGTAAGACTTTAAATTATCAGGCCATGACGATAAGTGATGTAGCGCACTATCGCAGTCCCGCCATAAGTCCGTGATCATGTGATTAGAGTCACGGTACAGATTCACGATGCGCTTGCACTCGTCTTCAGGTAAGTCAGCCCCCGGTGGCTGCGTCTTCAGCGTGTGCTGTAACTTCTTAGCCCCTGTGCCATAGCCGAGTCCGAGAATGCAGGTCTTGCCGACGAACCGCTCGACCGGATCAGCCTTGCTAATAGGCTTCTTATAGATCTTCGTAGCAAAGATCGAATACACATCGTCGCCTTTGGCGAACTGTGCGGTGACATCATCCTGTCCCGCCAACCATGCAAGGACACGCGCCTCAATCTGAGAAGAGTCACAGTTGATAACCACGTGGCCTGCGGGGGCCATGATCGACTTCTTCAGCGTTTTCTTTTTCTTATCACGGCTTGGCAGGTTCTGGAAATTAACCGAGTCCGATCCTGCCCAACGCCCGGTGTGCGCTCCGTAATACTTCAGTGGGATGGGAACCTTGCCCCCGTTACGCGCACCGATCCCGATGAATCGTTCAATGCGCGACTCTTCGATGGTGGACTTCGTACCCAACCGGACAGAGCAGAGTTGTTGGATAAGTGGGTCTTCGTGTTCTAAGAGTTCAATAAACCCTTCGTCGTTTTTAGCAAGTGCAAACGTTTCCTTACCGGTTGTTGGACTAATCTTCATCGGCACGGGGATGCCGAGTTCCTTCAGGATGGCAGCGAATTGGGGGTTACTGGCTAACTTCGCCCGAACCTCTTCCTCACTCCCAACGTCTAGTACCCCTTTCAATCCCGCCAAGAGTTCGTTCTTCTCCTGCTTGATCTCTTCAAGTCGCTCGACCAGCAACGCATCGTCCACCGTGAGGGTAGGAATCGTATACATCCGCAGGGTCATGTCGATCAGGTCAAGTTCTTCTTGCGGGAAGTGATCCTCGATAAAAAGGTTGAACAACTTGAAAGTAAGATTGACATCGTTAATACAATAATCCCCATAACGATGCAGATCAGCAGGAGCAAAGTCTTCCCGACGCTTCCCAAGAGCATCGACGACTTCCGTACCTTTCTCACCTAAGTTATACCTCTTAACTAAGTTCGCCAGAGATCCGCTTACATCAACGCCATGCTTAGCCCTAGCCATGCAGAGCGTGTCGAAATAGTACGCAGGGGTGATGTCAAAGATGAAGGAGAGAATCCCTCCATCGAATTGCGTGTTGTGGCACAGCAGGGCTGATGTACTCCAATCAACTTGGTTCAGCCATGCCTTGATCTCATCCTTGGTTCCGCTGAACCACTGCGTCTCATCGTCGTCTATCTTCATTGCTACACCGACGACTTCAAACCGCTCGTCACGGATGTATTCCTCCGTGGTCATACGAGTCAGGCTGTAGTCCTTGGCGTAGTACGTTTCAAAATCGAGCGTAATAAAACTCACGGATCTACGCTCCATGTGTCCGTTTGCCGTTCCAATCTAGGCCATTCGGATGCCGTGATAAAAGACTTATCCTGCACGAGAATGTGATTAGTGGGCTGTGCCGTGAACCTGCCGTTGTCCAACTTGATGAAGTAGAACTCCTTCGACTGCTCCGGTTCTAAACTAAACCCATCGAGCATAGGTATGGCGGTAAACATATACCGGCCAGTCAATTCTATTTTAGATCGCAAGCGAACGCGCAAAGGCACTCCTTCAAGAAACGGATACTCCACCATGCTGAAGTGATGGCCGTAGCAATCCCATGTCTGGCTGTCGCCCGGTTTCCAATCTAGTGATGTAGTTGTAATCTTGTGCGTCAGTTGATGCAGCGGCACGTTGCGGTATACCGCCCCACATTCAAGCATTACATGACAGCCCCATGTACGACCGGGGTGACTAACTAAACCGAACCACGACACGCGCAGCCAATCTTCGTTACCGAAAGCGTGTGGCTGAACGTAGCAATATGTATGGCGAGGCAGCGGCCCCGCGCCTGAATAAATCATATTTTATATCTCCACCCTTTGCCCGTTTCCACGAACCCTGCCAGTCTCAACGCTTCAATAGACCGGCACTGTCCAAACTTGTACTTGTGTGCCCTGAAAGACTCCGGTGTTGCAAACTTACGTTTGCACTCCGTACACCTTCTTTCTTTTACGACGACTGTCATTCTTCAATCTCTCCACTTCCCGACGTAAGTAAATAATTTCATCCCTACACGCCCACAACACGCTGCCTACGGTGAGAAACTTCATCTCCGTCGTCGTCGAGGCATCGTTGATATCGTTAGGGAGCGCCTGAATCAAATCAAGGATATCATCTTCGATTTCCACGTAATACCTCTAATTCAGTCTTCAAAGTATTCAACTCTAATGTAAGGACTGTAGCCTCGTCGAACAGTCCCGCTCTCCGTATATTCTGCAAGGATCGCTCGACGCGCATCTGCTGACTTTGACCATAACCCCAAGGGGCAGCGTTCATCTCTTCTTTCCACGCGCCGGGCGGGGATTGGTCGTCGATGATGATTGTCTCTGCCCTCGGCTTTGATTCGCTCGTCATACTGCATGATTCCTCGGTTGACCGCTTTCGCTAGGTGCAAGTTAGAGACACCCCACGACGCTGCTAATTGTTTGTAATTAACACGTTCGCCTTGTTCTCTAGCTTTCCGTCTGTACTCCAGCAAATATAAGTACTGCTCATACGAAAGCACCAAGTTGTATCTTGACTTTAGTGTATAGACTTTAGGTTCCTTTTTCTTTCCTCGTCTCATCTCGCACCAGTACTAATAGTTTACTCATCACTTCGCTTTGCGACTTGGGCTTGCCTTGTCGATGGTTCTCGTCAAACTGATTTGCCATCGCTGTGATGATGTCCCAATCAATGTGGGCAAGTTTGAGGTCGTCGCCAATCTGTGCCCAGACTTTCTCCTGCGGTGGTATCTGCACCACGTGTTCGGGCTTGATGTCCAAGTAGGACACATCGTCATCATCGTTTGAAGTCATTTCTAATCTCCTGAATGAGTTCTTGAATCTGGTTAGTCCACGGAGCCGTCATGCTCTCGCGTGGGAATAGTTTGACTGAGGGGTAAAACAAACTCTCACGCCCCTTTTTATGATTCCAATACCACAACTTATTAGCGTCGAGAACGTATGTTGGCTTACCCAACGCTCCTGCGATATGCACGTTGGCATTGGATACAGATACCACCGCATCGCAGAGTGACATTGTCGCAGCAACACCTTCCAAGTCAAAGAAGTTACTGACGGTGGTCTGCCACACTTGCTTACCTGTCTTCTGTTCAAATGGTTCGATGTCATGGTCAGGTTTGCCGTATTGAAGATTGACCACTTTGACATTGGGGATATCCCACAGGCCAATCAATTCCTCTAGCGCCACACTCTTATGCCTATTGATATTTGGTGCAGTACTAGCCCATGACAGGCCGATAACAAACTCTTCTCCGGTCAGACCCAACTCTTGCTGTATTTGCACGCCGCGATTCGTATCATGCCTGATGTACTTGTATTGAGCGTACTTTTCAATGTCGGCCTGTGTCTCAATGAAGTGCCTACCGATGCTACCAATCGCAATCTGCGAGTCGTAGTCTGAGTTCTTCACCTTGGAGTTGTGTGGAATGAAAGTGATGTCAGGGTTTGCCCGTTGAAACAGTCCGATCATACGAACGTCGATCATGACCGTAACTTTCTTCGTACAACTCCTGACTTTCTCCAACAGACTTGCGTACAACAACTGATCACCGATGCCCTGCTCACACCAAACAAGTACAGACTGATAGGCACGGTATGGTCGCCACTCTGGTAGTTTGGTTTTTAATTTTGGTGAGTTAAATGATGGACTTTCCCAACGCTCATCGTACAACTCCCAACCGCGCTTGAAGTTACCCGTCTGTAACTCAATCAGACCTACCGTCCACTTGGCATCTGCGCTATCAGGATCAAGTTGTAAGGCTCGATTAAAATCTTCTCTAGCCTTGTCCCAACGGTGCATCTCCCAATGCGCTCGGCCTCGCTGAATGTATGCTCCTGCCAAGAGTTGTCGCAGTTCGATAATCGTCTCAAAGTGCGGAATGGCCTCGTCAAACTTGCTCTCTTCAAGAAGTTTGAGTCCGCTTTGATATATGTCTTGTAATGATCTGCTCATGTCTCACCCCTCGCCCGAATCGCGTCGGCACAGTCTTGCGCCGCACGGCCTTCGGTTACGTTGTCATGCCTGTACAACGATTCACTAATTTTCTCGCAAGCAATTGCACACGCTTTTCGTTCGGCGGCTACAGCAAGCGCGGCTAACTTCACTTCCAAGTCAGACGGCTTCAAGACTGCCCCGAAATGCTCTAGCGCCATGCGGATAATGTCGTTTTCGTTCATCTCTCGCCCCTCGCCCGAATCGCGGCGGCACAGAACTTTGCTACCGCGTGTGGCATTGGCTGACTATCTTCGTGGCTATTGCTGTAAATGTTATCTGCCATTTTTTCACACACCTTCGCGCACGCCTCACGTTCGGCGGCTACTGCATCCCGCAGTAGTTCGTTTTCTTTGTGCAATCGGCGTAGTTCGGCGGCGGATTCTGAAGCTGTCGGATCGTCATGCATCCAACCATAAGCAACACCGGTTGAGCCGACGTCAAAATATTCGCCATTCTCTAATTCATCAGCCAATCGCAGGGCTTCGGGTTGTTCGTTCATCGCGTTTGCTCCTGTTGATTAAAGCCACATGTGCATTGATAACCTCCAAGCACAGCGGCGCAGTTGTTACGGTGTTGACCGTATGTCTTCAACGCCTCCCGCAGTTGTTCACCCCTCTCCCGAATCGCTTCGGCGCAAAAATTTGCTACTGCATGTGCCATTGGTTGAGTGTCTTCTTGGCTGTTGTTGTAAATGTCATTTTTCATGTGATCACACACCTTCGCACAAGCCTCCCGCTCGGCTTGCACCGCATCCTCAAGCAGCCCGCAGTATTGCGTCGTGCGCTGTCCCTTCGCGCATTTGCGGTAGCCCTGTGAGATGAGATGCTGTTCAACGAGTCCAGCGAAGCGTTCAAGTCGTGCGGTTAAGACGGGGTATTCCATTTCGCGCCCAACTTTTGCCCATCCACAATCCCGCGCCATTTTTGTGATTTCGTCGCGTGTCATATCAACCCCTCTTTGCGTAGTTGTGCGATGGTTCGCACCATGCCCTCTAGGTGAGCAAGGCGCACGTTAAACGGATCGCGGTCGGTATGTGAGCGCCGGTCTACGGCGTCATGACAAGCGGAACACGCCCATGCGCCAAGCAAATCGTCAGCCTTAAGCCCCATGCCGCTAATCCCAACCATGCGGATATG
>Ga0222712_10002165_pt1 | contig 22958 bp, 16 predicted proteins | sample C33_657DmetaG_FD_165043 | JGI IMG/M metagenome (GOLD analysis project Ga0222712, IMG submission 165043) | Estuarine water microbial communities from San Francisco Bay, California, United States - C33_657D | ecosystem: Environmental > Aquatic > Marine > Unclassified | place: USA: California... | reverse complement strand
CCACGCTTCCACGCCGTCGCGGCGCGTGATGTGTTGCACAGCGCCGACGATGGGCTGACCCGTGCGGATGATCACCTGCTCTTCGGTAAACGCTTTGTCGGCGTGGCTCGGCGAGAAATAATCGCGGTCCGATTTGCCCACGACTTCTTCGGGATCGACCACGCCCAACCACTCCGCGTGGGCGAGGTTCACGCGCACAAAATTACTCTGGAGATCTTTAAAATAGATACGATCCGGCAGATGCTCCATGAGCAGGCGCAGCGTCGCGGAATCAAGCGATTCAATAGAGGGCTGCGGCGGATTCGGCGTATCGCTCATCGGAGATTCAAGACGTTGGGCGGCATCCGCGAGGCAAGCAACCCCGCGATGATTCGCGGATGAGTTTTTAAGCAAATCTTACGCGCGTGCATCTGGCATTGATTGCGGGACGTAACCACGGAAACGTTACTTCCTTTATTTTACATGTCCGGCTGTCCTTTCCATTCCATCACTTCGTCCCCGCCGCCGCCGGCCACCGTTCACTCGGTCGAAGCAGAACTCGCCTTCCTCGCCGAGGCGCATCCGACCGCCGCTCTGCCCGATCGCCTCGCGGCGGTTCGCGCCGCCTTGGCCGCCGGTCAACCCGCACCGCTCTCCACCGACGAACTCACTTGGGCCGGACGCATCGCGTGGCGTAACCATAGCCGCTGCATCGGGCGGCTGTATTGGAAGAGTCTGCTTGTGCGCGACCATCGGCACCTCGACACCGCCGATGCGTTGGCCGAGAGCCTGCGCGAACATCTCACACTCGCCCAAGGCGAGGGCATGATCCGCTCCATCCTCACGGTCTTTGCCCCGCCCGAGCGCGCGGGCGGTCCGGCCCCGCGCATCTGGAATCAACAACTCTGCGCGTACGCCGGCTACCGTCAGCGCGACGGCCACATTTTGGGCGATCCGAAAAACGCCGCGCTCACCGAGCTCGCCCTCGCGCTCGGTTGGCAAACTCCGGCCACGCCGAGTCGCTTCGATCTGTTACCGTGGATCATCTCGGGCCGCGACGGCCGGCCGAAACTGTTTTCGTTGCCTGCGGGTTTTGTACGGGAAGTGCCTTTACGGCATCCGACGTTGCCGTGGTTTGAACAGCTCGGGTTGCGGTGGTACGCGGTGCCGGCGATCAGTGACATGATTTTCCACGCGGCGGGGACGGATTTCCCCGCGGCGCCGTTTAACGGCTGGTTCATGGGCACGGAAATCGGCGCGCGCGATCTCGCCGATGAAACGCGTTATCATCAACTGCCCATCATCGCCGAGAAACTCGGGCTCGACCGGAGTCATCCCAGCACGCTTTGGAAAGATCGCGCGTTGATCGAGCTCAACGCGGCGGTGCTGCATTCGTTTGAACGCGAGGGCGTGAAGCTCGTCGATCATCACACGGCTTCGACCGAGTTCATGAAATTCTGCGGGCGCGAAGAGCGCGCGGGCCGCGCGGTTTCGGCGCGGTGGGATTGGATCGTGCCGCCGCTTTCCCCAGCGACGACAGAAGTGTTTCACACGCCGATGCAGGAATTCCCCGCGACGCCGAATTTCCTCGCGCGGGCCGCAGCGGGGCCAGCACCCGCGGCGGATCACGCCGCAGGTTAAGCCTTACGTTAGCGCGGCTCGTTTAGGCGAGCGCGTCGCGGCAATACTTAATGGTGCGCGCGATTTCCGTCATGCGGTCGGAGCTGGCGGGCACTTTGTATTCAAATTCGATCGTGGCCTGGATGTTGTAGTGATTGTCGCGGATGACGCGCAGCACGTCTTTGATGGGCGTGTCGCCTTCGCCGAAGGGCGTGTTGGGGCCGTTCTTCGTGGCGGGATCGTATTTACGATCTTTGATGTGCACGTGCGAGATGCGCGCGTGGTTTTTCTTGATAAAGTCGACGGGGGAACCGTGGCCACCGGCGACGTAGTGGCCGATGTCGAGGTTGGTGCCGTTGAATTTGGCGGAGGCGTAAACGGCTGCGTAGTGTTCGCCGGAGGTCGTGGCGTGGCCGTGGTAGCCGACCATGAGTTGGTGTTTATCCGCAAACTTGCCGAGGCGTTCCATGTCTTTCGGGTCTTTGGAAATCTCGGTCGAGATGGCGCGCGCGCCGAGGGCTTTGGCGAGATTGAATTGGTAGTCGAGGACGGGCTCGGACATCTGGAAAATGTTATCCACTTTCACGATTTCGATGAGCATGCCGGCGGCGTCGAATTGCTGGCGGAAGGCTTTGACGCGATCCATCGAGACGCTGAGACGCCAGGCTTCGAGCTTAGTAGCGTTGGCTTTGGCTTCGTTGGCGTTGATGGCGGAGCCGCGCGCGGCCACGACATCGGAGACGGGCGAACCGAGGAAGGCTTCGACGGGTTGGGTGCGCAGTTCGAGGGCGTTCACGCCGAGGAGCACGCAGTTGCTGATGATTTCATCGGCCGGCATAGTGCGGCCGCCGAAGCTGTAAGGGACGTTGAGGCCGATCTGGACGCCGTTGACCTTGGAGTTGGGCTTGGGGCGCGCGCCTTTGGCCACTTCGGCGGCTTGCGCGCGGTTCATCACCGAAAACAAACCGGCGGCGGGCAGCGCCGCGAGGGCGAGTTTAGCGAAATCACGACGAGTGGTGTGGGACATACAAGGATTCTCGGAGGGGCAGACGTTGTTGGGGGGGGGATGGTGACAAGCGACACGAGTCGCCCGTCGCGGGATGGCTTGAGTACGCGCCGGCGCGTGACGCGGGCAAGTCCTTTTCATGGCGCGGAGCAATTGTCGGCTTAGGCATTCTCCTTGCTTCACGCTCCTGTTTAAGATGTTTTCTCAACCTCTTAATTCCCCGTTAAGGCGAGGTAGTCGCAAATCGACCACAAACACTTTTTCTATGAACCGAACCAACCGCTGGAACCCGTCGACCTTGTTGTCGATGATTGCTGCCCTCAGTATGATCCCCGTCGCCGTGGCCCAAAAGGTCACCACGACCGTCGCAACGAATTCTGACGCCCCTCAGAAGCTCGAGAAATTCGTCATCACCGGCTCGATGATCAAAGGCATCCCCAACGAGGGCGCCCTGCCCATGGAAGTCATCACGCATCTGGAACTCGAGCAGGCCGGCATCGCCAGCGCCGAGCAGATGGTCTCCCAACTCAACATCAACGGCAACGGTCTCGATAACCTCGCCTCCAACGCCGACGTCGTCGCCGGCGCCCAGCGCGGCAATAACGGTGCCACCTCCGCCAATCTTCGCGGCCAAGGCTCCAACGCCACGCTCATCCTCCTCAACGGCCGCCGCGTCGCCTCGCACGGCCTCAACGGTGGTGTCGTCGACCTCAACTCCATCCCTTTCGCCGCCATCGAGCGCGTCGAAATCCTCAAGGACGGCGCCTCCGCCACCTACGGCACCGATGCCGTCGGCGGCGTGATCAATTTCATCACGAAACGCGATTTCCGCGGCCTCGTGGGCAACGCCTCTTCCGATGTCACCCAAGACGGCGGCGGTAACATTTTCCGCTATTCCCTCGTCGGCGGCTGGGGCGATCTCAGCAAAGACAAGTGGAACATCATGGCCTCCTTGGCCATTTCCGATCACAAGCGCCTCAACGGCGACCAACGTGACTTCGTCAATACGTTCCAACCCAAGCGCGGTATCTCGCCCGACACCCGCGGCACCCCGATCGCCACGCTCTTCACCGTCGCCAACTTGCCCACGGCCCTCGGCCTGAGCACCGCCAACCCGGTCGACCCCGCCAATCCCGCCGTGCGCGTCAACGGCATCAACATCGTCGACCTACCCACCTACTCCGGCGGCTACACCGGCCTCGATGGCATGGGCCCCTACGAAGAAATCCTCTGGGGCGCCACCTCCGCCAGCGGCAGTGGTAAATACGGCTCCGCTTGGGACACCGGCCGCGCCGCCGTTCTCCAACAGCCCGTGAAGAACACCAACTTTGTCAGCCGCGGTTCCTATAAATTGGGCGCCCATCTCCTCACCGCCGAAGCAGTCATCGGTCGTTCCGACTCTTCCAAGAGCTTCTCGCCCAATCAATGGAGCACCGCCGGTTTGTCCGCCGCCGGCGCCCAGACCACCACCACGACCCTCAACGGTACCGTGGTCCCCAATCCGCTCTCCGGCATGGCTTACCCCAGCACTGGCGCCGATTATAACCGCGTCTTCAACTCCCTCGTCGCCTACTTCCCTGCCCTCGAGTCCAACCGCGGCCTCCCGCTCGGCTTCCGCTGGCGTTCTTTGCCCGCCGGTAACCGCGAGCTGCGCACGATCACCGACACCAGCCGTTACCTCGTCGGTCTCGAAGGCCCGCTCCCGTTGCCCTTCGCGTTTTTCTCCGAGTGGGAATACCGCGCCGGCCTCGCCCAGGCCAAGAGCCAGGGTAAATCGAAACTCCTCAACGGTTATTACTACACCGTGCCGTTCGCGAAGCTGATCACCACCGGCGTCCTCAGCCCGTTCTCCTATAATCAATCGCAAGCCGCGATGGACGGCCTCAAGGCCGCGTCCGCCTCGGGCGTCGAGCTCTACGGCGGCACGTTCACCACGACCACGGCCGACTTCACCACCTCCGGCCCGGTCTTCAAACTCCCCGCGGGCAATATCTACAGCGCCCTCGGTTTCGATTACCGCAAAGAAGAATACTACTTCGCCGGCGACCCACGCAGCAACGTCAGCAGCGTCGACTCGCTCATCTTTAATGCGCCCTTCGACAACGGTCTCGCCACCGCCGGCACGCTAAGCCGCGACATCTACGCGTTCTTCGCCGAGCTTCAAATCCCGCTCTTGAAGACCCTCGACCTCAACCTCGCCGCGCGTCGCGACGACTACACCGGCTTCGGCGCCACCACCAATCCGAAGTACACCCTCCGCTATAACCCGATCGAGCAAGTGCTCCTCCGCGGCTCTTATAGCACCGGTTTCCGCGTGCCGACTTTCAAGCAGCAGTTCGACCCGTCCTACGAATCCATTTACGCGGGCGTCGATCTCGTGGACCCGGCCACCAACACCGCGATCCCGGCCAACAGCCTTTACACGATCAACGGCGGCAAAGCTGATCTGAAACCCGAAGAGGCCAAGATGAAATCCGTCGGCATCGTGCTCTCGCCGCTGAAGAACATCACCTTCGGCGTCGACTGGTGGTCGGTCAACCGCACGGGCACCATTCAATCCCTCGGTACTTCGATCATCCTCCAGAATTACCAACTCTTCCCCGATCGCATCATCCGCACCGGCGGCGCCAACACCCCGATCAGTCGGATCGATGTGCGTCCGCTCAACGCCGGTGAAACGATCACCAAGGGCCTTGAGTATAACGGTCGCGGCGAATTCGGCTTCTGGGGCGGCAAGTTCGTCGTCGATGCCAACGTCACCCAACTCCTCGAAAAGAAATCCCGCCTCATCGCCTCCGCGCCTTTCGGCACGAGCGAGGTCGGCCGTTTCACCCGCGCCAGCGACATCGGCTTGAAGTGGAAATACACCACCTCCGTTTCCTATCGTAAGGGCAAATGGTCCGGTCGTCTCACCCAAGTCTTCCGCGCCGGTTACCTCGACTACGTCCCACCCGGCATCGCCAACGGCACCTACCTGCCCTACGCGCCCGACTACAAGACCAAGGTCGATGAATACGTCACCTACAACGGCAGCCTGACCTACCGTCTCAACAAAGACTTCACGCTCATCGCCGGTATCAAAAATATCCTCAACGAAGATCCTCCGTTCTCCATCTCCTACGACACCAACACCGGTGCCGGCAGCAGCTGGGAGCCGCGCATCGCCGATCCACGCGGTCGCGCCTTCACGCTCAGCGTCGAATACAAGTTCTTCTAAACCGACGGAGTTCAACTCCATCGCCCTCGCGGCATCCGGTCACCTCGGATGCCGCTTTTTTTTGCCCGTACGGCCCCGCGCGCCGTCCGCGCGGACCGTTCACTGCTCCGACTGTTTTACGCCGCCCTCGGCCCGCGTGAAGCCATGCCGCAGCGCATAGGCCACGAGCTTCGGGCTACCGGTGATATGAAGTTTTTTGAGCAATCGGCTCCGGTGTTTCTGCGCCGTCGCCGCCGTGATGCCCAACCGAGCCCCGATTTCCTGGTCGCTCAAGCCTTCCCCCACGAGCGCCAGCACCCGCTGCTCCGCCGGCGACAGGATTTTCTCAAACGACTCGGGATTCGCGTGCCGCGCCGCCTTGGCCGTGATAAACGACGGCGAAAAATAACGCCGCCCCAGCGCCAACTCATCCAGCGCCGCACAGAAATCAGCCACCGTGCCCGTTTTCTTATCAAAAAACCCGTGCACTTTTAGCATTTCCACGCGGAAAACCGTCACGGCATCCAGTTTCACACTCGCGATCAACACCCGCGGCGCGGGTCGTTCCCACAATATCTCCTCCACCACCGCCAGACCATCCCGGTCTTTCAAGGTCAGGGCGATGATCACCAAGTCCGGCTTCAACTCTCGCACCATCCCCAACGCGGTTTTGCCGCAATCGGTGATGCCGACGACCTCGTGGGGTCGCTGCTTCGTGCACGCTTGCACGATAAACTCCCGCAACATGACGGAAGACTCCATAATGACGATTTTCATGAATATGATAAAAAAAGGTTAAAAAATTCTAAAACCGGGAAATCACCCCACCATCCACACCCCTCGAAACCCCTTCGCGCGCCAGCGGCTTGAGTGTGTGTCTGGAAACGTTTTCATATTTTATAACCAGAAACTTGCCGTAGAGCCCGTGCCCGTCACGCCATATTTATGCGTCCCGTACGATTTTATGACATAACTGATTATATTCATTATACATTGCCTAAATAAATCGGGTTAAAAGTAAGTTTTAGCTTTCGCTCGTGATTAAACCGACGGCGGTTAACCCTCTACCGCCCCGCGCCCCAAGCGCTCGTACCTAATTTCAGTTATTTTGCGGGCTTTCATTTTGCCGCCCGAGCGCAAACTAAGGCGGTGTCATGAGCGCCGATTTACTCCCAATCGCCCGTTCGTTTTTCGCCGACCGCGCCGTTTCGCCTGACCCCGCCTCAGCACAGGGGAACCCTGCGCCGACATCGACGCAGCCGACGCGCGCATCCTACCCGCCCGCGTCCGTAGCGTTCCCCGGCCCATCCCCCAAGGGGCGACGCGTTTCCCCATCGTTCCCCTCCGTTGCCCCATGGGGGCAACGCACTTCCCCGTTGGGGAGACACACTTCCCAATTGGGGCAATGCGTTTCCCCGTTGTCCCGCTGCACTTCCCCAATGGGGCGATGCGTTTCCCCTTTGTTTTACCCCGTTTCCCCAATGGGGCATCGCGCTGCCCCGATCTCAAACCGCTCCGCCCCCAACCTGAGAGCGGCCTTTTTCTTGGTTTTCCCCAAGTCCCCTGACGGAAAACCAGAAATCAACCCGGCCTCCAAGGCCGGACTCACATAAACAACACTACGGAGAACCCTGAAATGGCTGCTAGAACCAAGACGCCCGATAAGATCGAGGAAGCCAAGAGCATCCTCAGCGTGTGGAATGCAAACCCTGAGTTCAAACTCAAGGACCTCACTCTCACCCGCTTTCAAGCCGACTACGATCGGCTCGCCGCACTCATCCAACAAATCGAAAGCCAAGAGACCTCCCTCATGGCTCTACGCAACGAGCGCGACGACCTTTCCCTCACCATCAACAGCAACACCACCCGCGTCCGCAGCGGCATCAAAGGCTACTTCGGCGTCAATTCGACCGAATACGAACAAGCCGGCGGCACGCGTTCCAGTGAGCGCAAGAAGACCACCCGCAAAACCACGCCCACCACCAAAGATTCCGCTTAACGCCCCACCCTCACCCCGTCGTCCTTGATTGCGGCGGGCTGTGATCGTGACCGCACCCGCGCGCGGCCCACGATGCAGCCCGCTTTTTTTATGGGGCCATGCACCGCGGGCTGCATCCGGCGAGGCCGACCTTGGCCCGCGCGCTCGGGGCGATCTATAGGTATCCGCAAAAACCTTACTCGCACCTTATGCATGAATATTAAAAACCTTACACTCATCGCACCCCAGCGAGGATCATTCTGCTTATTGCCTATTATAGGCTAAATTTTAAATGAATTATAGCTAAAGACTCCCGCCCTATAGTGCAGCGGAGTCTTGCCATAATTAATGATTTAAGGTCTATTGCCCCCATGGCTAAAAATACCTTCGACCAACTCGAACAATACCGCCGCAAAGTCGCGGCCCTCGAACAGAAACTGTCCCAACAAAAAAAGCGCCTGGCCCAACTACCCGGCAAGCTGGGCTTCAAATCCGTCAGCGATTTGATCAGCGCGCTCCAATCGATCAGCGAAGCCCCCAAGGCCGTCAAAGCCGCGGGCAAAGTGAAGAAGACCCGCACGCGCGCCAAGATCACCCCCGAAGTCATCGCCAAGGTGCAAGCCCTCGTCGCCAAAAATAAAACCGGCAACGAGATCGCTAAAGAAGTCGGCATCTCCCTGCCCAGCGTCGGCAACATCAAGAAGAAGCTCGGCCTCGTCCGCGCCAAAAAGTAATTCCCGCGCGCGCGATCATTTTTGATCGTCCGCTCCGCTCTACGCCGATTCCTCCGGGAGTCGGCGTTTTTTATTTTCATGGGCCGCCACCATCGCCACGCGGATCGAGCCGTAGCCCCAACCCGCGCCGACGCATGCTCCATGCGGCAAGATGAGCAATTTACGCGGAGCCGTATTCCCCGCGCAGGCTTATAGTATAGGAAAAACCCACGTGCACCGTTGAGCGCCCCGTCCGCCATCACCGCGGGCCTGTTTACATCCGGCGGCGCGCAGTCGCCTCGGCGATTTTAGCTTCGTTCCTCTCACTCAAAACTCAGCCCCGTCTCCTCAACGTTTTCTTTTATGCATAAAGTCCTTATTTGGGATCTACCCACGCGTATCTTTCATTGGGCCTTGGCCGGTAGTATCGGGGCGACGTTTGTTTTCGCCTATGGCTTCGATGAAGACGACCGGATATTTCAATGGCACATGCTCGCCGGGTTGATCGCGACTTTTCTCTTGGTCGTGCGCGTGGTGCTGGGCTTCGTGGGCACGCGTTACGTCCAGTGGAAACATTTTTTCCTCCGGCCGGCCGATAGTCTCAGCTATTTCCGCAGTCTATTCCGCGGGCCCGCGATTCTTTACGCCGGTCACAACCCCGGCACGGCGCTCGTGGCGTTGCTGATGTTTGCGCTGATTCCTCTCTTGGTCTTCACGGGAATGACGCAGGCGTGGGAAATCAGTGAAGATCTGCACGCAGGGTTCGCGATCGCGCTGGCGGTCGCCGTGGGCCTGCACCTCGCGGGCTTGGCGTTCTATACGATGCGTCAGCGCGACAACATTTCAGCCGCGATGCTGACGGGATATAAAACCGCACCGATAAATTCCGGCATCACCTCGGCCCGACCTTGGACTGCGCTGGCGCTCGTGGTTGTGATCGCGGCTTGGGTCTATGCGTTGCTCGGGTCTTACGATGCGCAGCAGGCCACAGTGAAAATCCCGGGGCTGCCGGGCGTCGTGCACCTCGGCGAAAACGAAAAAGAAGAGCACCGCGATTAAGATATCGCGGCGCCGAGGGTCGCGTTCCGCTGCATCGGCCAAAACTCAGGCGCGGACGAAGGGGAGATAACGCGGGCGGAGAATCTCGAAGCCCGCGTGAGGGATCGCGCGGAGGAGTTCGTTGGCCACGGCTTTGCCGGAAATAATCGCGGACTCCATGCCGTAGTGATACACGCCATCGGTATAGTCACCGGCGAGCCAGATACCAGCGAGGCCGGTCTGGTGTTGGCGCGGGACTTTGGACCAATAGCCGACGCGCGTGCCGCAATACGTGTTTTTCAAGCGCAACACGGTCGAGTCGAAGGGAACTTGGCCCCGGCAACGCGGGAAGAAGCGCTCGAGGTCTTGGTAAACTTGGGCCAAGATCTCGGCATCGCTGAGGTGCAACACATCCTCGGCGGCGTCGATCAAGACTTGGACGATGCTGCCCTGCGCCTTGAGCTTGGGCCAGTCTTTCCAATGAAAAGCTTTGTCGGCCACGGCGTCGAAGATGGGGCCATGTTCGCGATCACGATGCGAGATATAGACATTCCCATCGGTAAAGACCTGCGTGTCGTACCAGAGAGTGATGGTGATGATGGGCGTCTCTTTGAGCTGCGCGAGTGCGGCAAAAGGCGCCGTGTCCCGATGCTCGACGGGCAAGAGCGCGGGCACCGCATAACCGGGCACGGCAAAGATGACGTGATCGGCTTCGTGCGTGACGCCGGCCGTCGTCGTGACGCGCGCGGGACCTGCGGTGGCGGGCGTGACGCGCTGGATGGCCGTCGCCACGTGGATGTGTCCGCCGTGGCGCGTGATGAAATCCACGAGGGGATCGACGAGCGCATCACCGAGCGGAGCGCCGAAGAACGTCGTATCGAAAAGTCCCATACTGCCATACATCGTGCGGAGGAACTTGATGAAAGAGGCTGCGCTGGCTTCTTCGGGGCGCAGGCCTTGGATGGTCACGGCTTCGAGCGCGAGTTGATGCCGGATGCCCGCGCTGAGCTTCTGCTCAAGGAGAAACTGTGTGACCGAGAGGTGATCGAAGGATTCCGCCGTGCGATCATCCATGCGCATGATGCGGAAAATAAAACCCGTGAGCTGGAGTCGTTCGCCGGGCGTGAGACCGGGGAAAGTCGCGAGACCACGCAAGGTTTTTAAGACGGATTTACCCGCGAGGAGCGTGTCGATCTGGCCCGTCTGGCCGTTGCACACGTAGTAGTTGCCGTCGGTTTCCTTGAGCGGCAACGGATGACCGATGGCGGCGAAGAGCGCGTCTTTATTATGATACCACGGGAAATCGAGATGGATGCCGGTCTCGACGGGACGGCCCTTGGCATCGAGCCAAGAGGCGCATTGGCCGCCGAGCATCGGCGCAGCCTCAAAGATATGGACTTCGTACTGGTCGGGCGCCGCCAATAAAAGGTGCGCAGCGGAGGAGAGGCCGGCCAAACCTCCGCCGACAATGGCGACGTTCGTTTTCATGCGACGAAGACGCGTCGCAGATTAGCTCCGGGAGACGGACCACTTGCCGGTGGCGGGCTCTTCAGCAGCGGTGCTCTCGTAAGTGCCCGCGATCTCGTTGCCCTTGAGGGAGCCGACGAGTTTGGTGGAAGCAGAGGTGCCTTGGATTTCCCAAGTGATCACGAGCTCGATCTTGTCGCCCTCGACTTTGAGGGACTTGGTCTGAGCGCGGACATCGGTGCCTTCGTAAACGAAGAGGACATCCGCGCCGAGCTTGGCGTCAGCGCCGGCCTTGAAGTCGAGCTTGAGGACGCCGCCGATATTATTTTGGCCCTGCCATTTGCCCGCGAAGGCACCCTTGAAAGCGGCCTGAGTGGCGGCGGGTTTGGCGGCGGTTTCAGCGGCGACGGCCGGGGAAACAACCGAGAAAGCGAGAGCGAGGAGGGCGACGAGGGGACGATGTTTCATGGGAGGAAGGATGAGGGGATAAGAACGCCGACGGTTCAGCAGCACCAGAGCGGCGTCAAAATTAAAAACGAAAATACCGACGGAAATTTGCATATAATAACTCTCGCCGCTGGGTGCCCCTAAGAGATTGGATGCGCACCGTCACCATGACTGCCGTGAATAAAAACCCGTCCCTGCGCGCGCCGTTGGATTGGGCGTTGTATGGTTGGATCACGGGCGGGGCCGTTGTCATCACTGCGATCATGGGCGCCGTGGTGCACACCGCCATCGGTTTACCGTGGCTATATGTTATACTGGGCACGCTTTATAAAGTGGCGCTGTTTCCCATCACGTTTCTCGCGTTGCTTTATGGTGCGCTCCAGTTGGGCCTGAAGAGTTTTCACCAACTCAAGCAATGGGCGGCGAGCTTGGCGTTGATTTTGGCGCTGTGCGCTTTGGACAGCTGGCCCGTCCACGTCTTTACCCGCGCCCGCTTAGACCTGTTCCCCAAAGGGGGCGACACGTATACGAGCTTGAACTTCATTATGCGCCAGTTCGCCTTGCTGATGGCGTTGGTGGTTTATGTCGCACTGCACAACAGCAAACTCCACCGCCTCGAAATCGCAAAAAACGCCGATGCGGAAAAAGCCGGGCGCGAAGCCGAGATGAACCGCCTGCGCGCGCAGATCAATCCGCACTTTCTCTTCAATTCGCTCAACACCATCATCGCCGAAGCGACGGACCCGACGAAAGTCGAGCGCTTGGCGCAAGGGCTCAACGAGCTGTTGCGCTTCAATCTCACGCACTCGAAGGACGTGGCGCCGCTCGGGGAAGAATTGGCGGTGATCGAGCACTATCTCGACGTGGAGAAAATTCGTTTTGAAGACGGGTTAAACGTCGAAGTCGCCGTGTCGCCCGCCGCCGCCGCGCTGGAATTGCCCAAGCCGCTGCTTCTCCCGTTGATTGAAAACGCCATCAAGTATGGCCGGCAGACCCACGAGGGCGTCTTGACGCTCCGCATCCAAGCGGAAGTCGTGGGCGAGAGCGTGGAGGTGAGCGTGGAAAACAGTGGCCGATGGGTGGAGCCCGCGGAACCGTCGGCGCAAGGCCTCAACATCGGCCTGAACAACCTCCGCCAGCGCCTCGCCCTCGTCTACGGCCCCGGCGAACGCCTGAGCGTCGAAAAACTCCCCCACTCCATCCGCGTGACCCTAAAACTCCCCCACCGAAGCAACCTCACGCCAAGCGCGAGCTAATAAAAGCAGCGGGGAAGAGATGGGGCCGCGGGGCCAAGAGGCTAAAAAGGGCGTCAGAACTAATTAAACACGGCCAGACCCTTTGGGCTTGGTCACCTTTAGCTTGGTGCCTCGCAATGCGACTAAGCGACACCTCGCGAGCGCTTCACTCAACCACAAAGGTTAGGGGCTGATCCCGTCGGCTTGGCCTGTCAGCTTGCCTCTTCGGCTTGATCCCTCCGTCGGCTGGTCCGCGGCGCCCAGTCTTTTGAACTATTCCGCTCTGATTTTAGAGGATCGGCGAGTTTTCACGCGAAAACGCTTCTTTATCGACGCCCTCTTAGTCGTCTCCTCCTCAATGGAAATTCTTAACGCAGTGACTTTGTCTAGATCGAGAACGCATTTCGATAACTTCGCCAAATATAGATTCAAATCGTCATAATCCTCTGCGGTCTCCGTCAGATCGGCTAGAGGTTCCTGCTCTGAAAGATAGATCGGGGCATTATCGCTAATTTTTCCAAATACGGGCGAATCCAGACCAATATTTACTGTGGTCCGCTGAAATAAGTTAATCTCCTTAGCCTTCGCGAGCATCCTCAGCACCAAAATCATACCCGACACATACTCTGCTACAAAAATCGCACCATACTTGCTTCCACCGACCAATCTGCTAAGAAGCATGAGCTTAGATCCGCCTACATTTCTTCTATAATATCCGCTACGACCGCGAATTCTACGATTAAATAAACTCAAAACAGCCTCTTTATACTCAATTTCATTCAATTTCTTGATCTCAAATGCGTGGCCGAAAACCAAAGCACATCTCAATTTAACACTCTCGACAGAAACGCCGACCAAAGAGTGCACATCTACACACTGTGCCATATGGAGTTCAAAGGCCCTCAAAATCGGCAAAATTATAATCTCTCTAAAATCTTTCGGATCGGATTCTTTATAGAAATCCAAAACGCCTAAGAATCGATCAACATCGCGACCAGTGCTTATCTTTGAGAGCGCTTTCCTGCGATCTTCTTCATCTGCGTATATAAATTGCGCCGCAAAATACTCCGTGAACGACTTATGCGCCCATTTTATTGAGTCACCAATGCGTTGAAAAACAGGGACGGTAGACTGCAGATCCGAAATAAAGTCGGCCTCCGAGAACACTAAATCTGGATGAACATCCTTACACTCTGCAATTGCTTCAGACAATTGATCCACGGTGAACTCAACTTGCTCACGCGTAATAGAGAGCATGCCAAGAACCCGCAAAATCCGATGAAACGAATCCACATCAAGTCGCGAGCGCTTTTCTCTGACAAAAGATCCTTTAGAGTGATCGTGCTGCCAATATAATGAATCATATACAGTCCGATAGAAGACGACTTTCTTTACAGGTATAGATTCGTTGTAAGTATATGCCTTAAACAGTAGGGAGACCAACAAAGGATTCTTGAGAAAGCTCGCATACTCTTCCCTGAGGTCCTGCTGGTCAACATGCTCAATAATCCGTTCTGCGTAGCTACCAGTATTATCGTAGCGCCGAAGCAACTCATATGCCTCCTCTCTCTTCAGAGGCTGAACCACATACTCGACAAAGTTTGCAAATGATCCGAGGGCAACATCCGGTCGGGAGGATAAAACAAAACAATTTAAATGCGCCTGATTAATAAATTTCTGAAGTAGGGTTACCACGCGTTCACGTTCAGACACCCCCACTTCGTCAAAACCGTCAAAGAAAAATACAAACCATCCTTTATCAGCTAATGCCTTCAAGACTTCTTGACCCAAGTCCTTGTCAATGTCCGTCAGCTGGGACAACACATAATCTTCAACTGACTTAACGCCTCGAAGACTCCTCAACTCGATAAACACCGGGACCGCGTGGTTCTGAAGCAAGACATCCAAGAAGAGAAATTTTAGCATAGTCGATTTTCCCATCCCTGCAGTCTCGGTTATGAGCACTTTTCTCTGCATGGGGATAAAGTCTGCTCGAAACGAGTCTATTAATACAGGCTTAGACTCTGAAATCTCCTGCTTTACACGAAGCGGGATATAAAGCTCCCAAAGCTTCTTGTTTTGATTTGGAAGGACTACCGAATTTACCGCTGAAAAATGGTCCCACATTGCAGCGTAATATTTGGAAAATGATAGGCCAAGATCCGACGTCATCTCCGCTGCCTTGTTTTGAAGAACTAAGGGCTTGATAAACTTATCATATATAGCCGAAAATACAGGCTTTGTTGCCGGGGCCAGTTTAAGCAGGGTCGACAGCTCCATATAATATAATTATTGCGATTTTGATCATTAAAAAGCCCCGACTTCCGTCGGGCCTTTTTCGCTAGTGTTTACTGACAGGCTTCACATTCGCCGCCGTTGCGCATCGCTTCGATGCTGCAGGCGATTTTCTCGGAGGCGGTGAACGCTTTCTTCTGCGCCGCGGGGGCGGCGTTGAACGGCGAGTTAGTGATCTCGGCGGCGTGAGTGCCGCCAGCGTCGCCGGAGCTTTGGCCGCTGTCTTGGTATTCGTTAATGGCGCCGCGTACTTCCTTCAGCACGGCCAGTTCAACCGAATCTGTTTCCCGTGCCTGGGCTAATGATACCAGAAATGCTTTCGCACTCTTCTTTTGATGCTCCGTACCTAAACGCGACGACCTCGCCCGCGAGTTTTTAATGGCTAGGGAGATCCATAATGACGGGTTCATGAACATGGGCAGCAGTGACTTAGTTGAATTAAGAGACCCTGCCGTTGTTTTTATTCCACGCAAGGATTTTATCGCAATTATCTTGTGTCATAAAAGACGCCTCCAATCTCCAGCTCGTACTTCTTCACCTAAATACCTCTGGCGGATGGCTCGCTCTTACGAATAGGTGACCCGCCTTGGTGGTTTATAAAAGCTCTATGCGTTGAACAAGGCGCTAAATGCGTTGAACGGGACCGCGCACCGCACCGAGCACTGAGTAAACGAGCGCGAGGACGACGCGAGGGAATGATAACTTAAACGGCCCCAGCTTACGCTGAAGCTACGGCGCGAGGTAGCAGACCCGGGCGCGGGAAATCCGATCAGCGTCGTGTCATTCCCTATTGAATAAACTGCCGCGTGTATTGCCGGCAGCATTGCGGGCATAAAAAAGCCCCGACCGGTAAAGGGCGGGGCTTTGAATAGAGTGGGCGGGACCTTATTGGCAGGCTTCGCATTCGCCGCCGTTGCGCATCGCTTCGATGCTGCAGGCGGTTTTCTCCGCGGCGGTGAACGCTTTCTTCGTCGTCGCGGGGGCGGCGTTGAAGGGCGAGGTGGTGATCTCGCCGCTGTGGCTGCCGCCGGCGTCGCCGGAGTTTTGGCCGCCGTCTTGGCCTTCTTTGATCGCGCCGCGTACTTCCTTCTTCACGGAGATGGTGGCTTTCTCGATGTTGGAGGCGCCGAGGCTGCGGAGGTAGTAGGTGGTCTTGAGGCCGGCGTGCCACGCGTGGCGATACATGTGGCTGAGGGTCTTCAAGTCGGGCGTCTTGATCCAGAGGTTCACGCTTTGGGCTTGGTCGATCCACTTCTGGCGGCGCGCGGCGGCGTCGACGATCCACTTGGCGTCGATGTCGAAGGCGGTGAGGTATTTGGCTTTCAGGTCTTCGGGGATGCGGGTGATGTCTTTCAACTCGCCGTCGAAGTACTTGAGGTTGTCGATCATGTCCTGATCCCAGAGGCCGCGGGCCTTGAGGTCTTTCACGAGGAAGGGATTCAACACGATGAACTCACCGGAGAGGTTCGATTTAACGAAGAGGTTCTTGTAGGTGGGCTCGATGCAGGGGGAGGTGTTGGTGATGTTGGAGATCGTGGCGGTGGGGGCGATGGCGAGGACGTTGCTGTTGCGCATGCCTTGGGCGGCGATCTTGGCGCGGAGGGCGGTCCAATCCATCTTGCCGCCGCGGGGGACGTCGACGGCGACGCCGCGTTCTTGCTCGAGGAGGTCGACGGTGTCTTGCGGGAGGAGGCCGCGGGACCATTTCGAGCCTTTGTAGCTGGAGTAGGTGCCGCGCTCGGCCGCGAGATCGGAGGAGGCTTCGTAGGCGTAGAAGGCGATGGCTTCCATGGCCTCGTCGTTGAAGGCGAGGGCTTCCTCGGAGGCGAAGGAGACGCCTTTGATGTAGAGGGCGTTGGCGAGACCCATGACGCCCATGCCGATGGGGCGGTGGCGCATGTTAGAGGTCTTGGCGGCCTCGGTGGGGTAGAAGTTAATGTCGATGACGTTGTCGAGCGCGCGGACGGCCATGCGGATGGTCTCGCGGAGCTTGGTGTGATCGAGGGAGCCGTCGGCGAGGAGATGGGTCTCGAGGATGACGGAGCCGAGATTGCAGACGGCGGTTTCTTCCTTGGAGGTGTTGAGGGTGATCTCGGTGCAGAGATTGGAAGAGTGGATGACGCCGACGTGGTCTTGGGGGGAGCGGATGTTGCAGGCGTCTTTGAAGGTGATCCAGGGGTGGCCGGTCTCGAAGATGAGGGAGAGCATCTTTTTCCAGAGGTCGAGGGCTTCGACTTTCTGGCCGTAGATTTTGCCTTCTTCGGCGAGTTTTTCGTAGGCGATGTATTTCTCTTCGAATTTTTTGCCGAAGAGGTCGTGGAGGTCGGGGACTTCGTTGGTGCGGAAGAGCGTCCAGGAGGCGCGGGCTTCCATGCGTTTCATGAACAGATCGGGAATCCAGTTCGCCGTGTTCATGTCGTGGGTGCGGCGGCGGTCGTCGCCGGTGTTTTTGCGGAGCTCGAGGAATTCGTAGACGTCGTTGTGCCAGGTCTCGAGGTAAGCGCAGCCGGAGCCTTTGCGTTTGCCGCCTTGGTTGATGGCGACGAGTTGGTCGTTGTGGAGCTTGAGGAACGGGATGACGCCTTGGGATTCGCCGTTGGTGCCGCCGATGTAGGCGCCGGTGCCGCGGACGGCGGTCCAGGAGCCGCCGAGGCCGCCGGCCCATTTGGAGAGGTAGGCGTTTTCGGAGATGCCGCGTTGGAAGATGCCTTCGATGGAGTCGTCGACGTAGTAGAGGTAGCAGGAGCTGAGCTGCGAGTGGAGCGTGCCGGAATTAAAGAGAGTCGGCGTGCTGGAGCAGAAACGGCGGGTCTTGTAGAGGGAGTAGAGGCCGATGGCTTTGGCTTCGCGGTCGAGGGGTTCTTCGAGGGAGAGGCCCATGGCGACGCGGATCCAGAAGAACTGCGGCGTCTCGAGGCGCTTGGCGGGTTTCCGGGTTTTGTCGATGATGAGGTAGCGATCGTAGAGGGTCTGGATGCCGAGGAAGTCGAACTCGAGGTCGGAGGACGGGTCGAGGGCGGCGGAGAGTTTGGTGAGGTCGAAGTCGAGGAGGCGGGGGTTGAGGCGCTTGATGGCGACGCCGTGCTCGAGGTATTTTTTGAAGGCGCGCTGGTGGGCGGCTTTGAGGGCGCCGATGCCGTCTTTCATGATGTCCCAGCCGAGGACTTCTTCGTAGATGTAGGTGAGCTGGATGCGGCCGGCGAACTTGGCGAAGTCGGCGTCTTTCTCGATGAGGGTTTTCGAGTTGAGGATGATGGTGGCGTCGAGGTCCTTTTGGAGGATCTGGTCGTAGGCGGCGCGGCGGAGTTCTTGTTCGATCTCTTCGTTGGAGAGGCAGAGGTCGAGGCCGATGCGGGCGAACTCGATGCGTTTGCGGAGGTCGGCGCCGTCCCAGAAGATGTTTTCGCCGTTGGCTTTTTTGACAACAATCATGGTTTCCTGAGCGGGTGTAGCGGGTGCGGCGGCGGTGGGGGCTTCGTCGGTATCGCCTGCGAGGCGAGCGGCGGTGCGGTCGGCGCGGAAAAGGATGTAGGCTTCGGCGACTTTGAAGAAGCCGCCCTTCATGAGTTCTTCCTGAACCATGTCTTGGACTTCTTCGATGTGGACGAAGGCTTGTTTGGAGGCGTGGACGCGCTCGGAGACAGCCTTGGTCACGGCGACGGCGGGAGCGGAGTCGCGCTGGAGGGAGAGGAAGGTTTTACGGACGGCGATTTCGACTTTTTGCTCACTCCAAGGCACGACCTGGTTGTTGCGGCGGATGACGCGGAGCGTGGACTGGGTGGCGGATTCGCGGTCGATGGCGATCTTGCGGGCACGGTTGAGCAGGAGGCTCTTGGCGACGAAGTAGGCGTTGTTATCGACGAGGGTTTTCTCGATGAGCTCGTAGAGGGCATTGAGCGAGAGACGGAGGGGATTCTGGCTGCGGGCGAGCTCGGTGAGGTTGGCAGTGATCTCGCGGCAGAGGCGGACGACCCAAGCGCGGTTGGTGTCGGTGAAGATGTCTTTCTCGCCTTTGGCGAGGGCGACGTTGGTGAGGGCTTTGCCGAGGGTGTCGGCGACTTCGGCGAGGACGAAACGCTCTTCGCCGTGCGGGCACAGCAGGACGACCGAGGGAACCGTGATGTTTTCGCCAGCGATGACGTCGCGCCAAGCGTAGTGGGGCTTCTGATCGACGGGGGCGTGAACGGTGCGCTTGAGGGCGAGGTCGTGCGCGAGAGAGTGGGAGCTGCTGTTCATTGAGAAGACGAAATGTAACGCGTTTGGAACAAAATTGAATTTACGAAGAAGAGACGAAAAAACCTCTAGGGCGAAAATCGGGAGCGATCGTCGCCTAAGAAGTGGGGTTGGGGGTGGGAACTAAGTAAGAGGAAACTGCCGAGATAAAGGAACGGAAGGAGAGCACTGGAGGGAACTCAGAGCTCGTCGTCGGCAGCTACGTTGAGAGAGGAAGCTTTCTGGTATTCCGTGACGCGGCCCTCGAAGAAGTTTTGCTCCTTCTTGATGTCCATCATCTCGGCGAGCCAGGGGAGCGGGTTTTTGGCGCTCGGGTTGAGGAGCGCGAGGCCCACGCCTTCGAGGCGGCGGTCGGCAATGTAGTCGATGTAAGTGAGGAAATCTTCGAGGCGGAGGCCGACGGCGTTCACGGGCAGGCAATCCCGGATAAATTCTTTCTCGAGCGTGATGGCTTCCTGCATGAGGTCGCGGAGCTCTTCTTTGAACTCGGCGGTCCAGATCTCGCGGTTTTCCTCGACGAGATCCATGAACAGATTGCGGAAGACTTCGATGTGGTTGCTCTCGTCGCGGAGCGTGTAGCGGAACATCTGGCCGATGCCGGGGAACTTGTTCTGGCGGTAGAGCGAGAGGACCATGCCGAAGAGGCCGTAAAACTGCGTGCCTTCCATGCACTGGCCGAAGACAAAGATGTTTTTCGCGAGCAGCTTCTTGTTCTCGATCTGTGTCATATCGAGATCGCGCCGAAGGGAGCGAGAGACGCGCGTAACGAACTCGTTTTTGCGGACGATCGTGGGGACGTCTTCAAACATCGCTTCGCACTCGTGCGGGTTAATCCCGAGCGATGCGATCATGTAGAGGAGCGAATCGGCGTGGATGTTTTCCTCATGGGCGTGGCGACCGAGGACGAGTTTCAACTCGGGGGCAGTCACGAGCTCGCGGACGACGTGCTGGATGTTGTCACCGACGATGCCTTCGGCAGCCGAGAAATAGCCGATGCCCATGCGGATGATCCAACGCTCGACCTCGGAAAGGGCCTTTTCATCGCGCCATTGCTCGATGTCCTTGCCCATGGGGATGTCTTCGGGCTCCCAGTGGTTAGCCTTCATCTTACGATAAAGGTCGTAAGCCCATTGGTATTTCAAGGGGAGCAGATTGAAGCACATGGTCTGGCGACCGTTGATCACCCGCTTGGCGGCAAAGGCCGCTTCCGCCTTAGCCTCGTCTAGGACGAAGGTTTTGGCGCCGACTTGAAAGTTTTTTTGCATGGAAACAGGGACTTAAAAAATGAAGATGGAGGTGGTTAAGTACGGTGGTTTTCGGCGACTTTAAGCCCAAAGCGAACCTAAGTTGCTGGAACTTACCGACGCGTTGTTAACCACAACAGGATGTGGTCAACCCTCGTAACGACCACAACCAATTGATCCACCAAATTTAGCCGTCAATGAGTTTGTCGCGAATTTTCCTCCAAAATTGTAAAGTTTTTGGCTTGCACGCCCTGATCTCGCAGCGCTCGCAGTGAAAATTCAACAGCACGTCATAATTTGAGCAAAAAAAACGCGCGAGGCGACGCGTACATGAGCGAATCGAACTCACGTTTATTTTGTAGGGCTCAAAGGCTAACAATTACGATCTCTCATCTAAAAACTCGTATCAGGAAAAATGGTACAGAGATCAAACAACGGAAAAAACCAGATGAGGATGAGGTGATCGGGCGCCAGTATTTTCACATTAAAGCATCTCAGGCATTCCCGTAATCACACTCGGAGAGCGCCTCGCCCGCAGGCAGATCACCAAGCCCAACGCAGTGCGAACCGGAGCCCGTCAGCTCGAAAAAAAGTCCACTAAGAAGTCGGGCGAGGTGCATGAACCCGATGTTTTCGCCCCGCAATCTGCACGATACTGCCGCAGGCCGCACCACCACAAATCCGTGCATAATTTATTTTAAACCATATCCATAAGATAGTTATAATAATCTTAAATCTCGCTGGCACGGGCCAAGGTAACCCCAACGGCATGAACCACCCCGATGCCCCAGCCTCGCCCAAGTCCCAAAACCAATCCTCGCCCGCGCACTCCGCCCTCGCTCCAAACGCATCCGCGCGCCACGACGCGGCCCTCGTCCAGCGCTTCCACGCCGGCGACCAAACCGCGTTCGTTGAAATCATGGAGCGCCATCGGGTAAAAATTTTCGCCGCCGCCCTCAGCCTGCTGCGCAACCGCGCCGACGCCGAAGAGATCACTCAAGATACGTTTATCCGCGCGCACCGCAGCCTCGCGCGTTTCCGCGGTGATTCCTCGCTCGCGACGTGGCTGCACCGCATCGCCGTCAATCTCTCGCGCAATCGCTACTGGTATTTTTTCCGTCGCCGCCGACACACGACGCTCTCGCTGGATTGCACTCTCGGGGAGGAAAATAATTCGACCTTCGCGGAACTCATCGCGGCCGACACGCCCAACCCCGCGCAGGAAAACACCCGCGTCGAATTTTCTGCACTCATCGAAACGTGCATGGCCCGTCTCGATCCGAGCCATCGTGAAATTCTCACGCTGCGCAACATCCAGAATCAATCCTACGAGGAGATCGGGGCTGCGCTTCACCTCAACATCGGCACCGTGAAAAGCCGTATCGCGCGCGCCCGTCACAATCTCCGCGCGCAACTCATCGCAGTCTGCCCCGAATTTTCCGCCGCCGCTGAACCCGCAACTTGGTTTGAACCGCGCCGCACCCAGAGCCATCTCACCGTCATATCCGCCTAGGCGGCGGCGTGTGAACCCTCACCCACAGCTCGCGCGCAACCTCGCGATTTCTTCCGCATGAGCCGAATTATCGGCCAAATTTTTTAGTTCCGCAGAATCATTTTCGAGATCGAAAAAGAGCCACGGTGAACCGTCCGGCTTGAGTACCAATTTACGCGAGGGCGTCCGGACGCCGCGCCACACGCGGTCGCATTGCTGCGGCAACGCCACCACGCTCGGCATCGAAATCCGCGCCATCGCCGGCCGCCCCACCCACTCTGCCCCACCCGTCCAGGCCCGCGTCATCGCCGGCACATCGACGAGCGAGACCGCTCCCTCGTCCCGCCGCGCCGCGACACCCACGACCCGCACCAACAACGGCACGCGCACGCTTTCTTCGTGCGGCCAACCTTTGCGAAATAATCCGTGCGCCCCGTGCATGTCGCCGTGGACCGATGAAAACACCACGGTCGTCTCCGGCCCCACCGCCGCGAGCAAGCGCCCGATCGCGCGATCCGTCGCCTCGATGTGCGCATAATAACCGCTGAGCTCGGCTCGCGCTTTGGCCTCTGCTTCACCGCCGCGCGGCACGTTGGCCGGTAAAATAATTTCCCCCGGCGCGCGCGCCGGCACTCCCGCCGCCGGCGCGGTATAAGGCGGATGCGGGGCTTCCAAACTCACGACCGAAAACCACGGTTTTTCTCCCGATGTTTGCGCGCTCAGCCACGTCGCCGCCCGCTCGCAAACGACGTCGCTCTGATAACCCAAAAAATTTTCCGGCACCGGCAAACGCGAACCGTGCAACCACGGATCGTTCAGCAAAAATCCGCTTTCAAATCCTTCCCAAAATCCGAATCCACCGCGCGCTTCCGGCGGTACGAGCATCCGCGCGTGCGCCTCTCCGACCAACGGCGCCTGCGGATCGCGCGAGGCGACGCCCCATTTGCCAAAAAACGCCGTCGCATAACCGCGTGCACCCACATCTTGCGCGATCGTCCGCGCCGAGACCGGCAAC
>Ga0222712_10002164_pt1 | contig 22958 bp, 33 predicted proteins | sample C33_657DmetaG_FD_165043 | JGI IMG/M metagenome (GOLD analysis project Ga0222712, IMG submission 165043) | Estuarine water microbial communities from San Francisco Bay, California, United States - C33_657D | ecosystem: Environmental > Aquatic > Marine > Unclassified | place: USA: California... | reverse complement strand
AGATGCTCAAGGTGGTAAGGGAGCGCCGGGAGCTATTCGACGAGATGAAGGCGAAGCTGGCTGCCATTGAGGGCAAACTCAAGTGAGGTGCCAGAGCTACTGCATCCGTGAGGGGTTGGCGTACACCTCCAGTCGATGCCGCAAGGCTTGCCCCCGGGCAAGCTGGTGGCGTTGGTTGTGGCACCTGTTCACCGGGGGAACACTATGATCCTGCAAGCCCTGCTGCTATTGTGTCCATCCGATGTGGTCTACATCAACCCGCAAAGCTCCAGTACCTCCGGGTACCGGGACTTCGGGTCGCCGTACGGCGCATGGTCCCAGAAGATCAGCATCAACCATGCGTTCAACGGCATCACCGATAGTGCCGTAAATTTGTTCCGTGGCGGGGACTACACCGGCACGGCCACATACGCCGTGATCCTGTCGGCTGATGCTACCGGTACTCCCGGCACGGTGATCTCCATTCTGGGCGGTGGCAACTGGGCGGACCTTGGAACCAGCGCAAGCGGGTATTGGGCGCAGTCTGGGACGAAGTCTTTTGCCCAGCAAGCCGCCGGGGACTACTGGCTGTCGGTGTACACCGCCAACGGCAATTCCGACTTGTTTCGCTGGTCATACGGCGACAACACCAACGCCGGCCAGACAAGCGTCTACAACAACGATTTCCAGCTGTGGGGCTACCCGGCCCAGAACAACAGCCTCGGGGCGTATGTGAACACGACGGCGGTTCCGGAGCCGGGTACGCTGGTACTCTGCTCCCTCACTGTCTTATACGCATGTGGTGTCATCTTTTTTCGCAAGTGGAGAGCAAAAAATGTTTGCAGCGTTGCTGATTAGCCTGTTCGGGCAGGATTTGAAGCTGCCCGCCGAGGTCAAGGGCCAGCCCAACCAGTTCGTCACCATCGTGGGCGAGACGAAAGGCGAGATCATCAAGTTCGTCGCCGTCGATCCCGGGCTCTCGATATTCCCGGCAGAGCTATTAGCCACTAGAAAAGCGACAGTTGTCACCGGCCCCGCCGGACGCTACCGGGTCTTCTGCTACACCAGCATCGACAACAAGCCGACCGACCCGGCCATCGTGACCGTGGTCATCGGGGATGGTGGGCCAACACCACCCGCACCGATTCCTCCCGGCCCGAAGCCGCCCGAACCGACCCCGGACATCAGCAACGACCCTTTGTATCTGGACCTGCAGAGCATCACGGGCGGGCTGCAGGAGCCGGACCAGAAGAAGAACCTCGCCCTGCTAGCCAGCGTGTACGAGCGGGCCAGCAAAATCCCCAGCGCCGCCACCATTGGCTCCCTGTACGCCGAGGTAAAAAAAATCAGTAACGCCACCCTGCCCGCCGGGGTGCTGCAAGCCGTGCGGAACAGGCTGGGTGAGGAACTGCGGACCACGCTGGGCGACCTTGTGGACGCACCCGCCAGCGCGGCCAAATACGGCCCAACATTCGCACGGGTATCCGCCATTTTGAACAAGCTCGCCGGGGAGGTCCGCTGATGTCAGAAGAACTGGGGCAGGGCTGGGTCGAAAATCCCGAAGCCGTTGATGCCGTACTGGAGAGCCTGCCTTTCCCGTCGTTCGGGTCCACACCAGCAGCAGGCCTGTCGTTCGAAGAGATACCGGACGAGCTGCTGGGCTGGCGTGTCTGGAAACAGGTCACCGGCAAGGATTGGCCCGTGTTCCATCAGGGCGGCGTGGGTAGCTGTGTGGCGTTCGGCACCGCGTCCAGCATCGTGTACACGCTGTGCAGCGAGATCCTCGCGGGCGAGCCTGAAGAGGCCTTCATTCCCTGCTTTGAATCCATTTACGGACTCAGCAGGGTTGAAATTGGCAACAGGCAACTGGGAAAAAATGACGGCTCCATCGGCGCGTGGGCTGCAAAGGCCTGCCGCACATATGGCGTGCTGCCGCAGGGCATCTACGGCAAATACGACCTGTCCCAGTACAGCCAGTCCCGATGCCGGGAATGGGGATGGTCCGGGCTGCCCGACGATCTGGAGCCCGCCGCACGCAAGCACCCCATCAAGGAGACCACGCAGATCAAGACCTTCAAGGACGCCTGCGTCGCCCTCGCCCAAGGCTACGGCATACAGGTGGCCTCGTCGGTCGGCTTCAGTCAACGCCGTGATAGCGAAGGCTATGACCGGGCTAGCGGCAGATGGGCACATTCAATGAGCTACATTGGCTACAAGAAGAGTGGCAAAAGGCCGGGGCTATTTATTGTCAATTCATGGGGCGGTTCGACCACAACTGGTCCGACATCTCATCCAGACGCCCCCAAATCGGGGTGGTGGGTGGACGCATCAACATGCGACCGCATGCTTTCACAAGGTGACAGTTTCGCGTTCAGCGGGCTATCCGGCATGCCCAAACGAGTGGTCGATTGGTCGTTGATCTGATCAGCTCGCTCTGTCATAGAGCCGCCCTCCCGGGCTCCACACAGTCTGATGTATATGTCTTTAATACTGCGGGATGGAAGAGGGCTGCGGTCTGGCTTCGGGTGGGCTGGTCCGGTATGGGCGGTCGGCTGGGGGTGGCAGGGGTGGCAGGGGTGATTGTACACGTGTACTATGCAAACCTGTCAACCCCATGTTTTTGACAACGCCAGTGGGATCAACACGTGTCAACAACTGCTGGCATCCGATATGCTGACGTCCCCCTGCCACTCGTCACGCCCGAGCTAGAGGGCTTTCTCCGGGCGTACCTCGATACGCGAAAAATCGAATGGTTCCCGCCCATGCCCGGCGGGGCCAAGGCCAACTGCTATAGCTATTTCTTCAGACAGCCAAAGATAGAACTGTCAAAGCTCATTTGGCCGTGCGCCATCGGTCGTTTTGCCACCGCCCTGTTTGTGGCCTCAAATTCGCAATACAACGCGATCCTGAACAAGGTAGACCAAAGCCCCATCCGCAAGGCAGAAAGCCTCGTATTGGGCCAAAAAGAGGGCTCTACGGGCAAAGTAAACATCATCGACGTAAAGATGCACCTGCTCAATGCGGTGAAGGTCACGGGAGCGCCCGTTGACGACCACACCTTGTGGCTTTTGCCGCTTGTGGACGACCGTTATTACGCCCTGCTGGGTGCCAAGGAGGCTTGGACCCTCAAGCCTGAGAAGGAGTGGGACAAGTGGTTCATGTCGGCCTTTGAGGCCGCAGGCTACCCGTCTTTCCGATACGACCCAATCGATGCAAGCTATGGCGGACCCGGCAGCCTGTACTGGCCGCAGGACAACACGCCCCTGATGACTCCGTTGATCGATTCCGCCGCGTACTGCATCAACCGCAGGGTGGTGAAGCAGCTCGACGGCGAGATCGACCTGATGGACATCGGCACAGCCGAAAGCCTGTATAAGATCCGCGAGGGGCAGGCAATCGTGGCTGGCGACCGTGGCAAAAATACCCGCATCGTGCTGCCGGAGATTATGAGCTTCAAGTGGGGTGGCGGCGAGGTCATCGACGTTGCCACGGATGGCCTTTTCCCGCTGGAGACCAACATCGCGTGGAAGGGCGTGCACGCGTACTACATGCGCTGTGACATTCCGCCGAACATGGACACCGAGGCGATCTCGTTTGCCGAGTTGTACGCCGAGGACAACCTGCGCTGGCGCTTCATCCGCCAGAACATCACCTTCCCGGGCATCGCCAACCCCCAGCTCACGGGTGCCGAGGATCGCGTGGAGTTCGTGGTCGATGCGAACACCGCCCTGACCACCATCTATTCCGAGCACAACGACATGGTGGACTCCATGTCGGTCAATCTGGACCCGACAAAAGACCCGAACTGCGAGGACTGTGGCGGGGGAGGCGGAGGGCCGGAGAATTGCCCAAGGGTTTCTCTGGTTGGCTGCACTGCTGGCATTATGATGGTGGGCTACCAGCTCAACTGCGAAGCTGTTTCCGAGCCAGTTCAGGGGCCTCCGACGGGAGGACCAGTCGGAACTATCGCAATGTGGGGGACGGCAACACTGCCGAACGGCTGGCTGGAATGCAATGGTGCTGAATTTGATCCTCTGGTGTTTCCAGAGCTGTTCGACGTGCTCGGCGAGAGGTACGTACCGGACCTTCGCAACCAGTTCGTGCGCGGCAAAGGCGACAAGACGGGTGGCTTGTTGTCCCGCAAGGGGTGGACCACTGGTGCGCCGAAAAACCCGTTTGTCGCGGCGCAGGCCGGAGACCATCAGCACTCTGGTGGGGCAACATCTGGTGGCGTTGTTGGCATCGGAAATCCGGACCCAGCTGGTGTTAAATCTGGCAATACGGGCACCTCGGGAATGCACACGCACACCATCACGGGCGGCGACAGCGAGACCGCCCCGGACCATGTCGTGTTGCTGTATATGATCAAGGCGAAACTCTGATGGTCAGCACCTTCAACTGCAAGGGCCAGCAGCCGCAGGTCGAGTACGCACCCGTCTACCTGCAATGCTGGGGACTGGGCAAGCTACCCGACTCGCTTCTGATCGACGTTGGCCCGATGACCCCGAACCCGGACTGGTCCGGCGATGACATGTGCAACGACTATCAGGTGACTGATGCCCCGCTTCGCCGTCAGGGCTGCACGTACACGTACGCATGGTCCGGCAACAACGTTGGCATCGTGCTGACCACCGGATCTTTCGACTACGACAGCGGCACGCCGTTGGAGATCCCAATCAGCGACCAGATCGACCAGAACCCGCTGATGACCGACCCAGCCGGAAGGCCACGCTGGTACATCGGTCCCGGTGCGGCGAAAAATGTCAGTTCGTGGTGCAGCCGATCCGGCGACGAGACCACGCTGGAGATCACCGGCACATACGAGACCGAAACCTGCGTCATGCCGTTCCGCATCCACTACAAGGGGCCGTGACATGGGGCATGGCGCATATGCCGAGCTGCTGCAAGGCGAGTGCATCCGCAAGAACGCCCGCGCCGGATACTACGGTGCCACCAACATCGTCTTTCCGTTCCGGCAGATCTCCGTCTACACGGTCATCGGCACCATCGGCGGCAACAACCAGATCGCATCCACCTGCGGGTGCGGCGTGAACACGATGGGCGACGGCACGCCCGCCACCGACAAGCCGGGCACCGAGCCGCTGCCCGTCATGGCGCTGCCATCCACCACGTACAGTCGCGGCGAGCGTTACGGCAGATCGCCAGCCAACACGCAGACCGTGGATGGCGCGGCAGTCTCGTTCTCCATGCTTGCCGGTGGCGAATCGGTCTACTTCAAGTCCTCCGAGCTGGAGCCATGGCGGCAGCGGTCCAAATACTTCCCGCACCATATCGGGGACACCGGCTACAAGACCTTCGCATCCGGCCCGCCCCTGAAGCACGGCATCGTCTGTATGTCTCTGCGCCGTCGCCTGAAGCGCACCCAGCCGGTCAACAACCGTGACTACGCCGGACGCATGTCGTTTAACTTTCAGGACGCCGACCTGCCAGTCAACGGCCAGTCAGACTGGATGGGGCCATTCCACCCAGCCGGGTACTTCTGGACGAACGAGGGAGTGCCAGAGCCGTTCCTTGCCCGCCAGTTCTACGAGCAGGGCGGATCGTCACCGGCCACCGCGACCGACCCCGCCTTCAAGGGCATCATCCCCTTCTGCTCCCCCATGCCGGTGTACAGGCAGACTGGAGAGCAGGTCGGCAACTACATCGGCTACGCCATGCAGCACTACTTCAGCATGGGCTTCATCCACTTCGCCGAGGCCACCAACTATGTGCCCGACCCGAACCGACCGGGGGACTATGTCGAGAAGCCTGCCTTCCTGCCGGACGATTACCGATCCCCGGTCAACCCGGCCACCGGCAAGCACACGATGCAGGTCAAGCTGCGGGAGCAGTTCTTCAGCCTGTCCTCCAACCTGTACATGGTCGGCGACAACCCGCAACTCGGCTCCCCGAGGATCGCCAGCGCACGCTACTGGTGGTACAACGACGGTCTCTACGCCAACGAGCCGTGGATCAACAAGCCGTACCTCTGCGGATTCATCAGCCCGCAGATGGCGGCGCAGGCGTGGAACTTCCCGCTGGAGTTCCGCATCCTGAACGCCCCTGCCGAGCGGGTGCTGCTTGCCCTTGAGCCGATGTCCACATACCTGACAGCCTGAGTGCAAATATGGCAAATACAGTCGCGGTCGGCACCGACATCTGCGCCGACCTGCCATCCCTGATCGACACCTCGCTGGACTGTTCGCTCTGCACCATCGGGTTCCCGCAGTTCGGCGGCAGGTTCGGCGTGTCCTTCCACACCTCCAATTTCTGCCCGCCCGGAGCCGTTGGGCCTGCGCCGTCGATCTGGCTGAACGGCATGTACACGCAGTTCGGCCAGTTGAAGTGCAAGCAGCCCGGCAACGACTCCGAGCCAGACCCCGGACTATTCGCTGGCATCGGCCAGTTCTCCGGCATCGGCTACACCAACCCGCTGACAGGCCGGGGATCGTCGCACAAGTTCCGCTACACGGTGGAGGTGCGCCCGACCAGCGAGTACACGCTGGATGTCAACTGGATCTGTCAGGTGATCGGCCCACGCTCCGTGTGGTACCCGTACTCGGCGCTGCGCTTTGAGATGGTGGAGGTGCTGGGGCCGAACGACAACCCGTCCATCCCGTACCGCAACCGGCAGTATGTGCCGACATCGGGCACCTCGTACACGCAGTGGAAGGGAGAAACCTTCAGCTACCCTCCGCCCGGAGGCGCAGCCAAGGGCGACATTTACACCACCGAGTGGTCACGCGGTCTCAATGTCCTGCCCAGCCCGTTCCCGCCCCAGACCCCGGGTGGCTGGGCGTTCATGTGGACCGGCACGAAGTGGGAGGGCTCTGGTGCCCTCACCCGCTGGGACATTGAGAAGAAGCGGGCCGACAACGGTCAGGGCATCAGCCTGCGCCGCTATGTGCCCATCGCCGTGGATACCAGCATCGCCGGAACTGGCGACGGCATCACCTCGGCCATGTTCACACTGGGACTGGAGAGCATGCGCGAGGGCTGTGGCGGGGGTGGCAACGAGTTTCCCGACTGCGGCATGTGGTTCCCCACCCTGAACGACTCGTATGGATCGGGCTGGCACACCTGCTTCCGTGTGATCACGCAGCACGATGGAAAGACACCAGTCTTGTCCACTATTGGTGCAGACACGCCCGACTGCGGCAAAGTGTTTCGCGTCGATGATGGCACGATCCAGTACGGACCATTCTGCGGATGCGACAAGCTGGAGATGACGGCGTACGGCAAGTGGCGCAGTCTGAAGAACGATGACCTGCCCTGCTTCTTCCCCGAGGTGGCGCAGATTGGTGTGCCCGGAGAGGACACCGCCAAGGTGCAGGAGATCCAGACCAACGGCACCGGCAGCATCATCATCAAGCAGTTGGATGGCGGGAAAATATGGGCCTGCTATGGTAGCAATTTCAGGGAGAACCCGGACAGTCCAGACAGATGCACGCTGGCCGACTGGGAGTTCGTCGAGGTCACCAACGACAAGGTCGTGGCCACCGGCAGCCCGTATGTGTACCGGCTCCGGTTTGAGCAGAACAAGTTGACCATGTGGTTGCACTCCCTGCGCTTCCCGTCCGACCCGATCATGCCGGATGCCTGCGCCCCACAAACCCCGCCCGCATGGAAGTGGACCTGCGTCAACGGCAGCTGCGAACCATCCCCAGACGGCCAGTACCAGACTCTGGCTGAATGCCAGACAGCCTGCGAGCCACCACCTGCGAAAAAGTGGTGGTGCGTGGGCGGGGCCTGCGTGGAAAGTGCCACCCCGCCTGTCGGCAACACCGGAGGTCCATGGGACACCGCCGAGCAGTGCGCCGCCGGTTGCCAACCGCCTCCAGACCCGCCCGTCGATCCGGTGTGGGTCTGCATTTTCCCGACCGAGAACGAACTAACATGCGTTCAGAAGGAAAGGGCGTGGGCAGACGAGCATGGGGTCGGCTATTGGGACACCGAGGAGCTATGCAACCAAAATTGCAATGGTCCGGTCTGGGTCTGCCTCAACGGCACTTGCGTCTCCATGTCATTGGCGGATGCCCAACTTGCAGGTTACCTGTATTGGCCCAGTTGGACTCAGTGCAATGACAACTGCCAGACCCCGACCAATCCGTATCAGGGCTACTACTGCGTGCCAGAGACCAACCCGATCAGGGGTGCTGGCACCCCGTACACCTGCATCCAGTGGGGCGGCACGCAAGGCCCTCCAGCAGGTGCCACCGGCGGCAAGTACACCACTCTGGAGGACTGCGTGGCATCGTGCGCCGGTTCGCCTGACCCGGAGGAGCCCGGCATCCCGTACTGGTGCGTGGAAGCAGCGAACGGCTCCCGCGCATGCGGCAGGGCGGTGACCGCCCCGCCAGCCACCCTGTCCGGCCCGTACCTGACTCAGGCCGAATGCGATGCTGCCTGCCAGATGTCGATCACCCCGGAGAGTGCCATTCCTGCCCCTGCAGGGCTGTCCCTGCACTCGATCTCCAGCACGACTGACCGGAGGTCCATCGAACGATTGAAGCTGCCATGCGTCAATCTTGGGGCCTCCAAAGGCCAGCGCAAGATGGACTGCCGTTGTGGCTATGTTGAGGTTTTTGAATGCAAAAAACATGGCGAATGCACGCGCATCGTCCAAGGCCTGACAGGCGTGCCCGTCTGTGCCACCTGCCCCGACTATTCGGCACCATCCTGACAACCTGTTGACATGTGAACACCACAATGCTATAGTGGTTTGCTCACTTCACATGGAGGTTGTCATGTCCACCTGCTACGATTGGACCCTCGAGAAGGTTGTTGACGGTTCCATCGAGAATTCAGCCACCTCGCGGGTTCTGAAGCCGTTTGTCGATCTCATCGACCAGATTGATGGTTGCTCCGACACTCCCGACGGTTACTGCCTTGGCGTTCACGTCATGCGTGGCAAGGGCAACGACATCGAGGGTTACTGGGGCTACGCGGAAAGGCGTGACAACGGACGTCTCTACCTGCCGGTGGAGGCTGAGTCCATGCGCGGCAACAGGGTGGTGATACCGGCGCGGTTCCACGTCGAGCTGGAACTCGCTCAGGACAAAATTTACGGGAGGCCTGAAAAAAATGGTCAGTAGAGACGAAGACAAGGTGAGCAAGATGGTTATCGTTCGCGAGCCATCCGAGGGTTGCTACAAGGTTCTGGTGTACGCAAGGGTCTGGATCGTCATCGGATCGTTCAGACGTCTCAGCGATGCCCGAAGCTACTTCCCGAAGGCTCAGCGCAAGATTGGTCACGTCAACAACGGAGCACAGAGCAATGGACATCAACAGCATCAGGGAGCCGATGTTTCTGAGAGTGACATTCACGAGGGACGAATCGAACCGTCTGCCGCTGGGCGCATTGATTGAGCTCGAGCGGTTCCTCACCCCGGGCGGCGGCAAGGTTGTCACCCGCAACAGGCTGCAAAATAATTACATCGACGTGTTCCCCAACAATCCGGTCCAGCTCCTCGGTGCCCTTGACATTCTCGCCCGATTCGCGCCGAGCCGGGGCGGAACAGTGGTTTCGGTCTGCATGTACGAGTTGACCGAGAAGATCTACAACCGCGTTTTCGGAGGCAAGCGATGAAACCCACAGAAGTTCTTCTTGAGCAGGGCACGACCGAGTGGCTGAAGTGGCGCAACGGTGGCATCGGTTCGTCCGACGCCCCCAAGCTGCTCGGGTTCTTCGGCGGTCTGAAGAAGATGAAGAAGGAGCCGCGCAGCAACTGGCAGATGCAGCGGGGCACGATGCTCGAGCCTCACGCCCGCATCCGCTTCATCGAGGAGACGGGCATCTGGCTTCGCCCGTCATGCTGGCAGCATCCGACCAAGCCGTACCTCCGCGCCAGTCTGGACGGACTGTCGGACGACAACAAGCTGCTGGTGGAGATCAAGTCACCCTCCATGAAGAGCCACCTCGAAGCTCTGGATGGCAAGGTGCCCGAGCATTACAACATCCAAGTCCAGCACCAAATGCTGGTCCTCGGGCTGAATAGCGCACTTTACCTGTCGTACAATCCGGACCACCCGGACGAGAAGTGCCAGATGACCGCCATCCGCATCGACAGGGACGAGGACATCTGCAACCGCATTCTGGAGAAGGCCTCGGAATGGGTTGAGCAACAAAAACTTTCCGTCAACCCGTGACAGGGTTGCCAAAATCTGATACAATCCCCGGCTCTGGTTGGCATGTGTCACCAGAGCTTTTTCGTTTGCACGAGGTGACTCGCATGAAGTCTCTATTTGCCCTTCCGCTGGTGGCAATCTCCGGCATCGCCTTCGCGGGCGAGAAGTCTGCCCCCGTTGTGACCCAGCAGGCTGTCGTGGTCAGCTCGTCTGACTGCGCATCCGCATCCCGCCTCGGTGGCTGTGGTGGCGGTCTACTGTCCCGCCGCGCCGAGCGCCGTGAGGCCCGCGTCGCCAGCCGTTCCTGCGGTTGCTCCGCAGCCACTGCCACGGTCTGCACCGAGCAGCCCGCCATCATCCGCACCGAGTCGATCTACCGCACCACCAAGGTGGGCGAGAAGACGACCATCGTTCCCGCTGGCGCGGCCCAAACCGTCCAGCCCAAAACTGGCAAGTAACACTGCCCGAACCGGCCCGGCGATGGGCACTGCCGACGGGGCAGGGATCGACCCTCTGCCCCTTTTCTCATGGATGGGACACACGATGCTCAGATTTGCGATTACAGCCGCTCTGGCCCTCTGCCTGACCGAATCCCTGACCGCAGGCCCCTTCCGGCGTTTTCGGGGCAATTACGCACCGGCAAACGGTGGTGGCGGGGAGGTTGATGGCGAGCTCTACAGCGCCCAAGGCGTCGCGAACCGGATGGCGCGTTTGTGCAGAATGGGGCACATGGGAAACCCGACCGGCGGTTTTGAGGGCGTGGGCATGGCGTCCACTCCAGACGCCGCCCTCGCCAATACGTGCAGGCCGCACGGTGGTGCTCCACGGGACTGGGGTGTGGCTCAGGGTGCCAACGGCATGTTTTACGCCTGTCGGAGGTGGTAAATGGGCATTACGAAAAAAGACCAGATGGACCGGGATGACCGCGAGTACACCATGCAGCACTGCAAGGAGTGCGACGGCAATCTGTCCATGGCTTGGGACGAGGGTGGCTGCACCTGCGACGACCGTCACGAGCGTGCCATCCTGAATGAGACGCTCAGGGACATCCTGCAAGAGAACGAGCTGCTCACCATTGACGGGCATGACTCGGCGATCATCGGTGTGGTGGAGGACACGCTCGGCATGCGTGTCCTGTACGACACCAACAAGATCACCGCGAATCTTGTCAAGGGCGGCATGACGTTCGAGGAGGCTGTCGAGTATTTCGACTTCAATATCCTCGGGGCGTACGTGGGCAAGAACGGCCCGATGTACACCACGGTCATGCTGAAGAAGTGACCATGCGGCGGGCGGCATCATGTGGTGCCGCTCGCCTTTTGGAATTTTTTCAAACCTCATGCGACGTTCCTGTGTCTACTTAAACGCTGGGACCAAATATTCGCCAAAAGACACGGCGAATAAAAAAAAGTCACAGTGGCCACTTGCCAACCGGCTGTGGCGAATGTAGTATGAGTGGTAGACCTGTCACTGGTGTGACAAGTCAACAACACTGGAGCGAGCCATGAACACCGAAAACAACAACAGCAGCACCGCGCTTTCCGCAACCGGCGTCGATGTCAAACCGGCACCGGCCCACCTCAGCCAGAACGAGATCATCGCGGCCCACGCCGTGAAATCCGGCATCTACAAGGGCCTGACGTACCAATCGGCCCTGATGATCCTGCAGATGGCCAACGAGCTGGGCCTGCCGATGGCTCAGGCCTTGGGCTCCATGCACCTCGTCGATGGCAAGCTGGTGATGAGCGCCAACCTCATCGCGGCTCTGGTCAAGCGCAGCGGGCGTTACAACTACAAGGTTTTGGAGCAGACCGACAAGGCCTGCACCATCGAGTTCTTCGAGAAGCTGGGCGTCAGGGACGGCTTGATCGTCTGGGACAGCCTTGGCAAGTTCTCGTGGAACATGGACATGGCCAAGCGGGCCGGTCTGCACACCAAGCAGGTGTGGCTGAAGTTCCCCGAGAACATGCTGTTCAGCCGCTGCATCACGTCCGGTGTGCGCACGTTCTGCCCTGATTTGACCGTGGTTGCCGTGTACGACAGCGAGGAGGCCGAGAGCTTCGATCGCAGCGCGTACAAGCACCAAGAGCAGGGCGCTGCCGCCCGCGAGCCCATCAACATCGCCGATCTGGCCAAGTCGGTTGTCGCCGCAAACAACTGACATCACCGTGCAACGCCCCGGGGTTGTCCCGGGGCATTGTTTCTCAACTGTTTCTCCGGGGAGTTTTCGCAGCTATGGCTATCGCAGAAGGAATCTATTCGGGTGAAATCATCCGAACCGCAGTCGCGGACCACAGAGACGGCAACAAGAAGATTCTCGTGACCGTGAGGCTCGAGAATGGCGAGGAGGTGATCTCCACGCTGTGGATTCACAGCCCGGGAGGCCTTGCCCGCACCAAGCGGGTTCTGAAGGATCTCGGCTACTCCGACACGGGGCTGACCCCGCTGGCCATCGGCCAGAACAACCTGATCGGGCAGCGTTGCATCATCACCGCCAAGCCCGGCAACAACCCCCAGTACATGAACTACGACCTGTCCGCGCCCCGCAAGGCGCAGGCGACGGTGACTGACCCTGCCGAGTTGTCCAAGTTCGATGGCCTGTTCGCCGACTCGCCCAAGGGCGACGACGACCTGCCTTGGAACAGCAACTGACCCCTCGGGGTGGTGCCCGGCTTGTTTACCGACCAACCCACCTCTGTGTCGGGCATCACCCCTTTCCTTCCTGCTCGAAAGCGAGGCCAGCATGCCAGTGAGAGTCAAGCCGCTGCCAACAGTTGATCGCCTTGCCGAGCTGTTCGACTACGAACCGGCCACCGGGCTGGTTGTGAGGAAGGTTTCCGTCAATTACAACGCGCCCGCCGGGTCCGTTGTGGGCAATGCCTCGAACAGGCGCGGTTACAAAAGGGTACACGTTGACGGAGTCCTTCTTTTTCTGCACAGGGTTGCATGGGCCCTCCACTACCGGGCTTGGCCTGACGCCGACCTCCAGATTGATCACGTCAACGGCGATGGTGGTGACAATCGTCTCGAAAATCTGAGGCTGGTTACCAACAAAGCCAACAGTCAGAACCGTCAGAAAGTTTTGGCCAAATCTGGGCTGCTTGGTGTTTCCCAGTCAAATCGAAAAAAGCCATGGGTCGCCCAGATCTCCATTAACGGAAAGCAGACTTGCCTTGGGTACTTTTCCGACCCAAACGAAGCTGCTGCTGCGTATGCGTCTGCAAGAAAGGAGCGGGACAATGGATGAAAACATGTTGCCAAGGTGGGTTAGAGAGCACCGTGAGTTTTACGGGGCCCGCATCTCGCTTCACCAGTACCGCCGATTCGACCAGATCCTTTGTGGCGAGATGGGTGCTGACGGAGACCTTCTTTTGAAGGCGACTGAGGAGATGATCCGTTCATGTTTCAAAGGTTTCCACGAGGATCACTTGCGCTTTCTCCAGAACTACATCGCCAAGAACGCGCCCCCGTGTGACACGTGCCATGGGCGTGGTTTGGTGGATGTCCCGAACCATGGCCCGCGCCGCCTGATTGCCCCGCGCATTGGATTTCTCTGCTTTTGCGCCGTCGGCATCCGTGCCCGGGGACGCTACCCCGATGCCGCCACCATCGGCGAGTACGAGGCCAAGCATGGCAAGGGTTGGCGGGCCGAGTTGCCGCAGGACACGCGGCTGCCCAGTCCGGATCTGGCCGTGGAGCCCGGCAACATGGGCCCAGTCTTCCGCTCCATACTGGAGAGGCTGAAGCGAGGTAGCGCGAATGTCGCAGTTGAATGGGACACAGCTTTTGCAGGAGATACTGGAGTCGCCCAAGGACAGCCAGAGCCGGTTGGCCAGTGACGCCTTGTGCGGCCACTACGCGGGCGTGACCACGTTCTCCGAATCGGAGCTGGAGACGCTGGTCCAGATCATCAGGGACTCGATGCGGGAGGGCAGAGATGACAAGTGACGAGTGGGGCGAAAGCATTCTGGAGATGGACGCCGAGACGCTGTCCATGCTTTTTCAGACCATTCAGGGTGAATATGATGCCCTGTCTGACCGTCTGGTCGAGGTCGGCACGAGGCTGATGCGGGTGCGAAACCTGCTCATCGACAGGGGGGTGGATGATGGAAAATCCTGAGTCATATGCTCTGGTATTGCGCCGCGATCCGATCACCGGGCGTTGGCGATGGCGGGTGAAGATCGTGTCTGAGAATGGCGCTTTCAAGTCCACCGGCTTGGAGTCGGCCAAGCGTCTTGCTTGGGATCAGGCCATCGAAGCCATTTCGGAGGGTGCCGTCGTCCTGCAGGAGAACGGCATCATCGACAGAGAAACGGACGGTGATTGATGGAAAAGCGTGATGATGCCAACCATGTGGTCAATTCCGAGCCCGACCTTTTCGGCCTGAATGGCGTGGGCCGCGACGAGCTCAAGCGGCGCTTCTTCGAGGGGCGGGCCAGCATGCGCACGGTGGCGCGTTTCTACAGGGTCACCGTCAAGGACGCCGAGGAGATCGTGGCGCTGTGGAGGCGCGAGCGCGATCTGGATCTCGCGAATGCTTTCCGCAGGGGCCCGCTGCCGGGCGAAGGGACTGAGTTATGAGCGCACCCGACAGTAACCACACCCTGAGCGAGCTGCAGCATGCGCGTGCCGAGGTGGACAGGCTTCGCCGCGCCATTGCCAAGCATCGCGACGAGATGAAGGAGTACAAGGGTGCGTTTTACGACGAGGCCCTGTGGCGTGCATTAGACGACAGCGTTGCTCTCGAATCAATTGCGACACCTTGGGATTGATCAGCATGGACCGCTACAAGAGGCTGAGGCTGAAGATGGTGGAGCACCCGACGCAATTGCGACCGGGGGAGTCTCCATTTTCATCGAACCTTGTCACCGGCAAATCCATCAACTTCCCGATCGCGGCCACCTGCAGCCCATCGACTGTGTGTGGTGCCACCTGCTACGCGGGCTGTGGCCCGATCACGTGGAGCGCCAGCATCGCCAAGCAGTACCGCAATCTGGGCAGTTGCAAGGCTGACCCCATCGCCTTTGCGAAGCTGGTGCTGGAGGACTACAGGGCGATGAAGCTGACCTTCATCACGTGGAATGGTGCTGGCGACCTGTTTGAGGAGTCTGTTCAGGCGATCAACCAAATATCAGAGATGGCACCCAACGTGCCGCAGTGGGTGCGCACGCGCAAGCCAGCCTTGGCTGGCAAGATCAGGCGCTCCTTCAGGACGTGGGTCCACTTCAGTCTGGATCGCGACAGTCTTGACCGCGCCAAACAGATTGACTGGAGGACTGACAGGCACTTTTATTCGTACCAGTATGCTCCGGGCGAGACTGGGCCGTATCCGGATTTTGTCAGCGTGGTGTTCGGGCATGATTACAAGATGCCCGAGGGCGTTGATGGCCCCGAGGTGTGCCCGCTGAACACCAACGAGGACATCAAGGACATCTGCGAGGGGTGCCGCCGCTGCTTCGGGAGGACCGATCTGTGATCTCCATTCCCGTGAGTCTTGCCGACTGCCATGCCGCTTGGGAGGAGGCCGACCGTATCGGCATCCTGAAGAATTCCGTCATGGGCAAGGCTGGCAGCTTTGTCGGGATCATCGGCGAGTGGGCCGTGATGCGGCACCTTGCCGCACTGTCGCCATCGCGGGAGAACACGTACGAACACGACATCCATGTCGCAGGGAAGCGCGTGGATGTCAAATCCAAGAAGTGGGGTGTGAGGCCCGAGCATGACGCTCCGGTCAACGTGCCCGAGTACAGCAGGCAGGGCTGCGACGCGTACATCTTCACGCACGTGTTCTGGCCCGAGGAGCAAAAGCGCCCCACCGAGGTGTTGATTGCCGGTTGGATCAGGCGCGACGACTTCATCAACAACAGCACCTTGTGGCGCAGGGGCGAGGCCAAGCCGTGCGGCTGGGTCTGCACGATCGACTGCCGCGAGATGCCCAGCACCAGCTTGGAGCCCATGGATACGTTTGGGGGCTGGTGTGGTAGCGGGCAGGAAACCGTGGAACGCGAGTGGTGGGAGTGAGGCATGGATGGTCTTGAAACCGCAAGGAAGTGGCAGGCTGCCTTTGCCAACGACGACGTCGAGCGCGACCTGCGTGCCAGCGTCGCCGAGGACATGCCGCCCCGCAAGAAGCGCAGGGATGCAAAGCCTTCCGGCCCCGGCCTGTGCAAGTCCTGCGGTGGCAGGAGCAGGGGGCATGTCTGCTGCGCATCGTGCAGGAAGCTCAATCTCCGGAGGGTGCGCGACAACAACGCCGCGAAGCTCTGCCTGCGCCTCAGTTGCAGCCGGGGGAGGGATGGTTATTCCATGTACTGCGCCGAGCACCGGAGGTGATCCATGGGCAAGTTCAGTCGCGACAAGGGGGCCCGCAAGGAGAGAGCCATGATCGAGAAGCTTGAAAAGATCGGCATCAAGGCCATGCGCACTGCCAACAGCGGCGCGGCCCACACCATCTCCAAGGACCGCGCCCTCAGCGCCACGTATCGCGGCGACCTCTTCTGCAAGTTGGAGGAGTGGGTATTCAGCTCTGAGGTCAAGGCCCGCGCCGACGACTCGGGCTGGAAGTGCGTGAAGGAATGGCTGGCCAACGCCGACATGCTCTTCATTTGCGAGGACCGCAAGGAGCCTCTGGTGGTCATGCCGTTCCACATTCTGTCCATCCTGTCCGACATGGTGCGCAAGACCGACGCCAGTCTGGATTCCATCGCGCCCAACGACCCTGAGTGACCACCGGCATATCGGCGAGAGCCGACGGGGGAGGGCTGGCGGACGATTCGGGGCGCTCATCTCCCCGGTCATGGCTCCGAGCTCCAAATGCCCCCGCCAAGCGCCACCCAGCCAGCGTTTGGTGTGCCATTCTTCAAGGAGGACCAGAGATGCCCGATAGCGTTGCAGAATTGACCGTTTCGGACGACGTGCTGCATGTGGATGGGCATCCGGTCAGCCGCGAGCTGCTGGCCCAATACGTCAAAAACGGGGGCATTCTGGCAGGGTGGAATATCCTGCCCAGTGTCGCCCTGATGATCGAGGATCAGGCGACACCTGATGATAACTCTGTAATGCAGGATATATGTCTTCTGGCCGCTTCTGGCAGGCTGGTGGACCTGCGTCTGGCGGCAGTGGTTTATCGCGCCGCCTCGGGTGAGCGGCATGGGCCGACGTTGATGGCCGACTTTGGCAGCTCCGCGTCGGACTGCATGTGGCTGGTTGCGAAGGTTGGGGCGGAGCGGCTGTCTCGGATGCTCAGGGGGAGTCTGGCCCTGCTGTTGTCAAAGCCGGTGGGTTTGCCGGTGGATCTGGACGAGCTGAAGCGAGCCGAGCACGAGCTGGTGATGACGGGCAACATGCTGGCCGACCTGTTGCAGGGCGACTGCAAGGAGGTCTTCCGGATGGCCAATGGCGTGCCCGACGTGGACGATTTCGGGCTACCCCTTCTGAACGAGGGTGTGGCGATGGACATGGCGCGTGCCTGTGTGTTGAAGGAGTGTCTGGTGGTGCCCGCCGAGGGCATGTCCTTGTCGAAGATGGCCGGGACGTACCCGGGCGTCGAGTTTTTGCAGCGTCTGGTGCGTTATCGCCGCCTGAGACGGGACTTGGCCCGCATGGTGCGTGTGACGCGTTCTGGGCGCATTGTGTGCGACGCTGTCGAGGTGGACGCCATGATGCTGTCCAGCTTCAGGGGTCCGAGCCTTGAGGAGGCAGCCATACGCCGCTTGGTGCGCAGTGACAAACGTCTGTGGCGGGTTGACTTTTCTGACCTGCTTTTGGTGGTGGCCCGCGAGTACGTGCGCAAGCGCAGCGGCTTTTCCAAGTTCATGTTCCACGACTGTGAGACGTTGTCTGATTTGGGGCGGATTGCCAACGGTTACCGCGATGCCAATGTGGCGACGCTGCGCAAGTACGGCATGGCCACGCTGTGTGGCGTGGTGTTGAACGAGTCTGCGATGACCGAGGCTGTGCGTGCCTTTGGGTTCAGGCGCGGCGTGAAGATGCTGGACCGTGTCGAGCGTTTCCGCTCCAACGTGGTGAGGCATTATGGCGAGGAGGCCTGTGTGGACGTGTGGGCCCGCGACATGGCTGCCAGTCTGGATGCGAACCTTTCGGAGGGTTGGCGAGAGTCTATCAGGTGCCCTTTGCGGGCGAAGCCTGAGCATGTGGTTTTCTCGGTGCTCGCGTACGGCAACGACCCGCTGAGCCCTTGGGACCATTCGGTGCTGGACAGTGTCTGGGAGATGTTGTCTGAGCATTCAAACGATATTACTATTGTTGATATGGTAAAAGCACGCAAACGCGACGGACGCCTGTTCCATGCCCTGTTCAACCACAGCGCCAGCACCGCCGACGGCAAGGTGCTGCTGCGTTGCGACAGGAGCTCGGCTGGCATTTGGAGCGTGTTCACCACGGTGCACGAGGTGATGCGTGACATGGCGTGGCGCTTGTTGCGCAACCATGGCCTGCTCCTGAATGGCTTGGCCGCTCAGGAGGTGGTGTTCGAGTCGGGTGGCAGCATTGACGCCGACGCGGTCGCCGCCCACGCCATCGCCGCCATGCGCGAGTGCACGGGCGGCATGACCGCCCCGGTGGATATAACTGTCTCGAAAAGATGGAGATAGACGATGCAGAGCTTTCTGACGACCGATCAGGTGCTGGATATATTGGGCATTCATCACCAGACCCTTGCCAACTGGGTCAAGAGCGGCAAGCTGCCGAAGCCCTTCAAGATACTGGGTCGCAACCTGTTCGCCGAGGCCTCGATCCTCGAGTGGATCAAGGGCGAGCGCGACACCGTGGCCGGTATCTACGCGAGGTTTATGAAGCTGAAGGAGGAGGAGGTCACGCTGTCGAAGGTGGACTTCGGGTTCCTCGAAACTGAAGGGTCACCTGTTATACCTGAAAATCGCTCCCCCGAGCCTGCCCAAGTTGCCGCAGATGCCGATTTTGACTATGACGACGAGGCTGAGTGACGGGGTTGAGGGGGTGTAGTGTGGCGGAAATATGGTCGATTTATGCTGGATTTATGCTGGATTTATGGGCAAAAAACACTAATGTTGTGGAAATATCGCTGTTGTAGCCCATATTTGGCATATCTGCACCATTTTGGTGGACTATATGGCATTGTGCACTGATGTGGTGGCAATTATTGTGCACCGCGTGTGTAGCTGATGGCGATTACACACTCCGCGGGTGGCAAATACAATGGTGGAGTGGCGTGGTGGACTACTTTGGTCGATGCTCGCTGCTGTCGATGTCGATGACTACAGTGGGCTGTGATATTAAAGACACTCAATCTGATGGACAGAACGGAAACGCGCAAGCCCAAGTGATGGAATTTTTTTTGGAGGCTGGGAAAATGACAGTCTACCTTTGCCCGCTGTGCAAATCGTCGATCAACCGTGGCCAGCGCCTCTGTGGGCACTGCTTCGCCAAGGCTGGGTACAAGGTGGCCTGCGTGATCTGCCTGAAGAGCCACGACAACAATGCGCCGCGATGCCAAGACTGCGCGAACCCGAAGCCCGCAAAGGGGCGGAGGGAGCGAAAGAAGGGGCTGGGCGGCATGCGGATCGACAGGGCCAAGCCCAAGGGGGCCCCGCGAGGGCAGGATGCGGGCGAGGAGGTCTATTGCAGAGTTCCGGCCTGCGGCAAGCCGATTCGGGGCAAGGTGCACGCATCGGGGATCTGCTGGCACTGCTTTGCCAGTCGTGAGGAGAACGCCCATATCGTGGCCCGCGTGAAGGCGCGGCAGGAGCTGGAGCGCCAGAGACGGGCTGAGGCAGCTTTGGCCGCACGCCTGTCCATTCTGGAGCGCGAGCAGGCCCACAAGGCCCGCGTGGAGTTCCTGTCGGGCAAGTGCTGGACCCGCGAGGGCATGCGGCTGGATGGCAGGACGCCCATGCAGTGCTGCTACGCCGACTGCCGCGCCAGCCATGCCGGTAACGGGTTTTGCCGCAGCCACCAGCCCCCAGCGGACAGGCTGAAGGGCGCGGTGGAGGCGGCAAAGGCTGTCATCCGCGAGCGGGCTGGCCTCCCAGTCGATCAGGCAGGCTGAGCCAGCTTGGCCCGCTGGACCACCACCTGAGCCTCGCCGTTGCGGGTGGAGATCTCCTTGACGGTGGCGGTGAAGCTCACCGCGTCGCCCTTGTCGCCCAGATCGTTCCAGTAGATGGCCGTGTCGCCGTTCTCCAGCTTGATCTTGGTCAGCACCCAAGTGCCGAACTTGCCGGGCCCGCTGACCCGCATGGTGATGGTGCCGCTGAAGCCCTGCCGCGTGCCGGGGGTGTAGCGGGTGGCCAGCTCGGCTGCCGCGCCGTCGGCCTTGGCCTGCAGGGCAATCTCGGCGGCTGCCGCCGCGCGGGCGATCTCCTCCTTGGCCTGCTTCTCGCTCAGCTCGAGGTCGGTCAGCCCGCCATTGCGGTCGCGCTGGGCCTGCAGGTCGGCCTGCTGGGCCTCCCAGCGCAGCTCGCCGTCGGTCTTGCCACCGTTGCGCTCGCGCTGGGCCTCGAGCTCCAGCTCAGCCCGCACGTTCTTCAGGACGGTGCGGTGACCGACCTCCTCCCAGCGGCCACCGCCGCAGCGGAAGCAGACGCCGAAGGGGCGGAACACGCCCGTCCCGTGGCAGCGCGGGCAGGGGATCGCGAAGCCCCCGTTCTTCAGCTTCAGGTAGCCGATCTTCTTGGCGACGCGGGCGATGGTCTCGGCGGTCAGGGTGGTGGTGGCCATGGCTTGCTCCTTGTTGGTTGTCGTCTGCTGTACACCTCTAGTATAGACCGCGGACTGTGACAAGTCAACAAGTTGCCAAAGAATTTTCACGTGGCTGGTTGCCGGGGCATGGGGCGCGATCCTCGCCCCATTTCGGTGGTAGACGGAGCTCAGGGAAGGAACACCCGTCAACGCCCGTCATCGACTGCCCGCTAGTTCTCAGGTAACCCCGGCAGCGGCTGCAACGGATTCCAGAACAATCAGCCGCCCCAGCCACGCGTGTTTCAGGCGGTCTCCGCGCCTGCGGACTCGATCAGGTGGACCAGCGTCTCGTTGTCATAGCCGCTCAACACCAGAGCGCCCGCCAGATCGCCGTCCCGCCTCAGCTCGGCACGGAAGGCCTCGCGGGGCCGGGCCCACGGGGATTCCGGCTCGATCAGGCCCACACCGCGCCAGTCGCCCGCGATCAGGCCCTCGCTGGCCAGATCCTCGAGGCGGGAGGCGAGGTCAAAGTCGCCCTCCCAGCGCACGGGGCGCTGCCCGTCGCGGTAGACCGTCAGGCGAACCGGGTAGATGTAGTCGGAGTAGATCCGCGTGAGGCGCTTGAAGCTGATCAGCTCGTCGGGCCACTCCTCGCCGTACTCGGGCGTGGTGGCATGCTCCTCGATGATCTCCGCCATCCGCTCCGCGTGCGCCCGGCTGTAGCCCCCGCCCAGCGGGTGACCGACGCCCAGAATGTGCTGAACCAGACTGTCCTTGCTCGTGATGATCATGGCCCTCTCCTTTGCAGAATTGCCCCTGTTTCCCGCGATCCCGCCCGCCCTTGGGCATCCGGTCAAGCCGCGATGCCCGCCTCGATTTTCATGCTGGGCAGCCGCTCCAGCGACAGCACCATCGTCGTGTAGCCGATGCAGCCCTGCTTCCAGAGGTCCACCACCACCTGCACCGCCAGCTCGCGCACTTGTTGTTCGTTCATGGCCGTCTCCTTGTTGAGTTGCTTGACACTTCCAGTATAGACCGCGGACGTTGACTTGTCAACATGTCACTTGGCGAATTTCTTCGCGTTGGACTTGCGGCAGCGGGCGATCGCGGCGTTCACCCACTGGTGGGCCTCGTCAAAGGTCAGGGACACCGAGCTGGAGTACGAGCCGCCGAACTCGACGCCGTTGCGGGTCACGTGCACGCCAGCCACGAAGGTGGTGCCCAAGTGCTCGGGCTTGCAGATCTCGCCGCTGCCGACAGGCTCGCGCTCCACGCGGGTCGCGGACATGATTCTGGCGATGCAGCCGACCTCGCGGCCCTTGGCGTCGGTGAAGCCGAACGGCACGTAAAGGTGGGTGATGGTGGTCTGGTTGATGGTGGTGCAGGGCACAAGCTTGGTGGTGGTGTTCATCGTCGTCTCCTTGTTGGTTGCCGTTCACTCCACACCTTCAGTATAGACCAGAGGTGTTGACTTGTCAACAAGTTGTCGATCAGATTTTCGCGAATTCTTCCTCGATGACGTCGCCCACGTTGCGGTCGAACAGGTGCTCGTACTCGTCGCGGTGGTCCACACTGGAGGAGTAGCCCCAGTCCTTGACGCCGCTGTCCTTCAGGAAGCGGGCAGCCTCGCGGCAGCCCTCCGCGTTGAGCTGGAAGGCCCAGCGCATGATGCCAATGTGCACGCCGATCTTGTCCTCGCCGCTGATGGTGATGAAGGCCCGCTCGTGCCGCGTCTTCTCGTCGAGGTGGTCGCTGGCCATGCCTTGGATCAGGTCGGCCCACCACGCGGCTGGCCTGCCCTTGAAGTCGTACGTGTTCAGGCTGGTGGCCTGCCACTCGCTGCTGTCGCCGCCGGTCACGTACCAGCACTGCGCGGCCTTGGAGATGCCGTACGGCGCTCCCCGGCGCTTGAGCTCGCTGCGGACTTGGGCGGGGGTGGTCCGGACGCTGATGTCGTATCCCATGGCTCGTCTCCTCGGTTGTGTGCAGATTCATCCAGTCGCCCAGTGAATAAACGCTTTGACAGTCGGCCATAGCCATCGAGCCAGCAGTCCAGCCGCAATTCCGGAGCCAAATATCAGTATTGCTATGATAAAAGCTTGTCGAGCTACTTCTCTACCCAAATCGTTGCCGTTCATCACTCAGTATCTCCCGGCAGATTTCCAATTGGTCG
>Ga0222712_10002163_pt1 | contig 22963 bp, 13 predicted proteins | sample C33_657DmetaG_FD_165043 | JGI IMG/M metagenome (GOLD analysis project Ga0222712, IMG submission 165043) | Estuarine water microbial communities from San Francisco Bay, California, United States - C33_657D | ecosystem: Environmental > Aquatic > Marine > Unclassified | place: USA: California... | reverse complement strand
CGCGCGCCGCGCTCGCGCGCCCCACCCATGTTCATTCGCATTCCCCTTCGTCCTTCCATCGTCCTCGCCTCTCGCGCTCATCGCTTCTCCCTCCTCCTTCGCCTTAAACTTCATCGCGCGCTCGCACTGCGATAAACGCGCGATCGTCGTCGCGGAGCGCGCGCAATCCGTCGCCGCTCGCGCGTCGCTCGCGCTCACCCCGCGTCGCTCGCCGAGCGCTAACGCGCGATCGACGTCGATCACATCGCACGCGTGTGCGCTTTCATCGTCGTCGCCTCCATCGTCATCCCCATCGTCGTCGTCGTCGTCCTCGATCGCGTGGGAGTCATCGATGATGTCGCGAACGAGCGCTTTCATCGAATCGATGCGCGTCGAGCGATCGTTCGCATCGGCATCGCCGAGTGCGAAGATTCGTCCATGGACGGCATTCGCGATCGCGCGCGTGACGTCGTCATCGAACGCGTTCGTTCGCGCGCGCGACATCGCGGAATGACGCTAGGAGGAAATGCGGAAATTGGAAACGCACGCGACGCGCTGCATCGGGCGATCGCGCGTTCCATCGCGCGAGATCGCGTCGCTTGCGTGTCGTCGCGTGCGCGCGCGAACGGATTGGAACAAAAGAGTGCGAAAAAGTCAATGTCGACGAACGAAGACGTCGCGAGCGCGCGAACGAGCGCGGAGGAACACTTGGCGTACGCGCTGCGGAGCGCGAAGACGGGGCCGGAGGCGCGGAGCGCGCGCGTGGGGGATTCGAGACTTGATTTCTTCCGAGGGAAGGATTTCATCACCGCGATGAAGGCGATGCCAGAGATGATTGATATGCATAGCGTGGTGAACGCGAGCGAACGCGCGGCGTGCGCGAATGATCCATCGAGAGCGGAAAAGTTGTTGAACGCGAGGATAGCGCACGTCGGCGGGTTGCTCTTGCATCGCGGGTACGTGGTGAAGTGCGAACGCGTGTTTAAGGATCCAAGAAAAGGACGGAAGAAATTGGTGAAGTTTCCGCATTATTTGCAACAGAGTCGCGATCAGACGTTCACGGAGGATGGGTTCTACGCGTGGATGTACACGCCGCCGATGAGCTGGTCGAGCGTGGCGGTGAGCGGGGCTTTCGCCGTGGGCGTGGTTCTCATGTGCTTGTTCCCGCTCGCGCCGATTTGGTTCAAGAAGGTCATCTTGTACGTGTGCTTGGCGATTCTTGGGACGTTTGGGGTGGTGTTTAGCGTGCGGTTGGTCGTGTTCGCTATGGTGTGGATCGCCCTGGGCGAACATTTTTGGATCTTGCCGAATCTGACAGATGACGAGATTCCGATTAACGAGTTGTTCTCGCCGCCGTGGGGATTCGATCGAGGAGCGAAGAAGATTGGCATGCTACAACGGCTGATGGCGTTGAGCGTGGGCGGAGCGGCGGTGTACGCATTCTATCGCTTCGCCCCGGAGACGGGCGGGGCGCGCGTGTTGACGCACACGGCGCACGACGCGATTTTGGATTTGTTCAACCTCAAGGGCGGTCCGAAGCAACTAGGCGGAGCAGTGAACACGACGAACGCGACGGCTACCGCAGCGTCGAACGCCACGGATGGAATGATCGTTCCTGAAGCGAACACCACCGCGAGCGCTAACGAAACCAACGCCACGGTGATTCCATCGTTGGATGAAATTCTCGCCGAGGTTGGCGACTTTTACGACGAAGAAGAGACGACGGAAACAACGGAAACGAAGTCGGAACTTTAGTGATTTAATAACAAACACAAAAATAATTCATCAAATCAACGCGGCTGGTAGAACCCCAAAGCGTCGCGCACGTCGCGAATGGTCAAGTTTGCGACTTCGTTCGCCTTGTCCGCGCCCTCCTTCAAGACGCCGTCCAAGTACGCGGGATCGTCCATGATAATCTTGTAGCGGCTTTGAATCGGCGCCAAATGCTCGATGATTGCCTCTGTGAGCGCGGGTTTGAAATCTCCCCAGCGCATCGAGCCGCACGCGGCGATGACTTGCTCTTGGCTAAGACCCGTGCACAACTGATACATCGTGAGCAAGTTATTAGCCTCAGGGCGTTCGGGGTTGCCAAACTCCATGCCTTCGATCGTATCTGTCTTGCACCGCTTGATTTTCTTCGCGATGTCGTCCGGGGTGTCCAAAATATTAATTCTTGAGCCCTCCGCCGGGTTCGATTTGCTCATCTTCGCCGTGCCGTCGGTGAGTGACATCACGCGACCGCCCTCCTTTGGAGTAAACGCCTCGGGAACTAACAACACATCTCCTCCGCGCGAGCGACCGCTGGGCGCCTTACCCTTCATCTTCTTCCACTTGTTCCCTCCGTATAATCCGTTCACGCGCTGCGCAATGTCTCGCGTCAACTCCAAATGTTGCCTTTGATCCTCTCCCACCGGGACGACGTCCGCCTTGTATAACAATATATCCGCCGCCATTAATACTGGATAATCCAGCAACCCCACACTCACGTCCTCCCCAGCCTTCCTCGCCTTTTCTTTAAACTGAATCATCTTCTCCAGCCACCCTATCGGCGTCGCGCAATTCAACAACCAACACAACTCCGAATGCGCGGGCACGTGACTTTGCGCGAACACGCTCGCCTTACTCGGATCCACGCCACACGCGAGATATATCCCCGCGCTCGTTCGCGTCGCCTTGGCGAGCTCGCTCGGTTCGTGCGCTCCGCTCGTGATCGCGTGTAAATCCACGACGCAATAAAACGCCTCGTACGTCTCCTGCAGCGCGACGTAGTTACGAATGGCGCCGAAATAATTCCCCAGATGTATCGACCCCGTGGGTTGTACCCCACTCAACGCCCGTTTCCGTCGCCCGTCGCTCGCGCGTTCGCTCGCGCGACGCGCGTCGTCGCCTTCGTCGCTCGCGAACGCCCTCCTCCGCGTCTCCATCGCGTTCGCGCGCCCTTGTCCTAATCGCCCATTCGCGCGCGCGTTTCGCGCACACATGATTTTTTTTCGCGCTCCGACGTGCGATTCCATCGCTTTCGCGCGAGCGAGCGCGCGCATCATGTCTCACCGAATGGTCCGCGCGCGTCCGCGCGCGCCGTCCAATGATGTCATCCCAACAAGACGCTTCACATCGACGTCGCATCATGCGCTCGGAATTCACCCTCGACGCGCGATCGCGCGCGATCGTGTGCGACGAACGTCTCGTCACGTCGTCGCACCGAGTGCGACGAATGCGTGAGATCATGGACGCGGACGCGGACGCGGACGCGGACGCGGACGCGGACGCGCTCGCGCTCGCCCGCGCGCCGACGACGTGGACGCCGATGATCATGTTCCGCCTCGACGTCGTCGTGATCTTGATCGATTGGTTCATCACCCTTGTCGTGCGTCATTGGCGAATCCATTGGGGCGGTTCGCGAGTTGCCGCGACGGGATGCGTCGCGCGCGTACCGACGTGGCTCGACGCGCGAGCGAGCGTGAACGCCCTGGGCGCCTTGGTCACCGGGTGGAGTTCGGGGTTAGGGCGATCGACCGCGCTAGCGCTCGCGCGCGCGGGGTTTGTCGTCGTCTTAGGGTATCGCGTAGGGGAGATGGACGCGGCGCGCGAGCTCGCGCGCGCGATCGAGGGCGAGCGCGGCGAAGCGAGAGTGGAATTCGTCGGGCCGTTGGACGTGACGAAGGAAAAAGATATCGCTTCGATGAGTTTCAAAGGCGTGCGCGCGCGCGGGGTGGATGTCGTCGTCGTCGTGCACTGCGCCGGAGTGTTTGAAGTGGAACGCGCGCGCGGCGGGGGCGACGGCGCGGCGGCGGTGAATTTTCGCGGCGCCGTCGCGACGACGAAACGAGTATTGGATGAGATGAGTTTCGGCGACGATGGATTGGGTTTGGATGGGACAGCGGGAGAGTTTGGAATGCGGAACGTGCGCGTGGTTTTCGTTGGGTCGTTCACGCACGAGTGCGGGACGGCGCGCGCGCTGTCGCTCGGCGCGTTTGAGCGATGGCTCGCCGCGTACGGAACGTCGCCGAGGTATTATAATCCGGCGGTGAATTATATGTGGTCGAAAGTCGCGGTGTGCGCGTACGCGGCGTACGCGCACGAGGAGTGGATGACTAAGTACGGCGGTCGCGTCAGCGCCGTGGTGGTCGATCCTGGGTTGATCGACACGCGTCTCGTTCGAGGGTGGCCGATTGCGATGCAACGAGCGTTTCGATTCGTTGGGAAAACGCTGGGGTTGATGCAGAGCCCTGACGAAGCCGCGATTGGGGTCGTGCGTGCCGTGTGTCTCGCGCCGGGAGATCCAACGTGCCCGTTAGTTTATGGTCCCGCCGGCGTGCGCGTGAGGGAATCGTATTGGATGCGTAACGGCAAGTCGGCGGTGGCCAAGTATTTTAGTGCCTAGGAATTCTTTGTACATTAAAGCATGCGTTTCTAATCTTTAGTTGAGAACTCAAACAGCACCCGCGTGGCAGATGCCGAGAGACTCTTCAACTGCAATCGCAACTTGCTCGTGAGTTTATACATCAACGAGAGTTGCGTGCGCATTTCATCCGCGTCGAGGTTGCGGCTGAGCGTCGCCGTGAGCGAATCACCAAACGAAATCTCAGCCTCAGACCCGAGGGTGAACTGCGACGTGTTACTGAATGGATCCATACCAGGGTCGAGAGAAAGTAAACCGGGCAGTGACGGCGCGGCGGTGAGACGCCATCGAGCTTTACCCACGTTACCGCCGGCTTCAATCTTGGGCATCAACGAGTTCAACGTCGTCGACGCGAGGTTACTAAACGCAATCTTTCCGTCTTGTTCGAGCAATGATTCCACAAGCTGTCCTTCGAATATTCTTGCCGCTTCAGAAGGCGAAAGAGTAGCGTCGCCTTCACCTGGCGTCGCTTGCGCGGACGATGTCAAAATGAGATTGTCCGTCCACCGCGAAGCCGGGCCTTGAATGAGCGCACGGATATCTGATCCGAGGAACGAAACGTCGACGTAAGGATCGAGACCTTGCTCTGGTGAAAACACAATCTTGTTCGGATGATCGCGATCGAGACGAATCTGCGTCGCCACCAAGTTGACATCACCGCGCTCGAACTGAAGCGTGCCACTCGGTTTCAGCTGCCCAGCGTCGACGTAGCCGTCAATCGTGAGTTCGCCAGCGACGCCAAAGTTCAAAACAAACGGGTACACGACGGACATTTCAGGACCAACGACGAGCTTAAGCCCTCGCAATCTAAGGTTCTGCAACTTTTCGAGGTTCTTCTCGGTCATCAACTCGTTCATCTCGTTCTCCTGAGCGGCGCCTTCGCCGTGGCGCGGGTCGTTGGCACGAGCCGCGCGCTCTAAAATCCCAGCGAGCACGCCTCTGGAATCCTTCTTGGTCGACAGCGTTCCGGACTTGGCTTGTTGGCTCGTGGCCTCTTCGGGGTTAGATTGCTGCTGTTGAACGAATGCAGTGCCTCGAGAAAAGCGCAATTCACCGCTGAGCTCTGGCGCGGTCAACGTGCCTTTGGCCACCATGTTCGCATTGAGTTGCCCATTGTAAATGTTTCTCGCTCGAAGATCGAGGCCGTTAATTGTGAGCTTCACCCCACCGGCGGTATCGGCACGAGCGACGAGGCCTTCCCATGTTTCGCCGCTACCGCTTCGTTTGGGTTTCAATACGGGCATCGCACCTTTGATTCGTACAATACCCTTGCCGCTGCGGGCTTCGACGTCGTCGGCGTAAAGCGTGTTGCGCTGAATGCGCACCGTAGCATTCGCGGGATAGATGGGCCGAGAAAGTAACGGAGAGTTGATGCGCGCTTTTCTGATTTCCATCACCCCGTCGTATACTGGCGCTGCGGGCGTACCGCGCACGTGCAAAGACATGTCCGCCGAACCGCTTTGCCACTCAGCAACTTCTGGAATAAACGCCGTGAGCAAAGTCATGCCTTGTTCGCGTACGCGCCAATCCACGGCGACGGACTGATCCTCTGCTTCTGGTAAAGGCACTGTGCCTGCGATGCGCACGAGGCCACTGCCTTCAGCCGGAATAGCCTCAGCTTCAAACTCAGTGCGCCGAGAGTCGTTGAGTTCTGCTCTCGCTTCAGCGCTCTTAAGCTTCACGCTCCCAATTTTTCCTTCCCGCAAGCGCATCATAACCTCGCCTTCTGGTATAGCGGCGGATCCTCCGAGGTGGCCTTGAATAAGAAGATCGCCCCCAATAGGTGGGAGGTCGCTAAGACTTTTGTCGGGCAACAAAGGGCCGATAAACGTACCGACTAAGGGCGCAGGTAAGTCTCTAATTGAGAAAGTCGCGTCTTGGCTTTTGCCGCCGATCGATCCGGTAACAGACAAGCTTGCGGCGTCCGATCTCAGCTCTAGGCGCTTGAGCTTCAAACCGTCGCTCGCATTTGCCGCGCCTTGAGCTTCCACTTGTTCGACACGGTACGGCCCCCACTGCCAATCGGCACCGGCGATATCAAATAGGACCGCCTCGGTCGTTTGAGGCGACGCGAATTCGGTGGCATCGCCACCACCTGTGGCTTGAATCATCCCATGCCACTCGCCTCGCAAATCTTGCAACCCAGGAAGGACGTTGGTCGTCGCCATGGGAACCTTTTCCGCTGACGATTCCACTTCGGATACAGTATCGGATTTGACTTTGGAAGGCGCCACCGTGATGTCAGAAACTTGTTTCGCTAAATCCACAATCGCGTAACCAGTGTCCTCGACACTCTTCAAGAAAGCAGCTTTCGCACGACCATACTCCTCAGGAGTATCTCCCTTGCGAATATCAGTGACAATTCGCAGCGCCGGAAGCATTTCTTCGATATCCGCTCGGGGAACCGCGAGACGGAAACGCCACGCGCCCGAAACGCTCGAATCAAAATCTGTCTCATGCGGCGGTAACGAAGCGAGCGTCGTCAATTGCTCAACCGTCTTCTCCGCAGGCCTGTTCTGCTTGACCACGTTTCGCGCCTGCCTCAAAACCTTCGTAAAAGTATTCGACCTCTTCGGCTTCACGTCTTCATTCGTTAATTGCACGTCCATCTTGGCGTCAGCGTCAACTAGCTCGACGATGTCATCCTTGTCATGATCTTTGAAAATGAATGGGGTGTTTGCGCTCGAATCTTCGCTCTTGGCGACGTCATTCGCGCTGATTTTGTCGATAGCGTCGACTTTGCCCGAATCAATTATACTGTCCACCGCGTGCTTTTTGTCGAGCTTCGAATCGGTGACTTCGGCTGAATCCAAAGTCACGAACACGCCCTCGGGTTTCTTCGTGACGTGATTCGCGATCTGTTCAAGTATCTTTGGCTTACTGACCTGCCACCACTTCTTTTCCGCGACTTCTTGGACGGGAGGCTGAACCAGAATAACTGGATTGACCTCTATAACAGGTTTGATGATTTCAGCCACCGTTTCGACATTGACGTTCATGTCCGGCAAAATTTCGACGTCTTCGGCGATGGTGCGCGAACTAGGTAACGCATCCCACACCTCATGGGGTAAGCAGTATTCGCCATCCGCTTCGTAACGAGATTTTGTTTGCTTCAAACTTGCCCTTTGAAGACTAACGACGCGATCATTCCACTGAACATCAGCTTCAAAAAGCTCGCCTCCGATGCCGCTCAAACGAGGCTGCTTGATCTGTACGCTGCCGTCGCCGACGCGCTCGCGTAAATCGATCTTCGCGCTCGCATTTTCGAGCTTACCCCGGAGCGATGCGATCTCCAAATCATCGATTGAAAGGCCGGCAATATCAACACTTCCCGCAAAATCGTCCACGTCAGCGGAGATTTTCAAGTTATTTCGTCGAATGTTCACCGCAGCTTTGCCTTCGGCTTCAACGGAAGCCTCAAAGACTTCATCAGCGCGATTTTTGGCGCTCAAAAACAAACCAGAAGAAGACGCATTAAGTTTGCCGTTCATTTTAGGTGCGAACTCAAGCTTATTCACGCGCAAGTTATCCAACTGCACGTCTCCAGAGAAGGAAGGAAGAGCATCTTTTGCCACTGCACCATCCTTCGCCGCCGCCGGGGCGAATTTCCCTTTGACTCGTGTACGGCCGCCGAGACGGAGACGCACGCGGTCAGGTGCGCCCATCGCATCCAAGTTGTCTTCGCCGAGCCAAGCCGCTATATCGGCTCCATTTAGCATCAAATCCGCATCGGCGTCCGTAACGGTAGGTTTCCCAGCCGCGATGGCCTCCTCCACGGTTCTTGCCTGCAAAGCAACCTCTAACGGTTGAAACGTCGTCGCAACAGAAGCTTTCAAATCGAGAACTGGCGTTTCAATATTCGTGATGATACCTTCTCGAGCCATGTTGACACTACCCTTATATTCGTCAGCCTCAACGGACCATTGCGCGTCGAGAACTGGTGCCGACAGTGCGCCCGTGAAAGTTGCGTTGGCGATAGCTGGCGACGTTGGGCACACTCGATCGAGCCACGGCGGAGCTTCGCCGGGCACCAACCTCTTGGCGAGTCGGAGCAAATCAATGTCTACGGCCGTACCCTCTACGTTGAGGGCGTTGGGATCAAAAAGCGCCGTCGGCTTGGTCGATACGCGACCCGAACCACGCAGACGACCGCCATCGACGAGCGTTGCTTCGGCGCTGTGCAAGGAGAATGCTCCTTTCTTTATGTCCATGGAAAACACCGCGTTCGCTGATTTGAATGGAACGCGATCGAACGCGGCTACGGCACCTTGATGCGCTGCCGCCTTGATCGCATCTTCGCTCCACGCCATCTCAGTTCCGGGCGTCGCGATATTCAAATCATCCTCCGTTGGGGTTGTCGTCTCCGCTCGGCCTGTGAACACCGGCTTCTCTAATGGACCAGAACAATACAAGAACCCTTTGACGCTTCCCGCCACCGGACGAGGTATCGGGCGCACGCCCAGTGTCTCACGAAGCTTATGCACTTCAACTGGACTCACCTGGGCGCTGAGTCTGTACTCCCCGCCCAACGGATTCAAATCGAGATCGCCAGTGAGCGTTAGCGGGACATGGCCGAAATGCCCTTCGCCTCCGTGAATGTACATCCGTTGGCCTTCGAACACTAAATCTACAGCGGTATCTGCGAAATCGTCCGTAGAGTCAAAAAAGTGGAACCAGAGATTTTTGCCTTTGATCTGTCCCGCAAAATCAGGGAACGCCCAACTGGAAGGGCTCGTGCATGAAATGCGAATTTCACCATCCAAGCGCCCGCCGTGCATGTCGATCGGCAAGGAAGGAATCACTCGTTCTAAAACAGCCCCGCTCATGTTATTCAACTGCACGCGTACTTTCAGATCAGGATACACTCGAGAGCGGAACAGCGTCACCGGACGCTGCTGCGGTGGAGAGAGCGAAGCGAAAACACGAAGATGCCCACCATTGTCGCCCCGCGCTTCTTCGACAGCCAAAGACTTGCGCTCAGACGCGGTCATGGTATTGCGCAAGTGTCTCACTGGTTCAGGAGTTAGCATAGTCGTTCTGCGCTCAAGAGGCGGTGTTTTCCTCGTCGTCGGTCGCGCCGTGAGGTCGATGTCTACGCGCCCCTTGTGATTGATCACCGCCGTGCCTTGCAGATTATTCAACTTTCTCGGCTCTGGATCGCCGACGAGGTGCAAAGCAGCAACACCGTTTTCAACGCGCACAACTCTAACCTCTGCAGCTACGCCGCCGCTAGTCGAACTCGCAATCTTAATCGTCGGCCTCGAGCTCAATGGTGAAGTGTCCTCGGGGTAGCCAAACCAAGAGTTATTTGGCCCTTGACGGAGCGTTGCAGTAACGCCGTCCAAGCGCACCTCCGTGACCAACTTTCGTCGCAAAATCGATCGAAAGATATCGTACGAGATCTTGACCGTATCAACCTCGACGATGCTCTTCTCGCTATCGGAAGGACCTAATACTACTGGACCCACCTCAACGAATTGACCGAGACCAAGCACGCCCATAAACGATAGGCGCTTGCATCGGCCGACTCTCACCGGACGTCCAATCGCAGCGCTCGCCGCGTTACCGATCATGGGCAGACGCGGACTGATGACCGCCGGTCCAACGATGTAATGAAACGCCGCGGAAAGCACAGCAGAGGCTATGAGCGCCCACTTTGCGAGTTGCTTGAGACGAGAACTCCAACGATACCATAGCTCGCGCCACACCGCCGAAAGCGCCGTGGACATGGCCATCGTCCACTCATCCATGGTAATCGGTCCACCGGTGCGCACACCCTTGATCGCATCGGCGGTGACTTTCGCTAAAGCCATAGCGTCGCCCGCGGCTTGACTTACGGAGCTATCGTTCGTCGTGCTCGTGGAGCCGCCGCTCGCCGCCCTCGCCTCTCCCTGACTGTTCCTGATGTTCTCAAGCGCCTGCGCCGCTTCGTTTCTCGCGCGATACAGTGCCTCGCGCGCGAACCCACCCGGCCGCTTCATCGCTCCGCGCGATGGATCGACGCGTTTACGCACCGTCCCGCCCGGTCCCGCCGGCGTCGTCGTCCCGGCGCGCCGCATCCTCACCGTCCCATCCGGCCCTCGCTCGCTCGAACTCGCCTCCACCACCGCTTCGCCCTCATCCACGATCATCTTCGCGCTCGCGCTCGCGCTCCTCGAACTCTCCCCGACGTCGTTCGCGTCCGCGCCCCGCCCGCGCTCCTCCTCCTCCTTCGCCTTCGCCTCGCCTTCATCGCTCCCCCGCGACGTCGACTCCATCGCGCGTTCATCCTCTTCTCCCCTCGCTTTCGCCACCTCATACGCACCATCTATTCCTCGATCGACCGCGACCTCGCGTTCGTCCGCGTTCGCGTTCGGTATCGCGCGTTTTCCCTCATCGAATCGCCGCGCTCGCGCGCTCGCGCGCCGTCCTCGCCTTCGTCCAACTCCCGTCCTCCTCGTCCACGTTCGTCGCGCGACGTCATTCGTCGTCGTCGTCGACGTCTCCATGAATGACGTCGCCATATCGTCCCTCGTCTCTCGTCGACTCAACCGCGATCGATGACGTTTTCAATCGCGCGCCTCGAGCTCGAACGCGAGCTCGAGCGCGAAACTCAAAACTCAAACTCGATCCAAGACAAGATTTATGAATGACCCCAACCTCGCTTCGATGTCACGTCGACGACGGAAGAAGAAACGGATGAATGACGTCACTCGACTTCACCGTCACGAAACGCGCTCGATGACGAAATGAAATTAGTCGCGAACGACGCCTTTCGAGCGATCGATCGAATGGAGACGGATGACTCCCGAGCTCGCGGTCGCGCGCGCGATTGACGCGCGACTAAATGCGACGGCCAATCGCGCGTCGACGACGGGCGACGACGACGGGCGACGACGAGATCGGGGCGATGACGCCCACGGGCGACGCGCGATCGATCGCGACGCCTGTGACGACGTCCGGGACGACTCCGTCGAGGACGACGACGACGAGGACGAGTGGTGGTCGGTCGGTCATACGGTCGGTCGGTCGGTCATACGGTCGGTCGGTCATACGGTCATTCGGTCGACCACCCCTCGCCCCGTCCGCGCGTTCGCGCGCGCGCGCGCGTTACGATTTCACGTCGCGCCCATGCGTTCTATATCTACAGAGCAACACGCGACGATCGTTCGATCGATCGGTCGTTCGTTCGGTCGTCGTTTTCACTCTCGATCGATTCCAATGCCCACGTCGATGGTGTCATGCGACGCGCACACGATCTCGAGTCATTGACTCAACGAGTCCCTCATCCGACGACGACCACGACCGACGCCGTCGTCGGTCACCAGAGCTCACGCGCGCGATGATCCCCGAGTGAGCGCTCGTGTTCGACGTCGAGCGAGCGCGCGAGGGATGTCGACGACGACGACGGACGATGCGAGACGCGCGCGCGACATGTTGCGCGCGATGAAAGCGAAGCTCGACGCGACGGATGAAGGCGTGCGCGCGGCGCGCGAGCTCGCGCGACTCGCCGGCGACGTCCGAGCGACGATCGCGGAGGTGGAGGACGTTTTGGCGATGCCGCGCGGGGGCGACGGGAGGGACGGGGAGACGACGGAGGCGCGATTGACGCGCGAGGCGCGAGAGGCGGTGCGTCCGGTGGAGCGGGCGAAAGAGGCGTTGGGGTTGGTGGAGAACGATGAACGCGCGGTTTTCGCGACGTGGGACGCGCTGGTGGAGTTGGATTTGGATTCGCGCGCGATTCGAGCGGCGTTGTTAGGACGAGGGAGTTCGGAGCGCGTCGAACGGGGGTTCGACGGCGTGGATGAGGCGTGGGTGAGTTTTGAGAAGATTCTGTGGAACGCGTTGCGGCAGAGTATTTTGGCGGGGAAATCGGGGGCGTCCGCGCTCGTGCGGTGCGTGCGCGTGGTCGTGGAGCAAGAGGCGTTGGACGCCGAGTACGAACGGGACGCCGAGGAGTATGTGGAGGAAATAGATGAGACGACGAATAGAGTGCTGAACATGCGACCGCCGGAACCGAAGCGGTGGAAGATGCGCGTATTTCAGGAAATGTCGAGCGCGGTGGAAGTGCGTTTGGCGCTCATCGCTGAAGGATTCAGCGGTCCCCGAGGATCTCCAGGGACGGGAGACGACAGGGAGACGATCGAGCACGTCCTCAACGCGCTCGACGAAAGCCTAGTGTCCCTCGCAGACATGTACGATTACACCATTCCCGCGTTCCCGCCTGACTGGCGAGTGTTCGAGACCATCGTGGCGCCGACGTATCACGCCGGCGTATGCGACTTACTAGCTCGGCTCAGCGCGAGCCCAAATAACACCAATGGCGACATGGTCACCGCCGTGACGTGGGCGTATCATTATTTTGCAGCGATTCAGTCCCTTGGATTGGATATTGAAACCTCGGACGAGGTAGAGCCCGTGGAAGCGTTCGACCTCGAGGCTGAGGCCGACGCTCCGATGGATGACGGCGACGCCGCGTTTCCGCCGCTACCGTACCCACACGGGCTTGCGGCTATCATCGACGCTTACTGCGATCGCTTGATAAATACCATCGCGTCGTGGACGGAGAATTTATCGCGAGCGGCGCTAACGAAACCGCCCAAACCGGATAACAGCGGTAAGCTTTGGACGCCGACGGACGTGGAATTCTTTCGCATGATCACTGACCAGATGCGCATCGCCACTGGCACAAAGTCGAGTGTGTTTGTGCGAAGGTGCGGTCGCGTTGCCGCAGCCGCCGTGTATGATTTCGCCAGCTTCATAGCCGAGCGCTTGAGCTTGACGAACGAAATCGCGCCAAGGCTGCTCGGGTCAAACATGGTAATGACCACCGCATCGAGTCGAAGTGCGCATGAAGGGTCGAACGTCGCCGTAACCGCCGTGCATGACTTCACCACATTTATCTCCGAACGCATAAATGCGACGAATGAGCTACCACAGCTCCTCAGATCGAACACTTTGACATCTACAACATCGAGCCGAGGCGGGTACGACGGCTCAAATCCTGATTGGAAAAGGCTCGTCCCGTTTGAGTGCGTCGTCGCTGGGGTAAATGACACGAAAAGATGTCGTGAGTTGTCAAAAGATATGCAAATGATGATTCTCGGCGCTATGGGAGGAGATGATGCGGCGGTGATCAATACGTTTGAACAGGCGATTCAAAAAATGAATCGCATACACGCCGAGGCAAGGAAGTTGATCTCAAGACGAGTTCTTGACGATCCCGGGTTGAGCGACGTGTTCGCAAAGTTTTACGGCAGCAATCCGCACGGCATTTGGGCGAGCGGCGAGGCGATGACGATATTGCTCGCCACCGTGGAAGATTACATGGGCGACATCGAAGTATGGCTCGCAGTCGAAGTTGCAGACTCGGTCATGGAAACGCTCTTCGAGCACTTGATCGAGCTGTTATTCAGTCTATTTACGAAACAGCTCGTCAGTGTTGCTCCGCACACCGTACAGCGCCTGTCATCGGATGAACGGGAGCTCATGGAATCTATGAAACTTCGCATGTCTGAAAACAAAGCGTTGGGACGAATAGCTCGCTTACACAACCTCCGTGAGCTCGTCTCCGCGGGCACGGGCGACGATTTTAAGCGCGCGTACGGCGTCCTACTCGCCAATTGGCCCGACGCCGGCGTCGATGTCGTCGATACCATACTCCGCGCTCGCGCCGATTTCGACAAAACTTCGGCGCGAAGCGCGTTGGAATCGTGCCGAGACATGTACATCGCCCGCGTCGCCGAACTCTCCGGCGACGCCCCCGCCGCGCTCGGCGCCCAGCGCGTTGTCGTCGCGCGACATCGCCGCGCCCCGAACGATTTCCTCAACTCGACATTTAAAACGCTCCTGTCGCCTCGACGCGGGTGACCGTTCTAGCGCTAGCTCTTTGTACTCTACCGATGGACGTTGATATCGACCAATCACGACTCGTCACGACCCCCCCCCGCTCCACACACACACACACACGGGGACGATCTCGCCGCCGAACGCGTTCGCGTCGCCAGATCACGGCGTCCTTTACCCGACGAGACCGCGATCGCGACTTTGTTCCGCACGAGAACGAAGCAAAACACTCGCACCACTCGCACTGACGCGTTCGTGTCGCTGTCGCGATCGCACATGACGCCCAAGACGAATGAAAAGTCGACTCGCCGGTCGATCGCGGTGGCGGCGCTGACCGTCGTCGCGGGCGCGTTGACGCTCGGTGGCGCTCGCGCGCAACAATCGAAGCAAGACGTAGACGTGACGAAGCCATGGAAGAGTCAATTTCAATTGCATGGCTCTGGGACGACGAACCCGTCGAAGATCATTTGGTACGCCATGGATCGGTTGGAAGAACGCTCGAGAAGCCCGATTCACATGACGTACCGTTCCGTCGGTTCGGGTACGGGGAAGACCGATTGGGGCGAAGTGGTCCGGGCACCCGCTTCAGGCGATTTTGCGAGCACGGATTACGGGTTACCAGATACCGCGGCGTCGTACTTGCAACTGCCGTTCCAAATCGGGGCGGTTTCCGTGTTTCACACGCTTCCCAACGTCAAGTCTGGCGCGCTGAAGATTTCGGCGTGTACGTTGGCGAAGATTTATACCGGCGTCATCAAGTCTTGGAATGACGCGGATATTAAGGCTGATACCGGACTCACTCTTCCCGCTCAAACAATCCATGTCGTCATGCGCTCTGACGGTTCGTCGTCGACGACCGGTTTGCAAGGATACATGACCGCCGCATGTCCGGCTTCGTATTCCGGAGGCGTCACTGGCAACAAATTCCCTTTGACCGGCGATCAATACCACGCCGTTCAGGGCTCGGATGGCGTTCGTCGGGAAATTGCAGCTCGAGAATATTCCATCGGTTACCTCGACGCCGGTCACGGGCACGCCGACGACTTGGCTGAGTTCTCGCTCAAGAACGCAAATAATGCTTGGGTCGTCACCTTGCCCGGCGACCCGGAAGGGAAAACTTCCGCAAACATTCCGAGCGTTGTGACTCCTGAAATCATCACCAGCCTGGGCACCTTTAAAGGCGACCTTTCTGTGGTTAACCTGTTCAACAAGCCTGGTGCCAAGACTTGGCCGATTTGCGCGTTTACGTACTTGCACGTTCGCACGAGTTACGACGATGCTGAAACTGCCTCTCTGGTGAAAGCTTTCGTAAAATACATTCTCAGCGAAGAAATTCAAGCGAAAGTGAGTGCCTTCGACTTCTTTCCGCTCGATACAACTTTGAGAGATGCCGTCACGAATGCTGCGGCCGGTATCAACATCACCGGTGCGACTGAATGGCTTTTCGAATCGTCTACAAGTACCGAAGCGGATACCACTAAAAGCATGGGATACAAAACGTTCAGCGGCAAGCGTCAAGCGTACATCGACTACGCGATGGAACTTGCTCAGAGCGACATTGCGGATCTCCAAGCCGCCTCAACGACGGGGGCGGCGAGCTCGAAGAATGACAAGATTTCGCTCACCCCGTTGACCGGCCTCGCTGCGTTTGACTTCATCTTGGCGTTCACCGCCCTCGTCGTCGGCAGCCTGGCGCTGCACAACACCCGCACGAGTGGACGCAAGAACGGTGGGATGTCCAACTACGCCGTCGGTCCTTAAATTTTGACATCGTTTTTACGTCATCCGTCGTGATCAAAAATCAAACTCGCGGGTATCTATCGAAATTAATCGCCGTCGATCGAGACGTTACGGTACTACACCCAATAACAGAGTGTTCACCGTCTAGAAGTGCCTCACACGCTCGCCTAGTCAACACCAGTATTTTAATCTTATTATGATGATACATTACATGATTACACTGATCAAACCAAACGTCTACCCCCGCGTCTCGCGCGTTCTTTCGCTCCGCGTCCGCGCGGACGATCGCCGTCGCCCCGTCCGCCTCAACCATCCCCCTCATCACTCCTCCTCGAGCTGCGGCGGTAATCCGCACGGTAAAAGCATCTTCTGCGTGAAATCATACTTCACCCGCCCGATGCTCTCCCCGTTCGCCACTGCGAAGTACGACACCATCGGGTGATGTCCCACGTACGATGCGTAGGAATCGCGATGGATGTTCACCGCCCACTCGTGTCGCGTCGCGTCGGCGTGTCCCGTGCCCACGTGTCGGCTCTGCAAGTGTTCGAGCTGGGACGAGATGTTCAGTCGATCGGCCGCGGACGCCATCGCGGTCGCGCGTTTCCGTCGCTCGAGGCGCCGAGTGATGCCACCCTAGGTCGCGATCGCGCGACCGCGCGCGACGACGGGCGACCACGTGCAAAAACGTGCATAAAACGTGCAAAACCGGGCATAAAACGTGCAAAAACGTGCAAAAGCGTGCAAACAGTACGCCGCGACTCGTTCGCAACACGCGAACGCGCCACGCGCGGCGACGGCGCGCGCGCGGCGTCGCGACGCATCGCGCGATCGAGCGCACGCGCGTCGCATCGCTCGTCGTCCTCGCCCTGGAAGCGTCGAGCGCGGGGTCGGGCGCGAAAGCGTCGCGCGCGAGCGCGGGCGACGACGGCGAGGAAACGCGCACAGTTTTCATGTTTGTCGGCTATAAATCATAACATACACCATGGGCGCGGCGATGAACTAAGGGTTGTGAACTAGAGCAAAGCAAAGATGGCTCTTGGGATAGTATTCGCGACGGACGGATTGCGCGCATATTGGGACAACTCGTCCTTGAAGGCGTCGCCAAATTTCGCCAACACGGATTCGAGCACCGGCGCAGGAAGTTCGGTGAAGAGAGGAAACGATCGAGGCGCCGCACGTTTGGCGCAGCGCAAAAACCCTTCCCATATGTTTTTGTCCATTTTCCACACTTGGCGGTTGACCAGAGTGCGAAGCAAGCCGAGCGTGAACTCTTTTAATTGCGGCGCGATGGTTTCCGCTTGAATCACCGTCCGCATGAAGAGCAATGGAAGGGGCGTTTGCTCCACCATTTGCTGCATCGCCGACGCCAAGACTTGAGGAGTGAATACGTCTGGGCGCTCGAAACACGTCGAGCACGCGTCGACGAGCTGCTTGAGCGTGACGCCCGACTGGCCAGTTTGCACTTCGTGGACCGCGATGAAAATAGCCACTGGACTGAGCTTGGCTTGTTCTTCGGGCACAGAGAGCAAAGCGTCCAGCACTGAACTGAAAATATCACCGTTCGCGTGAATAAACTGCGGAAGAAGATCCCGAATACGTTCTTCGTCGAATGAGCACACCAAAGGCGCGAGATATGCGACATCTTTGTTTTGTGACTCGTACAACGACTCCGCCGCGGCGAGCAAGGACGGCGGCGCTGGAATGGTGGCGATGGACGCTAGCGTATTCAAGCACTGAACCGCGAGCTGGAGCGATCCCTCGGGCGGTGAGGCAATTATATCGCACAGATCCAAGCAGTTCGGTCCGACAGCGCGCGCTAAGCCGTTCACAGGTCGATGCAAAGCGATGCGCAACTCGTCGTCCAGCGCCGCATAGACTTCAAACAATCCTGGAAGCAGCGCGTAATTTCTCGCGCACAACGAGCAGTACAATAACATTGGGCCAACAGCGAGGTCGCAAGCTTTTGCGATGTGATCCACCTTTTCCGCTCTGACGATCGTGGTTTCGTCACCCGCGGCACTCTCGGTCTCCATCGCGTCTTTCTCGGCGTTTGCGTCTTTATCTTTCTCGACTTCCGCCTCCTCCTTCACCGCCGCCTCGATTTCGACGAGTCTCTTCGCATCTCTGAGCGCCTCCGCGCCCATGGAGCGCCCTCGATTGAGGCCTTCCTTCGCGTACGACTCGATGTCATGCGCGAGGTGCTTAACCGGGTGCAATCGGTTAGCGATCAACCGAATCGCCTTTCCTCGCACGACTTCGTCGCTCAAAGCCTCGGTCGCCAACTTGCACGTCAATTCCAACGCCTTGTTGCGCGCAGGCGGTCGCTCTAAAATGATGTCTTGAAGGACGCTCAAAATAAGCGTAACCGTTTCGTCAGTCTTTGGAAATTTGCCCTCGTCCTCATCTGTTAACGCCGACTTTAAACGACACATGCAGCGAAAAGCCTCCCACACAAACGCCGGCAGCGCCGGCACGTCACACAACAACTGCGAAAGTGGCTTTTTCGCGCCGCTCGCGATGGCTGTGGTGGACGTCGCCCCAGCAACCCCTCGCGTCAGGCACTCGATCGCTGCAGAAATTGCGTGTTCGTATGGAATATAGCTAAACTCATACGCCACATCCTGCGCGTACAGCGTCGTGAGCCACTTTGTCAACATATTTACCCCTTCAGTTTCGTACACGCCGCCGCCGTCGGCGGTGAACAGGAGCGCCGACGCAATCGCGAGCGTCTCCTCCTCCATCGTTGCCCCGGACGATTTCGCCGCGCCAGCCGCGGCTAAACGAGCGAGTAAAGAGCTACGAAGGGGTCCACTTAGCGTCAGTTTTTCTGCGCCGCCATACTCTTCCGCCATCGTTCCCACGGCGAACATTCGCTGAATTGCGGCTAATCTAAACTCCTCGGCGACGACTTCGCTGAGCGCTTCAACAGTGACGATCACGGAAAGCGGTTCGGCAGCTTCTTCAACTTCGGGCGCGGTAACCATCGCCGCTGCGGCAACCATGGGCGGCGGCGGCGGCGGGCGCATCGCGCTTGACCGGCTGGCGAGATAAAACTGACTCGCTTGTGGCAAGTGTTCCAAATTGGCCAAAATCGCATCCGCCAACGCCGGCGGCGCAAGCTGCATGACGAAGGCGTCGAGCATGTTGCGATCCGGGCTACTCGCCAACGCTGCGAGAGTGACTAAAATCTGCTGCAAAATGTTCTGATCTGTCATGGGCGCCATGGGCATTATCGGCGGCGGCGGCGGCGGGACGAGCTGCTCGCGCTCGCGCATGCGCGCTCGCTTCAAATTCCCGGCGGGTGACAAAAAGCTCGCGCGCTTCTCCCCGAGCGCGTGCGCCGTGCGCTCGCGATGGCGCAGCGCACTGTCTACCGCATCTCCCGCGCCTAATTCTCTACAAATCGTCGACAGTTCGTTCATCATCCCGCCCTCCACCGCTTGCGTCGGTCCGTTGCGCAAAACGTCAAGGAGCACCGTCTTCAACTCTTTACTCACGCTCGCATTCGTCCCCGACGCCCGACCATTGACCGCGACATCTTCCTTCTCGCGCGCGACGTGCGCCTTGGCGTACTCAATCAATGCCGGCGTGCACCCTGTGGCGAGCTCCGCCTTTTTCACGCACAAGTTGCCCAACGCGGCGACGAGCACGAGCGCCAACGGCCCCGTAGGTTTCGCCCCTTCGCTCACCCCTCGCAAGGCTTCGTGCAAGCGCTCGGCCAAACGCACGGCATCGCCCATCATTTCTTCCAAATTAAGCGTCTTGTGCCCGACTTTTACGACATTCGACCCCCAACCCTCGCCGGCGAGCGCTAAGATCGACGCCTCCAACGTCTTCGCGCACGCCATCCTCACCCCGTCGTTCACCCCTATCGCGCACAAAACCTCACCCAAATCCTCATTCATCCTATTCCCCGCATTCCACGCATTCTGCACGTGTTTCAACACTCTCCCTGCGTTCCCTTTCACCGCGGCTAATATCAAAGCCTCGCGTCCGATGACCCCGCACGCTCGCGCCGCTCGTTTCCCGCAGCCCGCGCTCTCGTCTCTCAACATCCCTCTCACCGCGTCCGCGCACGCCGCGATGGCGTCTTCTTTTTTCAGCGCCAACGTTTCGCACGCCTCGATCGTCTGCGTGCGCACGGCGACGGAGGAAGACGCTCGAAACTCCAGGACGCTATCGATCACATCCGCGAACGTCGCGCCGTCGTTCGCGCTCGCGTGCGCGCTCGCGAGCTCGGTGACTTCTTTCACCGCGCGCGCGATCTCCTGTGGGTCCGCGCCGAGTGACGCGGCGTTGAGAAGGTCGACGCATCGCGCGTGCGCCCACGACGAGTCGGTGGAAGTGGACATGCGTCGATCTTTGCGCGATCGCTCGCCATCGAATGTCATCCAATCCGCTGGCATCGACCGGATCGATCGGTTCGATCGATCGATGCGACATTGATCGACTCCGATCGCGATGACGACGGGACATGGAAAGACGAAAGGACGAAGTGAGGACGGAGAAACGCACTCGCGCGATGGCGCGAACACGGACGAACGAGCGAGCGCGGAGGCGACGGCGGTGGGAGGGGAGGAGGGCGAGTCCGAGGAGGAGGAGGAGACGTGCGGGTTTTGCAAGTACATGAAAGGCGGGTCGTGTAAGGAGACGTTCGTGCGATGGGAGAAGTGCGTGGATGACGCAAAAGAGCGGGAATTGGATTTCGTCGACGCGTGTTACGACGTGACGAGCGCGCTTAGGGATTGTATGTTGAAAGATCCAGAGTATTACGGACCGATGACGGGGGAGAACGAGGAGGAGGAGAGCGACGAGGCGAAGGGCGAGAGCGAGGAAGGGGCGAGTGAGGAGGAGTCTAAGAAGTGATGAGTAATACAGGATTATTTATATAGGCCGCTAATCGGAGTCCGAGGCGTTTGGGTCGTCGCCGAAACCGGCGAATCCCGCGACGTCGCGTTCGGACGTAAGCAGTCGCTGTCGTTGCTCGCGTTCGGCGGCGCGGCCCTTGAGCTTGGGCTGGGGCAACGGCCCGCGCGCCTTGGCGCGCTCGGCGGATTGCTTTTCTTTCAGTGCGGCGTCTTCGAACCCGGCGAAACCGGCGGATTTTTTGACGACGCGAGACGCTTTCGCGCGACGCGGCTCGTTTTCACTCGTTTTGGTTTGGTTGATTTCTGCCTCGACGTTTACGTCCGCGCCCGCGGCGGGTTTTGTCTCGTCCGCCTCGGGTTTCGTCGCCTGAATCACCGTCGGTGCGGCGGTCGATGGATCCGTAGCGCCTTCGACCTTAGTTTCTGCGTCTGCAGCCGCTTCGTCGTCCTCCACGTCGACTCCGAGCGTCTTGAGCGCCTCGTTCGGCTTTGGCGAATTCGTCGACGTCGGCGGCGCGCACGCCACGATCATCGATGACGCCGCGCTCACTGCTGGCGATATTTTTTGACTGATGATGCTCAGAATTCCCGAGAAGCTTCTCGAACGCCGAGCGTAGACCAGCTTCTTACCCTCTTCGGCGCTGAAACCAGTGAGCGACGTCAAAATGTTCACAGACGATTCGTCGCCGTCGACAAAGTACCGATGCATGATCGTTCGCAGTTGCGCCAAATGCTCTTTTTTGCTCTCAGCAGCGCATTGCACATCTGCGAGCTGCTCGTCCAGGCTTTCAAGCTTGGCGAACGCGTGCTTTTCGAGAAACGCGAGTTGTTCGCCTTGCAAGTTTGCCGCCACCTCGAGCGCCTCCATGCACTCTTGGAGCTTCTCTTGTAACACATACGCCGCGCTCTCCGTGTACTTAGCTCGAACTTCTTTGATCTGCTTCTCCTTCTCGCCCAACATCCACGTCATGCGCGAATTATTCTCCTCCAATCGAGCCAGTTCTCTCGTGAGCTTTTGCATTTGCGCAGTGTCCACGCCCGAAGAGCCCTCTCCTCCAAACATCCCCGAGAACCCGTAGCCGCTCGAGCTGACTTTGTGCTTCGCCGCCTCGCCCTCGAGCACGCTCACGCGAGTTTGCAAATTCGTAATTTCTTCCACGGCGGCGAGCAGAAGCGCTCGATTAACTCCATCTTCGGTCTCTCTCAACTCTTGCACCGCCTCGCTCGCGTCGTCGCCCAACAACGCCCGCATCCCGGCGTTTTCAGCCAATATCACTTGCTTCTCCTGCAAGTGCGTCATTTTCAACGCCGTCACGTCCAAATTCTCCCAAAACTTCAATTGCTCAACCGTCTGCGTCGGTACTTTCACGTACGTCGGCTTCATATTCAACGCGCTCTCGATCGGATTAAACTGCGCCGCGAACTGCGCCGCTTGAAACCTCGCCAACGTCTCCGCCGCTCGCGACGCGTACGACCCCACTTCCTCACTCGCATCCGCGAACACGTTCCCTAACGCATCGCTCACTTGCGATACCGCGTTCGAAAACGCTAATCGATCCAGCGCCGCGCGCGCGAGCTCCGCGCTCTCGTCCCCGCCTCGCGCGCTCGACGACGCCGACGCGAAATCCAATCGCGTGCGCCATTCATCATTAACATTCGCATTCGCGCTCATGTATTTCGCCCTCGCGTCATCGCGCGATGGCGTCGCGTTCGCCGATCGCGAATGCCTTCGCGCGGGCGTGCGCGTGTGAACGCCGTCGTCGTCACCCATCGCGCGCCTCGACGCTCGTTCGCTTCGGTCGACCGTGGACGCGCCCGCTGATGACGACGGATGAATGCGGTGAAAAACACGGGAGTTGAAACGCGCGCGCGAACGCGCGTCGCGCTCCGTCGCTCGACGTCCGCGACCGCGACCGTCGTCGTCGTCGTCGTCGGTCGCATCGGTCGGAGTCGTCGGCATCGGCCTCGGGTTCGGTCGGTCGACACCCATTCGCCTCCATCGCCGTCGACGACGTTCACTACGACGATCGGGAGACGCGTGACGCAGGAAAGACACCAAGAAAAAAAAAACGGACGACGACGCCTCGCATAGCACAGCATCGCGAATCGCATCGCCCAACGACGCATTCATCGCCCGTCGTCGAGCGAC
>Ga0222712_10002162_pt1 | contig 22979 bp, 14 predicted proteins | sample C33_657DmetaG_FD_165043 | JGI IMG/M metagenome (GOLD analysis project Ga0222712, IMG submission 165043) | Estuarine water microbial communities from San Francisco Bay, California, United States - C33_657D | ecosystem: Environmental > Aquatic > Marine > Unclassified | place: USA: California... | reverse complement strand
ACCGCCGCCGCCCACCAAGCTTATCTTGAACAGCAGGCAAGAACCGGCAACTACATGGTCAACCGCAAGCCTGCCTCCAGAGGCCAAGAGCCTATCGACTATTCCGCTGCTGACGATGTCAGACGCTCTCAATAACAATGGGTAAGACCTACAAAGACACAAAAAACAAGGAATATGGCTCCCAAAAAGGTAAGCCGTTCCCCAAGAAAGGCCGTTTCTAAATATCTTTGGCCCATCATCGATCCTGAACTTGAAGAAGAAGAAGAGGACGATGACGAAAATCCATTAGACAAATTATTCCTATGAAGAAAAACAACAAACATGAAGCCGGCGAGTCCAAGTCCTATGAACGCATGGAAAAGAAGATGAAGACCGAGGCCGAATACAAGAAGAGCAAGTCCGGCCCCAAGAAGAACTACAAGGGAGGTATGTGCTAATGCCTCTCAAGAAATCTTCTTCAAAGAATGCCTTTACCAACAACCTCAAGGCAGAGCTTGGGGTCGGTAAGCCTGTCAAGCAGGCCCTGGCAATTGCCTACAGCGTCAAGCGTAAGGCAAAAAAGTAACTGAAACAGTTCGTTCCAACTCCGCATCCAGTCTTGGTGGCCCCCACCGAGCAGGAGTTGCATGAACTTTCACGGATCCATGGCGCAGATAAGCTCGCTGAGATCCTGCAGCTCCGTGAAGACAAGATACTCGCAGAGAAACTGGACCCATATCGCCATGGATATGAGCCGTTTCATTGGAAGGATGCCGATAAAATGCTTGAAACAAGCACAGAAGTGCTTGTTATGGGCGGCAACCGAGCCGGCAAAACCGAGTGGGCCGCAAAACGCATAGTACAATTGATGTGTTCAAAGCCAGATTCAAGGGTCTGGTGCTTGCACACAACTGATAAGTCTTCAATTCAGATGCAACAGAACATAATTTACAAGTATCTGCCGTCTGAATATAAGAATTTGAAGAAATCCAAGATTACGAATGTACAATACAGCCAAAAAAACGGTTTTTCTGACGGATCATTCGTTCTCCCCAACAGATCTCAATGCTTCTTCATGAATTACGCCCAAAAGCGTGATGTGATTGAAGGTGGTGAGGTGGATATGGTGTGGTGCGATGAGCTTGTGCCGTTGGACTGGCTGGAAACGCTGAGATATCGTATCATCACAAGACGAGGCAAGATGATCGTGACCTTTACGCCCATTACAGGCTTCTCCCAGGTCGTTAAAAACTACATTGCCGGCTCCAGAATCATAGAAAGCAAGGAAGCCAACCTACTTCCCAAGGGAGAAATTCATGTGCCTGGGTGCAAGCCTGGTTGCATGCCGTATATGGCCCGATCTAGGACCAATGATGCTGGAATAATCTTCTTCCACTCGATTTTCAACCCCTACAACCCTTACGACCAGCTTTCCCAAGCTTTAAGCGGCAAAAACAAATATGAGATTAAGATTCGTGCCTACGGATGGGCAGAATCGCTTGCCGGTGCGCAATTCCCACGATTTGGCGAGGCGCACATCATAAAGCCTGAGGATATTCCTGAAAAAGGCACTAACTACATGGTTTGTGACCCTGCGGGATCCAGAAACTGGTTTATGCTTTGGTACAGAACCGACAAAGATGGAAACAAATACATATACAGAGAATGGCCCGACCAGAGCATTGGAGAATGGGCCTTACCCAGCGATAAAGCCGATGGAAAGCCCGGATCAGCTCAGCGTAACGGAGCTGGCATGGGTATTGCGGAGATTCAGCAATTGATCAAAGATCTTGAGGGCGATGAGGAAATCGTTGAGCGATACATCGACCCAAGAGCCGGTGCTACAAAGGCAGTAGCCATGGAAGGCGGTATATCCGTAATCGATTTGCTTGCGGAAGGCGAAAACGCATTGGATTTCATACCGGCCTCAGGCGTTAATGTAGATCAAGGCGTATCTATCATAAATGACTGGCTTTTCTATGACCAGTCCCAGCCTGTCACTTATCTGAACCAACCGAAGTTGTTTATATCAGAAAAGTGTGAAAACCTCATCTATTGCATGAAGGAATGGACCGGGCAAGACGGAGACAAGGGCGCAACAAAAGACCCTATTGATTGCCTCAGATACCTTGCGGTAATGGACCCTATTTACATCGATGGACAAACATTTAAACCTAGAGGTGGATATTCATATTGATACGGAAGGAGTTCCCCTGCTCCTTACCAGATCAGAAGCTTGGAGGTTCAGCGGCCTGGACGAGAACTATCTCGATAGGCTCAGAAGATGCGGTGACCTCAAGACATACAAAACAAAGGGCGGTCATCACCGCTTCTTCAGGGACGATCTCATAAACCACATTAAAACAAATGCTAAACGACTACAAAATTAAAAGAGACAAGCTTGCCTTGAACGAGGGCAAGCCTGACATCAAATTGCTCCAACATGAGCTTCAACGCTCTCTGTACAATGGGGCCAACATCGCCAAGCTGAATGCCAACGATGACATGCGTCTTTGCAGATGGGAAGGCCAGACCGAGGACGGCAAAAAGCATACGGACTACAGACAGGACCAAGACCCGGCACTTCCTTTTGATGGTGCATCCGATGTTAGGGTTCGTCTAGCTGATAAGATCATCAACGAGCTTGTTGCCATCAAGATGGCTGCTTGGACAAAGGCCAGAAGAAAGGTAAACGGCATTACTGTCGATGACGCTGCTATGGCTGGTGCTGCCACAACGCTGATGACTTGGATTATCGACAACAAGCTCGGCCTTGAGATTAAGCGTGAGGCGCACCTTCTCGCTCAATATGCAGAACAATACGGCTGGTCCGTCATGCATATCGGCTGGGATCAGCAGCTGGGCAAGAGACCTGAAACCCTTACTATCGAGCAGCTGGCTGAGATCCAGGCAACTGGAGAACAGAACGACCCTAATACCCCATTGAAGGACTTCTGCCAGAATATCATGGACCCGGAGAAGGATAGCTACAACGCTAGTCTTATTCAGTCTGTCGTTCCAATTGATGAATACCAGACCATGAAGTTCATCAAGGACATGCGTGAGACCGGCAAGGCTACAGTTTTCTTTGATTCGGTTGTGAAGAACTTGCCGATCATCACGGCACTTAAGCCGTTTGATGAAATCGCATTCCCGCCTGAAACAATCGAACTGGAAAGATCCAGAATTATCTTCAGACGAGTCTTCATGAATGAGGTGGAGATCCGATCGATGATCGAGAATGACGGCTGGGATAAGGAGTTTGTTGAGGAGGTTATCCAGACAAGCGGTCATCACACTTGGTACAACGACCCTAACATCGTGCCGGCTGCAGCGTTGCTCACCAACCAGCAGTACAGGGGCAACAACCTGATCGAAATAGTCTATTCCTACGCCAGACAGATTGGCGAGGACGGCAAGCCTTGTATCTATTATACGATCTTCAATCCGTTCATCAGAAGCGACCTTTGCGCAAAGCATGAACGCCTAGACTATGAACATGGTAATTATCCGTTTGTGCCTTACCGGCGTGAACACATCAGAAAGATATTCTGCGAATCTAGAGGAATACCTGAACTTGTCGTTACTGATCAAGCGGAAATCAAGGCACAGCATGATTCGCTCCGTGATAGAACTGCATTTGAAACACTTCCTCCGATTAAGGTAAAGAAGCGTAACGGCTATATAGGGTCTATCGGTCCAGGCATGCAATTGCCTGTCTCTACTCCTGATGACTACCAGTTTCTTGAACCGCCAAAGGGTAGCCCTCAGTTGGCTTTCAACCTCATTGAGACAGTTAAGCAGAACTGTGCTGAGTATTTTGGCCTTCAGCACCCTAATGTCCCTCCGGAAAAGACTGCAATGATGCAGCAAGTCATGGTGGACAACTGGCTTACTACTTGGTCTAGAATCTACCAGCAAATGTTCCAACTTTCTATGCAGTACATGGACTCTGCAGAGATCGAGAGAATCACCAACTACCAGTTGAGCAAGAAGTCATCCGACATCGCAAATCAGTTTGATTTTGCCGTGTCGTTTGATGTCAATGAACTTAACCCGGCCTGGGTCAGCGAAAAGCTGAGTGCTATAACGCAGTTTGTCGTTCCTCTTGATAGCGGTGGCGTTATTGACAGAAACAAACTGATTATGAAGATCTGTGAGTCAATTTCTCCTGATATCGCTAAGGAAATCGTCATCGACCAGGCTTCTGCTACCCAGAAGATGGAAAAGGAAGTCAAGACAGACCTTGCAATCATGCTTCTTGGCATGGAGCCGCAATATGTCGAAAACGATCCGGCTGCTGAGTCTAAGATGCAGATCATGCAGCAAGTCATGCAGTCCAATCCTAAGGCAGCGCAGGCTGCACAAATGGACCAGACATTTGCCCTTATCTTCCAGAACTACACCAAGAACCTTCAGATGTCTATTGAACAGCAGAAGAACAAGCAGATCGGCAGACAAGGCGTGTCTCCTATCGCTCCGCAGCTTCAAGAGCAGACTCAGATGGTTAATGGTCAAATCCCGATGCAACAATGAAGAGCAAACATCTGAACAAGTCCCAACTCAACGAGTTGGCTAGGATTGAAGACAGCGAATGGAATATAGTTTCCACTATCTTTGAAAACGCCATTGAGCTTGAGGTTAACAATGCCATCAGGTACGACATTCCTGCGGACCAGAGAGCCCATGCATGTGGTAGAGCTGAAGCAATTCAAGATTTGCTAATCGTTCTAAAAAGCGAGCGTCAAGAAGCCTTTGTTCGTCTAGGTAGACTAGACAAGAAGGATGAGTGATGCTGAATTATACTAGAATCATGTGGTGCATTGACAGGTAGGAGTTTCCGGAACTTGTATACGCACACGGCCCTGGGACCGATCATTCCCTGTACAAAAACAAAGTCCCTTACGAACTTATCGTATGAATCAAGAAGAACAGTCGAATAGTGGTATCGACTCTAATAGCCCCACGAATGAGGCAGTCGCGCCTCTCACAACAGAGTCTCTGGCAGAAATGCTTAGAGGGGATCTTGCAGGCGACACGCAAGATACATCCACCGCTGAGGATGATAATAATGAAGCGGAAGCCCATGAAGAAGCTAGCGACTCCGAGGGATCGGAGCCTGTGGCAGAAGATGGCGAAGAAGTTCCTTCACAGACTGAAGAACAAAACGAAGACCAAGCGGAAGACCTACCAAGGGGAGTTAAGAAGCGCATTGACAAGCTGACAGCCAAGCGAAAACAGGCCGAAGCCGAAATTGAGCGTCTTAAGTCCGAGTTGGAAGATCTGAAGAACAAGCCGGCTGAACAGCCGTTGCCAATCGTCAGAAAAGACAACCCTTATGCCCATCTCGATTCTCCTGACAAGATCAGGAATGAAATGGAAAAGGCCAGAAAGGTCAGATACTGGGCTGAAGAAAACTCCGATGGGTGCGTTGTCACCAATCAGGATGGTTCTGAAACCGAATATTCCGCAAGTCAGGTCCGGGAAATCAAGCTGAATGCCCTCAAGGCCTTGGATGAACACTTGCCACAACAGGCAGCTTTCATCACAGAAAAGGTCAAGATGGACACCTACGCCGAGAGTGAGTACTCTTGGTGGAAGAAAAAGGAAGCCAGAGAACGACATATTGCTGACAACTTCATCAAAGCGTTCCCTGAGATTACCAAATTCCCTGATTATAAGGTCGTAGTTGGTGATTACATCGCAGGATTTACCCAGCGTGAGGCCAAGATCAAAGGCAACACAGCTGGAAAGGTCGTAAAAGCTCCTGTAGTTCCTAAGTCAACATCTGCTCCGGCTAATCTTTCGCAACGAGATTTAAATGCGAAGGAATCCAAGCAGCGGTTTTTGCAGACCACTAAATCCGAGGATCTTGCTGATTATCTCAAATCAATCCTCTAACCTATAAAAAAAGAGACACACTACTATGGCCCTCCTCACAGAAAGAAGCATCGTCAGCGGTAAGCGCGAAGACCTTGCTGACCTCATCTCCCTCGTTGATGCCAAGGAAACACCCTTCACCTCTATGGCGAAGAAGGGTTCCAAGCCTGGCAACACTCACTTCCGCTGGCAAGTCGATTCGCTCCCGACCCCGGTCACCACAGGTACTATCGATGGTACTGATGTGTCCACCTATGACAACTATGTCAAGGATGGTGCTAATCAGTATCGTGCCGAGCTGTCGAACAACATTCAGATCTTCCGTAGATCCGTCCGTGTGTCGAAGCTCACGCTCGATATCGCCAATGTTGCCGGTGTTCGTGACGAACTTGCCAACAATGTCGCTAAGGGCATCACGATGCTCAAGCGTGACATGGAAAAGACCTTCTGCGGCAACTCCGGCGTTCAGGATGAAACCGCTTCCGTCCCCTACCTCACCAGAGGTCTCGACAAGTGGCTGACCCACTCTGGTGCTTCCAACCAGGCCTCCGTTTCTGGTGATGGTCATGACACGCTCTACGCCATCCCGACTACATGGAGACTTCCGGACGCTTCCAGACTCTCTGGTTCGATCGCTGCTGGCGTTCTGACTGAAACCGCTGTTCAGGATGTCCTGACATCGATGTTCAACCAGACCGGTCAGTTCCGTGATGTCGATGGCCTTGTCGGTACTGCCGTCAAGAGAGCCTTCACGAACCTCGCTTACACGACCAAGGTCGAAACCAACGCTGCTAATTCGTCTGCTGCCTCGGTTGTCCGCACCCTCAATCGTGAACAGGGTCAGGCTTCCTACATCTCGTCCATCGATGTGTTTGAAGGCGATTTCGGCAGAGTCCGTCTCCATCCGTCCGTCTTCCTCATGACCGAGTATAAGGGTTACCTTATTCCCTTTGACAAGGTTGAGATCAAGTATGGTGGTAATGTCGCTCAGGTGACTGAACTGCCGGACTATGGTGCTGGTCCCGCTCGCCTTATCGAGGCTGTGGCTGCTCTTGCGGTCCACAATCCCCTCGCTTTCGGTAAGCTTGATCTCACGGCCTAAGTGAGCGAACTGGTCCAACACCTGGCAGAAGTTATCCCTAGCCATATCCGCAAGGATGTGGAAAGGGAGCTTCTGACCGGGTGGAGGATGCAGGAAGCCTCTGCTCGGCATCAAGCCAAACAGCTTGGTGCTTTTCACCGCAACCTTGAAGCCAAGGATTTAGGCAAACTTGGCAGAAAGGTCGCAAGCATTCCCCCAGAGTCTTACCACTACTGGGGGCATCGGCTTGGTTATGAATGCTGGGCCGATGAACAATTTCTGAAGGAATTCCTTAGGGATAACCCTGAGTGCGGCATTAACTACGGCAAGCGTGTCTTGGTCGGCGGGGCCAAGGAGTTTGTCGATCAATTTGGCAAAAAGATTTGAGAACATCGGATTTTAGCACAATACTATTTGAATCCCTCCAGCTTGCTGGATTGGACAGATACAACATATCTGATGAGACTTTTGCCCAGGTTCGTGATATCGTGAACCAGCGGTTGCGCACCGCATGGGAATCCCAGCAATGGCCTGATCTGATCAAGATCACCAAGTACACTATTGCTCTCGATGCCAACAACGCTCAATACATTTCGTTGCCGGCAGACGCTGGTGAAGTGTTTGACTGCTACAATAACGACCCAAGAGTTACAACAAAGTCCATAAGCATCCCATTCGATCTGTATGAAGACAATGGTTCTACTAAGATGCTCTTCAATGTTGAGCCTCTTTCGGATGTTTGGGTTCGTTACAGAATCAAAAAGCCAGACCTGACCGGCACTCTTTACGATGGCACGCTTAATTACTATACAGGTTCTCAAATATATTTTGACACAGGATCTAATTCAGGCACTTATACTCCTGTTGTTGGCAGGCCTCATAATGGTAACTTTTACACCTGTATAGCACCTTCAGTTGCCTTGGGTGGACAAAACCCTACTGTTAATCCCACATATTGGCAAAAGGTAGAGATACCCTATGTCTTTGCCACATACCTTTCAAAGGCTTTTGTTGCAGATAATCTGAGATCTGAGCTTCAGTTTGAAGCAGCTCAAATAGCAGAACAAGACGCAAACATAGCCATGGATCTTGAGGTCGATAAGCTGTTGAGACAGCAAGGCCAAATGCCAAAACTCAGATTCCAAACACCTTACTAATTTATGTCAATAATCTCCACATCTTCTCCTTTCCTAAGGAAATTCACTCATGCCACGACTACTGTCACGGCACTTACTGGTGGTACTGCTCAGACATTGATTGCCGCTGTTGGTCCTAACCAAAAGCGCATCAGCACGATTATTCAGAATCAGTCTGCTACCGCTACTGTTACGATCATCCTTAATCCTACCGACACAACCGGTCTTGTGATTCAGCCTGCCACTTTCTTTACGATAGACAACTATAACGGACCTATCAGAGTGTTTGCTTCAGCTACCTCTACCCCTGTTCATCTTGCTTACTCGATGGTCTAATGAGAAACACAAAAGTCAATAAAAACAACTCTCAAGTTTCCATATGCCTGTCCAAGTCAGCCCGAATCTTCCGGCAAATGTAGTCGAGATTGGCAATGAGATAACTCAAGCCAAGATCAACGAAATAAACAGCGGTACGCTTGCTACCCAAACATGGGTAAGCACTTCTTACGCACCTAAGGCTAGCCCTACTTTTACAGGAACAGTAACGATTCCTGCAGGGGCTAGCATCAGCGGATATGTTCCTGAAGCCCCTAATGATGGGCAGCAATATGCACGGCAAAGTCAATCTTGGGCTGTTGTTTCTGGTGGTGGTGGCGGTGGTCTTAGCCAAAACCAAACATACGCAATAGCTCTTGCTGCTATAATTAATTCCATGACCTGGAATGGATCTAATTGGTCTGGATCTATACTTGCAGAAACGCCATATTTCAGCGCAAACAAAGCTTCTTACTTTAAGTTTTTTGCCAACAACTTATACGAGTTTACTCCAACTTGGTCTGGCACATCTTTTTCTCTTTCCGGATCTGACGATACATCTACTTACACAAGCTTGTCCACAGATTCCTTTACTGTGAAGTGGAATGGTGATAATGGCGGTGTACCTATAGTTTAATTTATGTTCATATTCCTACTCTCTCTTACTATTGTTGCCGCTACTTTTGTGATCGGCTTTTACTCTGGCATCAAGAATGCCAACTCTTCCAAGGTCGCTAAGATCAAGGAAATCGAGGAAAGCTTGAAGAAGTAATGCCGGCTAGGGAGCTTCTAGTCGATGGTGACCAAGGGTTCATCGGCTTGAACTCTAGGGACAACCCCCTGAATCTTGGAAAGAACTTCGTTTCCAAGTCTCAGAACTTCCGGTTTGATCGTGGGGTAGCAACCCTGCGAAAAGGCTGCAAGCGCATTACAGATGCTGCCTTGCAGTCTTATGGAGATATGTATGGGGCTTGTACCTATACAAAGGCCGATGGTACTGAGCAGGCTATACTTGTGTACGGCACAAGAATTGTTGTTTACGACCAGGACTCTGGCGTTGCCGTAGCTACAATAAGCTATCCTGCTGGTGAGGTCATAACATCGTCTGATGTTGTCGATGTGTATCAGGCTCAAGGCATAGGTTATGTTTACATATGCAGGGGATACCTAAAGACTACGATGAGGTGGAATGGTTCGTATGTTGCAGGATCTGTTCAGGTTCCTGGTGTATCGACTCATACAAACTATCCAAATAGCGTGCAGGCATTATATTATAACAATAGACATGTCGTACAAACTGATCAGAATTCGTTTAAGGTAAGCCATTACCTTGCAGACAGCGCATGGTCCTCGCTGGACATGTTTAGCATAAACGATGGCAGTAGCGATTATCTTGTTTCAATAACTCCATGGACTTTGAATGAGTTTGTGGTATTTATGCGGAATTCCGTGTTCTATGTTGCTGTTGGCGTAGGTGCTGATGCAGCCAATGATAATGCAACAAACGACAATTCTTACATCAAGTCACTTGCTTCTGACAAAGGTTGCATAGCCAGATATACCGCCGTGCCGGCTGCTGGAGGCATTTTGTTCCTGTCTGACAACGGAGTGTATATGCTTAACCCTTCCGGGGCTTCTCAGGGCGGTATCAACACGCCAGAGGGCATGCGTTTGCTTTCTCTAGCCGAACCTTTGTCTGCACCTATAAACGATGTTATAGATAGAATTAATTATAACTATGTTGAAAAGTCAGTAGCTATATACTGGGAAAACAGATATTACCTTGCCGTACCTCTTGATAATAGCTCTACAAACAATGCTATTTTAGTCTATAATTTCATAAACAAAGCCTGGGAATCGGTTGATGTGTATCCGTCCTCGATCAGTATAAATCAGTTCTTTGTATCAAAGAGAGGCAATAAGCGCAGGCTTTTTGCAATAGACAGAGTGAAAGGGATCTTCCTCTTGGAGGAAAAGGATTATGATGAATATGGTGCTTCTACAGGTTTGCCTATACTTCCACCTGCAGATGAAGATTGGTTTGTTCTAGATAGTCCTAGTGCATACCTAATGCCTGAAGCTTTTGAGTCCGCACAGATACAAGGCAATTTGATAACAAGAGGCTACGGATTTGACTCAAACAGAGAAAAGAGATATTCTAGCCTATCGGCATCTATGTATGCCCCAGGTGGTGGTATAGTATATACCAAGAGCATAACTACCAATCCGGATGTTGAGACACAGCTGGTAAGATATGGTCTGAAGTCAGATGAAGACTTCCTGTTAAGACTACCTGTCAGAAAGTGCGCTCAATACATGCAGGCACAATTCATAACAACCAATTCAAGACCCTCAATACATTCTACCACAGTCAATGCTCTTGTCGTAGGATACACCAATAGAAATCAAAAATAATGGCACAACTATCAGTAACAACCCCATATGTCCCTTTGCAGCAAGTTACTGCTGACAATCTCAATGGTCATGTAACTAACGCAAAACTTCAGCCTGGTGCTATCCATGAACAGATAGTTCTAGGAAGAACCCCTGTGTCCTCTGACGAGCTGATGATTTGGGATAGCGCACTATCCGTCCTCAGAAGAACAACTCTCAACGATGTGCTTATTACAGGTATTCCAATCATAACGGACTCTGTAACGACACCTTTGATTGTACCAAAGGCAAACCTGGACATTATCGTAAACGCAAGCAATGGTGCAAACCAGACATCCAAGACATTCTCCTCTGCTGATGGTTTGAATGTCACAATAAACTCTGTTGCCCACGCCCTTAGCGTAGGATCCATAGTCGTTGTAACAGCAAGCGATACTAACTATTCTGGTGAGTTTCAGGTTCTTACGGCAGCTACTGATAGCTTCACATACAAGCTTCCTGCCACAGTAACAGTAAACGCCGGCTCTTGCTCTTATTACAGAAAAGGTGCAATAAGAACCAAAGACATCGTTTTGGATGGCAACGAATACATATCCGGAAACCTTGAAGTGGTCGGAAACGCAAGAACACAGGGTACTGCTAGATTTGACGGATCTACTACTTTAAACGGAAACACGAACATCACAGGATCTTTCCAGATTAATGGTACTGCCGGTTATGTTCTGACAGAAGTTGTACAGGTTAACATTCCTTACGCTACTGCTACTGCGATTAACTCGTTCAATACTGTGTTCACTTTAGGCAGCATAATTAAGCCTGCTGATGAGATCTGGGAGGTTTCCGTCAACTCTGAAGCCACAGTATGTACAAACGATGCAAATGGGGCGTTTGGACTTATGAGTACAAGTACTATTACGCCTATAGTGTTCAACTACTCACCCAGATTCCATTATAGCAATGTGGCAAATACTGCCGTAAACGATTCCTATAACTGTTCATTTGTGATTCCTCTTGGTACTGTGTTTGGTACTGTTTCTGTTCCTGAGTCGTTCAGAATTGTAGTAAGAGCTACATCAACTGCTGCTTCATGGTCTATTGGCACAAAGCCAACTTCTGCTGTCGCAGGAGGTGGCGTAGCAGGCAACTGGAATCAAATAACAATCAAAAAATTTAAAACTGCTTAATATGGATCCTGTCCTTGGTTACGGATTTAACAACATCACAGCAAACTTGCGCCCATTGAGTCCCTATATTGATAGGGGCATTCCGGGCCAGGCAGATGCCAATCAGTACTATTACGAGCAAAAGGGTGCGTTAGACGCTCAGAGACGAATAATACCAGAGGCCATTTCTGCGGAAGCACAGATGCTTCCCGGCCTCCAGCAGTATCAGAGACAGTTGTATGGTTCTCAGGCCAACAACCTGATGGGCATATATGGCGATCTGCAGGGCCAAACCTTGGCTTCTCAAGGTCAGTACGGCGGTCAACTTCTTGGCATGTATGGTCAGATGGGCCAATCTGCCACCAATCAAGCCATCAATAGCCTTGGTACTATTGGTGCTGGCATCTACAATACATACGGCAATCAAGCTCTGTCTGATCTCGCCTTAGGGTCTTCGCTTAACGCACAGGAAACAACGCAGGCCCAACAGGCTGCTAGAGCTGCAGCGCAGGCCAGAGGTATCAACTTCAGCCGTCAAGGCATGGATATGGAGATCTTAAACACCTATAACATGGGTCAAAACAGGCTGAACCAGAGAAGACAAGCCGCCGGTCAAGTCTATGCAATGGCTCAAGGCCAACAGGCTTATGGTGGTCAAGCCTACCTAAATCCTGCCATGCAGCAATCTTCCGTGTATTCCATGCCTGGACTTCTGCAAGCCACCCAAGGTAGCTTCCAGCAGATGGGTCCGCAGTTCTTGCAGCCTGAATCCCAGTACCTTGCCAACATCAGAGCCAACAGAATTCAGCAAGAGAACGCCGATAAATCTGCTTCCGCTCAGAAATCTGCCGGCGCAGCTGCTGGTATCGGTTCTGCTGTTGGTGGTGGCCTTATGGCACTAGCGTTGCTTTGCTGGGTCGCTAGAGAGGTTTATGGCACAGAAGACGGCAAGTGGACTATCTTCCGCTCTTGGCTCCTTACGGAGGCTCCGGAATGGCTGTTTAAACTGTATGCAGAGCATGGCGAGGAATTTGCCCACTTCATTTCCGACAAGCCCATGATCAAGTACTTTGTCCGCAAGGCAATGGATCTTGTGGTTAACAGACACTTCAAGAAACTCGCATTCTAATATGGCAGCTCCTCAAGGTAATCAAGGCGGTGGTATGTTTGCCAGATATCAAGGCGAACAGGTAAACCAGATCCCAGCCGGTTATGTAGAAGCCATGGGCTCCATGGGAAGAGCTTACGCCCAGATAGGTGACACGCTTGGAAAGACATTCCAAGGCATGGCTGCAGAGAAGGTCAAACAAGACCAAGTCCGGTCCACAGCCCAGGGTCTTCTTGATTCCTATACCAATGGCGATCCCGAATCTGCCATGTATAGCGACAGCACCCCAAACCATGTGAAGCAATTCCTTGGTAGGACTTTTGAGTCTGGAGGCATAGAAAGCATGTCCCAGAAAGATCTCAATGCATTTGTTGCCGGCGAACAGGCGTATAACAGCAAGATCGATCGTGACATTAAGTTGCGTCAGATTGCAGCCACGGAAGCCGGCGTAGACAACAAGGGTGGTACTGCTGGATTGGAAAGACTTGGCAAGGCACTTAAAGCTGGTGCTGACATAAATGCGGCAATAAGCGGTGACATAAGAAATGTCTCTGCTGCAACTGTTCCTCCGTCCGCTCAGTTCTTCACCAAAGAACAATCTCAAATCACAAAGGAAGCTACCAATAGAGCAGGGGCTCCTTTTACTCAACAAGTAGACGCATTAAGACAATCGTATGATCAAAAAAGGGTGGAAATGGCCCAGTCTGAGAAAGTTGCCGATGAAGCAGACATTACTGATCCTGAATACTCAGCTGATATTGCCTTAGCCGATTACTCCAATTCAAAGAAAAACGCAGCTGTTGCACTACAAAAATATGAAGAAGCGCAGAAAAAGAAAAGAGATGCGGAAACAGCGGCGGGATTCACAGCACTTAGCCAAAGTTTTACAGATCCTACTATCTATTCTAAAGCTGTTTCCGCTAGGCAAACAGCTATTCTCGATACAATCGGACGAAAAAAGCAATCGGTCAGAGAAGAACTAAGTAAGACATATGGTCCTGAGGTTGCTCAGGCCATTAACATCACCAAGGAAGATGAAGATTTTGCGGAAAAAGCAGCTAGAGATATTCCAGAAGGTACAGTTCTTACGCAAGGTCCAGGCTATGCTTGGGTCATGCAGGGTGGCAAGTTTGTGTTTAAGACTGCCACTCAGATGGGGACAGGTGATAGCGTAGTAAAACTTCCTCCCAACCTTGATTATGGCAAAGAGTATGCTGGTCTTTCTCCTAATGATTTCTATGCCCTTCCTGCTAATGTGCAGGGCAAAATTTTAGACAATGTAAACAAACAGGTTCAAGCATTGAAAGGCCATGTTGAACTCATCCAAGGTAGAGGTGATGTTGCAGCAAAAACCCTTACTCCTGAAAAATTCTTTGGCTGGAGTGGTTACATTGCCAACAGCACAGAGTTAAGGCATGTAATGAATCTGACCTCAGGCAAAAAGACAATGGACTGGTCCATTGATCAGATCATTTCTACCTATCAGAAATATGGCACTAACAGAGCTTTTTCCCCGGAAGCCAGAGCTGTTTTCCGTGCGCTTAGACCGGCAATGATTGCAGCGGTTAGACCGATGGTTGCTGGTGGTAATCAGCAGTCCGACACCGAACTTAGAACAATCTTGGCTTCCTTGCCAATGGGTGAAGACATCACATCCTTGAAGGACTATGATATTGCTCAGTATAGGTTTATGAAAGTTATGTTTGGTAGATCTTATTCTAACACGCTATCTTCTATCCCTGGCCTTAAGTACGAACAGATCGGTGCAGCCGATGATTATACAGGTCTTCCTTCAAAGACCAAAGTTCTTATTGATGACTTTGCTACAGGTGGTGGTAGCTTTGCCGGAATGAGCCCTGAGCAACGGATGAAAGCTCTACAAACTGAACTAGATACAAAGGACAAGGCTGGAACCCCATACCTAGATTCTGCAGGCCAAAAGATCCTTATACAAAGATACAACCCTTCTGCGTTTAGCGCTGAAACTGCTACTAAGGCGATTGACAATGAAGAAAAGCAGATTAAACCTGAAGACAAGGAAAAGATTGAAACCCTGCGTCCAGGGTACAATCAATTCCAAAATATAGAACAAACCCTAGGCCAGTAATAATGGAACCAGATAATCAGGAGCCAGTACAGGCTCCACCTAGCATCGACCAATTCAATGCTACACCAATACCTCTAACAGATGCCGAAAGCTACATTGAAGGTGTTAAATCTGGAAAGATTATTCCTTCAAAGGAAGACCTAAAGGGGTTTCTTCCAACAACAAAGATCGAGAGATCTACCTCTGGTGCGCTTGGTTCTCAGTATAGAGTCAGAGAAACCGCAGAACAAGCCAGAGAAAAGGCACAGCAGAAAATAGACCAGCCGTATATTGCACCTGGCCTTAGAAAAAACACGCCTGAAGAAGACGCTAGGGTAGAACAGGCTGGTGTTGAGGCAGCTACAGAACGGCAAAGAAACGACCTTGAGCTTGCCAGCGGTGCGTTGATCAGAACGATTCAAACGGATCCCATGTTCTTCCGAGGCATGCAGATCCACCATAAGATCACAGCTGGCGAAGAGCCTTTTGAAATTGGTCCAGATGGTCTAGTCACGGACAAGGGCAAGATGGATTTGGCTGATTATAAGTACTTTTATGATCACCCCAAGCGAGGCATAACATTCATGCATGGAGCCTCCTCCATGCTAGCCACACTTAAGTTTGAGATATCCGATACGATCGAGCATCTCGTAGACGAGCCTACAGTAGTCATAAACGACTATTATAAGGACAAGCCCAACTACAAATCCCTTCAGTCTGAGGCCAGGGAATTTGTCATGATGGGCGTTCAGCAGAAGATCAGCACAGGTGAACTTGTTTCCGGAAAGGTCGATACCGAAAGAGCCATCAAGGTTGCCGAGCTACAGGGCAGACCTGTGGATGAGGTCATACGAAATAGAGAGCAGTACCTCAAGCTGTACCAAAGATTCACCAATCCTCCTGAGGCTGTAATTGACGGAAAAAAGGTAAAGCCGGAGCCGATGTTCAAGCTTCCAGGTGCATGGGAAAGCGCAGGAAATAAGCTTTCTGGTACTGTTGAGGCTATGGGAAGAGTCTTGAAGGGCTGGGGAGACCTTGCCCTTGATGCCAGCAAAGATCCATTGTCTTGGCATGGTTCATTGGATGATGGTTTCCATAGAAACGCCATGGTTGAACAGGCTGGATATGAAAGTAATCCTGAAATCAAGGAGCGTCTTCTTAAGATAGCTGCAGAGCCTAATGGTTATACAGTAACAGCCAATAGACTCAATAGAGCTGGCAAAGACATCAAACAGATGAACAGATGGGCTTCCGGCGAACTAATGATGACCGGCAACCCATACATGAGCAATGGTGGGAAGTCTGAAGCCGATCCAAATGTGTGGACTCCGGGTCAGGTTTGGATCGACCCGATTGCTTTGTATAGCTTGGGTTCTGGTGCTTTCCGTGCGCTTGGATCTGCTAGTGCTGCAGAGACATCGATGATGGCTAGATACGCCGCTGTTGCAAGAGTTGCGTCCCTTGAGGGCTTCACGATAGAACTAGCCAATGCGACAAAGCAGTTCTCCGGCATCGGCAACATAATGCAAGATATCGGGAGAGCTTACCTTACCGAAATAGGCAAGGACATCACCAAACTTACCGCAGAACAGATACAGGAAGCAGGCATGAAGCGTATGCTTTCTGCCCCCTTCCAGGCCATAAAAGCCGGCACATTCACGGATGACATATTGAACGAGTTGATGAACTCCGTTCCCAGACCTCAGAGTTTGGCTAGCGTCACGGATGAGCAATGGCAACTCATGTCCGGAAAGCAGAAGATCGCAACCATAGAGCCTCCTCCTTCCTTTGCTGGCGTTGAAAATGGAGCCGATATTTGGAGCAAGATGAACATCGAGCAGCGAGCCAATATGGTCGTTGCAGAAAAGGTAACCGAGATACATAGGCTTGCCAGAGCCAGACAAGCCAAGGCCATATCCGATGCCGTAGCAGCATCTAAGAACGCCGCAGATGCATCCGCAGATGCCAACTCCAACGCAAGCGTTGCAAGAAGATCTGCCGGTACTATGACATCGGCTTTCGGTGAATGGGTGCTTGGTGGCAGAGAACTTGGCAAGGGTTTCTGGAGAGACATGTCGATTGCCGGCGTTGCAAACTCTACCGCAGACCTTATTGACTCCTCGATCAAGTGGGCCTTCACAAGAGCAGCCGGCGAGGCATCTGGCGAACTTGCTGAGCAATGGCTGAGAGATCAGGCTAGCGCAAGATTCGTAACCAGAACGATGGTTGGTCTTGGTGCTGCTGCTGGCATAAACGGAATAGATGCCTATATGGGTAATGATAGTGCCTGGGTTAAGTATCCCAAGTACATCATCAATACGCTTGGATTCATAACAGGCATGAGAGTCATTGGTGCTAACTCTCAGTCCATGGGCAAGTTCATGAAGGCCTGGGGCGATGAGATAGCCAGAGGTGACCCCACGCTCTGGAGGGGCTATGCACACAAGATAGCCAAGAACCCTGAAGCTTACGGCTTTGATCCGACAGAGCCGTTTGGTCCGGCTGCTGTTGCCACATTTATGTCGAATTTCGGCATCGAATCCATCCTCAGATTTGGAAAGAGAAACCTGTATGACTTTGGTTTAAAGGGCGGCGGTGTCGCAGAACTTGTGGTTTACGGCAAGGATCGTGATGCTATCGGTCAAGGTGCTGCTATTGGTACTGTGTTTTCCGCAGTTGGCTATTATGGTGCTATGGGTGCTGAGTGGAGCTTAGGCAGCAGCAAGCTGAACGCCATGAGAAGCGATGCTCTTTTCAGGGCCATAAACACGGCTGGTGGTGACCCCACCAACATCATGAACTTCATCGATGCCCATACCAAATCGGCAAAGGGCGGGTATGAGAAGGACTTCCTTGGATTCTTCCTTGGCGTTGACAATTCGACAAAAGGAAGGGTCAGAATCATTGATGACAAGACGGCTGCTACCTTGCGTTTTGCCTACGACTACGGCCTAAAGGACCAGTCTGAAGCCATCAGAAGATCCATAGCCCTTGGCTTCAAGGAGCCGGAAGATGTCATTGGCTCCGTGCTTAAGCAGGAGCAGATCAACAAGGCTGTCGCAGAGGTCACCAATAGGCTTAACCAAGAGTCCAATACGCTCAACATAGAGGTCACCCAGAACCTGGATGTGATCAAGCAGCTTGGAGAGCGGATGAAGAATCCGGCACTCACAAAGGAAGAGCGCATTGATATCGGCACGCAGATCAAGATGGTTCGTGCCAAGATCAACGAATCCAAGAACAGGGTCAACGAGATCAAGGCCAGCCTCAAGGGTTCTGACGAGATAACATTCCTAAGGGAGAATGGCGTAGACATCGAAACCATCAATGCGAATGTCCGTGCAGGCATAAACGAGACCACAGGGAACCCTGTCATGACATTCAAGGGTCTTACGATCGAAACCACAAAGGATGGCCCCATAGTCTACATCAACAAGGACAAGATGACTACGGCAGCATTGTGGCATGAAGCCGGTGAAGCCGTCCTCTTGGCTGGATCCGTTGAGCATGTCGTTGCTGACGCTACACGCACAATGTTTGGCGATATCGCAGCAAACCCGGATGTACTCGCTAGAAACAAGCAGATATACGATGAAGCCGTAAAGAACGGAGAAGATGTAAATTCTCCCGCTTTCATTGAGAAGATACTTGGGTTCGATGCCTTCAGCAAAGGTAAAAGACCTACATTCTCAGGCGATCTGCTGAACAGAATGATCGATGCTCACGCCGAGTCTGCAGGCCTTGATGATGCATGGAAGGCTAGCGCAAGAGCTGCTGTCAGGGACTATCTTGTAACAGGCAATAAGTTTGGCATAGACAATCTCACCAGAGAAGTGTTCGCAAACTACCTCGGTCTATACCTTGAGCAGAGCCCCAAGCTGCGTCTGTATAACCATGGTGACATTCTGATGACACTTGAAGGGTTTACTGATCGTGCGTTTAACTGGATTGCCGCCGACACAGACCTACAGATAGTCGGAAGAAACCAGATCATAACCGGGGAAAACGAAAGAACAGCCCAGGGTCAGCAACCGGCCCAGGACATCCGTGGGTTCTTCATCGATCCTACGACAGGCAAGCGTGTTCAGATCAAGGCCTTTGACAGACTTGCCAGAGAGGCCATCAGAAGATCCAACAAGTTCGGCACGACAAAGGACGGCAAGCCTACTGTTGATCTGAAGAAGATGTCTCCTCAAGATAGGAGAACATGGGTTACAGCCAACAATGTGTCCCATTGGCTCGATGAGGCCGGAGAATTGCGTCCTGCAGAGCAGATAGCCGAAATAGAATCCACCATGACGCACCAGTCTGTCGTGGATCTAAACCAGTACAGAAACGACAATCCCAACTTCATAAGAACAAAGAAGGATGTGAAGAAGGGCAAGGACGGCAGCACTACAGTCATTGAAGGCGTATTCAGTCCAGGTGAGCTTAACGCCATGCTGCAGAACCCTGAGCTTCCTGACAATGTCAGAAGTACGATCATGGCTTACAGCAAGGCGATTTACAGAAGCGATGGACAGATCGGACTGCTGCAGGGCATGTACTCCGGCGAATCCAAGGAAGTTGTCTATACACCCCAGTCCACTCCCTCGTTGCGTGAATGGGGCAATCCGCTGCTTTCCCCTGAGCATCGTGCCATGCTTCCGTTGTCCATGTCCGTTACATGGGAGACTGACGCTTCCGGCCTGACAAAGAAGGCATCGGTCCGTGTCAACGGCCTGGACTGGAAGGCGGTAGACAAGCGAGTGATGATTGCCGCAGGCAGCGATCTCGCCGTTCAACATGGCATTACTGTATCCGAACTGTATGGGTACATGAATGACTACATCACGAACCTCAACAAGGGCAACTCCAACAAGGATCCCAAGCAGAACGCCATCCCTTCTGCCCAGTTGTTCTTCCCCAACTCAGATGGCACGGCTTCGTCCAAGGGCGAGAACATCCGTGACCTCATGCACTTCATCTTTGACTTCCAGAAGAAGAAGAACGATGCATACATAAACCAGCCGGCTGACTGGGGTGAGCTTGGCCTTAGAGGCCCTACGCATCCGTACACCTCGTTCCGTGCTGACAGATGGACATCTCCTGAGGCCAGCGACAATGGGGTCTTCATCAGAGTCAATGAAGCCGCCTACACGCTTAGCCAAGGCAACTTCATGGGTGATGGACCGCCCAAGCGCAAGCTGAATAGGAAGGATGTCTCTGAGACAACACCGGAGAAGGAAGCTGAAGCCCAGAAAAAGATCATCGGTGAAACGCAAGACCTTCCTCCTCTTAGGGAACAAGGCAAGGTCGTAGATCCGCTTGAGAAGTTGCCGACAAACAAGGAAGACATTTTCGGAAGAATATCAGACTTATATGCCAAGGATGGAGAGGTTATGCCTCCGCTTATGCGCAAGTGGTTTGAAGCGTATGAACATAGGTTTACTCAATATCCACCAAAGGATCTTGTTCAGTTTGGTAAGGACTTTCAGATGTACATCGAAGGCGCTGCAAAGGATGGAAGACAACATAACAAGAACAAGCAAGATAGGGCTCAGTATTTTCTTCCTATAATTGAGGAGTTTAATAGAAAGATTCGTAAATTAAGCGAACAGCCTAAGGCTCCTGTTGCAGAGGAAAAACCTGTTGCTGCATCTCCAGCAGCTGAAGCTACGCAAGAACCTCAACCTGTAACTGCGGAAGTTCAGATGTCTGCTGAAGCTAAGATAAAGCTAGCTAAAGCAAGTTCGTATATAACCATAAACAAGGCTCAACTGGATACAATAGATAGGAATCAGCCTGGGCTCGCAATGCACTCAGGTGATCGTGCGTTCTTTGTTAAGGAACTTAAAAAACAACTCGACGCTGCTTTTGCCATCAAGCCCAACTTTGACCCAGGTTTTGATATATATCAGTACTTGCCTGATTACGAAAAGCCGGATGTAGCCGAAGCCAAGCCTGCTCCTGCTGAACAGGCCAAACCTACCAATAGGCCATATACAGTATCTGTAACATCCAAGACAATAAACAATGGTGTTCAGGTAAACATGGTCAAGATTTCTCACGATATATATATTGGCACAGAAACTGGAATTGAACTAACTACTAAAGGTGTCGAAAGATCTATTGATATCGATTCCAGAAGTGAGTCTGATCGAGTAAGGGATGCCATCAGGATCCATATGGAAAACCTTGAGGAAAACAATGCCAAGAGGGCAGAAGAGATAATTAGAAATGAGCAAAAGCTTAAAACCATGGATGACAGCAATCCAGTTAAGAAACAGCTTTCTTTTGCCGTAGAAGCTAAAAAGAAAACCATAGAGCTTAATAACGAAATCATAGCTTCCATGCGTGATGAGCTTAGCAAGCCGGCTGCTGCCGAAGCCAAGCCTGCTCCTGCTGCCGAAGCCAAGCCGTCTACCACATTAAACCTTAAAGATCCAAAGGTCGTAGCCTGGAGACAAGAGAATGGAATAACAAACAACAAGGGCGCTCAATGGATTGAGCCTCCTTCTAAGGAGATCATGGATGTTATTGATGGTCCGTTTGCAAAGGCTGCGGATTTGATTGAGACCGCAAGAATTGATGGTTCTGGAAGCTCTTATTATGCTGAGGCTGGAAAGCAGCTGCAGGATGCCTTGAAAAAAGCCAAGGAGATGGGTCTTACACCTCAGCAATTCTATGCCATGTATGACCTTGGAAAGGGCTCAAACAAGAAAGCATTGCAGCAAATTGTTGAGACAATCATGGGCAGACCATTCCCCAAGGAAGGACTTTCCAATGTTCTGGTTCCATCGGGAGCAGCAGAAAAACATTTTGGTGCTAAGCCGGCTGCAAAGCCAAAGAAGGAAGCAAAGCCTACAACTATGGCTGAGATCCCCAAGGAGCTTGCGCCCAAGGAAAAGCCTGCTGCTATAAAGTATGACATCGAAACAGAGAAAGCTGAACTTACACGCCTTCTTGACTCAATGGATTTCGGCTATGGTGAGGAAGCTAACAGCACACAGATATCATATTCAATACCTGTTATACGCAACCTCATTGAGGCAGGAATGAAGCCCCATGAAATAAGGGGATTCATTAACGAACATGAGAATGGTGGTTTGTTAATGAAATATACTTATCCTGAGGCAGAGCCTGCTGAGGCAAGGCCTACAACAACGGCTGAGATCCCCAAGGAGCTTGCGCCTAATTGGTCTGAAAAGAAAGATAAAAAAGGCACAATACTTGGTCATGTTACAAATGACAAAAAAGGACTTATTACTTTTAGAACAAAAGGAGAAAATGTTGTCCATGTTGTTCAAAAAGCCATATACAATCCGGATGGATCTATCTATGATTACAAAGAAATAGGAACAGCAAAGACGCTTGATAAGGCAAAAGAGCTGTATGCTAATTCATTAATTGAAACAGCTTCCGATTCTGAACCTATTGCTGAAGCCAAGCCTGCTCCTGCATCTAAGCCCACAAAGAAGCTAGAAGCTGAAGCTGATAAGATACTAGGTGGCGATTTCTTTGAGACGCACAGAATGCTCAGGGATGATCCTGAAAACTGGGGAAGCAGAAAGCCTAACTCCGACAAGAAGGGCTTTACAAATTACGCAAAGGAAACTGTAAAGCGTCTTGAAGCAGCTGGCATCACTCCAGACATGGTTAAGGAAATGGGTTATGATGTAACCAAATGGACATCCACATCTAATTGGGACAAGGAAGGGCTGCAGATCTTGCGGGATTGGGCAAACAAAGGTTCTACAGCAAATCCGGCAGTTGAGATTCCCAAGGAGCTTGCGCCTAAGGCTGAGCCTGTTTCCACAGGAAAACCTAAGTGGGATGAGAAGAAAATAAAAGAAGA
>Ga0222712_10002159_pt1 | contig 23004 bp, 35 predicted proteins | sample C33_657DmetaG_FD_165043 | JGI IMG/M metagenome (GOLD analysis project Ga0222712, IMG submission 165043) | Estuarine water microbial communities from San Francisco Bay, California, United States - C33_657D | ecosystem: Environmental > Aquatic > Marine > Unclassified | place: USA: California... | reverse complement strand
ATATATCTTCTAAGACTAGGGAAAAGACTTAAGTTCCTATGGAACATAGACAAGTTAAAACTAAAACAAGGAAAACTTTAATTACAATAACTAAGATGAAAACTTTAAAAACCCTTACCCTGACACTTGTACTACTACTAAACATTAACAACAGTTATTCTCAATGGGTAACTAAGGTAGTAGACAACAAACTCGATGCACCTTACAAGATTTCTTACTGTAGTGATGTGTTAGATAAAGCATTTCTTAAACTAGAAGCTGTAGGAGAACAACTCTCATTTTATTTAGGCGGTAGTTATTTCTGCGACGAAATGATTACCGTAGACATAGCACTTGTAGTAAACGGAGAATCCAAACGATACAGCATTGAAGGAATGAAAAGCTCTAACTCTAAAGTTCTTTTCTTGATTGACGATTTACTTGCAGTAGAACAAGCAGAGTTTTTTAAAGATTTCAAAGCTTGCTCTTCAGCAGTAGTTAGGATTAATGAAACTAACTGCACTTCTGATATCTTTAAATTTAACATGTCAGGTTCTACAAAAGCAGTAAATTTTATGCTTCAATGATATGGAATTGTTAGTAACACACCCTGTAAAAAAATCTGACCTAGGATTTCATGGTAATTTGTTTGGAGGCAAACTTCTTTCTTGGGTAGATGCTGCTCTTGCTGCTTATGCTATGGAGAAATGTCATACACAAAACATGATTACTGTATCTATTGATCAATGCGTATTTAAGAAACCAGCAAAAGAAAAGCATTTGGTTAAGATTTACGCACAGATGATTAAGATAGGAAATACCTCAGCTACTTTTAGAGTAGAAGCTCGTGCATATAATGTATTTAGAGAAGACGAAATAGTTCTTTTACAGACTTGTATGACTTTTGTAAGAGTAGATGAAGAAGGTGAACCTATTCCCATCAGTAAACAAGTAAAGGAAACTTTTAACAATGAGCAACAATAAACAAGATAGCATTGAGTTTTTGTGGAATGAATTGAAACCATTCCTACCAGCAAACTACACGGTAGATGAATCTGTTAAGATTTTATCTATTTTGAAACAAGCCAAAGCAATGCACAAGGAGGAATGTATTAAATACTATGTAGATAGTGTTGATTATGGAGATATGGGTCAACATATTAGAGAATCATTGATTCAAATCGCAGAAAAAATGTACAACGAAACATTTGGAGGTAACAATGAGCAACAAACAAAGTAGCGTAGAGTGGTTCTTAGATGAATTAATAAAAGAGGGTTATATTAAAAGATTACCAGTAACGCAACTTCAACAAGCAAAAGAGATGCACAGACGAGAACATGCAGCCACAGCACGTGATTGGTGGATAGAAGGTACGTCAGATGCACGTAAAGCATCCACAGGAAGGTATGAATCGTTTGATGACTACTACAGCAAAAAGTTTACAAGTGAGCAACCAACTCAAGATTAACTTACAAGGATTTACTCCTAGACAGTACGCAATGCTCATCCTTCGGGATGAGCTAAAGTACACTTTTACTAAATGTGGTAAAAAGCTAGGGATAAGTAGACACTCAGCTTCTAACACATACAGAAGAGCCAAGGTAAAACTTAAAAGTTAACTATTTGTATTACACATTAAAAGTTATTAACTTGCAACATTATAAACTAAAAAAACATACTTATGGACCAATTTAATCTTATCCTCGGCTTTGGTATTTTATTACTAACTGGGTTTGTACTAATTATTTCTTTGCTCAGGCAAGTACACCAACTAGAAGCATTGATTGAAGAAAAAACAATGTCTGTTAACTACTACAGCAAAGAGAGTTTAGACCGTTTTGAAGACATTTCTAAACTTAGAATGGAACTTGTCAGCTTAAGAATAGACAGAGACAAGTTACAAGATGAAGTTCTTTCTCTTAAAGCTGGTATTAAGATTTTCTCAGACAGAGCAGAAGAGTTAGCTGCTGAGTTGGCTACAAAATCTACAGTAGAACCTAGTGCAGAAGTAGTAGAGGCAGTAGAGGTAGCAGAAGTAACGGAAGAAGTTAAACAAGAACCTATTGTTTCTCCTATTGCTGCTGTCAGTACTCCTACAAACAAGCCTAAGAACAAAAACAGAAGGAAGAAGTAATGTTTTACAAGAAACCTACCAATAAGTATCGTGAGACAACTTACGAAAAGGAAGAACGTAGGTATTTTGGAGCTACTTGTCCTGTATGCAATAAGCCTTTAAGTAAACAAAGGCCTGTTTGCTTTGCTTGTCCCATTCATTCCTTAGAGTATTACGAAAAGAAAGAAAAAAATCGTAAAGACAATCAGATTTAATGACTCGTAAAATTGACATAGAGACTATGCGAAAAGTGCAATCACTTCAAGGTAAAATAACACCTGATTTTGTTGACTATTGTAATCTAAATAACATAAATTTGCGCGATTGGTATCGCTGGCAGTTACACTTGATTTGGCAGAGAAGAAAAGATGCTAAACAGGCTCAAACAACTGCGGAAAGAAAGGAGACAAAAATATGTTAAACGGTTCAGAGATGTATAAGATACAATATTCTTCAGGTAAAGGTAAAGTGGAGTTAATCAGCATTCTACAAAAAGACGGACAGAATTGGGGTTTACTAAAAGACCCTAGAATTGAAGAGATGTTAGTCAGTAAGTTTATTAAGAAAGACCACTACAATGTAAGTAATGAAAGTGTAGGTTATGGTCAAATCGTTGTAACAGACAGACTAACTTACATTACTGGAAGTTTTGAAATACCTAAAAACTAATTATATATGGAAAACATAATGCCCGAGATAACTCCTGAACAAATGAATCAGGCAGTTGAGAAAAAAGGAAATGAAATCTTTGATATGTTTCTTACAGCCATCAATCCACAAATCACTGATGCTGTTACCCAAGTAGCTCCAAACTTAGCAAAAGAAATTGCTAAGAGTTGTGCTATCACTCATATTAAACCATTTAAAAGCCCTTTTGATGCTTTACCTAAGGAAAAGCTTGAAGGACTTAATGGAGCAGCTTTAGAGAGGCTCCAAATGGTTATTGAGTTTTGGAAAGGAGTAGAGACCTACATCCAGTCTTTATAAACCATAGATTAGTTTCAAGTATCTGCAAAGAGGACTCCAAAAGGGTCCTCTTTTTCTTTTTTATTCCACTATAACTAATCAATAAGAAAAACTAAAAGAAAAACTAAAAGAAATTTATTATGCCAGATTTTGACAACCATTTGAATCACTCTGAGTCTACTGAAGCAGTAGCAGTAAGAGTATGCTATGAGTACTTGCGATTGTCTGACGACCTAGTAGCTCGTCTTCAGGCTATCAAAGACAACTCAAGAGTTGCTGTAACTTTACTAAACTTAACCAACAGAGTAAGTTCTTGTGTTCCTAATCTAGTGAACAACATTAATATGCTTGGTGTAAGTATAGATGACCCTACTAAAATCTCTTATCTGAACTTTGGAAGAATCCAAGCTGCCTATGATGCAAGAGAAACAGAGAAAGTTTGGAATGACAAGAACTATCGTTACCACAGTAGTGCAGGTAAAGTAGTAAGAAAGTTATTTGATTCTATCTATGTAAACGCATTACAACCTAACCTAGGTGCTTTGCTTTGTCTTATAGATGAGGAACTCATCCATAGAAATGGGCACAGAGAAACAGAAGTTGTACACGACACCATAGGTAAATTGTTCACCGAAGCCGACTACAATGAGTTTAATAACCTATTCCGTATAGAAGGTTTTAGACAAGGTGATGCAGGTGAAGTAATTTATGTTAAAGGTCATTGGATTGCACACTTCTATCACGAGAAGAACTACGCTTCCTTGTCAGGTACTTTGGGTAATTCTTGTATGCGTTATCAGAGAACTCAAAGTTTCCTAGACATCTACACACACAATCCTTCAGTATGTAAACTTGCAATTCTACTAAACAAAGACGGTAAGTTACAGGGCAGAGCTTTGGTGTGGACTGTAGGTGACAAAGATTACTATGACCGTATCTATGCTACGTCAGACTTGATACAAGACAGAATGAAAGCTTTCTTCTTAGTTAAAGGTTTGAGTACTTGTTTTCACGGTTACAGTTCTTATGAATCTATCTATTTGGAAGGAGACTCAATAAACCTAGACGTTAACAAGAGAGTTTTGCTTACTCACGACCAATATCCCTACATGGACAGTCTTAAGTATCTAAACGAGGATCACTCAATACTCAGTAATACAGAATCAGATATGGATGGCAGATACTTTATCCTAAATGATACTGGTGGTAGGTATGAAGAGTATGGTGGTGGTACAGAAGAGTGTAGTTGTTGTGGTAGAGAAGCACACGTAGATGATATGTGTTGGATTGATGTTAGAAATGACGACAACCACAACCAAAATCTTTGCGATAACTGTGCTATTTACTCAGATTACCACACTGGTTACATTACTAGAGATGATGCTGCTTATGTAGAGTATTTAAACACATGGGTATTGACCTCTGAACTAACTCAGGACTACAACAACGAATACATACCTACTAGAGATGCAGTAGAGCTTATTGACGGTAGTTATGCATTACCCAATGACCCAGACTTAGTACAATATTCTGATGGTGATTACTTTATTTTAGGTAATGATGACTATCAGTATTTTGAGTACAATGACGAATACTACAAACCTGAGTGTTGTGTTGAGACTAAAGACGCAGAAATGGTTCCTGAGTTCTTAACTATTGTTGATGAGGAAGGTCAAGTATGGTTACGATCTGAGTTTGAACAACAGCAAAACCTTAACTTAATTTAAAAGCAATTAGAAAATGACAAAAACTTGGATTAAAAACACACTTAACAAAATTAAAGAAGTGAACAGTAAACAAAAACATAAGAGCCACTTAACAGTAACTAAAGCAAAAGAAGTCACAGATACCCGAGAGGTGATAAAAGTATCACATCTAACTGCTGTACCTAAGATTAATCTTGAACTAAAGCCAAACTATGAACGTCTACAGATGCTACTTGAGATGAGAACTTACTCAAAAGATCCAGCACAAGACAAGTTTATATCTAGGCTACAAGAACACTTTAGTTCCTTAGGTGCTACCACTACAAAAGATTCCTATGGAAACTTATATGTAGTTAAAGGTAATGCTGACTTTTATCCCTGTGTAGTAGCTCACACCGACATCAATCAAACAGTTAGGAAAAACGTAAGTATAATGACTGCATATCCTTGGATATTTGGTTTTGATACTGACAAGATAGAACAAGCTGGCATTGGTGCAGATGATAAAGTCGGTGTTTATTTTGCAATACACATGTTTGATGTATTTGATAATATCAAACTGTTCTTCCCCAAAGACGAGGAAGTTGGTCTAGTAGGTACTTATCAAGCAAATCAAGATTTCTTTACAGACTGCAGTATGTTAGTACAGTTAGACAGAAACTCTTACAAGAACGACTTAATTACTTACACAAACGGTATTACAGTTTGTAGTGATGAGTTTGTTACCGCTGCTAGTTCTATTATGGACAAGTACATGTACAAGAAGAACAATGGTAGTTGTACAGACATCGGTGGTATTAAGAAGTTTAACACTGTAAACTGTGTAGCTATGAATGTGAGCTGTGGTTACATTGACGAGCATTCTGACTCAGAAGTAATATCTATACCTCACTTTGAGAATGCCATTAACTTTGGCTACGAGTTGCTAAAGATGGGTGTAGATAAGGTATGGGAACATAAGACAGTTATTCCTGTGTATGAGTCTAACTTGGGAAAGTATGGTACTTACAACAATTCGTACTCAAAAAGTACTTATGGAGGTTACGATACTTACGGTACTTACGGTACTTATGGTAGTTATGGAGGTTATAGTGGTGCTAACTACGATTTGTTTGATGATTTGGAAAGTGATAAACTCGATGAGAAGTCTTCTAAGTACTATACTGCAAAAAGTCCAGGAGGTAAAGTTAAACTAGAGCTAAAGTCAAAAGAACAAGACGCTTACCTACTACAACTTTATCCTGAACTTACAGACGATGAGTTTAGAAAAGTTTACTTAGAGCACCATATTGGATACCCATCAGACTCTGAGATTGAAACAATAGCACAAGAAACAGTTGATGAGTGTATATCTGAACTTCTTTGCCCTAATTGTTGGAGCAGCGTTCAACCAGATAACAGCTTATTACTGTACACAACGTGTGAATGTTGCGAGAGTACATTTAACATACCTATTCAAGATTACGATGCCTGATAGAGAATTATCGTTTAATTGCTATGGAGAGAGTCTGGATACAAGTCCAGACTTTCTTATGGCAAAGAGAGCTTATGAAGAGTCCTTAGTGGATTGGAATGAAGAGGAAAACAATTGCAAAAATGACTTGCAAATAACAGAACACATCCCTAATTTTGATACCCCACTAAAGAAAAATCTTCTTTTAAAACAACAAACCTACAATGAAAAAGACGTTTTACGAGACACTGTGGAGCCTGTTAGAGAAACAGGGGATCCTACAACAATGGTTTGATGACGGTCTTTTAGTTACTAGGAAAAACACTACATTCTTTACTCCTAAAGCCCTAGAAATCCTAGGGCTAGAGGAATCTATAGGCGGTGTTAAACTAAGTGACGAAGAACCCAAACAGAAACCAAGAGAAGTAACTTCAGGACCTATTACTGAGATGTTAGGTTGGATTGATGAATTTGCTGCTAAGTTTAGTGTTAGGAATATTAACGTAGCAGGTAAGGGAGGTAACATAAAAGCAATCATAAAGAAAATGCAACAGTTCCTATCTGAGTACGACTACACTAAAGAAGAAATCTTAGCAGGTGTAGATTTATACTTGGACAATCTAAAGAGAACTAACAGCATGGCCTTTGTACAAGAAGCACATTACTTTATCAGCAAGGTTCACGCAGGTGTAACTGTAAGTAACTTATCTAAATGGTGTGATGAAGCTAGAAATGGAAATACCAAGAGATATACTAGCCACACAATATTATAAGTTATGTCACACCAACCTCTTAATTTTAACGACTTAGTAAGCGTAATAGAAAGAAACAAACAAATCAAAGAGGAAGGTGGCATTACTTCTATCTTAGGTCCGTTTGACAGACTATCACAACACTATGGAGGCTTTACTAAAAGCTCCATTACTGCAATTACTGCATCTTCAGGCGTAGGTAAAACTAAGTTTGTAAAATACTTTACCGTACACAATGTGTTAAGGAAAACACATAGAAGCAATATCAAGGTTAAGATATTTTACTTTGCATTAGAGGAAAATCAGACAGATTTTTGGTTATCATTTATATCTAGCTACCTCTACCAGCAACATAAGTTAAACATAAGCGTAGCACAACTAAAGTCTATTGGAAGCTTTAACATCACTCCTGACTTAATGAGTAAGATAAGAGAAGCAGAGAGATACATTAATGCTCTTCAAGACACAGTAGAGTGCGTAGACTACATCAGAAATCCTACGGGTATCTTAAAGTATGTAAAAGCATACTTTGAGAATCCTGAGATTGGTGAGTATGTCTATAAAGATATGCCCGATGGTAGAAAACTTATTACTGGTTATAAGTATAAGTCAGATAACTTATGGGTGTTCTGTATCGTAGATCACATCAGTTTGCTTTCTAACGAAACAATACCTGAGACTAAGATGAAGTACACACCATATCAAACCTTTGACTTAATGGTCAAAGACTACATTTTGGATATCTTCTCAAAGAGATTCCAAATGGTAAACGTTATTGTGCATCAACAAACTCCTTCTTCAGAGAAAGCTGTATATACTAGTAAGGGACACCTTATAGAAGAAAAGATAGAACCATCTTTAGAAGAGTTACACATTAACAAAGGAGTACACCAAGATTACGAGATTGTGTTGGGTCTGTTCAATCCATCACGTTACGATATAGAAACTCACAATGGATACGATGTATCTATACTGGGTAAGAACTATCGTTGTCTTAAATTCCTCAAAGACAGACATTACGGACTAGAGAATGCTAGTTTAGGTTTGTACTTTGAAGGAGCTAGTGGATTCTTCCAAGAATTGCCTCGTGCAGAGACAATGACTACAGGAGGACACTATGAACATTTTAGAGAGAAAAAGTAAACATGTTAAAGAAAATTAAATTAGGATATCATCTAAACATCATCATTGGAGAGATGTGTAATCGTGTGAATGCAGATATTACTGAGTTGGATGTATTAAAAGATGATTGGCAGGAGGATTTTGATTGGTCAGTAGAGGAAGAACAAGAGTTCCAAGACTGGCTTTATAAATATTTAGTGACCAATAATGATGCTCTGATTGAGATATCTACCTATCGACCAAATGAACCATTTACCGCAACCGAACTAATGAATCTAGTAAAAGAGTTCACGCTGTTCTATGGATGGGCATTGAAAGAAGACGCTGACTTGGATAGTATAAAAGAACATAAACCAAAGAAAACTTAAATTAAAAAAATGTCAAGCAAATTAATCGCAGTCGTAGGACCCACGGGTAGTGGGAAATCAACATCAATTAAGAATTTAGATTCAAAAGAAACTTACATTATCAATGTTGCTCGTAAAGAACTTCCATTCAAAGGTGCTAACAAAATGTACAATGCAGAACTTAAGAACTATGCAGAATTAGATGATGCATTGCAAGTTGTAAAGTATCTACAAAGTATCAGTGAGAAAGCTCCACACATTAAAAATGTGATATTGGAAGACTCTAACTACATTATGGGCTTTAACATGGTAAAGAAAGCCACAGAAACAGGTTTTACTAAGTTTTCTGTAATGGCTAAGGACATGGTCACGTTATTAACGGAGGCCCGCAAATTAAGAGACGACTTGAAAATTTTCTACTTTTCCCATCCCGAGGAAATTATGGACGATGGAGCAATCGTATCTTACAAGATGAAAACAGCAGGTAAGCTGTTGGACAACCAAATCGTATTGGAAGGTTTATTTACAGTTGCACTTTATACCCATGTAGACGAAGATAATCAGGGTAACACAACTTATGAATTTGTAACCAATCGCTGGAAGAAATATCCTGCTAAGTCACCCGATGGAATGTTTCCAAGTAACCGTATTCCTAACGACTTAAAACAAGTATGTCAACTTATTGACGAGTATTATTCTTAAACCAAAAACATTAAACAAGTAAAATTATGAATTTAGAGAATCTAGAAACCAGAACAGGCAGTACAAGCACTAAGAAGTTGTTTACAGGTATTGCACCAATTAAAATCGTAGCAGTTAATCCAACACGTGAACAGATTGCTGCTCTTTATGACGTAGATGTAGAGAAGGTAAAAGAGCCAAACTATTTTACAGAAGACTCTACTCGTATTGACTTTTGGTATAAGAACCATGACAGTATTAGCACTCCTTTGTTGGGTAAGTTTGCCTTGTTTTTGAGCAATCAAGTTCGTACAAGTCAGTCAGGTAAAACTCAATACATTGATGCTCATAGTAAAACTTGTTGGGCTGATAGTCTTGGAGATTTATCAGAGCGTAACAGCAAGTTGGCTGACTACAACAAACTTAAGTTAGATAAAGTACGTGAGGCTTTGCGTGGTGAGGAAGATTTGTATTCTCTGTTGCGTTCTTACGGCAACGTAGATACCAATAGCTCACTTCTTATGCTTGATGATATTAAATCTATCATTAAGGGTAACGTAAAGGAATTACGTGAGTTCTTCGACCACTTTAACAAGAAAGATGGTGGTGTAAAAGTGTTGATGGGTGTTAAAGACGGTCAGTATCAAGATGTGTGGAATGCAATGTTCCTAACAATCTATGGTAAAGTAACTGATTATATCCGCAATAGAATTACCGATGGTAACTATGGCTATAAGCATTACTATGGAGGTTCGTTTGTATTGAAGGAGTTTGTAGCAGGTGATGAGCCAGATAATGTTGATTCAGGAAGTGATCCTTGGACAACTGACTCAGACCCATTCTCAGATGTACCAAGCAAACCTGCAGCTGCAAGTCCGTTTGAGGACGACTTGTTTGGATAAGTCAAGATTAGGTAAAGTGTAAGTAAGGCAGGGGGTGCTTTATGTACCCCCTAATCTTACTAAAGAAGTGATTGATATGGACTTAGATAATATAAAGACTAACTCGACAAAAAAGACACTAATGTCTAGGTTCACACAAGAACAAATAATGGAGTTCTATTTCGGTGAACCTATACAACTAAGAAAACATTACAAAAATCCTTTTAGAGAAGACAAGTTTCCTAGCTGTGTGTTCTTCTACAAGAAAAAGACAGGTGCTTTAGTATTTATGGACTTTGCGTTAGGTAAAACTATAGATTGTTTTGGTATGGCTATGATTAGACATAATGGTGTAGTCAACTACGCTAAAATCTATAACGAGATGGCAAACCTTAAACCATGTGACTTACCTACCCCTACTATCAGTTACAACAAAGAGGAAGATGACTATGAAACTGTAATTAAAGTAGAGGTAATGCCATATGATAAAGCAGATTTAGAGTTCTGGGCACAGTTTAACATTAGTTTAGACATACTGAAACACTTCAATGTTCGTAAAGTACGCAGAGCTTGGATTAACGGTGAACTGAGATACATCCATGTAGACAGAGACCCATGTTATAGATATGTAGAAGCAGATAGAGTTAAACTTTACCGACCTAAGAACAAAAAGATGAAGTTTAGAAATAACTACATCCAAGAGTTTGAGGGTATGTCAAGAATACCTCAGTCAGGTAATCTACTTGTTATTACAAAAGCCATGAAAGACATAATGACTTTCTATTCTATAGGAATCAATGCCATTTGTCCTCGTTCAGAAAGTGCAATACTAGATGCAGAAATACTAAAAGGTTTACTTAAACAGTTTACTAGAGTTGTAATTTGGTATGATGCAGATCCTACAGGAGATGAGAAATCACTCAAAATGTATGAATTGTATGCAGAGTTTGGACTAAAAAGAATGACACACAACTCTATACTAGGAAAAGACATAAGCGATATTGTAAAAAATCACGGACCAGAAAAATTAATAGAACTATGCAAACAGTTAGAGACCTTATAACATACATCTGCAAAGAAACTGTAGAGTATCTAAACAGAACAGAGAAACTCAAAGAGACCGATATCTTCCTTAAGGATAAGCTGGTTAAGAAATTCTTTGCTGACAACAAAATTAAACCCTACAAAGCAAAGAACATTGTAATTGTACGTAAACCAAAGGTACATAAACCATTTACAATACCTCGCTTGAGTGAGTTTGAGTTAAAGCTATGTGCTATTATTTGTGAAGTACACAATGTAGCTTTCCACGACTTGTTCTCTAGGACTCGTAGTGGTATGGTTGTAGATGCACGTAGACAATTTACAGCATTTCTCTACACTTATTTAGCGTATACTTATGCTCATGTAGGATTCTTGTTTGGTAAAGACCACAGTACAATTATACATAACGTTAGAACACATCAAGATTTGTTAGAGACTGATAGTATATACGCAAATAAGTTTGGAAGATTTATGCAAGCAATCAAGACAGAGTTTCCAGAAGTTCTAGAAAAGGTAGACGAAAGAAGAGAATTGTTTAAAGAGTACAAGAAAGTACATGCAGAACGAGCAATCAATGCAACTAAGCTCTTACCACTAGAAAACAAAACAGTAAAAGCATTAAGCTAAAAACAATGGACGGTAAAAGAATCAACATACCAGACAACTGGTATAAGAAACTACAGCCTTACATAGAGTCAGAGCACTTTACTAAAGTTGCTAACTACATTAGAGAGAAAAGAAAAGAAACTCAAGTATTTCCGCCAAGTAACGAGATATTTAGAGCATTCCAACTTACTCCTTTTGGTGACTTACGTGTAGTTGTAATAGGCATGGACCCTTATCCTACTTTATACCAAGACAAGCCAGTAGCGTGTGGACTTTCATTTGCTCCTCGTAATAGAGATTATGTTCCTCCAAGTCTCAGAAAGATATATGAGAGAATAAAGGAAGATTTCTATCAGGACGAATTGATGTTCCCCGTTGACTTAAATATTGAATATTGGGCAAAACAGGGAGTACTTATGCTCAACGCTGCGTTAACCGTTGAGCATGGGAAACCTGGAAGTCATATGAAGGTATGGGAGAATTGGACTAAAGAGGTAATTAAAGCCATTAATGAGTATTCTAACGGGGTTATCTTCTGTTTATGGGGTAAAGATGCACAAGCTTTCAAAGAACAAATAAGCAATCATCACATTATCTTAGAATCAGAACATCCAGTAGCAGCAAACTACCAAGGTAGAGCATGGAACTGTAACCACTTTAAAGAAATTAACAAACACCTAATGGGAGTCAACGGAGACTACATTGAATGGATTAAAACAGTATGACAGAGAAACCAACAGCACAAGAAGAGTTTAACAAAGAAATCAATAAACTAGTAGATATGGTAGAACAAAGAGTTACAAGAGAAGTAACGAACTACTTTCTAGACTTTATTGACAACCGACTAAAACAACTCGAAGAAACACCACAAAGCACAGAGTATGAATACTGTGAAGTTGTAGGAAGAATTAAAGAATTACAAGAAGTAACAAAAGCACTTAAAGATTTAAAATAAAATGGAAGCAAAAGAATTATTAATCGCATCAAAAACTGATTGGACAGTAGAAAAGAAACCTTTGTTTGGCCCTAACGGTGAGTCTACCAACGGGTACGGAATCTTCAGAACCGACAATAACCTTTGTTTAGGTTTAGTTGGTAGTAAGTATACTATCACACAAAATCAGGAAGTATTAGAAATGCTGATGTATGCTGCAGGTAGTCTAAACATTCCTGCAGTACGTGGTGGTTGTTTAGGTATGGGTGAACGAGTGTACTACCAGTTCCAATTACCTGAAGTAACCATTGGTGGTTCTAGAAACCTAAGATATCTAACAGGCCTTACAGCACATGACGGCTTGTCTAAGATTGGTTTTGGAGCAACTAACGTAGTGGTAGTGTGTCAGAATACATTCTTCCAAGCTTTTAAAGACTGTGATGCAGTAAAACACACTCCAAACCACAGAGAAAGATTGGTAGGAATGATTAAGTCATTGCGTGAGTCTATGTCTGCAGAAGAGCAAGTAATAGAACGCATGATTAAGATGAGTACAACTACTGTACCTGAGAAGATTGACGATGACTTCCTATTTGAAATCATTGGCGGTCACCTAGAGTCCACCCGTAGTAACAACCGTCTAAACGATTTGAAAGCTGCAATGTCTACCGAGTATAGCACTCACGGAGATACAGCTTACGGATTGTTTAATGCAGTTACTCGTTTCACTAACCACATGACTACCTACAAGGACATAGACAACAAGCGTAAAGCCTTGATGTTTGGTTCAGGTGCTCGTATTAATCAACGTGCCTTTGATTTAATTGAAGCTAAGTTTGTTAATACTAGACCAGTAGAAATCTACATCTAAGCCACAGTCGGAAACAGAATAGCCCAAGAATAGCTTGGGTTATTCTTTTCCATTGTATATTGTATTATGCTAAGAAGAAAAACCATACAGGAAAAGAAAACTCCAGTTAAAGGAGAACCCGTTAAAGTAGAGAAACCTGTAATTGACACAATTTGCACAGAATGTGGTAAAAAACGCCCTTATAGTAACAAATCCAAGAAATTATGTGCCGTTTGTGTGAAAAAATCACAAATTGCTAAGGTTAAGGAAAAGAAAGCTAAGGTGCGTCAGAAGAAAGCAGAGTCTATAGGAGTGCTGACTAAGAAATTAGACAGAATCTTTAGCGTGTACATTAGATTATCAGGAACAAAGGAAGGTGGGAACTGTAAGTGTTTTACTTGCGATAAAGTTATGCACTGGCGAGAAATACAATGTGGACATTTTCAATCAAGAAGATTCTACTCAACTCGATTCCATGTATTAAATTGCAAACCCCAATGTTACGGATGCAACATTGGACTTAGTGGCAATCAATACATTTTTGGAGTAAACCTAGATAAACTACATGGTGAAGGCACGGCAAACTTAATGGTGCGTGAGTCTCGTGCAGTTAAAAAGTTTACAAGTCAAGAGATGATGGAGTTGATAGGTCTTTATGAGAATCTAGTAGGTGAACTAAGAAAGAAACTAAATATCTGGGAGTAGACAATGGGATTGTATTTTGTATCAGCTAATACGCAACTCCAAAAGGAGATGCAAGAAGCCTCTAAAGGTGACATTAGACCTTGTACTGAGGCTACTTGTCTTAAGTATTTGAATACTCTAGACATTATTGGCTTTGATATAGAAACACTTGGCTTTGACCCCTACAAGGATAGAATAGTATGTATCCAGTTAGGTAATGCAGAGAATCAGTTTGTTGTGGATACCGCTACAATAGACATTCAATCATTCAAAGAAATCCTAGAGACAAAAGAACTTATAGGTCATAACTTAAAGTTTGACATTAGGTTTCTAATGCACAATAGAATTATACCCAGCAAAATCTTTGACACATTTATAACTGAGAAGACTCTTTACTTAGGAGTTGACTCTCACAAATGTTCACTAGCAGATTGTGTAGATAGGTATTGTGGTGCGTATATGGACAAGACACAACGACTAAACATCACGGGTAAGTTTAATCCTGAGTTTATTAAGTATAGTGGCAAGGACGTAGAGCATCTACATGTTGTTAGGGCAAAGCAAGAAGAACTAATCAAAGACAGAAAGTGCGAAGTATCTATTGAACTTGACAATCGTTTTGTGATTGTTTTATCTTACATCGAATACTGCGGTATGAAGCTAGACGTAAACAAATGGCTCAACCGATTGGCAAAGATTAAGAATGAAGCAGAAGAACTAAAGAATAAATTAGATTCTTACATCATAGATAACGGTTATGAGAAATTCATAGATAGACAGGGTAATTTGTTTAGCCCTGGGTTACATACATCTATTAACTGGAATAGTGCAGCTCAAGTCATCCTATTGTTTGAGATGATGGGTGTGGACGTAGAGGTAGTGGATAAAGGAGTAACCAAGAAAACAACAGAAGCAAGTCAACTTGCAAAACAAATAGAACAGTTTCCAATACTTGAAACATACATCCGATACAAAGAATGCCAAAAGAATATCGGTACGTATGGCGACAATTGGTTAAGACTAATCAACCCAATAAGTGGAAGAATACACACTAGTTACAAGCAGTTAATGAATACAGGACGCTTATCTAGTGGTGGTAGAAACAAACAAACAGGTGAGGCTTATCCAAACTTTCAAAACATACCTAGTGATGAAGAAACTAGAAGTTGTTTTGTAGCAGAAGAAGGAAACACACTAATAGGTTGTGACTACACTGGTCAAGAACAAATCGTTCTTGTAAACAAGTGTCTTGACTCTAACCTATTGGAGTTCTATAGGAAGGATCTTGGAGATATGCACTCGTTTGTTGCATCTAAGATGTATCCTGAGCTAGACGGTATGCCACTTGATGATATCAAGAAGAAGCATAAAGATAAACGTCAAGCAGCAAAGGTAGCAGGTTTTGCTATCAACTATGGCGGTAGTGGTAAAGGTATAGCAGACCAACTGAACTTAAGTTTAGTTCAAGGTCAGCATATATATGACTCCTACTTTAAAGCCTTTCCTGGATTGAAATCATACTTTGACAAAGCCAAAAAGTTCGGATTACAGAACGGCTATGTATTGATTTCTGAAGTAACAGGTAAAAAGTCCTACGTGGATAACTACGATTGGTACATGGAACAGAAAGAAAAGATTGATAACAATGCTTTTTGGGATAGTTACAAAAGACACAAACAAGACAACACACCTACATTTAGAGAGCTTAAGAAAGTAGTACAAGCCTACTCAATGAAGAAAGGTGATATTGAGCGTATGTCCTTAAATTATCCGATACAAGGTGAGTCTTCAGAGATTACCAAGCTATCTTGTGTTCTATTTTGGTATGAGTATCTAATACCAAACAATTTATTGTTTACAGTAAAGTTTGTAAACACAATCCACGACGAGAACTTAATCGAATGTCCGCTAACAATAGCAGACGAATGTGCTAAAGCACTACAACAAGCTATGGAGAAAGCAGGTAGTAAGTTTTGTAAAACTATACCACTTAAAGCTGACCCTTGCATAGCACCATATTGGAAGAAATAACATTAATTAAAAGAAAAATTATGGGAGCAACATTAATTAAAGTAAGAAGCACAGGAATGTCAATGCGTGACGCATATAACAATGCAGTAGAAGAAGCAGTTTATGAATACGGCAATGATAATTATAATGGTACTATCAGTACCACTAGAGGGTTTTTAGATGTAACCAAAGAGTTTGTAAAGTCAGGTAAAAGTATTGAAGAGTTTGAGGACTACCTCTACGAAAGCAGTAGGTTAAACAAGTGGGGAGAGGCATTGGGTATTTGCATAAGACCAGCAGTACAAAACAACAATAAAATCAAAAGCAAAGTAGATACCACACCACAAAAAGGTGCACGTAAGTGGGAGACTTTCTATGAAGTTAGGTTGTTTGATGGTACTGTTATAGGCGGTAGTTTGTTTCAAATTGACGCTATTAATACTGGTCGTAAGTACACTGAAGAAACTAAATCAAATACTTATGTACACATTACCAAGAAACTAGTGAACAGTAAAACCTTAGTATCTACAATTAGTTATAAGTCTGCCGACAAAGAAAAAGACGGCAGTTATTACTTCATCGCATTAGCAGCAGAATAATGAACACAAAAGAAAGTCACTTACAAAAAATGCAAGAGTTCCGAGTAGAACAACTAGAGCTAGCAAAGAAGATATTTGAAGGCAAGCGGATTAAACAAGTCCGCTATGCCAATCAGAATGAAACTGAAGCTTTAGGTTGGTCTGACGATGTAATAATCTTTGAAACAGAAGATGGAACTTTGTTTTATCCTAGTCGAGATGCAGAAGGTAACGACTTAGGAGTTATGTTTGTCCAAGAAGCCTTAGATGGGCCTGTAATGTTTCATCAGTTTTAGTTATGGCAAATCATTGTTGGAACTACGCAGTATTTACTGGAGAAGAAAGTAAACTAAAACAACTTATTGCTTCTTTAGATAAAGCTCGTGTTGAGTTTATAGAAAAAGAACGTGATTTGCATGATCAGTCAGTATGGATTTACGGACTAAACGGACACATAGTTTTAGGTTCAGCTCCACCAAAAGAAAGACCTGATGGTAGTCATGATATAGACTCTTACGAGGCGTATGGTTCTAAATGGTTTGACTGTCATTGGAGTGTAGCAGAAAAGGATGGCAAGATAGTTAGTGTAGATTTACAGGGAGACAGTGCTTGGAGTCCTATGTTACCTCTATTTGAGAAGATTTGTAGGCGTATGAAGTTAAGCTGTTACGGCAACTACGAAGAGTCAGGTATGGACTTTGCAGGTGAGTTTGAGTTTAACCCTGATGGAGAAGTATCTCATACAGAGATGACCTACAGAGCTTATCAAGCAGAAAACAATCCTGATGCATTTTGGGAAAACGTCATAGAGAACATTGACGAAGGATACTTTGATAGTATCCAAGATGTCTATACTGAGTTTGAATTAGCTGAGTGGCAGTTAACTGACTCAGAAAGACAAGAATTACAAAAAGTTCATGAAGCGTGGTTAAAAGAAAAAGATGACCAAGATTAGTGAAGAACAAAAACTAAAGGATATTAGGAGGGCATATGTGTTAGCACGTGCCCTCAATATCCAATATCAATGGATTAGAGAGTTTGTTAATCCTGAACTAAAGAAAGCAGTAAACAACGCTAAGGCTGCTAACTCACACTTTATTTATATGTTAGACGAAGCCCTTCAAAGAAGATTGAAAGACGACAAACTTATAAAAGAAGAAGAGGAGTTAGCCTTTAGACTTTTAGAAGAATTAGAGAAACTAGACGATGATAAATAAGATTTACATACCAGGCCGTTTACTTATTAAGATAGATGGCACTAGGTATTTTAAGCCTGACGACAACGGTATACTTCAGAAATACTTACAGGAAACCATGCAAGGAGATCCTGAAGTATTAGTAGAGTTAAACATTGTAAGGCAAGACAATAAGAAGAGTGCACAGCAGTTGAGATATTTTTATGGAGTTGTATTACCTGTACTTAAACAAGCACTAGAAGAACTACAAGGAGAATCTTTAAGTAAAGAAGAAGTTATTATGTTCCTTAAGGACAGGTTCTTTTATGAAGAGATTCCTACGGGAGAACACTTTATAAAACTACCTATGAGCTTTTCTAAGGCTAAGAAGTCAGAGATTTACAAATTCATACAAGATGTTATTGACTTTGGCCGTGACATTCTTAATGTAGAAATACCAGAACCAGTTAAAGATTATGGAAAACAAGACGATTAATGAAGAGACGGAAGCACTTAGGTATAACCAAGGTAAACTGCAGTGGTCTTTAGTAGACTTTGAGTCACTAGAAGGTTTAGTTAAAGTTTTAGAGTATGGTGCCCACAAGTATGAACGAGACAACTGGAAGAAGGGTATGCCCGTAACTAAAGTTAGTGAGTCTTTGATGAGGCATCTCTTTGCTTTTCTGAGTGGTGAGGATGTAGACCCTGAGTCAGGGTGTCGTCACATCAGCCATGTAATGTGCAATGTAATGTTCATTGAGTATATACTTAGAGAAAAATCACACTATGATGATCGGAAACCTACAACTGAGCTTTAATAGCTTCTGGAAACGTACTTGGGGGCAGCGAGAAACACCCTATGTTTTTTTCTATCTCTTTCCAATGTTAACCTTTTCTAGAACAACTAAACAAGAGTATTTAACTATACACTTTGGTTGGTTGTTTTGGAACATAAGAATCACTTACCTACGATATGATAATAAACGAAGAATATTTAAGTAGTAAAGCTCTCAGTCAGAGCAAGTTAAAGAAGCTGTTAGTTCATCCACAGCTCTTTATTAACTACAACAACGAGGATGACACAGACGAACCAAAAGAAACTACAGTTATAGGAGATGCAGTAGACTTAATCCTCACTCAGAGTAGTGATGCATTCTATGATGCTTTTTATGTAACTGATGTAGAGAAACCAGGAGCAATGATGGGTGCATTTGTTTGGTACTTGTTTATAAACAGAGATAGTACTGAAGCAGAGCAAATAGCCTATGAGCGTTCAGGGTTTAAAATCAAGTTGGACAAAGTACGAGAGAGATTTGATAAGGAAGGCAAGTACTACTACGAGGCATTGCTAGAGTCAAATGGCAAAAGTGTAATTACAAGTCAGCAAAAGGCAAAGATAGATGCTATTGTAGAGAGTCTTAAGTACAATGAGTTTACCTCAGAGTGGATTAATGGTTCAGATAGATACGAAGTACACAAACAAGTAGTGGTAGAGTTTGAGTATAAAGGTCATATGTGTAAGGGATTGTTAGATTTAGTAGTGGTAGACAAAGAGACAGGCGTAGTTTATCCTATAGACTTAAAAACTACCTCAAGTCCAACACATTCTTGGATGAGTATGTTTTGGAAGTTTAGATATGACATCCAAGCTGCTTTCTATACTTATGGTGTTGTGATGTCAGGGTTAGTAGATAAGCTAGGAGGTAAGACACTACATCCTTTTAGGTTTATTGTAGAGAATCAAGACTATCCTGGAAGCCCTCTTATCTATGAGGTAGATGATTTAATCATGGCGATAGGTCAGTTTGGCGGTGAGTACAATGGCCGTGATTACGAAGGGTTTGACCAAGCAATAGAAAGGTATGATTGGCATACTAAGAATGACTTGTGGAACTATCCTATGCAAGACTATATTAACAAGGGAGTACGTATTATTGGTCAATAGTTGATTAAGTTATGACTTCTGTTAATTTTGTATTAGTGAACACACCAACCAATACGGCTAGATTCTTAACCTGTATGATCTTTAACAAAGATGCATTAGCTACACTTAGAACTTATGGTTTAGTTAATGTTTACTTAGATGATTACGGGCACTCTAAAAAGTATAAGGATTGTTTGTTCTTCTTATTCCACTTAAAAGATACTAAAGAGTTTGACCAGTTTCAGTTTAAGCTGGGCGACTTTACATCTTTCTATGATTTCTATGATGTCCGTACTCCTACTAACACAATGAGAATGTATGTATTCAAAGTACATGACTTGTATAGGATGGATTTATTTAGCTTTAAGCATGGCAGGTTTGATGAGTTAACTAATTACTTTAAGAGTATTAGTGACCCAGAAATAGACTTTTGTAAACTTAAACTAGACATAACCCAAGAAATCTATAGGTTTAATCACCAGCTAGAAACAATAAAGGAGGACATATAGTCCTCCTCTATTTTTAACAACACTTAAAAGATTATAAAATCTCGTCTGAGATACTATCTAAAGCTTCTTGAGTCACTACAGGAATAGATTGAGGAGTCTCAATAGGAGTATTACTTAACTTACCTTCTTCAGCAAGTCTACCCATAATATCATTCTTAGCTGCGTTAGCAGTAGAGAACATCTCCATCAAAGTACTTAGAGGGACTTGAGTAATTGCAACTGTCTGCAAGTCAACTAGATGCAACAATGCAGCAAGTTCAGTTCCTTTAATTGTAATCTGTTCATCAGGTTTCCAGTACACTGTACTTTCTTCCGCTTGTGGTTGGTTAGTTTCTGTAGTCATAAAATCAATTTTATATATTCAAAAATAGGATATTTAGTATAACTTTGCAAATTAAGAAACTAACCCAAAATGACTCGTCCATTGCATCATAGTGAGAAAAAACACAATCTTTACTTAGACTTAGTACGCAGAATTGCACAAGAGTCTTACTGTAAGAGATTAAAAGTAGGTGCTTTAATTGTAAAAGATGGAAACATAATCTCCTTTGGTTATAACGGAACACCCAGCGGTTTGCCTAATGTCTGTGAAGATAAGAATGTAACTCTTCCTACGGTACTACACGCAGAGTCTAACGCTATAACTAAGGCTTGTAAGAGTCCTATAAGTACGGATGGAGCAACTATCTACATGACACATTCTTGTTGCGTAGAGTGTGCTAAACTCATTGTACAGAGTGGTATAACTAAAGTCTACTATATAGAAGATTACAGAGACAATAGTGGTATCAATCTTTTGAAAACTTGTGACATAGAAGTAACTAGAACAACTAATATAAAACCCATATGAGTATTAAACTAAGAGGTTCAAGGGTATTGCTTAATTGCCCTCCTCGTAAAGACCTAGGACTTCACTTAAGTGAAGAAGCCCAAAGAGAAATCTTAATCAAAGAACTAAACGAAATGACATCTTTAGAAGTATTTGCCGTAGGTGATACTGTCAAAGACATTGCAGTAGGTGACAAAGTATACATCTCTCCTAACACTATTATGCATGCAGAGCTTGTTGATGTAGAGGAAGGACAGAAGTTTTTAATCCGTGAGATGGATGTTGTATTAATTTGGTAAATTAATAACTTTTGATATGAACTTATTTTATTATACAGAGATTGAAAAGGAAGCTCACGAGGATGAGGTGAACATCACTCGTAAGAATGGTTACTCTTTTAGCTTGGACTCAGTCATTATGACGTATCCAGAGAAAGAAGGATTGGCAGTAGTATTAGGAAGGAATGCGGATAAGTTAAATCCAATAGACTACCAATATAAAATCAACCCCACTACCAAACAAAAAGAGCCAGTAAAAATCACAAGGTTTGAGGTAACTAGCGAGCCTATCGTAGTTATTCTTAAAGACACAGCGGAAATCAAAAAATTCTTAGAGATAACAGGCGGACCCTCAGGTTTAACTGTACTTTAGGAAACTCATATTTGATTTATTTAGTTTAGGATGAAGGGGGATTGAGGTCCCCCTTTATTTTTTTCTACATTAGGTTATATTTGTATATTATATATTATGCCGAATAATCCATTACTTCCTGCAGATATACTAAACTATTATCAATGGTCTGCTCAAAACAGTATTAATCCTCCTCAGTTACCTGCAGGGTATGTATTGGCTACTCATCCTACTACTACTGGTATATTGGCTTTAAGACTCTTTGATGCTGCTTATATTAGCACAGGCATCATAGACCCTAATAGACTAGGTACAGGAGCTACAGGTGCAGGTAACCTTTACTTAGCGGATGATGGAACTTGGAAAGCCGTAGGCGGAGGCGGTGGCGGAGGAGATATGTACAAGGCTACCTACGACACAGACAATAGTGGAATCGTAGACAAAGCAGAAGCCTTAATGACCTTGGGGAGAAACTCTACAGGAGCTACTCTTTATAAAGGCACAGTAATCAGAATCCAAGGTTCAACAGGACATCTTCCTAACTTTGTAAAGGCCCAAGGTAACAACGATGCTAACTCTGCACAAACCTTTGGTGTAGTTGCAGCGGACATAAACAACAACTCAGATGGGTATGTTATTGTTCAAGGTACGATTGATACCTTAGATACTCGTTCAGTAGCAACACATCCTTTTACAGACGTTACTCTCGTAGACGGAGACATTCTTTATCTTCACCCTACCATAGCAGGTTATCTTACAAATGTAAAACCTTCTGCCCCTCAACACTTAGTTTACGTAGGGGTTGTAACTAGAACCTCTCCAACAAACGGAACTATAGTTTATAGGATTCAAAACGGATATGAGTTACACGAACTTCACGATGTAGCCATTACCTCAGAAGTCAACAACGACCTTTTGGTTTATGAATCGTCTACGGATTTATGGAAGAACAAAACCATTTCTACCATCTTCGGAGGTACACCACTTGTGTCAGTACCTACCCTAGCACAAGTAACCACAGCAGGTAACACCACCACCAATGCTATTACTGTTGGTGGGTTGACTAGTACAAGTAATGGTTTAATTGCTAGTTCTAGCGGAAATATAAATACAGTACCACTTGGAGTATTACACGTCAGAGGAGAAAATGGAGGAAGTGGTGCAGCGTGGGGTGGAATAACCTTATCTTCAAGAGGGTCAAGTAATGGAGTCTATAGATTACGGTTAAAT
>Ga0222712_10002156_pt1 | contig 23017 bp, 21 predicted proteins | sample C33_657DmetaG_FD_165043 | JGI IMG/M metagenome (GOLD analysis project Ga0222712, IMG submission 165043) | Estuarine water microbial communities from San Francisco Bay, California, United States - C33_657D | ecosystem: Environmental > Aquatic > Marine > Unclassified | place: USA: California... | reverse complement strand
AGATTGTCCGGAAGGAAAAGTGAGAAATGAAAAAACGGGCCGATGCATTAGTGTGAAAAAAATCAAAGATTGTCCGGAAGGAAAAGTAAGAAATGAAAAAACTGGCCGATGCATTACTATGAAAAAATCTACTGATATAATAAAATGAAAAAAACAAACCAGAATAAATTGCCCACCAAACAAAATAAAACAAAGAAACAAAGACAAAATAATGAAATTTTGCTTCTTTCTCACCGAACACCCCAAAAAATTGTTAAAATTAGCAAAGATATTGATAATAAAATTGATGAAAATGCAAGTTCGTATAGTCCGTCTATTAACAAAGAACTTGTTTCTTTGAAATCGGTTCAGAGAAACCCCGTGTTCAATTGCAACAATGAGCGCGCCTTCTTACTGGAAGCCCCGTTAAAAATTGGTGTCCCAGATAAGTCCGGTAAAAAAACCTGCTACCCATATGATGACCCCATCGCCAAAAAATACATGCTGAGAAATCTGAAAGCAAATAAACACGTGGACCCCAACAAAATTGTTCCACCAATTCAGGAACTGGCTAATTGCTGGTTCAACACAATGTTTGTGTCATTGTTTATTTCAGACAAAGGACGCAAATTCTTCCATTTTCTAAGACAGATGATGATTGAAGGGAAGCAAAAAGGCGGTAATCTGGTGCCACAGGTTTTGAAAGACGGGTTTGCACTTTTCAATTATGCAATTGATGCGTGTTTAACTGGTAACAAATACGCTTATATCTTAAACACAAATGCTATTATCCAGAAAATCTACAATTCCATTCCGGAAGAATACAAAGACAAATACTATTATATTCGCGACGTGGATGAAGCAGGCAATCCAATCCGATATTATCTTAGTTTAATTAATTATTTGGGAAATCGCAATTTGGATGTCCTATTTTTGCAAGATTGTAACGTTAATTGGCAATTTCAAATTCAAGAAAAAATGGTTGGTAAACTACCTGACGTAATTGTTTTAGAGTTCTTCAATGATAATGAGCCAACTACAAATAAGCAAAGTAGTTTTGTATTAAATGGTGCAAAATATGCACTTGATAGTTGCATAATTCGAGACACATCAAAAAATCACTTCTCTTCGCTGTTGACGTGCGAGAAGAAGGAGATGGCGTATGACGGGATGAGTTTCCACCGACTCACCTACATGGATTGGAAAGACAAAATAAACACTGATTTTAAATGGCAGTTCAAGGGATCAGAAGACGGGGGTAAACTTCTAACGTGGAACTTTGCGAAAGGGTATTATATGCTTACTTACTATAGGGAAATGTAGTTCTTCAAATTATATAAGGCAAAATCCTTATATAATTAATAAGTACGTTTATCTGCAAAAAAAGAAATCGCAATTTACAATAAAAATGTCAAAGATCACACTTCAATGTATAAAGGAAAAAAGCAAACTAAGAATCAAATTCTTCAGTTTCACAGATACCGAAGGCAAAGTATATACAAATGTCTACAACAATAATTTGAACTGCAAATTTCCCAAAGATGTTCGTCAAGACGGGTATTTCTACGAAATCGGGTCCGACGATATTGTGTTGGTTTCACGTCCAAACACACAGGCATTCTATCAAATCAAAACCACAAACATGAAGATTGTTCCAAAACTGGATATGAGCAGTCTTCGAATCTATGAAATCACCGAATGTGTTATTTGTATGGATCAAAATTCCACTGAAATTCTCGTACCATGTGGGCATCTTTGTATGTGCAAATCTTGTTGCGAATCCTTGTTGAAAAGTCGTAGCAATTGTCCTATCTGCAGACGTGAGGTCCTAAGTGTGGTTTCTTAATATAGTTTATTTAGTGATTATCCCATCATTTTTTTTTACACATTTTCGGTTTTTTATATACATATTGTATAATGCCAACGGTCACCGAAATATACAATGCAAATGTTTCCCTACTTCAAGCACAATTGAATGCAACAATACGTAAAATAAATTTAATGCGAATAAGTAATGCATTGAAAAAAAATCTAATCAATAGCGTAATTAATGCATCAAACACAAATTTAAAAAAATTAAATGACAAATATAAGCAGGATATTGCTTCTGGAAAAAAACAAACAGCGTTTTTGGTCGGAATAAATTATACAGGAACTGTGAACGAATTGTATGGATGCATTAATGATACCAAAAATATTCAAGATCTGCTGAAAAATAAATATAATTTTACAAACGTAACATTATTAAATGACGAAACGTCTGAAAAACCGACCAAACAAAACATTTTGAAAGGTTTGCAAACACTGTTATCCAATACAGAATCTGGAGACACCGCATTTTTCATGTTTAGCGGTCACGGAACCTGCAGTACGGATTTTAACGGTGATGAGAAAGATGGCCAAGATGAACTCATTATGCCGATAGATGGATTCACACTCGATACATGCATTTTAGACGACGAACTAAACAAATTAATACGCAATACATTAAAACCTGGAGCAAAATTGGTGGCTCTTTTTGACAGTTGTTTTAGCGGAACTGTGCTGGACTTGCGTTATACATATGGATACCCCGACAATACAAATGAATCGGAAACTGCAGGTGATGTATACATGATAAGTGGTTGCACCGACCAACAAACTAGCGCGGATACGGTTGCACCAGTCAATGGACGAACAATGGCGTCGGGTGCGATGACGTATGCATTCTTGACAATGATAAAGGAAACCGCTTTAATGGGTGATTTAGTGACAAAAATGGGGACATTTTTAAAAGACAATGGATATCCGCAACGACCGTTACTATCGTCGGGGAAAAAGGTTGATTATGGTAAGACCAATTTTTTATAAAAATACTATCATCCATTAAACAGAACAATAAAAAAAATCATTAAAAATTGTTTTATTTTTTATACTCCTACTCATTTTTGCAGCAGACATTTGTTCGGATTCTGATGCCTTTGCGATAGTTTCCCATTTGCAAATTAAATTATTTGTTTTTAATTCTCTTTTTTCTACTTTTTTCCCAGTGGATGATGTTTTTTTATGATTATATTCATTTGTTTTTAATATTACTCCATAATATCCCTCATTTGAACCTTCTGTAGTCCATACGGTTGCTTTGATTGCATACTCGGATTTGTTTAAATATTCTTTTATTTCTTTCATATCATCTTCGGTTTCACTTATATTAACACTTTGTTTCCATCTTTTGTATTCATTTAATAATGTAGAATTTAATATTTTTCCGTTTGGTGTAAATTTACATACCTGAAAAATAAATGTTTCAATTGGAACAGGAGATGGATATATTTTTTTATAATTAATTTCTTTTAATTTAACTCCAATATATCCATAAACAATTTGGTCTTTATCTTGGATAGCGAGGCGTGACGGTTTAAATCGTGTGTCTAAATAATTTTTTAATGCGTGAAATATTTCTTTTTTTGGTTTTTCTCTATTCCAAATGCGAAATTGACCTTCCATATTAACAGAAGACTCTTCCACGTCATTTCTTACAATACACATTTTGTTTATAAACTCATTAAATTTTATTGTCAAATCATCTTCTTTTGGTATTTCAAACACTGACTTGTTATGTTGTGCAATAACTGTAAGTTCTTCATTTTGTTTTTTTATTATTTCTTTTAGTTCATTTATTTCTATTGTTTGGTCGTTAATTTTGTTATGTTCTATATCTATTTTCTGTAATAATTCTGTGTTTTTATTTTTAGTTTCTTCATTTTCAATAAGTAATCTATTAAAATTTTCAATGCTATATGTTCTTGAATGAATTATTTCTTTAATATAATATGTTAATCTATCAATAGTAAATTTTGAATCATATGCAATAATTTCGGTTTTATTTTTTCCATTTGTGTTAATTTTGCGCAAATGTTTTTTAATTTTTGGATAATTTTTAATGAGATTTTCGATTTCAGTTCTATTTTGAACTTTAAAAGCATTTACCAAAGTAAAATTTTTATATGAATTTGTATGATGGTATGAAATACGTGACCCCAAATCATTGGAATGACCAAATTTTATTAATGTTTCACCTGCTTCATTTGTATCATCAATAGTACCAAAATAAATACATTCGGTATTAACTGGAAATTGTTGCACAATTGCTTTTTCAATTTCTTTTTTACTTTCTCTCTTGGTAGTGTCTAATATTTGTTGGGTCGTTTGTTTAATTTCTATTATAATATTTTCTTTTTGTAATAATATTTCTTTTAATTCTTTTGTTTCTTCTTCAAATATTTCGTGCACAACGTCTTCAAGTTTTAAATAGTAGTCGTGAATATCATAAGCTTTTTTTGTTTGTGCTTTGAGACAAAGTGATTTAAAACAACGAACTGTTAACATAATCTTTATTGCATTATTACCACCGTGATTTTTTTTTTCTTGCTTATCATTTTGGATAAGCAAGATTTCTTTATAATCTTCATTTTTTATAAAACATTTTTCAAGAACTCGTGTTGAATTTTGCTTTGAAGAAAATCCCAACCAATTCCAAATTTTATCCAAATCAACTACAAAATCTACAGTTTTATCATAATTCAGATAACAATAAAAACTGCTTATAAACATTTGCTGTTCAAAATTTGTAAATTTTTCTGTAATTTTTGTTATTAATTTATTATTACATTCGGTTGAAAGTTTGCAAATTGGATTTTTTTCAATAAGTTCAACTATATTTAGGGTTTGCATTTTATATAGTATTTTATTATTTTGTCTTTAAGTATGTTTATTGCTTAATAAAATATTAAGCAATAATCTATTAAGCAATTTACCACTTTCCTGTGGTTTTTTTCACCATAATATTATTCCCCTTTGCCTTTCTTTTTGCATTTGGGTCATATTCATCTCCATCATCGTCAGCCAAATTCTTCGAGAGTTCCCAAAACTCTTTTGACCCCAATTTGAAATCGGGGCGGTCTGCTGCCTTATACCAGAACACTTGGTCGTTAATCTTGTTGGATTTGGCATTGTTGGATATCACCATGCACTCGTAATTCTCGGTTGTTTGGTCCATAATAGTGCAGAATGACTCCAGTGTGGGAAACATAGACGCATAGTTCTCCCAAATCTTCTTACGATTGGATAAATAATTCTCTCGCAAAATAAAAACGTAATCAATATTGGTGCGGAGATTGGGCGGGATACCCAATGGGTATTGCATCGTGATGATCAACATTACCTTCCAATGTCTTCCGTTCATGAACAATGATCTCATCAACTTATCTTTGGTCCAGCTGTTATCGTACAAACAATCATCAAGAATGACGAAGGTGCGCGGGTCAATAGAACACTTTTTGTAAGTTTCCATCTCAGCCTGACACTGTTTCATCACTGCTTTTTGTCGTCTCAAAACATTCTCTATCAAAATGGTGTTGTATTCTTCGTGGATGAAAAGTTTGGGAACCAATTTTCCGTAAAAACCGTTACCTGCTTCTGTCCCGGAAATAACGGTGCCGATGGGAATATCCTGGTGATGATACAGTAAATCTTTGACCAAAAAGGTTTTGCCGGTGTCACGACGTCCAATGAGTACAATGACGGGACCTTTATTTTCTTTCGGGTCAAATGTGATTGCACGCATATCAAATTTTCTTAATTCAAGTGTCATTTTTAAAAGTTAAATAATATATGTAAAATAAAGATAAAAAATGATGGTTTGAAACGATTAGTTCAATACACCTAAATTTATCTTTTAGCGTAAAATATAAATGGAGTCCAAATTTAGTATTTTTTATAAAAAAGCCAAAAAAAATAATTTAGACATGTCGGATATCAGCGAAATTCAATCCTATAATCCAATTTATAGTCGTTTTTTTGAAATGGATGAAACCAATTACAACCGGATTGCACTAAACCACAAATACCATATTCATGATTTGAAAACAGTGACCGATAATGAAGATAAACTGGTGGAAAAAGACATCTTTGTCAAATTCTCTCCACTTTTGGACCCTCTTAACTATTTGCGTGGAAAATATGATTTAGAAAAATCTGTTTTCAAAACACTTCCTAAACTTGGGTCAACTGTGGAAACCTCTTTACCCAAAGTGCTGGATGTGAACAATTCATCTTATGTTGACGGGTTTTTCTCTTATTTGACATCCATGATGAAGGATGCGCATGACTGGGTTCATGGTGTGGAATATTATGGATCTGCACTCGCCGTGCAACAAAATTTTAAATACAATATTGCGGATGACGTGGATTTTTTAACAAACAATACTTTTTTTATGAACAATATTAATAAACATTTCACATTGGATGAAGACGCATCAATTATTTTGCGCGAATATTCAGGAGAAGGTTCAAGAACCAATAAGAAGAAGCTAAGTATCAAAGATTTGGAAATTGATTTGGAAGTAGAAGAAATAAATGCATCTCTCGATGCATCTGCTCTTGTTGATGCATCCACGGTTGTCGATGAATCTTTATCCATTGCGGTTGAATATGTTTCCGAGTCTAAACCGGATATAAATGATAGTGATAGTGACAGTGACAGTGACAGTGACAGTGACAGTGATAGCAGTGACTCCAACTCAGCAACAACTGAAGAAGAAGACAACTGGGAAACTGAATCTGAATCCAAGTCTGAATCAAAATCTGGGTCCGATGAAAGCATTTTTGACGAAGAAGAAGAAACCATGTTCAGCTATTTGAAAGAGTTCCCGATTCAGCTCATTTTCCAGGAAAAATGCAAAGGCACGTTGGATGAATTAATTATGCAAAGAAAACTGAAAGACGATGCTTTTGTAGAAGCACTTTTGCAAATTGTTTTGTTGTTAGCCACTTACCAAAAAGTGTTTGATTTCACCCACAATGATTTGCACACTAATAATATCATGTATGTAGAGACCGATGAGGAGTTTTTATATTATAAGATTGACGGGGTTTGTTATAAAGTTCCTACCAATGGTCGCATATTTAAATTAATTGATTTTGGAAGAGCAATTTACCGATTTGGTGGCAAAATATTTTGCAGTGATAGTTTTTCGCCAAATGGCGATGCTGCAACCCAGTACAATTGCGAGCCTTATTTCAACGAGAAGAAACCGCGTATTGACCCGAACCCTAGCTTTGATTTGTGCCGTCTTGGATGTTCTCTCTACGACTATATTTGCAGAGATGACGAGGTGAAAAGTCAATTGCAGAAGTTGGTGGATTCCTGGTGCAATGATGACCATGGAAAAAGTGTTCTTTATAAAACCAGTGGTCAAGAGAGATACCCAGATTTCAAACTGTATAAAATGATTGCGCGAACCGTGAACAACTTAGTTCCTTTAAACCAGTTAAAATTGGATATTTTCAAGAAATATGTTTGCGAAGCAACTGTAAATGCTTTCGACATTGATGCATTGCCAAATTATGCATGAAACAATTCAATGATATAAAAACAATCCATTAGTAATAATTACTTAGTAATGGATAAAATCGATAAAATTATATATATAAACATGGATGCCCGTGCCGACCGAAGGTCGGCTCTTTTACAAGAATTTGAACGTGTCGGTTTCCCCCAAGACAAAATCATCCGGTTTCCCGCCTCTTCTTACAATGGTTGTCCCAATTCGGGTTGTTTGCTGAGCCACGCAAATGTTTTGGAAATGGCCTACGATATGGATTTGCAAAATGTTTTAATATTAGAAGACGACTTTATTTTTATTGATGATGTAACCAAAATCCATGCGGATATCAAGGCATTCTTCGAATTAAATATTGCATGGGATGTCGTAATGCTGACTACGTGCGCGGCGGTCGTTTCTGAACCAACTAATCAACTAATTTCTAAAATCTCGTCATCTGGTAATGGCGCAGGGTATTTGGTTAATCGATCAATGATGTTGGAACTGAGCACTCTGTTCAAATCCAATGTAGAGAACTTGTATTCAACCAAACAGCATTGGGTTTATCAAAATGATATTTTGTGGAAAACTATTATGCCAACATCACAATGGTATATGTTCAATCATTATTTAGGGTACCAGAAGGAAGGATATAGTGATTTGTCGCAGGATCAGAAGATTGCGATTATTCCGCAAATTGTGGGAGAACCCATGGGTTCAGCTTCGCTTATGCCTCCAAATTCCTTCCTTCAAAAAGATAAATCTTCACAACCGGAAGATAAATCTTCACAAACCATTATCAATTCATATTGTGCAGACTCTATTGTAAATAGTGTTATTAGTGCTTTCATTGGCCGTTCTAACATTGGACTACAAAAATACGGAACAACATTGGACCGCGACGATTTATCTGCTCTGGATTGGATTCAGCACGCCCAGGAAGAACATATGGATGCAATTCTTTACCTAGAGAAGTTGAAAACCAAATTAAGGGAACTCTCAGCGAAGCTTCCGCCCTTATAATCCCATACTAGTAGGTTTATTTTAATGGAGGGGTCGTAGGGGAACCGTTGGTTCCCTACTAAGGGAAGAGTCAAAAAGAAACCGTAGGTTTCTTTTAAAAAAATAAACACGTAAAATATAATATATAATGCATCGTATATATTTTCCAAGCTTAATGGGTCAAAAAAAACCCGGTCTCGATCTCACCTGCAAATATTTATACAATTTTTTTGGTAATCGGGGTACCCTTATAAAAACCAGAAATAGCAATGTAGAACCAAGAACCAAACTGCTTTCTGAAAATCTGCACAAATTGTTTAACGCAAATGTACAATGCAAAAAAAACACCATCAATATTGGCGGTGACCACTCCATGGCAATTGCAACCGTTGGTGCATCGTTGGAAAAACACGGGTCGGCACTCAAGGTCATTTGGTTTGACGCACATGGCGACATCAATACTTGCAAAACATCACCCAGTGGAAATTACCACGGAATGCCTCTCGCGTTTCTAACAGGTTTAGAGAGCGACTACGACATGTTTCCATTTTTGTATACTGTTCCCGACCTCAAATTTGAAAACATTCTTTATTTAGGCATCCGTGATTTGGACAATGGAGAGAAACTAGTTTTAAAAGAGAAGAAAATTCAATACATTAAGTCTAGAGAAATCAATGAGAACCCTTCACAAACTTACTCAAAAATCAAAGAATTTGTAGGAAAAGACCCAGTCCATTTTTCATTTGACGTTGATGGATTGGATCCAGAAGAAATGTCAAGCACAGGAACAACTGCACCTGCAGGTGTTAAGACAAAAGCCATAAAACCCATTGTTGACAAAATTATGAAAAATTTGAACGTGGTGAATATGGACATTACGGAATTCAATCTGGAATTGGGGGACCAAGATAAATCAATAAAAAATTTTAGAAAATTATTTGATAAATATTTGGATTAGCAAGACGACGATTTTACAACTTCTGAATATTTTCGAACAGGTTCCAACGAACAACCATCGAAAATTTCGTAGTAGGTGTCGAGCTCTTGTTTCCAACCATTTGTTTCTAAAATACTGTGTTCTATTTCTTCTATTTCTTCTTTTGAATATAAATCTTTATTATGAATTTCTGTGTATGACATTAACACTTCACCCAAATCCTTTATGGAAATGTTATAGACATTGCTATTAATGTAGTCATCCTCCACAATGTTTTCTTTGTCATCATAATTGAGTTGAGCAATAAATGTGCTTGACTTGTATTTGACAATATGTGAAATGGTTGCCGGTTTTCCAGTGGAAATTGTTTTTGACAATATTTTGGTTTCAAAAGTTACAGCAGAATTGTTACTTTTGAGTTTGTATGTGAATTCCTTTTCCGAAGAAAGCCTTTTATTGCATTGGTCAATTGTATATCCAGCACTTATCAATTTGCCCGTACAGATGGAGTAGTTACTGCATATTTTGCACGATTCACCTCTAAAACAACAGTAATTAAAATCTTCGCTCAGGTCGGCACAATGTTTTTTGCAATAATTATGAGAGTGTATGTGAATGCTCATGTCGCATTTTTTTCCACAAAAGTGGCATTTGGTGCAGTAATTAATTGCTTCGTTTATTGATGATAAATCATAAAATTCGGCATATTGCCTCAATTCGGTGATTTGCGATTCGGTGTATTTGGCAGTCATTTTATATTTTTTTTTATTATCTGTATTGCAGATAATAAAAATTTCAATTTTATAAGAATTTTTTCAATAATCAAAACAATTTATATCCACATAATCATAAACAATTTACGGTTCCTTTTACACCATTTCGCATCGAAGATGCGCAATATGCAACACTTTCCCCACTCATAAATGCCCACAAAATGGGCATTTTGAATGAGAAAAGGTGTAAAAGGAGGGATCATAAGGGAACTACGTTCCCTTAAAAGAGAGGGGGTTGTAGGGGGCGGAAGCGCTTTGCGCTGAATCCGTAGGTCAACAAGTTTACGCCCTACTTAGAACTCACACACAAGGTCAAACACGTTATTTGCAACCTCTTTGTTTGCCATCGCATACTCGGATACTGTGCGTTCAAAGAAATTGGATTTGCTCTCCAAACTAATGAGTTCCATAAAATCAAAAGGGTTTGCACTGCCATAAATCTTATCAATTCCAAGTTGTAAACATAGACGGTCGCCCACAAACTCAATATACTGGGTCATCAATTTGGCATTCATCCCAATTAAACGACATGGCAACGACTCAGTAATAAATTCTTTTTCAATCTCCACCGCCTCTTTCACAATTTCCACAATTTTTGACTTATCTATTTTCTGGTGGAGCTTCGAATAAATAAGAACCGCAAATTCGGAATGTAGTGCCTCATCTCTACTTATGAATTCATTAGAAAGAGTTAATCCAGGCATGATTCCACGCTTCTTGATCCAATAAATGGCTGCGAAACTACTGCTGAAGAAAATACCTTCTACACAGGCAAATGCAACAAGTCGTGTAGGAAAGGTTTCTGTACTGGCTTCATATCCAATCCAGCGCCTTGCCCAGTCTGCTTTTTTCTTGATGGAAGGACACGTCTCGATTGCATTGAATAACTTGTGTTTTTGCACTTTGTCTTTAATATAGGTTTCAATGAGTACACTGTACATCTCGGAATGGATGTTTTCCATTGCGATCTGGAACCCATAGAACGCGCGGGCTTCAGAAAGCTGCACATCGGCCATAAATCGGGTTGCTAAATTTTCCATAACAATTCCGTCGCTAGCCGCGAAAAATGCCAGAACCATCGAAATAAAATACTGTTCGTCTTCAGTAAGCTTTGCCCAATCACTTAAATCCTTGGACAAATCAATTTCCTCAACGCGCCAAAAACAATCTACCTGCTTCTTGTACATCTTCCATATGTCATCGTCTATAATTGGGAACATTACGTAGCGAGATGTGTCTTCTTTCAAAAGGGGGTCTGTCATTTCCTAAATAATATAGAATACGAGATTTTATATTCTTTTAAGGGAACTCGTCGTTCCCTTATAATCCCATACTAAAAGGGATATTATTACAATTTCCTTACGGTTCCTCCTTATAATCCCATACTAAAAGGGATATTATTACAATTTCCTTACGGTTCCTCCTTATAATCCCATACTAAAAGGGATATTATTACAATTTCCTTACGTTCTCTTAATGAAATTTATGTGAGACTATATTTTAACAATGATTCGAACCAAAGTTGATACATCTGACATTGATGCAAAGTCATTTCACAAAATGCTTTTTATATTCAATTGTGTAGAGAAAGGGTGGAATGTGAAGAAACGTGATGGCAAATATATTTTCCAAAAATCCCACGACGGAAAGAAAGAAGTTTTTATGGAAGACTATTTAGAGAAATTCATTGCAGAGAATTCATCCCTTTAAAAGAAACCTACGGTTTCTCTTTGACTCTTCCCTTTAAAAGAAACCTACGGTTTCTCTTTGACTCTTCCCTTTAAAGTATGGGATTATAAGGGAACGACGAGTTCCCTTAGACGAGTTCCCTTAGACGAGTTCCCTTTATCCATTCATCATTCTCTCAAATTGTCTTGAAATCTCCTTTTCCAAATCTGGCAATCTAGTGTACAACATTGGATTCTTGCCATTCTCATATTTATTGGGGTTAAACTTAATAACTATGTTTTTTTCATTATTTGAATCATCATCATCTCCTTCTCCAAATATAATTTTTAGAACGATTCCATTGATTTGGATCCAACTTGTGTTAGCTCCGTGAACAAACCCATCAAACTTGGAATCAATAAACTTTTGGATAACAGTGTCCTTTGATTTATACACGGTCTGCAGAGAAAGTGGGTCCAATGGGAACGTTTTGATGTAACAATGTTTGCAATGCCCTTTATACCTCTGGACCACATTTTTTTTAGAACAACTTGCACAAATTTTCTCTCCAGAACTGGTTGGTAATCCAGGCTCCAACATCCTTGTATTCTTTGAGCCATCTTCTCTATGGTCGGAACAGAAAAGGGGTTTTCCAAAACAAAATCCATAAACTGCCGGATTTCTGCAAGTGTCTTTTTTGCAAATTGTCGGCATCTTTAAAATAAAATTACATATTTTTTGTTCCCTAAATATTGAATCAGGGGTGAAATCCGATTTAGTGTTTCTACAATTGCACAATGCATTTTGTAAATCCTACATCTATGCTTATGTAAGGGAAGGTTCAAACTGGGATCGTAGATTTCCCTTAAATGTAGAGAAATCCACCATTTTTTACGTCTTTTCGCTCAGATTTAGGAGAAATTATATTTTTAGATTATATAAAAAATGGGAGGAGCACTTATGCAATTAGTCGCCTACGGCGCACAAGATGTTTTCCTTACTGGAAACCCCGAGATTACTTTCTGGAAGGTGTCTTACAGACGCCACACCAACTTCGCGATGGAGTCCATCGAGCAGACTTTCAACGGCCAGGCTGATTTTGGTCGCCGTGTTAGTTGCACCATCTCCAGAAATGGAGATCTTGCTTACCGCACCTATGTCCAGGTTACTCTCCCCGAGATTAACCAGTCCATGGGCGCTTCTGGAACCGGCCCGGTCTATGCCCGTTGGTTGGACTACCCCGGTGAGCAACTCATTGCCCAGGTTGAGGTTGAGATTGGAGGCCAGAGAATTGACCGCCAATATGGTGACTGGATGCACATCTGGAACCAGCTTACCCTGTCTGCTGAGCAGCAGGCTGGCTACTACAAGATGATCGGCCACACCACTCAGCTCACCTACATGACTGACCCCGCCTTCGCCGACATCAACGGACCCTGCGCTTCCACTGGAGGCCCCGGCCAGGTTTGCGCCCCTAGAAAGGCTCTCCCTGAGACCACCTTGTACATTCCCCTCCTTTTCTGGTTCTGCAGAAACCCTGGTTTGGCTTTACCCCTTGTTGCTCTCCAGTACCACGAGGTTAAGATCAACATCGATTTCAGACCCATTGGTGAGTGCTTGTGGGCTGTCAGAGACATTGTTGGAAACACCAATGGTACCTCTTTGGCTGTCACCACTGCCTACCAGCAGTCCCTTGTTGCCGCCTCCATCTACGTTGATTTCATCTTCTTGGATACTGACGAGCGCAGAAAGATGGCCCAGAACCCCCATGAGTACCTCATTGAGCAACTCCAGTACACTGGTGACGAGTCTGTTGGATCTTCTAGTAATAAGATCAAGATCAACTTCAACCACCCCTGCAAGGAGCTCATCTGGGTTGTCCAGCCCGATGCCAACGTTGATTACTGCGCCTCCCTCGAGGGCAACTCAACCTTGTTCAAGGTCCTCGGCGCCCAGCCCTTCAACTACACCGATGCCATTGATGCTCTCCCTCCCTCGATCCACGTCTTCGGAGGCCCCACGGAGACCTCTGGTGCCAACGCCTTCATTTCTGGAGGTGTCTTCCAGATGGCCGGTGCCACTGATGCCGTCTCTGGCGGTGCGATGAACGCCAACCAGGACTGGCACACCGCTGCCGGTGTTTTCAACGCCGATGGTGCTGTCCCCTCTGGATCTGCCCTGTCCGATGCCGGAACTTTCGTTCTTGCTGAGACTGCCCTCCACCTCCACTGCTGGGGTGAGAACCCTGTCGTCACCGCTAAGCTCCAGCTTAACGGCCAGGACCGTATCTCCGAGAGAGAGGGTTCTTACTTCGACGTTGTTCAGCCCTTCCAGCACCACACTCGTGCCCCTGATACCGGCATCAACGTGTATTCTTTCGCTCTAAGGCCTGAGGAACACCAGCCTTCAGGGTCGTGCAACTTCTCCAGAATCGATAACGCCACACTCCAGTTGGTGCTGTCTTCCGGAACCGTTGCCGGAACCTCGACTGCTAAGGTCAGAGTGTATGCTTACTCTTACAATGTTTTAAGGGTGATGGCCGGTATGTGCGGCGTGGCTTACAGCTCTTAAATTTGCACCATATTATGCAGTGGCAATGTTGTCATTGATATCAAATTTGTTGCATATCCTTTAAAAATTTAATAAAAAATTAAAAAATAAAAAGTTTTTTATTAAATCCGTTTTATAAATTAACATTTGAGCCGTGCATCTTTCTTTAATTGTGTTATTGCTTTACGTTCGTATGAATTTAATTTATTTTTATTATGATTTAATATACTTACAACACAAATGCTCGGTGGTTTCATTTCTTTTTTTGAACAATTTTCGTATATTTTTTTAAGTTTATCCATAAATACCGAATAATCCATTTCTTTTTTCATAATATTGCACTCACCACAACATGCATTTGAATTATGAAATGTATATCCTTGTTCATTATCAAATCTATCAACACCATTTGTATGATTTTCATTTGTTTTTTTTCCACAAATATAACAATTTTCCTGAATTAATTTATAATATTGTTCTTCAGATAATTCAAAAGAATAACCACGCCGTTCTGCATTATATTTATACATAGAGATTGTTGCTCCCTTATGATTTGCAAATGCGTCTTGATATTTTTTTCCATCTTTCAGCATACTATTATGTGTTAGAATATGTTCAACACGCTTAATAAATGTTATATTATCCACCGCACCTTTCATCATATTACAATCCGTGCAACAACTTACGCAATTATCAATTTCATACCCTTTGGTACTATCCATACGGTCAATTCCATTAAAACCTTTTTCTTGCATAATTCCGCAGTAATAACACGGATCTTTTATTATAGTTTCAAATTGTTCTTTTGTTAAATCAATACTTCCTGGATAATCACGATTTCGGCAATTTAAATTTTTAAATGCAACTTTTTCAGGATTTGCTTTTACCCATTCATTTTTTGTAGCCTTTCTCTCCGGTTTTTGCGATGCAATTCGTTGAATTTCATTCACATGTTCTTTGTCTCTTTTCTCATTTTGTTTTTTGAATTCTTCTCTGCACTGCAAACACGTTTTTGTTTCAAAATACTCATTAACCGGTTTGAATTTACAACAAACCGTACATTGTTTATTTCCATCAACAATTTCTCCAGTGACAGCAGACCTCTTTGCCTTATCTCTTTCTCTTTCCTTCTCCAAACAATCTCGACAACTTTTGAAGGCATAATCTGAACCAAGTTTCGCACGACACCCTTTCAAGTACTTTGCACACGGTTTCATTCCTTCAGTCAAACATTCATCCACAAACAAACACAGTTGATGTTTTCCACAATAATCATTTTCATCGGATTTCTTGAATGTGCAACCATCAGATTTGCACAAAACCACGTCATTTTTTGCTTTTGCGCGATTTTCTGCGCCTCTTTCTCCACATGGCAAACATTGATTTTTGCCTGAAGGTAAATGTTTCCATTTGTTGCACCCTTTACAGAATTGTATTGCATCCATCATTTCGCTTGTATATTCATTCATATACTGGTGGTTCTTGCAAAATGGTGAGCCATAATTTCGGCATTGTTTATTGTTCCTGTCTTTTCCCAAACACTTCATCCATATATAATGATTTATTACTTGCAATATAAGATTTCAATTTTATAATAGGTTTTTACACCTTTTTACATTTCAAACGCCGACCTAACGACACAAAAATAATAAAAAGTGTAAAATCAATAGTAGGAATTTCACCTACGATGGTCTTACTTTTTCATCTTCATTTTTACTTGAAGATGTGAAAGACGAAATTTGAAAACATAATGGTCGTTGTTGGGTTTTAATCCAAGTTTCAGTTAAATTCATTATGTTTATTGCGGAATTTGCATCCCTTGTTCTAAATACGATTTTTTTGTTTTCGCAACTCACGCAGTTAGAACAAACTAATAGGCGAAATACCTGTTTGTTTTCTTTATCCTTATAATATTTCAAATCGTTATGACACCCACAACATTTCTTACTTGTATTACATTCATTTATGGTAATTGTGTCGTATTTTCTATGGATTAATTTTCTTAATCCTTTATTCATCGTAGGCATAAAATATTTCATTTGTGTTGACCTACTCCAATTTCCATATCCAATTAATATATTTTCTCCAAAAGTTTCTTTGATTTTATTTAGGAATGTATCTATGGATTTTTTACCATAACTATATTGGCGAAATTTCATTTTTCTCCATGTTTCTCTTTTGTAAAATTCTATGGTTTCTTTGTTTAATTTATTTTTTTCTACCAAATATGTTTTGAATTTGTCATAATCAACTGATTTACTATTTTGTAAAGATAACGCAGTTTCTTTTTGAATAATTCCGTTTCGGTTTTTTTCAACTAATAAAATTCGCTGGTTTGTTTTTGCTTTACTTTCTCTTTTTCTTTGTGGTGCTGTATATTGTAGTTTGTTTCCATTTTTATCCATCATATAGACAAGATTTCTTTTTCCAGGATCACAACCAACTATATTTCTATGTTTCAAAGTATCTAATTGTTCTTTGGATAAATCTTCTATAGTATGGAATTCTTGTTCTTGTAAAGTAGGAACTTTTGAACCCCATTTTTTATCCTTCAAATCTTTTCTAATAAATAATAGACAACAACTAATTCCGTCTGTTTGGATTTGATTATGAAACTGGTAATTTTTATTTTTGAATATTCTGTTTCTCAAATCCAAAAAGTTATTCCATACTTCATTTTGGCTGTCTTTTACATTACTCAATAATTCACCTTTTTTCACCTTTTTTCCTTCTTTATCTTTTTCAGGGCAAAACAAATTTATCAAACTTGCAGTATCCAAAATAATATGTTTTGGAATAATATTGTTTCTCAATGGTAATGGTTGAAATAATTTACTTTCCATTTTTTCCAACACAGAATTCATATACAACATTCCTTTCAAATACTCAAAAGGTCTAACTTTAATGTCATAGTGAATTGATTTCTTAATGTCTTTTGGTAAAACATTTGGTAAGTGCAGTTGTTTCCATTCATTAAATTTTTCGTCAGTTTCTTTTAGTTCCATAAGGTTCTTTTTGAATTGTAATAAAATAGGTTTATCTTCAGTAATTTCATTTGTAGTTTTGTTAATAAATCGTAAAAAGTGTTGAATAAAATGTTCCTGAAAATTATTATGAAGAGAAGTATGAATTTGTGTTGCTAAATATGGTAATAAATAGCTTGTATTTTTCAAATTAGTTTTTACATGGTTCAATAGAGGTTGATATTCTGTCTTGTAAAAAGTATCTAATTTTTCCAAAAGGTCAGTATCTTTTCCTTTCTTACCTCTATTATCACGAATTCCTAATGATTTGACACAATATAGAATAAAATTTTCATTTATAGATGGTAAGTGTAGATTGTTTGTATATTGATGTAAAATATACAACCGAATAAATTGATAAGTATGAATAACTAAATCATTCATTTCAAAAACTAAATTATTTATTAACGGATGCATAGTATCACGATTTAGCAAAATGCTCTTTAGTGGAATTTTGAATGTCTTGTAAGCAGACTTTTCATTATTCCTAAACTCTTTGAATTCTTCCTTTTTCTTCTTTTTCATTTTATATAGTATTATATTATTTTTATTTAAGTATTTTTTACGCAAAATATTTAAATATAATTTATGTTGTCTATATAATAAAATGGAAACAGAACCAATTGAAGAAAATTACCATTGTAATATATGTAATTATACTTGTTTATATCAATCACATTGGAAGCAACATATAGAAAACGATAAGCATAAAAATAATGGTATAAGAAAACCCAGAAAAGATAAAAAATTAGATCCACAATGTAAATTATGTGTTTATTCTACAACAAGTTCAACCAATATGAAACTACATTATTTAAATAATCATGCGAATAAGGAAGAACGAAAAAAAGAGTTTAAATATTATTGCGAAGCGTGTGATTTTGGTAATTTTTCAAAAGGATTATTTAAACTACATAATGATACAAAACATACAACTATTTAATAGAACAATTCTACGATTTCTATCGTTTTTTCTGTTGGATTATCTATCCAGTATTGAATTTGTTGTTTTAATGCTTCAATTCGTTCTTCCCATTCTTTTTGTTTTGTTTTTGGAATTTGCATCACACCCAATTTATTTAACTTCCAACAGGATTTTACTAATACACCTTCTTGGTTTACATAGTCATCTGGATTGAACCTGATAAATATAATTGGTCTATGTTGTAAATCTTGTGAAAGTTCCATTAATCGTTTATGTTCGCAACTACAATCATAATCTGTATGTTTATTTTCATCTACTTCCATTATTATTATATGTGAACCCATATCTAATAATAGGTCAGGTCTTCTTCTGGAACACCCATCTTGTACTTTTTTATCGGCAACCCAAGTGAAATGGTTGAATGTTTGGGTAATTATGTCAACGACATCTTTTTCTTTGGTTTTATAATTACGAGTATTTGGTTCATCTGGGAATAAATGAATAAAGCAGTATACACAATGCCCCTGATATTTGGGATTTGGGTTATATCTGGATTCGCAAAATGGGGTTTTACACAAAGCAGAACCACCACATAATTTACACCTTGTTTTTACTTTGTTATGTTCGCAAATTTGACTTCCACCACATTCTACACAAACTTGTTTTCTTTTATTATGTTCACATAAAACATCACTACAAATAATACATTGATCCTTTCTTTTGTCATGTTCACATATTTGAGTTCCTCCACAATCCTTACATCTATATTTTTCTTTTCCATGTTCGCATTTTGTATATTCATTACAATCTTTACAATATCTTTTTTCTTTTCCATGTTCGCAAATTTGACTTCCGCCACATTCTTTACATATTGCTTTTTGCTTATCATGAACGCAAAATATTGAACCATGACAATCTCTACAAAGTTGGATACGTTTATTATGTTTACAAATTTGTGTTCCTCCACATTCTTTACAAGTTGATATTATTTTATTGTGTTCACAAATTTGACTTCCTCCGCATTCTTTGCATCTTTGTTTTTGTATATTATGTTCGCAAATTTGACTTCCGCCACATTCTTTACATATAGATTTATCTTTTCCGTGTTCACAAATTTGACTTCCTCCGCATTCTTTGCATCTTTGTTTTTCTCTATTATGTTGACAAAAACGTTTACCACCACATTCTTTACAACTATATTTTTCTCTACCATGTTGACATATACCTTTACCACCACATTCTTTACAACTATATTTATATTTTTTATGTTCGCATATATCTTTACCTCCACAATCAATACATCTTGATTTTCTTTTTCCGTGTTCACACTTACTCATTTTATTAGTTATATAAATAATTTTATATAATTAATAGTTTCAATTTTATTACATATTATTTGTATTTTCTTCAATTCGTTCCAAAGAATTATTCTGTTCTAATGTAATATTTGTATTTTCTATGATTAATCTTTCTAATTGTTCTTGTCTAAAATTATGATTTATACCAGTAGTAATACTATTTAATATATCTTTCAATAAATCTTCATTATTACAATTATGTATATATGATGAAATATTATTTATAGCATTAATAATGGTATTACTATAATTTTGAATATTACATCGTATACCTTGTTCAATAAAATTAAAATCATTCGCATCACTATATTTTTGTTTCAATAAATCTAATACTCTATAAAAACAAGATAGTTCAGTATTAGAAGTATTAATTAAATAATATTTCAATGACATTATCAGTTTAATTTTTAAACCCCATAATTGAAGTCCCTTATCTATTTCTTGGATATTCATAATATATACTATTAATTAAAATACATTTATATTAATTTTTATTCATATTATATATGACTAACCATAAGAGCGAAGATTATAAATTATCTGCTGTAAATTATTATTTGACAGAAGATACTTCTCAATTAGAAACCTGTAGAATTTTCAAATGTACACCAAGAAGTTTGATGCGTTGGGTTCAACAATATAAAAAAGAAGGAAATGTAAATATTCACTATAGAAAACCAGTTGCATATAAAGTCAAAAAGGAATATGTCAAATTTTTATTAGATGAGATCAAAAAGAATAAAACAATTACATTATACGAATTAACCGAAAAATTAAAGGAAACCTATAAAGATGTTGATTTATCTACAACTCAAATTTTTAGAGTAATTAATGATAATAATATTACTTTGAAATTAACAAGAATAAGACATGAACCTACAAAGCGTTTCGGTAAAGATATTGATATAAATTCCAAAATAAAAGAATTTTATGAAGAGGTCAAAAAGTATAAAATAGAGGATATTATTTGTATTGATGAAACAAGTATAAAATCTTTACAGAAAAGAAATCATTGTTATAGTCAAAAAGGAAAAAGATGTGTCATAAAGACACAATCACAAGAAGTATTCAAAAAATATACAGGCGTATTTGCTATTTCTGTAAATGGAGTTGTCAATTGGGATTTATACGAAAAAGGTGGAATAACTACAGATAGGTTGATTGAATTTTTAGAACATAATATAACAAGTAAACTACGAAATAAACTTATTATATTGGATAATGCTTCCGCTCATAGAAACGAAAGAATAAAAGCATTAATAAGTAAACATAATAATATTTTGTATGCTGTTCCTTACCAACACTTCACTAATTCTATAGAAAATTATTTTAGTATGTTGAAATCCAGATTACAAAAATTAGAAGGATTAAAATATGAGAATTTGAAGGAAAATATACAGAAAGTTATTAGTGAAATATCAAAAGAAAAGTATGAAAATATATTTAAGGGTGCTTATGACAGACCAGAAAAGTATGTTCCAAAGAATAAAACACGAAAAGTCAAGAAGATATATAAGTGAGTTTTATATAATTGATATTATATAAAAGTCGGCGTTTGAAATGTAAAAAGGTGTAAAGCAAATAATAAAAAGAATAATTTCAAATAAAGGGAAGAGTCTAAGAGAAACCGTAGGTTTCCTTTAAAATTCCGGATTGTCGGTAAAAACCGCGGCAACCGTGGGCAAACTGGTCTGTTCGGTCATTGCACTAAAGAACCCATTCATCGATTTGTTCATCGAAAACACGGCAAATGTGGAAACACCGGCTGAAACCGCAACAATGGTCGCATCGCGAATGAGTTCCTTCAAAGGACGCATCTCCTTATCCACATATTTCATCTCTATCATTTTTGCTAAAATGTAGAGAACGGTCGTAACAATAATTATGGCAACAATGGCTTCCATTCTATATAATCAATGATTTTGAAAAAGTGCGTTTCTGACCGCATAAAGGGAACCTTGGTTCCCTTTAAAGGATTTAAAAAAACGTTTTATAATATTCCATATGCAACAAACCAATGCAATAATATGCGGAGTCGTGAAAAACTGCGTCGACAAACTCGAGGCAAACATGAACCTGGCGATAAAAACCGGCGAGCAATTCAATGCATACAAACTCGTTATTTATGAAAACAATTCAACGGATGGAACCAAAGAATTGTTGAAAAAGTACAAAACCGCAAAAATCATCTCAGAAGACATTGACCCTGAGACAATCCGTAAAACCAGTCGAATCTGGAGTTATAAAGAAATCACGGGAAGTGATCATCCATGCAGAATCGAACAAATCGCAAACGCAAGAAACCGGGTAATCGACGAGATTTCGAAACCCGAATACGACACATTCACCCATGTGGTTTGGATAGACCTAGATTCAAATGGCTGGTCAATTGACGGAATTAACGACAGCTTTACACAAACATTGTCATGGGACGTGATTTACGCAAATGGTATTAATCCAAACCGCACCTATTATGATATGTATGCACTAAGGACACTCGCAAATCCGGACTTGTGTTTTGGCCCGGAAATTGTCGGCGAACATTTTTGGAATAATATGAAGACCAATTTGAATTTCTTGAATGAAACCGCACTTATACCGACTTGTTCGGCATTTGGAGGAATCGGTATTTTCAAAAGAGAAATTTTCCAAAAATACAGATACGATTGCATTGTGAATGATGCGGTAAAAACATTTTACAAAAACATTGTTAGTAATAGTAGGTTAAATGATAAATATAAAGGACTCATCGAGAAACCAGACACCAAATTTCCAAATGGTTATTTGGAGGAAAATATATTTTGGAAATCAAATTCCGGATATGATAAGCCAGTGGTGTGCGAACATGTATGTTTGAATTTAGAATTGTATAACAATGGATACAAATTGTTTATAAACCCGAAAATGGTTTATTTCCGGTAAGGGAACCTACGGTTCCCTTATGATCCCTCCTTAGTTTATGAAGCGTATTTGATTAGAGATATTATTTTATTTTTTAAAATAATATAAAATAAAAGGAGGGTTCGAAAGTGGTAAGCGAAGCGGAACGTAGTTCCCCTACAGTTCATCAAAATCCAGCATAAATAAAGGAGGGGGTCGTAGGGGGAACGTAGTTCCCCTACAGTTCATCAAAATCCAATTTGATAATGTCATTCGAGAACGAATCTGGGTTCAAGTCTGTGAATCCAAGGCTCATGCTGTCCATGTCTTCGCCAATTTTCAGTCTGTCATCATCATCATCGTCTTCCGCCTCATCCAGTTTGCGTTGAAAATTGCGTGCCACGCTGATTTCCTCCAATCGTTCAATTGTCTTGGGTGCATCAATTTCTTCAACTTTTCCATCGTCTGTCAAAGCTCTATCAACATCATCAAATGTTAATCGACTTACTACTGGTTTATCGCTGATATTGGTAATCACAGGTACTGTCTCGGGTAACG
>Ga0222712_10002155_pt1 | contig 23019 bp, 28 predicted proteins | sample C33_657DmetaG_FD_165043 | JGI IMG/M metagenome (GOLD analysis project Ga0222712, IMG submission 165043) | Estuarine water microbial communities from San Francisco Bay, California, United States - C33_657D | ecosystem: Environmental > Aquatic > Marine > Unclassified | place: USA: California... | reverse complement strand
GTCGCCGCGATGCGTTTATCGAGCTTGATATAAAGATTAACTGCTCGAATTCGATCTTCGTATGAATACATGAACTACCTCCAAGTAGTCCAACTTTTCCGCCGCACCCCCAGTTTTTAACCGCACCCCCTTTGGCAAGATGTCTACAAGGTTGTGAATCAGAATGGATCTGATATCTATTTAAAACTGACCATTATTGAAGATGTTTTGATTGTTTCTTTCAAGGAGCTTTGATCATGAAGTGCCCATGCTGTGGTGCCGCTGAACTGATCCACGACACGCGCGACGTACCTTATATTTATAAAGGTGATGCGACGACAATTCTCGCGGTGAAGGGGGATTTTTGTCCTGCATGCGGCGAAGTTGTGTTGAATAAAGAGCAGGGTGATCGTTATGGTGAATCGATCAGGCAGTTTCAACGCCAGATCAATGCGACCTATGTTGATCCGTCTTTTATAGCAACGGTACGCAAAAAATTAAAGCTAGATCAGCGAGAAGCAGCAGAAATGTTTGGTGGCGGCGTGAATGCTTTTTCGCGTTACGAGAAAGGCAGAGCTAAACCGCCGTTGGCGTTAGTGAAATTATTCTGGATGCTTAATCGACATCCCAATCTATTGAAAGAACTAAAGAGTATCGATGATTTAGGAATAGGGACTTCTGCAGGCTCAGTTGGCAGCTTGTCGCGCTAGGTGGAGGGTCTTGAATGAAAGCTCCACCTTTCAATGACTTAGCCCAACTTCATGGTTGGGCTTTTTTGTGTGCGCCCAGCATGGGCGCACTCTTGCGGGTGCAAGTCCCGCCGTAAGTTGATCACAGCGAACGAAGCGAAGAGTAACTGCATGAGGGTGACTGAATGTGGGAAGGAAGCGCGGAGCGAAACTGCGAGCCGATGCACAAGAACCGGATAAAAGGCACTGCCGAGCAGGGCGAGCGGGCACAAAACCGCGAAGCTCTTGTGATCAAGGCGAAACGGTGTAGATCCGGCGGTTGTGCAGCGAAGGAGTGCGTTCTTACCTGGGGAGATCTTGCCTCACGCCTGAAAGGGTGACGATGTCGAATCGGAGCGAGAAGTCAGCAGAGGTCGTAGTAGTCAGAGGCTGGGGCGGTGAGCCTGAAACCCCTGACGAAGGGCCAAACGAGAGGGAGTGTTTGAGGCCATGTCGATGCGAGACGGAGTGCGTCAGATGCCCGGGCAACCGGGGCGGACGGGGGCTGCGCGCAGTGAAGCTGTGCAAATACCTATCAGCGACGAACCGGATGGCCCGCGACATATCACCGAGAGCACAGGGTCAGCGCTGCTGCAAGCAGCTCTGACGAGAGAGAACTTGCAGAAAGCGTTTAAGCGGGTGCGAGTGGGGGCGTTGATCTTATGGTCGAAGTGCCCAATATTGTTGATGAGCCGGCACTCAAGAGCGCTAGGTTGGCCAGTCGTATATCTCGTTCCATGAATGGACGCAGGCTTGATGTGATTCTCAAGGCCCTGAATTTAAAGAATCAGCCGATCCATGAAATTGCGACTCGCACTGGAGTCGTCTTATGAAACTGGATGAAGGGCTTAAACTTCGATTGCAGTTTCTGAGCCGCGTAGTTAAAAAAGAAGCTTATTACTTGCAAGATACTGACGCTCGTCTTTTTGCTAAAGCTCTTGATGTCAGCGATTTACAACGCATCGCTCAGGATGCTTTGCTTGCAGAACGACTTGATGCTTTTGTCAGTCGTTTTGGGCGCTTAGGCAATTAGCCCCAAGGCCTTTTTTGTTGAGTAAGAAACCCTACGCCCCCCCGTTCAGACTTAATCCTTTGTCTAAGATTTGGGGTAATTCCGCTTCACGCTTGCTCCATGAAGCGCAGCATCAGGTGCGCCATACGGGCACCATCGTGACCAGAGTGCAAGCCCGACAAGGCTTCCTGATAGACCACCTCGCCATACTGGGCCCGGCGTTTTTCCAGCAAAAACGCGCTGTACTCGGGGTCAAACTCTGGATGGGGCTGTAAGCACAGCACCTGCTGACCTATGGCATAGGCCGCAATCGGACAATGCGAATTGCTGGCCAGCAAACGCGCGCCTGCGGGCAGCTCCAGCACCTGGTCCTGGTGACTGGCCAACAGACTGACTTGCTCTGTGTATTCTTCAAAATACTGCGGCTCATGCCAAGTGTAGGTATGACGTCCCAGGCACCAGCCCTGAGGGGCGCGGTCGACCTTGGCACCTAGGCAATACGCGATCAGTTGATGCCCAAAACAAACGCCAATGAGACGTTTTTTTTGCTTTAGCAAAGCGCTCACGCGCGAGCACAAGTCCACCACCCAAGGCTCTTTTGAAAACGCATCTGCACGGCTGCCCGTCAGTAGCACGACATCGTAAGCATCAAACGAACCGGGGTACTGAGAGTGGCGTGCACTGAAGGCTTCAACATCGCCCTGAAAGCCTGCATCCCGCAACAAGCGCTCAAACATGTTGGCATAACTGCCCCAAATCGGTACGGCAGCTGGGTCTAAGTGATCGTTATCGAGAATGCAGAGTTTCATTTAGGTGTTTTTATATATGAAAAAATTATGGGCCGTATGCGTCCCTGAGGGCACGAAGCCAGAACTGAAACCAAACTAGGTTAGTGCTGTTGCATGGAAAAACAAACTCGACACGCGTGACGTACCCTATATCTACAAAGATGATGCTACGACAATTCTCACGGTGAAGGGACATTTTTTGTCCTGCATGCGGCGAAGTTGTGTTGAATAAAGAGCAGGGTGATCGTTATGGTGAATCGATCAGGCAGTTTCAACGCCAGGTCAACGCGAATTATGTTGATCAGTCTTTCATCGCAACGGTTCGCAAAAAATTAAAACTAGATCGGTCTCCCCCACTTTAGCTGCGGTAGCGAACGATTTGCGTTTGCCACATATCAGAGGTGATGCCCAACGCATGTGAGAGCATCAACGCAGGCAAATGAAGCGTGTCCGCTATCAGACATAGAGCAAGTGTTGAGGAGACAGGCGGGCCTTGGGATGAGCTGTGCTCATGATCCAAATTGGTTTAGGATACGACAGCCTGTAAGCTAAAACGCTGGGCTGTTGCTCGAACTTCTTTCATACGCCCATGTCCAGGTAAGACTTTATTCGCAACTGTAACGAGCCCTGCACGCACCAGCTCATCGATATCGCGTTTTACCGCACTGCGATCTCTGTGTAAGCGTTCTGAGATGTCGGTAATCGAGCCGGGCTGCTCTTTTACTGCCCGGAACAATGCCAGACGAGCCGTAGTGATAAGTTTCATCATGTCGGCGGGATCTTCGAAGCTGACAATGCGCTCATTCGGCAGTCGTTCACCACGATCGGCTGCTTTAGCGATCTGGCGACCGCGCTTGAAGAAGTCTTCTTCTGTACCAGTTTTAATGATGAGCTTTGTCATTTTTTATCCCTCAGGCCAAGCCAGTCATTTTCAAATCGTGTTTCGGTATCTTCGAAATCCACAAATTCGACTGGTTCTACTTTACCCAACATATGGCGATGATGCCCATCGTCAGCGTTATCGTAACCAACTACGCGACCATTATCCCCAGAGTAAATCAGGTGATTAATATAAGCCAAGTTATAACGAGTAATTTTTTTGGTGAGCTTGTTTACCCAAACCTCTCGTCTTAACTGTCCGTTTCCACGCTTGTCGGAAATTTTGTGAGATTCATCAATAATTTTTACATCAGCCATGACATATTATATCATGGCTGATGTGATCATAGCGTTTAGTAGTCGTTGGGCTTTTTTCATTTTTCAGACTCTGTGCCGCTGTGGGTTACGCATAGCAAAGCCGCTAAAGGCGTGCTAGAGCGACAGTATTTACTATCGCTTGGTGAACAAAGCTCGTCACCAATTTGGCCGCATAAATTACAACAATTTAGACGGCTTATGACCGGTTCAGGCTTTGCGTGTTTCCGGCAAGAAGCGAACACCTTTGCGAGCCAATCCACCACCTATACCGATAGGCGTGCCGTCTGCCCGCCAGCAGGCGGCGCCCTCGAGGGATCTATCGTCATGGAATTCAATCGCGTTCATGCCGCCGCCCACATTGGGCACGTGCACAACGGGGTGACCGCGGGTTTGAAGTGAGGTGTGCAGTGACTTAGAAAAGGCGGGCTCTAGCTCTAGCTCGAACCCCTGGGTCCAGATGCGGGGTGCCTCAACCGCCTCTTGCAAGCTCATGCCATGATCGATCAGGTTGATCACGGCTTGAAGCGCAGAAGTAAAGATCCGCAAACCGCCAGGCAAACCGAGCGCGTAGCGGGGCTTACCGTTCTTGATCACCATTAGAGGTGCCATCGACGAAGTCACTCGCTTTCCGGGGGCCATCGAGTTGGCGCGGTCAGGCCTCGGATCGAGAACGTACAGATAATTATTGGGAATCATGCCAGTGCCCGGCACCATGTAGCGCGCACCAAACACCGAATTGATGGTCTGCGTGGCACTGACGATGCGCCCGTCGCTGTCAGCCACGGTGATGTGGGTGGTGTTGGCGCTTTCAGCAGGCGCCAGGCCCGGGGACCACGTTTGTGCTTGATGCAGGTTTATTTGCTTGCGGCGCTCGGCAGCGTATTCGGCAGACAGCAGTTTTTCGATAGGGACATTTACAAAGTCTGGATCTGCAGTGACCGCAGAGCGATCTGCAAAAGCCATTTTCATGACCTCGGCGAGCAAGTGGACGCCTTGTTCGGTTCCGAAGCCGATGGCTTTTAGATCAAAACCCTCGAGCACGTTGAGCATTTGCCCGATGTGCAAAGGTCCTGCGCACGGTGGTGGCGGGCCGATGATTTCAAAACCGCGGTACTGGCTACGCAATGCAGCGGGATGACGGGTGTTGTAGAGGCGTAAATCTTCTAGGCTTAAAAAGCCCTGTTGACTTGCAATGTCGGTACATAAGGCGCGGCCGAGTGCCCCGCGGTACAAAGCATCGGCACCTACTTGGGCAACCAGTTTCAGGGTGTCGGCATAGGCACCTTGCAATAGCAAATCGCCTTTTTGAAGCGCTTGACCTTGGGGCAAGAAAAATCGTGAAATTTCGGGGTCTAGCGACAAATCAGCCGCGTTTTCGGTAATGCAGTCACTCAAGTATTGCGTGGCCCTGAATCCACAAGAGGCGAGTTTGATGGCCGGCGCAATCACCTCAGACAAAGACATGGAACCATGTTGCGAAAGCATTTGGCACCAGGCCATCAGGTTGCCGGGTGTGGCCACCGCCTTTCTGCCTAAACTGTGCTGGCGACCTACGCTTTCAAGCGAACCGGCAGGAGCCAACGCGTCATGTGTGAAGGTGTGTGGGCCAACCGCTTGCGGACACGTGCCTTGGCCTTCCAAGATGGTGTGCGTCCCATCGGGATGACGAAGGTGTGCAAACCCACCGCCGAGCAGGCCCACCATCATGGGTTCGACCACACTCAACGTGAACAGAGCTGCTACGGCTGCGTCGACTGCGTTGCCCCCGGCGCACAGCATTTCTGAGCCAGCAGCAGAGGCCAGAGGATGGTTGGTGACCACCATGCCACGCGAGGCGCGAGCAGGTTGTTTTTCGGTGACAAAAGAGGTCCCGCAGTGATCTATCCAATGGCGCATATGTATGATGGTGAGGTGGGGTCATGGAAAGTAGAGATACAACTTAGTCTGAAAATGCACTAAAAACAAGGGTGCTATCCATCAGTCGTAACCGGATTGTTGAAACGGGAAACCCCCGATGTCTAGCTCCACTTATGCACTGGAGTCGTCTTATGAAGCTGGATGAAGGGCTAAAAGTTCGATTACAGTGTCTTCGCCGCCTCGCCCAAAGAATTGGTGCATTGCAGTAGCGCGGTGCGCAAGCGTTTCATGGCCCACATCTTGAATTCGTTTGTTGCCATGCCCTTAGATAGCTTATGATGAACTTCATAACAAACCGTAGGCAATCTGTCGTTGAAAGATCCCATCGTTATCTCGGCGATCGAAAAAACCAGATTGACGTATGCCAACCTCAAGCAACAGGACTACCAAAAGTTTCTCGATGCAGAAGAGGCTCGGCTACATCGTCTATTGACATCCTCCCCGCCCTCAGTCGATGACTGCCGCTTGCGCGGAAAGGACGGGGATTCCTACGGTGCTCAGGCAAAAGCTGCCTGAGTCACTTCGGTGGGTTCCTGCTTCATCGAGCGGTCTGACTGCACCGACTCTCCACGGGCTAACAAGCGGTATCCTCGCTCTAAAACATTGATCGCGCCGACTACATCGGCGTGATTTTCGTAATCACAATCGACACACAGGAATTTCGCCTGAGTCTGTCGATTCTCTTTTGATACATGGCCGCAGCATGGACACGTTTGGCTTGTATGCTGCGGCGGTACGGCCAACAAGATGCCGCCGTTCCACTGGGCTTTGTACTCCAGTTGTCGCCTGAATTCACCCCAGCCTTGATCAAGGATAGAAAGGTTTAGGCCGGACTTCTGCGCGACCTTTTTGCCGGGCTGCTCGCGATTGCCCTTGGCGGACCGCGACATGTTTTTTACCTGCAAATCCTCAATACATACGAACGCGTGGTTTTGGCTGATCGTGGTACTGGTCTTGTGCAAGAAATCTTTTCTGGCATTCGCGATAGCGGTGTGAAGCTTCTGAACTTTAGTTTTTGCCTTTTTCCAGTTATTGCTGAACTTTTGTTTACGACTCATACGGCGCTGATAGCGTGCAAGTCGTTGCTGGTGCGTCTTGAAACTATTCAGTGGCGCAGCATAGTTGCCGTCACTCAGCGTCGCGAAACGGGCAATTCCGACATCGATGCCAATGGCCGTTGTAGACATTGGTAAGGGTTGTTCAAGCTCGCGTTGAGTCTGAATCGCGATGAACCATTTTCCGCCTGAGTGGCTCACGGTGACGTTACGCACCTGACCCAGTGCCTCACGGCTGTTGCGGTAACGCAGCCAGCCAAGTTTGGGCAACAAAATACGGTTATGACTTTGGTCTAATTGAATCTGTTTTGGCTCAGGATAGCGAAAACTGTCACCGCTGCCTTTTTTCTTGAAACGTGGAAAACCCGTACGCTTGGCAAAGAAGCCCTTAAAGGCTTTTTCTAAGTCTTTCAAGGCATGTTGCAACGCTTGTGACGGTGTTTCTTTCAGCTATGCCGTCTCGGCTTCGCGCTTCCAAACAGGCAGCTTAGCGGCCATGGCCACGTAACCGATGAACTTATTACCCGCCTCGTGATTCTCTTTTTGCAGTGCCAAAGCCTTGTTATAGACAAACCGGCACGAGCCAGAGAATCTGCGCATAGCGCGCACCTGGTCGCCGCTTGGCATCAATTCGTATTTGTAGGCCTGCAAACGTTTCATACCCTGAATTATATTTGCGCGATCAAGGTAAATCACCAACTCACCTGTGTAAAAGTTGTATCTGTAAGATACTAATTCAGTGAATCTTTGCAACAAAAAGTGGTACTTTGTAACAATATATAGAAGTGATGCATTCACAAAAAAATACCTGACGATCGGAGTCCGATGTTGGCCAACGGTTGTACCGAATTTGAGTGAGCGCTAAGTTACCCATTCATCCGTAACAAGCTATCGTTTGGGGATTTGTGGTCGCCAAGCTGCTCTGTAAAAAGCTGCGGCGGTGCGTCAATTTCCGTTATTTACATGTATATTTATCAACCGCCAGCGCCACACTCAATTGAACGCCAAAGAAAGGAAGGCTGCGCCTTCCGCGCTTACATCCTCGCCCTGAACGGCGAAGTTTTACGCGCAAATCTAATAAAAACGGAAGGCGCTGGCATTCAACTTAAATAGTGATTAGGCACTCGCATATTTACACTGAGAGAAAAATTATGGAATTTGAAACACTAGAACTGACGATTGCAGACGGTATTGCAACGGTTATGCTAAATCGACCGCCGCATAATGCTCAAAATGCACAGATGCGCAGTGAGCTCATTCAAGTTTTTGATAGTTTCAATGATAACGATGACGTTAAATGCGCGATCGTTACAGGTAAAGGCAAGATATTTTGCGCCGGGGCTGATTTAAATGAGCGTCCAAATCTTGGCGCAACACCTGGGGCTTACTGGAAGCACAATCGATTAGTGCGCGAAGCCAGTAACTCAATCATCGAATGTAGCAAGCCTGTAATCGCTGCGGTCAATGGCCCAGCGATGGGTGCAGGCTTTGGTCTGATGAATAGTTGCGATATTTGGGTGGCGTCCAATACGGCATTCTTCTCCATGCCTGAAATCAATGTCGGACTGGCTGGCGGCACTGCGATGCTTCAGAGCGTGTTTGGTAAGTCGCGAGCGCGCAGAATGTTCTTTACAGGCATGAAGGTCACGGCCGATGAGATGTACCGCCTAGGTTTGATCGAAGCGAGTTTGCCGCCTGATGAATTGATGCCGTATGTCATGGAAATTGCCACAGACATCGCAAGCAAGGCCCCACTTGCGTTGAGCTACGCAAAACAAGCGGCGCAAGTGACGGCAGTGATGCCGCGTCGCGAAGGCTATCGATTCGAGCAAAACATGACCGTTGCGCTTGGGAAAACCGAAGACACGGCCGAAGCACTCAAGGCCTTTAAAGAAAAGCGTAAGCCCGTCTATAAAGGTCGTTGATTCACATTGAAGTTGAGCGAAGGGTCGTGACATGAGTGAGCAAATTGACTATCAAGCGTTTCGAAATGAAGTTGAGGCGTTTGTTCAAAAAAATTGTCCCCAAGATATTCGGAAGCTTGTCGCTGAAAATCGCAAGCTATCGCGAGAGCCTTGGAGTCGCTGGCAAAAAATATTGCATCAACACGGCTGGGGTGCACCAAACTGGCCCAAGGAGTTAGGGGGAACTGGCTGGAACCCGAAGCAACAGGCGATTTATGGTGAGGTCTTGGCAGAGAACGATTGTCCTGCCCAATACCACCACGGACTTCGGCACATTGGTCCTGTCTTGATTGAGTTCGGGAGCCCTGAGCAGAAGAGCCGCTACTTGCCAGGTATCTTGGATGGATCAGACTGGTGGTGCCAGGGCTATTCTGAACCCAACGCAGGCTCAGATCTTGCCTCACTCAAAACGCGCGGTGAGGTTCGTGGCGACACCATCATTGTCAACGGACAAAAGACCTGGACCTCACACGCTCAGGAATCAGACCTGATGTACACGCTGGTTCGCACGTCAGAAGAGGCGCGCAAACAAGACGGTATTAGTCTGTTGATTATTCCAATCAAGGCCCAAGGCATTACGGTACGACCCATTCGCACGATTGATGGTTGGCTCCATGTAAATGAAGTGTTTCTGGATAATGTCGAAGTGCCATTGTCCGATTGCATCGGCGACGTCGGTAGCGGCTGGAAGTATGGCAAATTTTTGTTGGCACGTGAGCGCTTGAATTCCGCTAACACTGCGCCACTATTTCAATATCTTAGTCGTACCCGCCATTTAATTGCCGAGAAGCTTACCCAACCCAAGCATCGAGCACGACGAACGGCGCTTGAGTTACGCCTGCTGGATGTAGAGGCAGAGTTGCGCGGCATTCGCGAGCTCGGTCTCGAAGCCATCGAAGCCGTGATGAGTAAGACTCCGATCACGACACAGCCGTCGGTGTTGAAGCTCACAAGCTCGCGCTTGTATCAGACCATCACTGAAATCGGTGCAGAGGTTGTTGGCCCAGAGTTTGCTGCTCGGATGCCGCTGCAAGAGGGCTCATCTTTTGATGAGAATGAGCAAGCGACGCTCTGGATTCAGAACTACTTTTATTCTCGCGTTCGTACGATCTACGGCGGGAGTGATGAGGTGCAAAAAAACATGGTTGCTCGCGAACTGTTTGGACATTAAGCATCATGACATTTATCGTTAAGCCAATTTTTGAATCTGAGTTCCGCGATGCCGCACTCGTTTTTGCAAAGGATGCAGACGCGGATGCTATTACTGCTGCAGAACCGTCTGAGCGGGTTGAACTGCGCCGTGCGAAGTGGAGCGAAGCACTTGAACTGGGTTGGGCTGCGTGTCTGATACCCGAAGCTTTTGGTGGGCTGGGGGGGGACGTCACTGATTTTTGTTCTTTGCTAGAAGGGGCGTCCCATTACGCGTTACCTTTGCCCGTTAGCTCTGGGATGGGGTTGCCCGCAGTGCTGCTGTCTACTCTGCAGTTTGCGGGTAAAGAGTCGTTATTAGCAGGGATGGCTGCTGGTGCAGTCCGCATTCAGCCGGTTTGGCGTTCACTAGATCCTTATTGCAAACAGCTAGACGAGCAGACAAGCTTGTTCGCGCAGCCGAATGCCGGAGGATGGCAGGTTAATGGTCGAGTAGCCGGGGTGGAAGAGGTGCCAGCCGCTACGCACTATTTGATCGCCTGCGATGGCGTATCGCCAAAAGTCAAGAGCCCGCTACTGCTTCTGGTTCCTGCAGGATCAGATCAAGTCGAGTTTGCGCGCGAAATGCGAATCGATGGACGGCATACCGTCAGTTTGAAATTTGCAGGGCTTTCTGTATCGGACGTACAGGTTCTTGCGCAGGGCCCCGCTCTGGGTGAGGCGCTCGATCGTACGAATGCAATGGGTACGCTGTTTGTTTGCGTGGAAGCCGTGGCGTCAATGGGCTCCGTCTTGGAGCAGACGATCCGCTATTTGTCTGAGCGTAAACAGTTTGGTGTGACACTCTCAAGTTTTCAAGTGTTGCGTCATTATGTGGCGGACGCCTACGTGAGATACGAATGCTTCCGTGCTTTCGTTGCGGCACAAGCGGAATCGACGAGAACCGGAACGGCGCCAGTCGATCGTGATATTTCACTACTGAAGCTTTACCTCTCTCAGGTTGGGCCAATTGTTGCGCACATGGTGATTCAGACGCATGGCGGCATGGGCATGACAGAAGAGCTTTGGGCGACGAGACTGAACAAACGGATTTTGATGGCTAATTTTGAGTTTGGCGATGGACAGTACCACCGTGAACTTTTATCTAACTTTTCGCGGGGTGGTGATTCTTCAGAAATATAGTGATTCGCTGCCAGATATACACTAACCTACTCGTGATGTTTAGACAAATATAACAATGGACGAAGACGGCATGAATTCCAACAAATCTGCATCCGTAGAACAGCGTATCAATGCGATCCAGTCTGTGCTGGAAGCGCGCGGCATGGAACCGGCCGCCGCTATTGAACAAGCGCATCATCGGGCCGAAGAAGACTGGGTACCACGCAACGGTGCCCGGATCATCGCCAAAGCCTGGACTGATCCGGCGTATCGACAGCGGCTTTTGGCGGATGGTAAAGCCGCAGCTGCTGAGCTAGGCTTCGACATGCCGCCCCATCATCGCTACCTTGTCGCACTTGAAAACACCTCGAAGCTGCACAATGTGATTTGTTGCACATTGTGCTCTTGCACTGCGTTTTCGATTATTGGACTGCCGCCTGATTGGTATAAGGATCTGGAATATAGGGCACGTGTCGTCAGAGAGTCTCGCACAGTACTCAAGGAAATGGGTCTTGATCTGCCTGCGTCCACCGAGATCAAAGTGTGGGATACAACCACGGATACCCGATATATGGTCGTTCCACATCAACCTCCAGAAACAATCGGCTGGCCAGAGGATCGGCTTATGGAAATCATCACAAAAGAATCAATGATCGGCGTTGCACGCTTGATGGGGAGCTAAAACATGGACGGTGTACACGATATGGGCGGTCGCCAGGGGTTCGGCGTCATCCGCTATGCGCCCAATGCATCAGTATTCCACGCAGAATGGGAAAGAAGAGCAAATGCGCTCTACGGTCTGGCTGTTCGTCATGGCATCTTCAACATGGACGAGTATCGTCATGCCATTGAGCGCATGTCGCCATATCATTACATGTCAGCAAGTTACTACGAGCGCACACTGACTAGCCTCGCGACGTTGCTCGTCGAAAAAGGAGTGACGACCCGGGAGGAACTTGAACAGCTGGCGAAGGGGGAATTCCCCCTCGCGGGCCCGAGCGCTGCGGGTCGCAGCAACCTGCCTGATCGGCAGCAGTTCAAGCCCGGTGACCGTGTGCGTGTGCGCAATGAGTTCTTCGCCGGGCATATCCGTATGCCCGCCTACATTCGCGGCAAGCAGGGTATCGTCGTGCGAGAAACACCTGTCTACCCATTACCCGATGCCCATGCCCACGGCATTCAAGCTGAGGACGAACCGACATACGATGTCGCCTTTCGCACTGAGGACTTATGGCCCAATGCGTCGGACTCTGCGCAAGTGCATGTCGGAGTATTCCAAAGCTACTTGCAAAAAGAGGACTGAGCGCGACAAGCTACAGCAGAGGATGCTGTAGCAGCCAATCAGGCTTTATCGTGAAGATCATCTCTGATTGTGCAAAGGCACGACAAACACTCACACAATGCGCAACGCAAGCAGGCGCGATCGTTCTCTGGAGTTTCCGATTAATTGGCAACGAAACGCTGGAGTTTTTGAAAAGCTCAGGGCGCGCGGGTGCGTTCACGGCGAGCTCTCGGGGGCCCAACTTTTCCGCCGCACCCCCCTTTAAGTTTGCTACATTTTCCCGGGCAACCATGTCACGAGCTGGGGAAACACCATCAATAAGAGGGTGAACAGAATAATGATGATGGCATAAGGCAGTGCCCCCCACATGACATCGCTGATCGTGCCTGAGTCTGAACGAATGCCGTGAACAACAAATAAATTCATGCCGACAGGTGGTGTGATGAGCCCAAGCTCGCACATCAAGATAATAAATATTCCAAACCAAATTGGATCAATCCCTAGTGCGATAGCAATGGGATACGTCACAGGAATTGTCGCAACCATCATGGACAACACATCCATGAACATGCCCAGAAGTAAATAAAACAAAATTAAACCAAGAATCAGTCCTGTAGATGAAAGGCCGAGGCTGGTGACCCACTTTGTCATGACTTCAGCAACACCGGTCAGACTGATGGTGAGATTTAAAATAAAGGCTGCAGCGATAATCAACAAGATCATTCCAGAGACACGGGCTGTGGAAATAAAGCAGCTACGTAAAAGAGGCCAGCTTAAACGACCTGATTTCACAACAAAAAAGAGAACGGTCGTGACGCCAAGCGCGGCGCTTTCAGTGGCCGTCGCAATACCAAAGTACAAGCTACCCATTACGACACCAAAGACGATCAGTGGCGCAATAAGGTGCTGAGAGACGATTAGCTTATCTTTAAAGCTGACTTTTTCTTCCCGCAAAGCATTGCCACTCAGCAAACTTGAGATGGCGATGTACAGCATGAAAGACGCCGTCAATAACAGTCCCGGAATAATGCCTGCAACAAAGAGTTTACCGATTGAATTGTTGGTCAACGAGCCATAGATAATCATGTTGACGCTTGGCGGAATCAAAATGCCGAGTGTGCCACCGGCTGCAATTGACCCCAGGGATGGCCGAATCGGATAGCCACGTTTCATCAACGAGGGAAGTGCGACCGTAGAAATCGTTGCAGCTGTCGCAACCGAAGAGCCGGATGTTGCTGCAAACAATGCACAGCTACCAATGTTCGTGTGTAATAGACCGCCGGGCAGGCGACCAAACCATGCAGAGAGTGCGAGATACATGCGATCAGCGATCCCTGAGCGTAGAAGCAACTCACCTAGCAACACAAAAAGAGGAATGGAGGTCAATAAGTTTTCATTCTGGACGCCCCAAAGAACAGGGGCGATCGAATTCATAAAAGGCATGCCATACACTGAAATGCCACCGACAATGCCGACAAGTGCCATGGATACTGCGATGGGAATGCCGGCAATCATCATGAAAACCATGACGAAAAACGCGAGAGTAATAAGTGTGGGATTCATACTTTTTGCACTATCTCGTCAAGGTTTGAACGTTGCGCTAAATCATCGAGTTCTTCTTTGAGCTCCTCTTTTGCACTTTTGGGTTGAAACTCAAGAATGAGTTCTTGCTGTTTTCCTGTGAACAATAGATAAGTTGCCCACGCAGCAAAGCAAGAAGAGACAGTAGCGAAAATGACTAAGCCGGCATACCAAAGCGATTGGGGATAAATGAGTGGTGTGGCCCAAGGGGTTTGTGCCGTGCTGCCATAGGTCACGGAGTCAAGTAACACCTGTATAGCGACCCAGCATAAAAACACTGCAAATGCTGCCAGACTAAAAGCTGAAAGCCAGTTCATCAAGGCTTTCAGCCAGTCTGGATAATGTTGATGCAACACATCCACGCGGATGTGATTGCGTCCAAACACGGCTAGACTAAAAGAAATGGTTGACCCGATGGCCAAGGCATAGCCTCCTAGTTCATCGACGCCCTGTAGAGAAACATTAAATAACTTTCGTGCGATTGTCTCGACCGTGACAAGCGCAACGAGTGTCATAAAGATGGTTCCGAACAAAATGCCTAGAATATTTTCAAGCCGTGTTTTCATGATGATGCCTTAACTTATTTCACGCCGACAATCGGCCCAACTGTTTTCTTCCAATCGGCCGAGCAGGTTGGATTGGTTTTGTCGCAAACAGGTGCCCACGCAGGAAAGGACACTTTATCGATGGCTGTTGCGACAAGCTTCAAGTCGGCTTCTGAGACTGGCACGGTCTTGACTTTGAATTTCTTGCCAGTGGTGCAGGGATCTGAGCCTTCGTTACAACGCAAGGCGTCATCGGATAATTCTTTGGAGTATTTCCAGATGTCATTGGTCAGCTCGGTAAAGGCTGCTTGAAGTTTGACTTGCTGGTCAGGTGTCATACGGTTCCATGTCTTAAGTGAAATCGCATAGCCGTTCATACTCATCTGAAAGCCAAGTGGCAATTGATGTGTCACGATCTCTGTCCAAGCCGCAGAGTTGGCCGAGCTCGGTCCGGTCACTGCGCAGTCCAGAACGCCAAGCGATAAGGCCTGATGCACTTCGCTAAACGCCATTGGAACGGGAGTCGCGCCCACTAACTCTAAAAACTTGGCCATACTCTGATCGGCCACACGGATTTTCATGCCCTTTACATCGGACAATTGGGTAATGGGCTTTTTGCAGAAAATCATTTGCGGGCCAAAGGGCCAATGACCAAGCAATTTGATGTCAAATTGTTTTTGCAGACGGGCATCCAGCGTAGGTAACCACGCCTCGACCACTTTACGACTCTTTTCGTAGTCAGGACTGCCGCCCACCAAGTCCATGCCGATGAGGGCGGGCTCATCACGTGAGTTTTGTGAAAAACGCAGTGACACCATATCAAACAAACCCGCTTTCATGATGCGCAGCTGTTCGGTGTCCTTGATGCCCAATGTGTCGAGGGGTTTGTATTCAATACTAATCGGCAGACCTGTTTTGGCTGCAAGTTGTTCAAAGAACGGTTGTTCACGATTCTTTTGAATATTGCCAGTTGCTAAAGGCTGACCAATCACCTTAAGCGTGATGTTTTGCGCCTGAACGGCAGGTGCGGATAGCATCAGGGCACCAAGAGCCAAAGGTGCAAGATAAGGGGCGAGATAGCGTTTAATTAAAGACATCATGTGCTCCGGAGAGAATAGAAATGATTGTTAGTAACCCATGGATCGAGGAAGGGTTGTGACAATGGCGGGGAAAAACATACAAAGAAATAGGACTGCATACATCAGTGCGACAAAGGGCCAGATGTTGGCAACGAGTTCACGCATACGGATACCCGTGACGCCACAGACCACGAATAACACTACACCTACTGGAGGCGTCAACATTCCGATCACGAGATTTAGAACAAACAAGAATCCGAAGTGAAGAGGATCGATACCATATTGAAGTGCGATTGGGTGCAGCAATGGCACCAGCATGATGTAAGCGGAGTTAGACTCCAGGAACATTCCAACCACAAAGAGCAGCAGGGCGACAAGAATCAGGTAAACAAGCGGATCCTTTGTCAGCGCAAACAGCAGCGCTGAAAGTTTTTGTGGCATCAAATCCACAGTCATTAGATAAGTAATAACAGAGGCAAAAGCGATGAGGGCACCCACGACGGCCGTTGTGATGGCGGCTCTCACCAAGATGCGCGGTAAGTCTGAAATTTTGAGGGTGCGTGTGATGAAGAAACCAAGAATCAACGCATAGATCACTGAAATAGCCGATCCCTCGGTTGCAGTAAAGGCTCCTCCGATGATGCCGCCAATAATAATGATGGGCATGAATAAAACGATGGCAGAGCGGCGCAGTTCGATGAATAGTCTTTTGAACTGAAACGGTTCGCCAGTGGTCGCCCAGCCGCGCTTTTTGGTGATCCAAGAACACAGCAGCATGAAGCCGATCGTGATCAGAATACCTGGAACCACACCTGCCATAAACATACCGCCGACCGAAACAGAGGGACCTGCCATGAAAGCATAGACAATCATGGCTGCCGACGGTGGAATGATGGGCCCGAGGTTGGCTGCCGCCGCGACGATCGCCGTCGCAAAGCCTTTGTCATAGATTTTGGAAAGCGAGGGCACTAGAATCGCGGACAACGCACTGGCATCTGATACTGCGGTGCCTGATACCGTCGCCAGACCAGCACCCGACAACATGGTGACATGGGCTAAACCGCCGCGGACACGTCCCACTAAAGCATTAGCAAATGAAATGAGGCGTTCAATGATCCCGGCCTTAATCATCAATTCGCCCGACAGCATAAAAAATGGAATCGCCATTAAGGGGAAAGAGTTGACCGAGTACATCATGCGCTGAGGAATGATAGAAATATCGATGCCTGACAGCCAGATCGCGACGATTGAGCTCAAACCCATTGCAAAAGCGATGGGCAGGCCCATTAGGGCGATGAGCATGAAGCCAATAACCACTAAGGTACTCATTCTGCGTCACCTGATTGTTTGTGCATTTCGCCAGTGATGGTGATGCGTACCATATGCAAACCTGTGCATAGCATGCCTATTCCGACTGCGACAAAAAAGTAGGCCACACTGACATCAATCGTAGCCATTTGTTCATCCCATTGGTCTTTACACAACTCAATACATGACCAAGCGATCGCAAAAGACAGTGCAGCACATAAGGCTGCGGAGACTCTCTGAATGAGTCGCTGATGTTCGGGTGAGAACTTGTCCACAAACAGATTGATGCCGATATGCGCGCTTTGTGAAGCCGCCAGCGGAATGGCGAGAAAAACTACCCACACAAACGCGAGTCGACCGGACTCTTCGGCCCAATCAATTGATACGTTAAAGCCATAGCGCATGACCACTTGTGCAGAAACAATGCCGACCATAAAGATAAATATCAGGACAAGTGCCCAAATCAAAATAAGATCTAAACCTCGAAAACACTTACCCAAAGGGGTTGATGTGTCGTAGGTGGCAGGGATGGAATTCATCATTAGGCAGTCCAGAAGATTGCAGGATTACTTGGAGGTTTCGGCAATCACTTGATCGACCAAGTCGGCGCCTGCGCGTTTTTTGACGCTCTCAATGACCGGAGCAGTGAGCTTTCGCATTTGCTCAAACGTCTCAGGCGGAATTTCCGTATAGGTCATTTTTACTTTGAGATTGTTCAAAGACTTGAGATCGTTTTCTGCTGCCAGACTGCGCTGATAGGCGACAGTCTTGGTCATGGCTTCGCGCACTGCCTGTTGATTGGCAGGACTCATCTTGTCGAATACGCGCTTGCTGGCGACGACAACGATAAAGTCAAAAAAATGCGAGGAGTTCGACAGATATTTTTGTACCTCGGCATAGCGATTGGCATCGATCACGGTGTAGGGATTTTCCTGACCGTCGACCACTTTTTGCTCGAGCGCGGAGTAGAGTTCTTTGACGTCCATCGCGATTGGGTTTGCGCCCAATGCACGGAAGGAGGCCAGGTGCGTCTCGTTCGGTTGCATACGGATCTTCATGCCCTTGAGATCGTCGACCGTTTTGATCGGGCCTTTACTGTTTGTGATGTTGCGCATCCCGAGCTCCATCCAGCCTAGGACGACAAAGCCTTTTTCCAGCAATTTTTGATCAATTGCCTTGCCAACGGAGCCATCAATGACTCGGTAGGCCGCTTCGCGATTTTTAAAGACAAACGGCAAGCTCACCGCTTCGATTTCAGGCGCAATGCGCGACATGAAAGAAGCACCTACCCAGGTCATGCCAAGTGTGCCCGCGCGCACGCCATCGACGTTTTCCTTAGCTCCACCCAGCTGCATCGCGGGAAATACATCGACTTGCAGTTTGTTGTTCGTTAGGCGAGCAAGCTCGTCTTTGAACACTTTATCCACAGCAACACTACTAGGATGCGAAGTGGCAAAATTGCCCGCGATCTGAAGTTTGTCTTGGGCGCTCGCCTGCAGGCAGGTCGCTGCGAGCAAGAGTGTGCCGATTGCAGTGCTCAGGAGAGTGCGTGGTGTTCTCTGTTTCATGATGCGTCCTTTTGAGGGGTTAAATGCGTTGATGACCATTCGCGAGCAGTGTCGCGATTGACTGAGGGAGTCCTGCATTGGGTTTGAGCGGTGGCGGCGCGAAGCTGCCCGTGCGGGTCTGCCCGGCATTGAGGCGGACTAAAGACTCTGCATGTCTGACGGCGCTCGAGACACCATCTACGACAGGGACTGGGAGTTGGCCAGCCAAGCTGCGTGCCAGCCCCGCCAACGGTGCACCCGCCAAAATAATCACATCCGCACCGTCTTGGCTGACGCACAGATTGGCGGCAGCCAGCAGACTAACGGCTTTGTCTTGTTGAACGGAACCGATGTTCGGGAGGGGTTCTTCGAGGCTGCGTATACTGACCAGACGATCGCTCAAGCCATAGGAAGCCACGGTCTCGGCATACCAAGCCTTGATACGTTTTGAAATCGCCACAATCGAAATTTTGTTGCCGAGCAGGCAGGCGCTCGCCAATGCCGCTTGCGTTAAACCCACGACTGGGCAGGGCAGCACTTCTTTGAGACCTTGCAAACCTGGGTCTCCAAAGGCGGCGACGACGACGGCATCGTATTGACCTGCAAGATCACCCGCCAATTGCGCAGCGGCGTAGGCGCCGATCAGGGCTTCGAAGCGGGTCTCAATGTAGGCGACGCCAAAGGCAGCGGTGACAGTCTGAATCTGGGTGTCAAGGCTAGCAGTGCGTTTGGCCTCGGTATCTATGAGGTCTGAGACGCTCTGAGAAATATTCGGATTGATGAGCAGGATCCGCATTTTTTCTCCTAGCGACCTGTCGTCATCAAGGTGGGTTTGCCGCAGGACAAAAACTGCCCTTTACCCAGACGCGGGATGAAATGCTGACCATCCCAGACAATCTCCCCCCGACTCAAGGTCATCGCTGGCCAGGCCTTGAGCTCAATCCCTTCGTAGGGCGTGTAGTCGACGGCATGATGCAAGGCGCTGTTTTGAATCGTGACGGGCTTTTCATCCCAGATCACGAGGTCGGCGTGCGAGCCTGGTGCGATGGTACCCTTGAGGGGATGCAGTCCGTAAGCTTTGGCGGGATTGGTCGAGGTTAGTTCGACAAATTTGGTGAGCGAAAGGCGCCCACCCAGCACACCCTCTGAATATAAAAGGGGCATGCGCGTCTCCAAGCCCGGGATGCCATTGGGAATGTGTCTGAAGGCCACTTCTTCACCCCCCGGCTTTTTGCCTTCGGGGCTTTCGTAGCTAAACGGCGCATGGTCCGAGGAAAACACTGAGAACAGGCCATCGCTCAAGGCATTCCAAATGACTTCCTGATTTTTACGATCTCTTGGAGGCGGACTGCAAATGCATTTTGCTCCCAAGTAGCTGTTATCGATACCCAGGTCGTCTGCCGTCAGAAATAGATACTGGGGACAGGTTTCGGCAAAAATCTGCAAGCCGTGGCTGCGCGCCCAGCGGATTTGTTCGACGGCCTCTCGACCCGAGACATGCACAATCAGAATCGGGACGTCAACCAGTTCGGAGAGCGCAATGGCACGATGCGTGGCTTCGCGCTCGACCAGCATGGGTCTCGAGTGCGAATGAAAGCGCGGAGCGGTTTGACCTGCAGCCTCAAGCCTGCGGGTGAGCCATTCGATACAGTCGGCATTTTCCGCATGAATCATCGCCATCGCACCGTGTTGCTTGGCAACAGACAGGACATCGAGGATCTGCCCATCATTAAGTTTGAGGTCGTCGTAGGTCATGTAGATTTTGAAGGACGTATAACCCTCGGCGATCAGTGCGGGGAGCTCTTCGTTCAAAACCGTGGGCGTTGGATCGCTCACAATCAGGTGAAAGGTGTAATCCACATGGGCGCGACCATCCGAGCGCTGGTGATAGTCTTTAACTGCGTCGCGAAGGGATTGTCCTTTTGCCTGTGCGGCAAAAGGAATGACGGTTGTCGTGCCACCGCAAGCGGCCGAACGCGTACCGGTCTCAAAGTTATCGACCATTTTCATGGGGGCTGGCATGGGTTGATCCAGATGACAGTGCGCATCCACGCCACCGGGGGTGACCACGCGACCGGCTGCATCAATCGTTTTAAGTGCGTCTGGTAAATGACTGCCCAGCATGACAATCGTGCCATCCTTTATGCCGATGTCGGCCATAAACACATCGGAGGCCGTAGCGACTTTAGCGTTCTTGATGACTAAGTCGAGGGTGTTGCTCATGTCAAACGTGCTCCTAATTTATTGTGCTTTGCGCAAATTGCCCCAAAGTAGGGCGGTATATTGTCAACAGTAGTGCATACATCAAATTTTGGTGCGCTTGCATACATTCCGCCCTTATAAGGCTCGTCGTTGTTTGTTCTGGCACATCACTTGCTTGTGTATTCTCTAGCAAGACACGTGCCAGTATTTGTTATTTTTAAGTTATTGGTACTTGCATAATGTTTACAATAACGTAGACATTAAAGTCAACAGAAAAAAAGGACAGGTATGCAAAAGGTGATCCGAATCGGTGTGCTCACACCCTCATCCAATACCGCACTTGAGCCTCTTACGAATGCCATACTCAGCGGGCTGCCCAATGTGCATGCCCACTTCGCACGCTTTCGTGTGACGAATATTTCCCTTTCAGATCAAGCGCTTGGTCAGTTTGATGACAGCAATATCCTCGCGGCAGCCGAGATGTTGGCGGATGCCAAGCCCGATGTCATTACCTGGAGCGGGACCTCGGCGGGCTGGATGGGCTTTGAAAAAGATATTTTGCTATGCGAGAGAATTACGGCTCACACGGGCATACCCGCATCGACAGCAGTATTGGCATTAAATGAACTGCTTGCGCTCAAACACATCAAGCGCTTGGGGATTGTGAGTCCGTATACAGAGGACGTTCAGCAGAAAATTGTTAGACAATACGCCTCGGCGAATATTGAGGTCGTGGGTGAAGTACATCACGACATTTCGGTGAATTATGATTTTGCGCTGGTTGAGCCCGAGACGATTGAGAAAGATTTACACACAGTCAGTCAAGCTCAACCTGAAGCCATCGTGACCTACTGTACGAATTTACGTGCGGCGCAGCTTGCTGACCGTTTTGAACAGAAGAGTCAGGTGGTGCTGCTTGATACGGTGAGTACAACCGTCTGGGGGGCGTTGCGCAAGGTGGGCGTCGATCCCTCTGAAATCAAAGGCTGGGGCAAGTTGTTTAGTTGGGCCTAGTCGTCTGTGTTTTAAAAAGAAAGGGACTTAGATGCAGTCAAAGATTTCTGCTCGTTTAAAGCGTGAAAATACGCAAGACGAAATATACGAAAAGATTTATGTCGCTATTTTGGAGCACCGGCTGCATCCCGGTACAAAGCTGGTAGAGGAACGACTCGCCGAAATATTTAAAGTCAGCCGCGCACGCGTGCGCGAGGTCTTGGCCCGTCTTGCGCACGAGCAGGTGGTGGACCTATATCCCCAGCGCGGTGCCTATGTTGCGCGACCCACGATCGAGCAGGCCTTGCATGTGTTTGAAGCAAGACGCCTGATTGAGCCTGAACTAGTGCGGCGTTTGATTGAAAATCTGACTCCCGAGCGAATCGAGCGCTTGCGCCAACATTGCGCGTTAGAGCTTGAAGCCCGCCGCCGCGAGGATAAAAGACTGATCGTGCGCCTGTCAGGTGAGTTTCACACACTGATGGCGGAGCTAGCCGGTAATCAAGCGTTGGCGCGTACGATGCGTGAGCTCTCGACCTTGACGTGTCTCATTATTATTTTGTATGACGCTCCGACTGCTTCGAGTTGCCTGGCCGATGAGCATAGTCTGATTGTTGATGCGATCGCGAAACGTGATATTGAAGGTGGACAGCGTCTGATGCTTGAACACCTCAACCATATCGAGGGCAGTCTCAATCTCGAACCCGCTGATTCTGAGGTTGATCTCGCAAAAATTTTCTCCGAAAAATGAAACAAATCCAATGAATATTCTGCTGATCAACCCGAACACAACTGAGCATGTGACGCAACGGCTGTTGATGCAGGCCAAGCTTGCGGTAGGTGAACAAGCGATTATTCATGCCTTCACCGCGCAGACCGGACCCGCCATCATCAGCAGCCGTTCAGAAAACGCAATCGCGCTGGCAGAAATGCTGCGGCTGGCGGCGACGCATCAGCACGAACACGATGTGTTGGTGCTGGGCGTTTCGATTGATACAGGATTGATGGCCTTGCGCGAGATGCTGGACATTCCGGTGGTGGGGATGGCTGAGGCGGCGTTAGTGACCGCAAGCATGCTTGGGGGCAAGATCGGTTGTCTCACGCTTGGCGCCTCGATGGTGCCAGTCTACGAAGAACTGACTGCTTCTTATTGTTTTACGCAACGTGTCTCGAAATGGCGGGCCATTGAGATGCCAAGTGCTTTTAGCGTGACCGATGCCGATCCCCTGGTTGCCCAGGCCTTAATCCAAGCCTCTGAACAGCTCGTGCAGCAGGATGGCTCAGACGTCATCGTGTTGTGCGGCGCAGTGCTCGCCGGTTATGCGCGGCAGGTTTCTGCTGCGGTGGGTGTGCCCGTAATTGATCCGATGCAGGCGGCAGTGTTGCAGGCCCTGTCGGTCGCGCGCATGCATCCTTCGAAACAGCAGTCAGGAAGTTTTGCCCGTCCCAAAGGTCGTATTCTTAATGGTGTCGACGCAAACATTACACGCTTGTATCAGTCACCTAAATAGGAAGCTTGAGATGGATCGTAG
>Ga0222712_10002154_pt1 | contig 23020 bp, 23 predicted proteins | sample C33_657DmetaG_FD_165043 | JGI IMG/M metagenome (GOLD analysis project Ga0222712, IMG submission 165043) | Estuarine water microbial communities from San Francisco Bay, California, United States - C33_657D | ecosystem: Environmental > Aquatic > Marine > Unclassified | place: USA: California... | reverse complement strand
TATATTAGATGCAAGAACATCGACTAGAAAAATATATATTGGTGGTGTAAACGATACGGGTTCATATAATAGTGGTAGTACATCTGTTTATATGGATAGTACCGGTAAGTTTTCATTAAAAGATAAATTAACTTGGGATGGTACTACATTGGGTGTAAATGGAACTATAAATGTAACCGGAGGAAACGCAGCAACCGATGCTAACGCATTGGCATACGCAGCTTCAGCGAAAGCTGATGCAATTTCAACAGCTTCAACGGATGCAACTACAAAAGCAAATGTAGCTTATAACAATGCAACTGCTCAATTGCAATCATTAGCAGATGGTGGATATAGTGGTTCATTTATAGGTAGTACAACTATTTATTCTCCAAACATTGGTGGACAAAACGGATACATTTCAAATATCCTAAGAGTTGGGCAAAATGGTATAACATTGGATGGTGGAAATAAAAAGATTTATGTCGGAACGGGTACATATGCAAATTCAAACACACCATTCTATTTTGCATCGGGTTCTACAAATGTATTTTCATTAGGAAATAAATTAAGTTGGGATGGTAGTACATTAAGTATAAGTGGTGATATAACTGTGACCGGAGGAAATGCAGCAACAACTACACAAGTGAGCACTGCACAAACAACCGCAGATAATGCACAAACAACCGCAAATGGTAAATTATCAGCAGGGCAAGCGGCAGCAGATGTTAATTCAAATACTACTACAATTAGTGGTGGAAAAATTAGAACGGGGATTATAGAATCAACCGGATATTCATATTCATCTGGTGATTATTCATCAACCGGCACTCAAATCAATTTAGATAATGGACTAATTCGTTCTAAAAATTTCGCAATTACTTCAGCAGGAGATGCATTGTTTAAAGGTTCGATAGCAATTGGTAGTGGTAATAGTATATTCAAAGCAGATGGTAATGGAATTTATTTAGGAAATGCCACCTTCGCATCAGCACCATTTAGCGTATCACCGGGTGGCTCACTATCAGCTACAAATGCAAATCTTACGGGAAATATCACAGCTACCGGTGGAACTTTGGGTGGATGGGTAATTGATGGGCAGATTTTAAAAGATTCGGCTGGAAGATTACAATTAAATCCAGGTGCACCATCTTTGGATATATTTGATTCGGGTGGAGCTAAACGATTGACTGTAAAATATGGTGGATTAACTAGCCCTTGGAGTGGAGATACTGTATATATGGACCCACCCGCACATTCCGTAACTACGACACGAGTATATGGTAATAGTAGCGTTAATATTCGTTCTTCTGGATATAATAACGTATATGTAAATGCAGCCGGTACTTATTATGTTTCATCATATACACCATCGGCTGTAAATGGAGCAGCTTATACTAGCAATGGATTTAGCGGATATGTAGATGTTTCTAAATATTCGGTTATAACAGATAGTTCTGGTAATTTTATTCAATCGTTTGGTTTTACCGGTGGCGGCTCATCGGCTGCAAACGCTACGGTTAATTTAACTGCATATAATTATGGTTTATATGTATCATTTCCTTCGGCTGGAACGTATAGAGTATATTCAGAATTTAGTTATGATACTTACATATATAGTGGGTATGCAGACATAGGGGGGGTTAGTTGGGATGACCCTGGTGTAAATACAAATATTCAATTGGATATTGCTGAAATGTCTACCGATGGTTTCCAAGTTATATCATCGGCTGATTCGTATTGTAGAATACAACGTGGAGCTTCATATGCAATTGATGCAAAGGGTTCTATGAACATCGCTGCTCCAGCTGGATATTACATATATTTAAATGGTTTAGTTCATCCAATGGTAGGTAATACTAATGATTTAGGAACAACTGGAAATAGATGGAAAACAGTTTGGACAAATAACGCATTAAATAGTACTTCGGATGAAAGATTAAAAAATTCAATTGAGGATACTGATTTGGGTTTAGATTTTGTAAATAGATTAAGGCCCGTAAAGTATAAAAATAATTCAGCATCATCTCCGAGATATCATTATGGTTTGATTGCACAGGAATTAGTGGGAACTTTAAATGATTTTAATAAAACAACATCGGATGTTGGATTTATAGCAAGTGCATCTTTTCAATATACCGAAGAAGATATTGAACAATGGAAAACAAGAGATGATTGGCATGTATATGAGAGTGAAATATCTGCTTCAATAAAAGGTGAATTGGGATTGGCATATACCGAATTAATTTCACCAATGATTAAAGCAATACAAGAATTGACTACAAAAGTAGAACAATTGGAAGCAAGATTAAGCGGTAGTATATGATAGTATTCATAACAACAGGTTACGGAAAAAATGTTATAGGAGGTTCGGATATATGGTGTAATAACTTTATGGAGAACATTTTACCATTGGTTACGGAAGATTATAAAATTGTAGTTGATGGTAGACCTTTGTTACCAGAAAAAGATGCAATTTACACTTTTCAGAACGATGAAGAAATTGATAGGATATTAGGTGAGTGCGATGAGATAGTTTTTCTACATCATTCATACAAACCAAATCCTATAATTAAAAAGTATCTTCACAAAACCCACACAACCTTTGTTCACGCATTTATTCCTGATATGTTGGGATTGAATAGTGAATATGAAAACTTAATGACTCAAATAGATTGGGAATGGCAAAAAGAGATATTAGATAATTCTGATAATATAATTTGGATAGGATATGAGGATGATAGTATTCATAAAAGTTATCAACACGTTATTAACATCGTAAATTACTATGAATGGAAGAATAGCATTCCATTTTTGGGAATTATAACTGATAAAATTGGATATGCAGCTAGATGTGAAACGAGAAAAAATCCACATTATTTAGATTATATTCCATCTATTATATTTTCAAATAAATACGATTATAAAAGAATGTTAGAGGTATCGAATACAAATCCCAAATATCATAGGTTTATAGAGTTTGATTATCGATTCCATAAAAAGTTTTTCGAAAGTAACTTTCAAATATTTCACGGATGTTATACAAAAGAACCATTTGGATATGCTATTTTTGATGCAATAGATAATGGTAAAATACCAATAATACATACCGATTGGATGAAACAAATAAATTATAAATACAGAGCAAATAGTAAAGAAGAATTTTATGAAACGTATATGCAAATATTAGAAGATGATTTCACTACTATAAACTATGAGTTTTGTAAATTAAGAGATAGCTTAAAACAATATACTAACAAACAAAAATGGGTTACTGAAATATGCAATTACTTAATCAAAAGTTAATACAAGAATTTTTAACAAACAATCACACCATAGATTCTACTACGGGTGAAATGAAATTGGAGCCAGTTAAATATCGTTGGACACATGGAGCAACTGATTTACATTTGGGCGATGGTATGATAATATACTCACTTATATTATTCAATAGAGCAAAAACGTGTGTTTGTATTGGTTCGGGAGGAGGATTTATTCCACGTCTTATGACACAAGCTCGTAGAGATTTATGGGAGCAAGGAATATTTGAAGGAAATAATTCAGCAGAATGGGGCGATATAGGAACAACTGTAATAGTTGATGCCGCAAATGGCGTAGGTGGATTTACCGATTGGACTGAAGAGAATAGTTTTTTAAGACAACATTTTGACCCACAAGTTATTTTAGAAACATCCGAAAGAGCCTTCTATGATTATTTTGTAAGACAAGATATGAAAATAGATTACTTACATATAGATGGCGACCATTCTTATAGTGGTGTTAAAAAAGATTTTGAATTATATTCATCTATTATGTCTGAGAATGGTATCATAACAATACACGATACTGACCAATCTTATCATGATACGTTTTTAGTGACTGAAAATGCTAAAAAAGATTTCATTCCATTTGATGGGCCTGCACAATTTATAAAAGATTTAGAATTTAATACGGAGTGGAATTTGGTAAAGTTAAATAATTTTCGTATGTTTGATAAAAAAGTTACGACAACAGGATTGACACTACTAACAAGAAAGTAATAAAGCTTAATAAAAGTAAATAAAAAAGAATGAATAAAGTAAGATTGGTTACAGTAACAGGTTCTCGTACTAACACACTCTTTCATATGCTGAAGCATTATACTGATTTAGTAGATGAAATTCATGTAGTAGTATATGAGTGGGAAGGATTTAGTACATACGATTCAGTACAAGAGATTGTTTCTAAATTTTCAAATGTAAAAATAGTTAGAAGAGAAACTAAAGAAAAATTTAATTGGGAATATGTTACGCAATTATATAATGAAACAAAACTAACTCATCCAAATGATTGGTGGGTAGTTTCAGATGATGATGAATTTCATTTATACTCAAAACCATTAAAAGAAATTATAATAGATTGCGAATATAATGGGTGGAATGTAGTTAGGGGTGGATTTATTGACAGAATAGGAAACGATGGCTCATTCAATGAAATAAATGAAACCGAAAATATATTTGTCCAATTTCCAATGGCTGGCTTTTTTAGATATCCAATGAGTGGAGCTTGTCCAAACAAAGTTTGTATAGTGAAAGGTTCAGTTCCGATTTCATCCGGTCAACATTATGCTATAATCAATGAACATACGACTTGGCGATGGCAAGGTTGGAATCACCCACAAATAGCACCAATAAATAATTATTCGGTTCAAGTACATCATTTTAAATGGGATAGTACCGCCGGACAAAGAATTAGAGATGTTGCAAATGTACAAAAAGATTACGCTTATTCGGAAGAATATAGAATAATGTATAGACAATTATCAAAATGTAGATTTAAAGTTGATATCGATGATATGGAGTATATGTTTGAACATTGCCCTACTTCCAATTATGAAAATTATAAAAATTGGAATAAATTATTAAAGAAAATAGTATCAATATAATTTGTTAATACCAAATAAAAATCGTAAATTTATAAAAATAAAAAACTATGAATAAATCAACTAAAGTAATGACTGAACAAGAGGAATTATTATCATTAGAAAATAGAAAAGTAAAGGCATTAGAAAAAATTGCTAATGCGGTAGATGCATTGACTGTTTGGTTTGAAGAAATTGATAAAGATGAGTGGAGTGATAGAATTCAATTTTATTTAGCAGAGTGGCATAAGACTACTAAAAAAAATGAAACTGATATAGATGCAAATGCATAAATTAGGTATAATTGTTCCTTTTAGAAATAGATATGAGCATTTAAATATATTCCTTAAACATATTACTTCGTATTTAAATAAAACTGACATAGAATATGAAGTAATAGTAGTTAAGCAAGATGATGCAAAACTATTTAATCGTGGAATGTTACTCAACATCGGATTTAAACAAGCTAAAAAACTTAAATGCGATTATGTAGTATTCCACGATGTTGATATGCTACCAATTAATGTAGATTACTCATATTCGGATATTCCGTTACATTTATCTACTAATTTTGAATTGGAAGCTGGAGAAAAGGAACGAGTTATATTTGATACCTACTTTGGTGGTGTAACTATGTTTTCAAATGATGTTTTTGAAAAAATAGATGGTTATTCAAATAAATATTGGGGTTGGGGATATGAAGATGATGATTTACTTTTAAGATGTAAACACCATTCAGCTGGATTAGATACGTTACAATTAAAAAACATTGGTAAACATAAAAACGTTTTAAGATTTAATGGAAACGATGCATATGTTAAATGTGATAATGTAATAGATTTAAATAATGATTTTACAATTACAATATGTTTTAAACCCGAAAATCTAATATTAGACCATACTAAACAATCCGATGAATTTACTGTATTTAGTATACCTGGTTACGATTTTGCAATTGCATATACATCGTTTGGTAGATATAACTTTTGTACATTTGATAATAAATTGAAAGCTGTATATTTGAATACGGATATAAAGCCAAATTATAAAACTAATATAACATTAACATATAATGCCGCCTCCACTATAATAACAATGTATCAGGATGGTAAACTCATTGGTTATACTAATCCTATTAATAGATTCAATGCACGTTATAGAAAAGAATCCCACTTTTATTTAGGAGTTGGTAATCCCAATAGAGAAGTGATACCAAATTGGTTTAAAGGTACGATTGAATATTTTGGATACTATACTGAAAATTTATCAGAAAATGATGTGAAAGAAATTTGTCAATCGGGAATATCATCAACGGAATCATTGAAAATACATTACGATGCAAATCATATTTCAAATTATAAATTGGTAGATTTATCTGATAATGATAATATTGGAATTATAAGTAAATGTGAAATTGTAAAAGAAAATATTGAAGAATATGAAAACTTTTATATACCACATCGTAGAAAATCGTTGTTTAAATCATTAAAGCATGATGAGAATGGATTTATTGGTAATGCTTGGAAAGACCAATCGACTAGATGGAATCAACTTAGATTTGTAAATGAAGTTAGTATAAATGATTTTTTATTAGAAAATGATGGATTAAGTACTTTACAATATCATACATATGGTGTTGAAACTACCGATAATATTAAAATAATAAATGTTGGAATATAATGAAATTAGGCGTTTGTGTACCATATAGAAATAGAGAAGCTCATATGAATGAGTTTGTTCCTCACGTTTCAAAGTTTTTGGAAGAGAGGGGAATTGAGCATACGATTTATTTAGCCCATCAATGTGATGATAAATTGTTCAATAGAGGTCTAATGAAAAATATTGCAGCCAAACACGCATTTGATGATGGTTGTGATTATATTGTTTGGCATGATATCGATATGGTTCCTGAAGATGAGAGTTGTGATTATTCGTTTCCCAATGATAATCCCCAACACATCGCAGTTCGTATCTCACAATCGGACTATCAACTAAAATATGAAGAGTATTTTGGCGGAGCAGTTTTATTTTCAAAAGAGCAGGTTTATAAAACAAACGGATACTCCAATGAGTATTGGGATTGGGGAATGGAGGATGATGACTTATTTTGGAGATGTGTTCAGGAAGGGTACGCAAATCGTACTACATTGGATTATAACGAAGAGGTGTACGCTGCATATTTTAATGGTATCGATTCTAAAATATCGTTTAAACCAAGTAGAGAACAAAGAAACGCAATTTCAAATTCACATACAATTTCTATATTAGTAAAAGCTGAACAGCAAATAGAAAAAGTACCAATTTGGTTAATCGGCGATACTAATAGACAATTTATAGAATATCCTATATTTAGGAAGCCTGGATATGATTGGGGATTATCTTTTAATAATAGTAGAGCATATACAGCTATGCTATGGGATAGAGTTAAAACACATTTATATCAATGGATTAAACGATATGAAAATCAATGGAGTTGGATAACTTTATCTGTGAATACTGATAAAAAATTCATACATTTTTATTTAAATGGAAAAGAAAGTGATGCTAGATTGGGTACCGGAACATCTTCACCATTACAATATACCGAACCATTGAAAAAGTATGGAATGGAGCCGTTTCAAATCGGATATTCATCAACAAATGGTGAAACTTATTTTAAAGGTGCAATAGCAAGTATTCAAATGTGGGATAGATGTTTATCTAAAACCGAAATTAAAAATTTACATAAAGAAATACCTGAAGATAATTTGGTATTAGATATTTTCACTATGAATTTAGATTTCGGTGATAGACATAATGTTGAATTAAAAAAGGAAAAAGTAGAAATACCAAATACAATACTACCATACAGAAGAGATGGTAGATTTAGATGTTTACCACATCAAACGGAAGGTTTAATAAATGTTGGTGGTATCGATAAATGGGCGAAGGGAGAAACAACTGCAAAGAATGAAGAACGATATATCCTACAAATGCAGCAGGGTAAAATAGATTATAAATCCGATGGGATTAACTCGATGAATTACGAATTAGTATCAATTGATACTATATATAATAGACATAAAATGATAAATGTTAAAGCATAGTTATGGCAGATAAAAAAACAAATTTAGAAAATCCTTTTTACGTTAGTATGAAAAAGGAGTTGGATTCGGTAGGTAGTGGTATGTGTTTAGCAAAATGGACACAAGTAACCCTACAATTACAAAGTGGTCATAATCATTCGTGTCACCATCCGACTACACATAAAATTTCAGAAACGGAAATAGCAAGAAACCCATCTGCGTTACATAATACGAAATATAAAAAACTTCGTAGAAAAGAAATGTTGCAGGGAGCTAGACCTTCCGAATGTGATTATTGTTGGAATGTGGAAGATAATTCTGATAGATTTTCAGATAGAGTATTTAAATCAGCCGAAAGTTGGTCATTCCCATATAAGGAAGAAATATTTGAATCCGATTGGAGAGCAGATTATAATCCTAAATATGTAGAAGTTGCATTCAGTAATGCTTGTAACTTTAAATGTATGTATTGTGGGCCATCTTTTAGTTCTAAGTGGGTAGAGGAAATTGAAAAGAGTGGTGGGTATCCTACTACCGATAATTTCAATGATATAGAATGGATGATTAGAGAAAACAAAATGCCTATTAAGCATTCTGAATATAATCCCTATACAGAAGCATTTTGGAAGTGGTGGCCTGAATTGTATAACGAGCTTCATACATTTAGAATAACTGGTGGTGAACCACTTTTGAGTAAAGATACCTTTAAAGTATTGGATTATATTATAGAACATCCAAACCCAAATAGAAAATTAAAATTAGCAATTAATTCTAATTTAGGAGCTCCAGATGCTTTGATAGATAAATTGATTGAAAAGATTAAGAGAATAGAAGATGAGGGTAGAGTTGAAGAAATCATCATATTTACATCAAGTGATACTTGGGGTGAGCAAGCTGAATATATTAGAACCGGATTAGAATTTAATAAATTTTGGGATAATGTTAACAAAGTACTATCTTCATCATCGAGAACAATTGTAACATTTATGGCTACATATAATGCACTAAGTGTACTTAATTATGGTAAGTTAATTGGTGAAGTTTATAAATTGAAACAAACATATGCTAGTACCGATAGATATTGGAATTCGGCTACGTTTTTGGATTCATCGTATTTACGATGGCCATCGCATCAAACTGTGCAAGTTTTACCATATGATTTCTCTCACAATATTTTAGACCAAGCTAAATTGATATCATATTTATCAGCCCCATCATTTGATTCACGTCATATTGGGTATGCGGATATTGAAGTTCAAAAAGTTAGAAGAATATACGATTGGATGGTAGCACCGCAAGATGGCGCTATGAAACTTCAAAATCAATATAACTTTGCTAAACATTTTGAAGAGCACGATAAAAGAAGAGGTACTAATTTTGCTAAAACGTTTCCAGAATTAGAAGAATTTTATAATTTTTGTAAAACAATAAAACTATGAGTTTAAAAATAAATAAGGATAATATCTTTATGATGAATCCTAAAAATGGATATTTTGATAATAGTAATTCGGATGACTCAATGGCTAATGATTTTACTTTATTTGTTAAAGTAAAAATAAATGCAGATACGTTGAAACAAACCGATTCATTCATAGTAAGTAGAAGCGGAGCCCATTCAGGCATATCCGCATTGAAAGATGAATATGAATTTGCTTCTTATATACAATATTCGTATTGGTTTTGGAATAATAGTACATCTACTCCTAAATTAGAAGTAAGACAGATGCATCATAAAATTGAAGAAACCGAATTTGATTCATTTGTGGAATTAGCATTGGTGCATAATCAATATGAAAGGCAAATATTATGTTATTATAATGGTGAGGTAGTTGGTAAATTAACTTATACAAATGATGAATTGCCCGCACTATACAATGATTCGCCATATTGGTTTGGATGCGGTACTATGTTAACCGATGGTGAAAAGCAAGATGGTGAATTTGAATATGATTTGATGTTTTCTGTAAGAAAAGCATTAGATAATGATGAAATTCAACACATAATTGCAAATTATAAAAATGAGTATTGTGAGCCTATATTTGAAGATAATTTAATCTTCAAAAAAAGTTGGGAGTTAAGTAAAGAATTCGCATTTTTTTGTGACTTCGAAAAAATGAATCAATATAAAATATGGAATTATGCTTTCAATGGTAATTTTCCACAATTATATGTAGATAACGTAATCAATTATTAATATGAAAATCGCAGTTTGTTTAAGTGGACAACCCAGAACTTGGAGGCAATGCTATGAGAGCTGGAATCTATTATTTAGTGAATTGAAGAAAAATAAAAACTTAGAAAGTACAGATATCGAAGTTGACTATTTTGTACATACTTGGGATTTTAATAGTAAACCATATTCAGTATGGACTAAGGAAAGATATGGTATAGAAGGATTTCAAGCTCCTCCCGCAGACCATCAAACTTCTGATGAAATTTTTGATTACATAAAAACAATCGAACCAAAAAACTTCTTAATTGAAAGTGAAATCAAAAGTGCATCGAGAAAAGATATAATGGATGGTAGAACTCAATTTAGAACAAACAATTTAAAATGGTGTCCACTAAGTTGGGCATCTAGTCAATTATATGGAATTATGATGGCTGGTCATTTGAAGAAGCAATATGAGTTGGATAATGGATTCAGATACGATATGTGCGTAAGATTAAGACCCGATTTAAATTTTAATGAATTAAATAGAAGAATATTATCAGTAGATTGGACTCCAATTAAACCGAAAACAATATATTCGTGTCACGGATATGCTAGTGATGAAATGCCGTATGATGCAATAGGTGATATATTTTTTTATTCGGATTCAGAAACATATGATTTAGTATCAGCATTATATAATTGGTTACCACAATTAGACCCAATGATTTTTAGAGATGATTTTAGAATTGAAGAAATGTTGGTATATTTTGCACGAATGTTTCACATAGGTTCATCAAAAGTAAAAATAGACCCAGAAGTAAGAAGATAATATGGCAAAAGTATTTAATATAGCAGTTTGTTTAAGCGGACAACCAAGAACTTGGAAAACCGCTAGTGATAATATTCTAAATTATTTTAATACAAAAATTTGTGTTGAAAGAAATGTTAGAGTAAGAGTAGATTACTTTATTCACACTTGGGATACAAATAGTTACAGAGACAAAACTGAACCGAGATGGCAAAATAAAGATTATAAAATAACCAATGTATCGGAGGAAGATGATATTAAATTAACATTTTTGCCTGCTGAAATGGAATATGAACAATATGATTCATCCAACCATCTACACGCTTGGTCTGGATTATTTTATAGTTTTATGAGAAGTATTAACTTAAAGAGAAAATACGAATTAGAAAATGATATAACCTATGATATGGTTGTTAAGACTAGATTGGATATAAATTTTCCACAAGAAGGTATAAACCGATATGGTGGACCAATTTCGAAATTTCATCCACATGTATTAAGACCTCTGACTGCATACGCATCTTCTCCAACTCCGACTAGATTTCCATTGGAATTTAACCAAAGTTGCTTTGATGATGTATTCTTTTATACCGATTCACCTACAATGGATTTATTATCAAACATATATTTTTGGTATATCGATATAATGAATAGGGGGTTGGCTCAAAAGCAAAGAAAAGAATTCGTAGAGAATCCGGAATATTATTATGGACCTGGTACACTATTATACAAATATCTTACTAATTGGAATATTCATCCATATGCAGACCATGCTAATCCGTATTATGTTGTTAGAAAGATAGCACAAGAAAGGGGATTGCATAGTATTAACGATTGGAAAGAGATACAAGAATTACATTGGGATTGGTATCATAATGGATATGGTACTGAAGAAGCTAATAAAAATCCGAGAATCATATAATGAAAAAAGTTTTATTTATAGCAAATAGTTCAATAGATGGTATGATGCTATCATATTTCATGCCATATATTATTGATAGAGGATTTGCTAAAATAAATCCAAATGATACTCCACAAATACCAATACAGCGATGGTACGAAGGTGAATCTCAAACATTAGAAAATATTGATAAATTTTATAAATTTAAGTTTGAAGATACTGATATTGATTTTAAATTCATAACTCAACGATATGAGGATATAAATGGCTATACGGATTTCGCTAAACAACAAATGCAGCAAGAAAAATATGATAAAGTATTTTTATTTGTTCGAAGGCTGTTTATTGAAGGAATACAAAATGATGATTTTACAAAAATAGATAAAAATATTTTAGAAGTAATTTATTTAAATGTAAGCGAATCCATTCATACAAAAAATAATACATTACGAAATTTCATAAAAGATAAAAAAGTAATATCGTGTAGCAACGTAAGCTATACTGATACGAATTTTTATTATGAACCATTTTTAAATTTAATATACTCATACTATCAATACGGATTTGATTTTTATCCATATAATGAATTAGATGTTAAAAAACAAAATCTAATTGGAATGTACCTAAGAAAAAATTACAAAGTTCCAAGAGATAAAATGTATGATAATATTAAGTTAGAATTTATAGATAATGGAGTTGATGTTGATTTATTGAAGATATATAAAGAATCTCCTCGCCCTAATTTTTTTACAAAATTTAATTGTTTACATACATCAGCTTGGGATATCAATTGTAGTAATACTTCTTATTTAGATTATATAACATCCGTATGTGCATTTGCGTTTGAAACTACAAATTTTGAAGAGTTTATATTTCCATATCAAAGTATGAATAGGCAATATATTACAGAAAAAACATTAAAAGCGATATTATATTCCAAAATGAATATACCATTTATTATGGATATGAATCCAATTAATTTTTTAGAATTACACGAATTGGGATTTTGGTTTTTAAATACAGAATTCTTCGATTTTTCAAAAACAAAGTTTATAGATGAACTTTCCGAAAATATGAAAAATTCAATATTTAAAAGTATAGAGTATGTTTTAGAATTATACAAAACCAATGAAAATAATTTAGATAATGTTCATTTGGAAATGAAGAAATTATATGGTGATAAAATGCAATCTAATTATAATTTATTTATGGAATATCTAATAAAACCATATAATTGTGAAAAATTAATAAAATTTATATTAAACGATGAATAATTTATTTGTATTTGGATGTTCATTTACATATGGTAATGGGTGTTTATCGCACGAAGCGTATCCTAAATCATATCATAAAAATGAAGATGATTTAATTTGGCCGGAAATAGTTGCCAACGAGATAGGATATAAATTATATAACTGTGGGATGGGTGCGATATCAAATGATGTTATATTCGATAATATGATAGAAGCATTTGATTCAGTTTCGGAAGGAGATATAGTAGTTATTCAAAAAACATTTACACATAGGTTTGATATTGCACCAACACGTAAAAAAAATCAACCATATGTTAGAAAATTTTTAACAATAACTCCACAATCGCATGAAACACTAAAATATGAAGGATATGATTCTTTGGAAATTGACAGCATATTATATAATACTTGGTTGATGGATAATGAATTAAATGATATGAGAATTGATAATAGATTTAGTTTTTTAAAAAAATTATTTTTATTAAAAGGTGTAAAAAAATGTATAAATTGGGATATAGTTAATTATATGGATGAGAAGTTGTATGAACGAATTCAAGAAGCAACCGATGGTAAAATCATTGATGCACATTGGTCTTATAATGGGCATAAGGAATTTTCTAAAATAATCCTTAATAAACTATATCAAGAACCATTGGAGATGGTATTTAAAACAAAATTAATATAATGGAAAAAAAATTAAAAATTATTTGCGATGGCGATAGTTGGGTTTTCGGTTCAGAAATAGCAGACCCAGAGATTAGTAAAAGATATGATGGAACAGTTCATCCTGGCAAATATGATTGGATGGAAGAAAATGATGAATTTAGAGTTCCAAAAATATTTACAACCCATTTAGCTAAAATAATGGATGCAGAAGTTACTAACTTAGCTTGGCCTGCCGATGATAATGGTACGATTGTTAATAGAACTATAACATATATAAGTTCAAATTATTTAGCAAAAGGAATTCCTACCGATAATCTATTTGTAATAGTTGGATGGTCATCTCCCGAAAGAAATCATTTTTGGTATAAGGATGATAAAATAGATACTAAATTCAGATTATGGCCACAAGTACAACATTTTGATGCGCCTCAACAAAAAGAATTTTGGGATTTTTATGTAACATATCTATGGAATCCAGAAGAGTATTTGCCGAGATATGTAATGAATGTATTACAATTGCAAAATTTTTGTAATGCAAACAATATAAAATGGATGTGTTACAATTCATTCTATCAAACACCTGGAAAAAATCCACAAGATTGGAATGATTTAGATGTTAGAAATGAATTACTACCATTGAATTTACATGGTTCTCAATTTCAAAAATCAAATCATAAAGGTAGACAGGTATTTCAAAATGAATATGTATCAGCTTGGGATACTATTGACCCAATTCGCTTCTACAAAAAAGACCAACCTGATAATACATTTAAAAGATTTATGGAAAAATCGAATGTAGAGCCGGTGTATTATGGATGGCATCCATCGCCGGAATCACACACAGTGTGGGCAGAAGAACTTAAAAATTACATTCAAACACACAATTTATTATAATGGGTAAAGTAGTTATATGTGGAGATTCATTCAGTATTGGAATTGGGTGTCACGATTTAAAAAATGAACCATATGGTGCATTATTAGGAAAGGAATTAAATAGAGATGTTGTGAATTACTCAAAGGGTTCTAGTACAAATTTATCTATTTTATTACAAATAAAATATGCAATTGAGAAAATTCCCGATATAGATTTAATATGCATTGGAGTAACTTCATATAATAGGGTTGATTGGTTTCCAGAAAATACAACACCCGTACATAACCATATACATTTATCAAATGTAAACTATCACCAATATCCACCATATGGAAAGGATACATATCCGTATCTTTTGGAAAATCCTATGAAAGATGACCCTCAATACAATGGACAAATGTTTACTGAAAATTATTATGGAGTAGTCGATTATGTTGATAATGTATTAACCCAAAAGAGAGGCGCCGGTGATTATTTTGCTAAGTTTAAAAAAGAAAGACCGGAACGAATGAAGTTACTTAGAAACTTTTACGCGGAAATATTTGATGACCAAATACAAAGACAATCCGATATGGGTTTAATGGTAATGGCTCATAATTTATTAAAAAATAAAGGAATAAAGCATTTAATATTAACATCGGATGGTGAGTTTACTACATATATTTCTAAAGAAAATTTAGTAAATGTAGATTGGTATGTATTATCTGAAAAGTATCCAGATGATTTAAATACGCTTCACACATCAGCCGAAGGCCAACGAGTTGCATATGAAAATGTATTAAGAAAAACTAAACAAAATGCTTGGTTCAACTCATAATAGATGTTTTACATTTGGGTGTTCATTCACAGGGCATGTAACCGGCACTTGGGCTGATTATTTGGGTGCTAATTTTAATGAATATTATAACTTTGGAAGAGGTGGGGCTTGTAATACCTATATACTAAATAAGTTCATAGAAGCTGATGCTAGATATAATTTTAATGCCAACGATGATTACATAGTAATAATGTTTACATCTTTTAGTAGATTTTCATTTTATACTAAAAATGGGTGGAAATGTAATGGTAGTATATTTAATAATCCCGCACATAAAAAAGAATTTGTAAATGAAATGTGGACAGAAGACCAAGGAATTTATAATTCTTGGATAGCAATTAATACCATAAAATCCATTTTAACATTAAAGGGAATTAAACATAAATTGATATTAGGAGTAGATGCAATTCATAATGATGGAACATTTGATGATACATTATATAATAATTTATCTATCCAAATGGAAAAAGAATTTGAAAATTTATTAGATGATTCGGAATCAATGATGACGTGGCAGCATAGAAATTTTAAATATCCGGAAGATTTTTATTATTATGATGATGAGGGATATGTAGATGGTCATCCAACACAACTCATACATTACACATATATGAAGGAAAAGTTTCCAGAATTCAATACCCCAATATCAAAACAAAGGTATGAATATGCTGAATCTATTTATATAAAAGGTAATTTAAAACAACAAGCTGAAGCGTTTACTACTAAATTTGCTTCAAAATATAATGGTGTATATAATAGTTTAACATTTTAATATGAAACATAGAATTAATTTTGCTTTTGATTATGTATTTCCAACATTTATATTGCCAAACGCAACTATGACTGAATTGGGTATCGTAAATTATTTAGCATCAATGCATTCTTTGAAAGCACAAAACGCTACTGCATTTGAACAATATATTTCTTTGGGAGATATGTTTGATGGTCAGTTGGGAACGATGCCAAATTCAGGAACGGGATATTTTTATCAAGCGCAAGTATATGGCAGTGTATTGGATTATAGTGAAAATGCTTTATATTTTGCACAAAGAAATAATAATGGATTTATATATCCAATAAAGCCCAACGCAGTATTAGGAGAATTTACGGGAATTAATCCAGGTTATTCTAAGAAAATGCAAGGAGAACACTTTTGGAAATTTATTTCTAAAAAAGCTATGGAATCAATTCTACATGGTAAATGTAAAATTTTTATAGATTATTCTATGGAGCCATTTGTAGATAAAGCTACTTATATGGATATACATACTTCTTTAAATGGTAGTGGTATACCTGATGGTAGTATCATAATGGGAATAAACAGTTTTAATGCTAAAGAATTATATGAAAGCTATTTTACCGAAAAGGAAAGAAAATTAGCAGTTAGAAATTTACCCTTTTGCTTAGACCATAGTTCTTGGTATTATAACGATTGTACGCAAAGAAATAATGGTGTATGTATGAATGAGTCGGATTTTTATAATACAAAAGATACGATACGAAATAATCACTTTTTAATGAAAATTAGAAATGCTAGAGAGCATAGATTAGCTGTTTTGTATAGAATGGTAAGTGATGATTTATTACAATATGGAGATTGGTCATTTTTAGCACAAAGTACGAGTTATAATGTATCAGCATTACAGCATTTGATTGAAACATACAATTTGCACGATTTACATATAGGTAAAGTAAAAAATATATACGATACTGCTCCTCATTTATTAAAAAGTGAGCAACATACCGATTACAATACAGTCAATGCTTGGACTGATAATGAATTTAAACCACACATTGATTCTTATTTTGAGATATGTTTTGAAACATTCATACATACAGATTGTAAATCATTAACTGAGAAAATATTTAAACCATTAATAAACTTTCAACCATTTATATTTGTAGCATTTCCGGGAGCTTTAAAATTACTAAAAGAATTAGGATTCAAAACTTTTGAAGGATTTATAGACGAAAGTTATGATAATGAAACCGATAATGCTAAACGAATCGATTTAATTACAAACGAAATTGATAAGTTATGCAAAATGAGTAAAGAAGAATTACATAGGTGGTATTGGTCTATGGAAGATATATTATTGCATAATCATAGAACATTATTAAACTATAATAAAGTTAAAATATTTGGTGAAGATTTAATAAAAGAATTTAGTAATATTATTAATAGACGACAAACACTATGAAGGATGTAGATTTAATATTATCAAATGATATATTTGTAAATAAATCATATACAAATAAGAAATTAAAAACATTAGCTACGGATGTGTTTAATGATGGTTCTATTATATATGATATGAATGAACATGGATATCGTTCCAATTCATTGGAAGAAAAATCCGATTTCAATATATTAACATTAGGTTGTTCTTGGACTATGGGTATTGGTGTTAAAAATGAAAGTATTTGGCCAACTGAATTAAGAAATAAAATTGGAAAAGGAACTTTATTTAATTATGGAAATTATGGAGTATCTACTTCATTTATAGCAAAAACTTTTCACAAATTTGTTTCATCTCAATTTAGTCCCAATATCGCATTTATAATGTGGCCTGGATTTAGTAGACGAGATTACATAAATGATGATGGATTATTTAAAAAAGTGGGAGGATTTAGACCGGCAGTTAGTACGGATATCGTTTGGAAAAATGATGATGAAGATTTACTATTTATCCAACTACGAAACGATTATCAGGATTTAATGATATTTTGGGAAGCCTATACATTAGTAGAAACGATTGCAAAACTTCATAATATAAAAGTATATCATACGATTGCTGGATATTACTACGATGTATTTAAAGAATTAAAACCACATCTAAAATCCACCATAAATTATAATACATTTTTTGAACCAATTAATTGTTATAAAAATGATTCAATGGGTAGAGATTGTGAACATCCTGGCGAAAAATGGCACAAGGAATTTGCCAATTCATTCTACGAATTCATAAAAGATACATTGTGAAAATAGCGTTCTTAATAAGTGGAATGTATAGGGAATTTGATTTTGTAGTAAAAATGTTAGAATCGCAAAATCTTATGAAATATGATTTTTATATGTCTACTTGGGATAGCTCAAAACAAAAATATAGCAATTCGGATTCATATAAAGAATTTGAAGTAATTCCGAATATGATTAAGGATTATATACCAAATTGTATTTATGAAATATTAAATGAATCTGAAATATTTCCAAATGAAGTTAAAAACTCAAATAAAATGATATTCCATTGGAAAAATTGTTTTAAATTAATGGTAAATTCTGGCAAAAAATATGATTTAATATGTTTAATTAGAACCGATTTATCATTTAAAGTTTTATCCAAAGGACATCATACGACTCAATATTTGGATGATATAGATGATTGGAATTTTGATAGAAATACATTATATTGTAATCAATTATTACAAATTCGTAAATCAAATAATTCTCAAAATGATTTAGATTATCTTTCAGATGATTTATTTTTTTGTGGTAGTAGAAAGATAATAGGAAGATTCATTAATGGATTGCCGGACCCATTTACAGAATATGAATGGATTCCACATATTACATTGGGAAATTATCTATTTAACAGCAATCTAATTACGAGCGAAATAATTCCATTTCACCATTGTCACATAATTAGACCGACATTAAATTAATTCGAATAATATAATTCGGGGTATTCTACGATTACACTTATTCCACCCAATTCATACGCATTTTTATAAACCGATTCAATATCATCGTGTTTAAGTAAATTATAAAATTGAATATTGGGACACATTGATTTGAATTCCTCAAAATAGTTTCCTCTGTGTTGATACCCTGGGTCCAGAGGTTTATCACTACCCTTACCAACTCTTATAATCATATTGGGTTTCCAATTACCCATACTCATTAAACCAATTTTATCAACATGGTTTACTAATTGGTTTGTAGCACATATAAGAAAATCCCATCTTGGATAAAAGGTTACAACAAATTTACCAGCCATAGCCATACCCAAACTTATTCCCATTTGCGATTCTTCCATTACCGGAAGTTCATATAATTTATCAGTTGGTACACTTTGGATAGTCGTACTCATTGGATTTCCTTGCCATTTAACTTGCTGACCTATAAAAATAGTATCGTACTTTTCTCCCAATAAATGCATAGAATTCATCAATGCCGTTTTATATGGAGTATATTCTGGTGTGCTCATATTATCTATTTAAAAACTTTCTACCTAATTTAATTTTATTTCTCCAATATTCTAACAAATCATCCATCGTTTTTTCAAATGGAATTTCTACTTCCCAACCTGTATGAGATTTGAATTTATTTGTATTTGGTATTTGTAAATCAGCATCAATAGGTCTTAATCTACTAATATCTGTAACTATTTCTATGTTTTGCGTGGTGGATTTACTTAGTAAGTAATTAAGCATATCCGATATTTTACACGTGTATGTACCACCTATATTATAGTATTCACCACCAATCGGATTAATTGTAACTAACATATAGTAAGCTCTAACTGCATCTCTAACATCGGCATATGTTCTAAGTGATTCTAAATTTCCAACATATATCTTAGGTTCTTGCATACCCGCCTCAATCATTGCAATTTGTTTAGCAAATGTTGATTCGGAAAAAACATCACCACGTCTTGGGCCGGTATGAGTAAACATACGAGTTGTCATTACACACATATTAAATGCTTCCGCATAATATCTACCAATTAAATCAGTACCAACTTTTGAAATTGCATATGGTGAAGCTGGATGAAAATTACATTCTTCATCTATTGGTAATTTATCTTTAGGAACTTTACCAAACACTTCCGATGATGAGCAAATGTGAATTATAGAATCGTTATAATCCGAATTCTTTAATGCTTCTAATAAATTTGTTGTACCCAATATATTGGTATTCAATGTTTCGTTTGGAGCTATAAAGCTAGTTTGTGGATACGATTGAGCAGCCAAATGAAAAACATAATTAGGCTTTGAAATATTTACAGCATTAATCATAGATGCTAAATCATTCAAATCACCATATATTAATTCAACTCTATCTTTTTTGTTAATTCTATCCGATAGATGTTCTATATTTTCTAAGTTATCATTCCATCGGCAGAAGCCATAGATTTTCCAATCCGTATTTTCTAATAAGAAATCGGCTAAATGAGAACCAACCATTCCCGCTATACCTGTAATTAAAACACTACCCATTTTCCTGTTCCGTAGTGCGGCCACTGTTTTTCATATGAATACCAAATAACATCAGTTGGTATATCTCGTTTTATTCCGTTCCAAGTTTCTTCTGTTGGAGTATTTGTTGATACACCATTATCTTCTACTACAAATTGAATTGGTAAATCGTATCGTTGTGCATATTTGTGCATTTCATAAAATCCACCCGTTTCGAATGCCATATCTCCTATGAAGCACCAAACTTTATCATTTTTGTTTTCCATTCTATTAACCATAGCAACTCCAATTGCTATTGGTATAATTGCACCAACTATTGCAGATGAATAAAACTTTTGTTCTTTATTTACAATGGTAATAGACCTTCCCTCCAATATTTCATTCTCCAACCAATGTGGGTCAATACCTTTAATCAATGCATGATAATGAGAACGCCAAGTTGAAAAAACCCAATCATCTTTTGATATTCGTTTTCCTATTTCAATCAACTCATTTTCATTACCACCACTAAGATGTACAGGTCCTTTAATCTTACCCGCTTCCCAATGGTCTGCTATTAATCTTTCAAATTTTATTAAATCATCTTTTGTATATTGCGATTCCCTCACAATTGGATACCTTTTTAAATAATTAATCATTTGTCTTTTGCTTGAAGTATTGGATTATTTGTAGGCCATTCTATTTGATATTCCGGGTCATTCCATTTAACTACTTTGTGTTGCGGAGAATCTACATACGAACCATTATATAATAATGTATAATGAAACATACAATCAGTCAATGCATAGTGTCCATTTACAAATCCAGGTGGAACTAATATTTGATTCCGAGTTCGTTCGGATATGATAAATGATTCCCAATCACCAAATGTAGGGCTGTTTTCTCTCATATCCAATACTACTAAATAAATATCACCAACTACCGCTTGTACTAATTTCCAAGTCTTATCATCACCATGTAAGCCACGTAATACACCTTTATAGGAACGTGAAAATCTACTATGAATAGAAAGTTCTTCTCTATCATAGTTTAGTTGATTCATAACCGGATGTTCTTCTGAATGGAAGGTTGTGAAAATTTCACCCCTATATTCTCTAAATATAGATGGCTGATACATTGGAACTTCGTATCCAAATTTTTTAGATGGAGTTACTACGAACTCATCCCACTTATTGTTAGTGTAACTCATTGATAATCTTTTTAAATAAATATATATTTTGTAAATAATTTGATATTTATTACCGAACCATTGTTCAACACAAAAAAAAACTAAAATTATGATAGGATTAATCGAAAACGAAAACAAAGTTCCATTTATTTCATTAGAAAAATTTATTGATGAAGATAAATTACAGGCTGCATTAGCAGAAATGGTGGCTTATAAAGTAAAACAAGATACCGAAGAAGCTGAAGTGTTTGTTGGGTATAATGGATTTGATTGGAATATTGATGAATCATTCCAAGAACGTCAAAAGGCAGCATTACCATTGACAATGGAATATATCAAATTATTTTGTAAAGAAGGAGTACCATTTAATATCAGATATTCTCCTGAAGATGTAAACATTGTGTTGTTGCACCAAGATTGGCAACCTAACTTAGAAAAATTAACTGCTGTAAATTCTTTACCATTAAATTATAAAGAATTATTAGATGGTTCAATACATGATTTATTGATTGAAAAGGATGGCTTTAAAATTGTTGAAACGGAAGAAGAAGTAAATCCAATTTATAATGGATTAGATTTAGATTTTGAAGCAGTTATCAAAGCTGAACAGGGTGATAATTACAATGAATATATAAAAAATACTTATAAATTGCATTTAATCATATCACCTGAAAAAACATTATTTATTTATGATAATGTGGATGATGTCATTCATAACATCGATTGTAGAGCAACTGTATTCAATGCTAGAGATTATCACGATTCACCGGCTAATAGCCACGGAATTAGTATTCAATTTCCAATGAATCCAGAGTTTTTTAATGATGATGTAAAAGTTCATTGTGGATTGGATATACCATTGATATAATCGACTGAATTATTTTAAAAGAGACCGGTCATTTGATTGGTCTTTTTTAATGCGGTATCAATAAAATAAAATAATATATTTATAATTGGATTTGGAAAATTCCAAAAAATAACGTATATTTACGAATAATTATATTTAATAAGTTATGAAAACAGTTATAAAGCCTTGGGGAAAGGAAGAATGGTTAGAATTAAATGATGCATATTGTTACAAAAGAATATACATCAATGCCGGATATAAAACTTCTTATCAATATCACAATTTTAAAAAAGAAACTAACTTCATTATTTCAGGTGAAGCTGAAGTATGGTTAGAAAACGATGAAGGTGTAGTTGAAAAGAAGATTATGAAAGCGGGTGAATAT